>OAVH01000004.1_pt1 | contig 197098 bp, 204 predicted proteins | sample 1495281 | NCBI WGS metagenome assembly OAVH01 (sample SAMEA2580082, study PRJEB22360) | human gut metagenome | biome: human gut; feature: human-associated habitat; material: faeces | place: Denmark | collected 2008/2010
ATAAGATCAATTTTTTTCAATTCTCTGTCTTGCACAACAATTGGTCACTGAACCCAAGGGGTTCTGAACAGTTACATTTTAGTAATAAAAAAATGCCGTATTATGCGGCTTTTGGCGTTTCGCAAACGCCTAGATATAATATGTATAGAAAGGAGTTTTTTTATGAAGATGTTTATTGATTGCGATCCCGGTGTGGATGATTCGATTGCACTGCTATTTGCGCTGTATCGTCCGGATGTGGATCTTGTGGGCATTTCTACCAGTGTGGGAAATGTCTCTGCTGCACAGGGGGCAGAAAATACACTGCGCATTTTGAAACTGGCTGGCAAAGAAGGGATGGTTCCGGTATGTGTGGGTGCAGAGACGTCCATGAAAGGAATCACGGAACCATTTCCGGATTTTATTCACGGAAAAAATGGAATGGGCGATGTGGAGCTGCCTTCTGCACAGCAGACCCCGGTCAACATGGATGTCTGTGATTTTATGTATGAGAAAGCCTGTGAGTATGAGGGCGAGCTGGTGCTGGTGACCCTGGGCCGTATGACAAATGTGGCAAACACCCTCATCAAATATCCGGACTATGCGAAAAAGATTAAGCGTGTAGTTTCCATGGGTGGTGCAGTGAACAATTATGGCAATATGAATCCGGGTGTGGAGGCCAACATCGGAGGCGATCCGGAAGCGGCAGATATGGCTGTGATGGCAGACTGGGATATGACTATTGTCGGTCTTGATGTGACATTGCAGACACGTCTGACGAGAGCGGATATCACATCGCTGGAGCAGTATTGTGCGCCCGGCAAAAAGAATGCAGTATCGTTTATTTCAGAAGAACTGCGATATTACATGAACGGAAGCCGTGTTCAGAATTATACCATGGATTACAGTCCGCTGCATGATCCGTTGGCGATGGTCGTTGCAGTGGATCCAAGTGTAGTGACCACGAAAAAGATGATCACACGGATCGAGTGCGGCGGGACTTACTGCCGGGGAAAGGTAGTCGTAGATCTGCGGGAGCAGCCAATCGAAGGCAGGTTCGTGGAACACTGTCTGGATGTTGATTCCCGTAAAGCACTCAATATCCTGTTTGCTGCATTTCAGAACGAAGGATGATCAGAAAGGGTAAGCCGGGTGCAGCGTAAAAGAAGAAAGGGAAAGGGTATATGCGATGAATCATAGTATGTTGATAAAAAATATTCGTTGGTTGGTAACCTGTAATGACTGTGAGGAAGTGCTGGAAAACGTCTCCATGTTGGTTCAAGATGGTGTCATCGCTTCTATCGGGAAACTGGATGATGTGCAGGCCGATGAGGTCATGGATGCCTCCGGCATGATCCTCTATCCAGGTCTCGTTAACACCCATCATCATCTATATCAGACTTTCAGCCGAAATCTGCCAGCGGTTCAGAGAATGGAGCTGTTCCCGTGGCTTAAGTATCTCTACGAGATCTGGAAGAATCTGGATGAAGACAGTGTTTATTACAGTTCCTTAACCGGAATAGGAGAGCTGCTGAAAACAGGATGTACTACCTGCCTTGATCATCACTATGTATTTCCGGAAGGAAGGAGCGACCGGTTCCTTGATATGCAGTTTGCTGCGGCCGATGCCCTGGGTATCCGTTTTCACGCCACCCGCGGCAGCATGGATCTGAGCGTGAAGGACGGTGGTCTGCCGCCTGACAGCGTGGTACAGACGGTGGACAAAATTATGTATGATTCCGAGGCAGCGGTGAAAAAATTCCATGATGCCAGCCGTTATTCTATGCATCAGGTGGCACTGGCTCCCTGTTCACCGTTTAGCGTCAGCGAGGAACTGCTGCGGCAGACGGCAATTGTGGCCAGAGAATTGGGTGTGCGGATGCATACCCATCTGGCGGAGACGAAGGATGAAGAGCGCTACCTGCTTGAGCGGATCGGTATGCGGCCGCTGGAGTATATGGAGAGTCTTGGATGGGTGGGCAGTGATGTCTGGTATGCCCACGGCATCCATTTCAATGATGATGAGCTTAAGCGGCTGGCGCAGACTAAAACGGGCGTGGCTCACTGTCCCATCAGCAATATGAAGCTGTCTTCCGGAATAGCTCAGATTCCTCGGATGCTTGAGCTTGGTGTACCGGTAGGACTGGCGGTGGATGGCTCTGCCAGCAACGATGGATCCAACCTGCTGGAGGAACTGCGGGTGGGCTATCTGCTGCACCGTTTAAATGACAGTGTCACAGCGCCCACAGGCTATGATCTTTTGAAGATTGCCACCAGAGGCAGCGCAAAGGTGCTTGGGCGGGATGATATCGGTTACCTTGCTCCGGGTATGGCGGCAGACTTCTTTATGATTCGAAGTGACCGTATTGCCCTCATCGGCGGATTGGAAGATGTGGCGGCTATGCCTGCCACCATCGGCTTCAAGGGAAATGTGGACTATACCGTGGTAGGCGGCAGGATTGTGGTTGCGGATGGTGAACTGGTGACACAGGAGGAAGGAAAACTGATTAGCCAGGCAAGACAGTCGGTATCGCGCTATTTAAATATGAATGGATGAGTTAAAATGATGATCGCTGAGTGTTGCAGATGATGCAGACACTCAGCGATCATTATTGTGTGACAGTAAAAATAAACCCCCTGCTATGCAGGGGGAGGGAAGCTCTTTAGGCCACTTATAAATGATTTTTAGCGCAAAATGGCAAAATTTCTGCGTAGAAAATACAGAAAAGAAAAAATACGAATCTCCCGAAGAAGTTCAAGTATTAAAAATACTGATTTCTACGGGAGATTCGTATTTTAAGATTTAGAGCCTAAAAATCGGTATTAACCGATAGCTCCTTTCTTTAATCTCTTCTGAAAAGATCTCTTGTATATACTTTTTCCTGTATGTCATCCAGAGAAGAGTCATATCTGTTTGCCACAATGGCATTGGATATTGCTTTGAACTCATTCAGATCTCCAATCACGCGGCTTCCGAAGAAGGTGGAGCCGGACGGAAGGGTTGGCTCGTAAATCACCACAGTAGCGCCTTTTGCTTTGATACGTTTCATAACGCCCTGAATAGAGGACTGACGGAAGTTGTCGGAGTTGGATTTCATGGTAAGTCGGTAAATTCCAATCACAACTTCTTTTTCTTTTGTGTAATCATAGGCGCCGTCAGAATAGGAGTAGGCGCCTGCAATTTCCAGTACCCGGTCCGCGATAAAGTCTTTTCTGGTCCGGTTGGATTCTACAATGGCAGACATCATATTCTGAGGTACGTCCTGGAAGTTGGCAAGAAGCTGCTTGGTATCTTTGGGCAGGCAGTATCCGCCATAGCCAAAGGACGGGTTGTTATAATGTGTGCCGATACGGGGATCGAGGCATACGCCGTTGATGATTTCCTGGGTGTTCAGACCTTTGGATTCTGCGTAGGTATCCAGCTCGTTAAAGTAGGAAACACGAAGAGCCAGATAAGTATTGGCAAACAGCTTCACAGCCTCCGCCTCTGTAAATCCCATAAACAGAGTATCGATATTTTCCTTAATTGCTCCCTGCTGAAGAAGAGCGGCAAAAACGTGAGCCTTATCTGCAGATTTTTCATCACAGGAAACAATGATGCGGGACGGATAAAGATTGTCGTACAGGGCTTTGGACTCGCGAAGGAATTCCGGACTGAAGATAATGTTTTCAGTATTGTATTTTTTTCTTACGGAAGCAGTGTACCCAACCGGAATGGTGGATTTAATGATCATCATGGCGTACGGATTCACCTTCTGGACAAGCTCGATCACAGCTTCTACAGCAGAAGTATCGAAATAGTTTTTCTTGCTGTCATAGTTGGTCGGAGCGGCAATAACAACAAAATCTGCGTTTTTATAAGCGCTTTCGCCATCCAGAGTAGCGGTAAGATCTAGTTTTTTTTCTGCCAGATATTTTTCAATATATTCATCCTGGATAGGTGACTTTCTGTTGTTGATTAGATCCACCTTTTCCGGAATGATATCAACGGCTGTTACATGATTGTGCTGTGCCAGAAGAGTGGCAATGGATAATCCCACATAACCGGTACCTGCCACAGCAATATTATATGTTCTGTCAAGAGTGGGAGCTGAAGCGGCTTCTTTTTCTTCTGTAAAAAGATCCACAACTTCAAATCCGAGAATTTCTCCCAGCTTCTGCATCTGTTCTACAGATGGGATGTAATCAGATTTTTCCAGTCTTCCGATCATAGCACGATTGATTCCGGTTGCTTCTGCAAGCTGTGCCTGTGTAAGGCTTTTTTCTTTTCTGGTACGGATTACGGTGTTAACCAGTTTGTCTATAGATAATTTTTTCATGATTCCCTCCAAATTCTGTTTAAAACAACATGAAAATGTAAAAGATATGTTTTTGATAAACAGATAATAACATGGACGTAGAGAATGGTCAATGAAAAAATAAGAAAAATTAAGGAAACAGGATTCTGAAATGATGTTTAAAACAGCATCACAAATCATCCGTGATTATATCAGCATCTAAGATTGAAATATTTATCAGGATGCATGTCGACTCATCCATTTGCGGATGTATTCCAGCTGCTCCATATCGGATATGGCCTGGGACGCCGCATCATTTCCGGCAGCCAGACAGCACAGAAGAACTGCCCACTGCATACCAAAAAACAAGATCAGGAATAGAATACAGATCATAAAAGCCTCCTTTAAAAAACATGTTTGGATGATAGAATAGTTCCAGTATTGGCAATTCTGTGTAAAATATACATTTCCTGCGTAATTCGCAATTATGATCTCTATGGAATACATTAGAATAAAAGTTTCTTTTTTGGAGTATATTCATGGAACAAGTGCCTTATACCGGAAAAGATATAGGGGTATGCTTTCTCGATACAGGAATTGCAGAACATCCGGATTTTGATGGAAGGATTCAGAACTTCACAGATTTCATTTCAAATAAAAGGCTTCCTTATGATGACAATGGTCATGGGACCCATGTAGCAGGGATCCTGTGTGGGAGCGGAGCAGCTTCCGGAGGAAAATATAAAGGGATTGCTCCAGACTGCAGGATTGTGGCGCTGAAGGTGCTGGATCGTTTTGGGAACGGAAACAGGGAAGATGTTCTGGCAGCATTTCAGTGGATTCTGAAGCATTATCGAAAGTACAGAGTGAGGATCGTTAATATTTCTGTAGGAACAACATTTAAGACGAGAGGAGATCATCATGTGCTGATTGAAGGTGTGGAAAAACTGTGGGATCAGGGACTGGTAGTTGTGGCTGCAGCAGGAAACCAGGGTCCCAGACCGGGAAGCATCACGGCTCCGGGCAGCAGCCGTAAGGTAATTACGGTAGGCTCCAGTGATATGCTGACGGGCAAGGCAGCAGTATCCGGCAGAGGTCCCACATTTGAGTGTATATGTAAACCGGATCTGGTAGCCCCGGGCAGCAGGGTATTGTCCTGTGTACCGGGAGGCGGATACGGAAGAAAAAGCGGCACATCCATGTCCACACCCCTTGTTTCCGGTGCGATTGCCCTGATGCTGGAAAAAGACCCTCTGCTTACCAATGTGGAAATCAAGATGATGCTCCGAGACAGTGCTGAGGATATGGGACTGCCCAGAAACCTTCAGGGCTGGGGAAAACTGAGTTTTAAAAGATTTATGGAAATGTAAAAGAGCAGAAATAAAATATTTTTGTTTAGTAAAGCCTAAAAGCGTTGACGCAGGGGAAGTTTTTTTGTAAAATACTTTCCATAATGTGATCAGTATTGAGTCTGGTCTGAGAGGAGAATTTACATGGAAAAAATCAAGATGACGACACCGTTGGTAGAAATGGACGGAGATGAGATGACCCGTATCCTCTGGAAAATGATCAAGGATGAGCTTCTGCTTCCATATATTGATCTGAATACAGAGTATTACGACCTGGGACTTGCCTGTCGAAATGAAACAGATGATCAGGTCACAATTGATGCAGCGGAAGCAACAAAAAAATATGGTGTGGCAGTAAAGTGCGCTACGATCACTCCCAATCAGGCCCGTATGAAAGAATACAGCCTCAAAAAAATGTATAAGAGCCCTAACGGAACCATTCGTGCGATTCTGGACGGAACGGTATTCCGTGCTCCTATTGTAGTTAAAGGGATTGAACCCTGCGTCCGCAACTGGAAAAAACCCATTACTCTGGCGCGTCATGCTTACGGAGATATTTACAGGAACACAGAGTTTTATGTAGACAAACCGGGAAAAGTTGAGCTGGTGTATACTTCTGAGGACGGAGAAGAGAAACGTGCCCTTGTGCAGGAATTTAAGTCTCCCGGTGTAGCCATGGGTATGCATAATATGGAAGCCTCTATTGAAAGCTTTGCCAGAAGCTGTTTCAATTATGCTCTGGATACCAGTCAGGACGTATGGTTCGGTGCCAAAGATACTATTTCCAAAACATATGATGCCAAATTTAAGGAAGTGTTCCAGAAGATTTATGAAGAAGAATTCAAAGAGCGATTTGAAAAAGAAGGGCTTGTATATTTCTACAGTCTGATCGATGATATCGTTGCCCGTGTTATGAAAGCGGAAGGTGGATTTATCTGGGCATGTAAGAATTATGACGGGGATGTTATGAGTGATATGGTATCCTCTGCTTTTGGCTCTCTGGCTATGATGACCTCTGTGCTTGTTTCTCCTCAGGGCTATTATGAATATGAAGCAGCTCATGGAACTGTACAGAGACACTATTATCGTCATCTGGAGGGAAAAGAGACTTCAACCAATTCGGTTGCCACTATTTTTGCCTGGACCGGAGCGCTTCGCAAACGTGGAGAATTAGATGGAAATCAGGAGCTGATGGCATTTGCCGATAAACTGGAAAAAGCGACTCTCTCAACGATTGAAGACGGAAAGATGACTAAGGATCTGGCGCTGATCACCAGCCTGAAGCATCCGAAGGTACTTTCCAGCAGAGATTTTATTCTTGCAGTCCGTGACTCCCTGAATCGTCTGATGAAGTAAAAGATATATGAAAAATGGGAAATCCTCAGGCGAGGGTTTCCCATTTTTCATATAATTCTTCCAGTTCAGCCTGGATTGCTTCTTTTTCGCGGCTTAGTTCAGCACAGCGGCCTACATTGGTACAAACATCGGGAAGCACCAGCGTGTCATCGATTTCTTTATCTCTGGTCTCCAGTTCCTCAATACGGGCTTCTGTTTTTTTCAGCTCGTTTTCCTGCTTTCGCCTGCGGGCCTGTTCTTCTTTTTGTTGTTGCCAGGTAAGCTTGTTATCGGAAATTGTTTCCGGAATATCCGGAACAGGAGCTGACTGCTGAACAGGAGCATATTTTTCCGTAAGCTCTTCTTTTTTCTCCAGATAATAATCGTAATCTCCGATATAATTTACAACGGCCTGATTGGTAAGATCCAGGATCCTTGTTGCTGTCTGATTGATAAAATAACGGTCGTGGGATACATAGAGGACTGTTCCGGTATAGCTGTTCAGCGCTTCTTCAAGAATTTCCTTGGATGCGATATCCAGATGGTTGGTAGGCTCATCCAGGATCAGGAAGTTGGCTTCGGAAAGCATCAGCTTGGCAAGGGAAACACGTCCTCTTTCTCCTCCGGAAAGAGCGGAGATTTCTTTAAATACGTCGTCGCCGGTAAAAAGAAAGGCGGCCAGCATGTTACGAATCTCTGTTTCTGTAAGGGAAGGGTAGGTGTCGGAGATTTCCTGGAAAATCGTTTTTTCTGTATGTAGTACATGGTGTTCCTGGTCGTAGTAGCCGATCTGTACCTTGGATCCCAGAGAAAAGCTCCCGCTGTCAGCCGGAAGAAGATTGTTCAGGATTTTCAGCATTGTTGTTTTGCCGGTTCCGTTGTTTCCGATCAGAGCAATCCGTTCCCCGCGTTTGATCTGAAAGGAAATATGAGTAAACAGTGTCTGCCCGGGAAAGCTTTTGGAAAGATCTTCTACAGTAAGGACATCATTTCCGCTGACAAACCGGGGCTCCAGTGACAGACGCATCTGTGTCTGGATTTCCACGGGTTTGTCGATCCGCTGGATTTTGTTCAGCATTTTTTCGCGGCTTTCTGCCCGACGGATGGATTTTTCCCGGTTGAAGGATTTCAGTTTTACAATTACTGCTTCCTGATGTTTGATCTCGCGCTGCTGATTCAGATAGGCCTTGTACTGGGCGTCGCGCAGCTGGGCTTTTTTTTCTGCATAAGCAGAATAATTTCCCTGGAAGCTGGTAACCTGACCGGCTTCGATTTCCACTACTTTGGTTACTACTTTATCCAGAAAATAACGGTCATGAGATACAATGAACACTGCCCCCGGATAATTCAGGAGATAGGTTTCCAGCCATGCGATACTTTCCATATCCAGGTGGTTGGTGGGCTCATCAAGAAGAAGGATATCCGGCTGAGAGATCAGAAGCTTGCCCAGAGCTACACGGGTTTTTTGCCCGCCGGAAAGAGTCTCGATCTCTTTGTCAAAGTCTTCTTCTGTAAATCCAAGACCTTTCAGGACGCCTGTAAGCTCACTTTTGTACGCATAGCCGTTTTCCAGCTCAAATTCATGGGTAAGGCGCGTATAGGTGTTCATCAGTCTTTCCAGTTCCTGACCCTGAACATGTTTCATTTCCAGTTCGATGGAGCGCATTTTTTCTTCCATATCAATAATATGCTGTTTGGTGGTAAGAAGCTCCTCATAAATGGTACGATGTCCATGGATATCCTGATACTGGGCAAGATATCCCATCTGTTTATCTTTTGCAAGAACCACGTTTCCGGAATCAGAAGAGATCTCCCCCATTATAATGCGGAGAAGTGTGGTTTTACCTGCGCCGTTGTTTCCGATAAGAGCTGCTTTTTCACGCTCCTCTATATGAAAAGAGGCATCTTTTAAAATCTCTTTTTCGCCAAAGGATCTGCAGATGCCCTGACATGCTAAAATCATTACTGTTCCTCCAGAAAATACCTTATTTCATTTTTGTACATATGGTAAGATTATATAGCTTTTACAATGATTTTGTAAAGACCAAAATAATTTTGTAAGGAGAAAAAACTTTATTTGACATTAAAATAACATTTCGTTATAATTAGATATGAAATTAGAAGGAGGGTCATCTCGTGGAGGCAAAACAAATTTCAAAAGCAGTGATTAAAAGGCTGCCCCGTTATTATCGTTATCTTGGAGAATTGCTGGAAGAAAATGTAGAAAGAATATCTTCCAATGACCTCAGCAGGAAGATGCATGTTACGGCATCCCAGATCCGTCAGGACCTGAATAATTTCGGCGGGTTCGGACAGCAGGGCTATGGGTATAATGTAAAATATCTTTATACAGAAATTGGCAAGATTCTTGGACTGGATACCGTTCATCCTATGATCATTGTGGGTGCCGGTAATCTTGGACAGGCGCTGGCCAATTATGTGGATTTTGAAAAACGCGGATTCAAGCTGACGGGTATTTTTGATATCAATCCGGTTCTGGAAGGAATCGCAGTTCGTGGGATTGAGATTCAGATGATCAGTGACCTGCCATTTTTCCTGAGAGAAAATCAGATTGAGATCGCGATCCTGACACTGCCCAAAAACAAAGCGGGGGATATGGCAGATATCCTGATTGAAAATGGAATCAAGGCTATCTGGAATTTTGCTCATATTGACCTTGATACCCCGGATGATGTGATCGTGGAAAATGTACATCTGTCAGAAAGTCTCATGCGGCTTTCTTATAATCTGAGTCAATACCGTCAGGAACATGAAAACAGCTGAAAAGTCCCCGTATGCGGGATTCTTTATAAGTGCTTGTCATAACAGGCTGTCACCCTTTTCCGGGCGTGACAGCCTGTTGCTGTGTACAGAAAGGACAGAACAATGAAATATGCAGTAAGCTGCAGTCTTATGAAAAAACTGGATCAGGATACCATAGAAAATAAAGGTGTTCCTTCTCTGGTCCTTATGGAACGTGCCGCTTTGAAAACAGCAGAAGAGATGGAAATGGTTCTGGGAAAAAAAGGGAAAAAAGAAACTCACAGAATACTTTGTGTCTGTGGGAGCGGAAATAATGGAGGGGATGGAATCGCAGTAGCCAGGATCCTGTTTCTCCACGGATATCCGTCGGAAATTTATCTGGCAGGAAATCCGGATCATATGACCAGGGAAACCGCGGCACAGTTGAAAATTGCTTCCAATTATCACATTCCCGTTGTGAATAACCCGCAGTTTTCTGAATATACTACTATAGTAGATGCTCTTTTTGGCATCGGCCTTGCCCGCCCGGCAGAGGGATTTTATGCAGAACTGATCCATAAAATGAATCGTTCAGATGCCTGGAAGGTTGCGGTGGATATACCTTCAGGAGTAAATGGCGATACAGGAGCTGTGATGGGAACTGCTTTTGAGGCGGATCTTACCGTGACCTTTGCCTTCCGTAAAACAGGACTCTGTCTTTATCCGGGAAGACGGCTGGCAGGTAGAATTGTGGTAGCCGATATAGGTATCTGCAAAGAGACTTCTCTGATGGAGGAAAGATGGTATTTTCAAAAGGATGATCTCTGTCTTCTTCCGAAAAGAAATCAGGAGGGAAATAAAGGAACTTTTGGAAAGGTGCTCGCAGTTACAGGCAGCGCAGGCATGTGCGGGGCAGCATATCTTTCTTCGGCGGCAGCCTTTGGCTGCGGAGCAGGCATGGTAAAGATCCTGACAGAAGATGAAAACCGTGTTCCTCTGCAGACGCGTCTTCCGGAAGCTATGACAGAATGCAGGGAAGATGAAAAAAGCTTTCAGGAAGCATTTGACTGGTGCGACGTGCTTTTGGCAGGCCCGGGACTGGGAATGTCTGAAAAAAGCCGAAAAAAAGTGAAATGGTGTCTGGAAAAAGCAGGCAAAACCGGAAAACAGATGATTCTGGATGCGGACGGTCTGAACCTTCTGGCCCGGAATCCGGAATGGAAAAAGTATCTGGGGCCGCATGTTGTACTGACTCCTCATCTGGGAGAAATGAGTCATCTTACGGGGATCAGTATCCCGGATATTCAGGCGGACAGGGAAAAGGCTGCCTGCCAGTATGCGGCACACACCGGAGCCGTCTGTGTCCTGAAGGATGCAAGCACTGTAATTGCTGGCCCGGACGGAACAGTGTGGCTGAATCTTTCCGGCAATCCGGGAATGGCATCGGCAGGAAGTGGTGATGTACTGACCGGGATTCTGGCAGGACTGTTTTGTATGTACAGGAACCGGACTCTGACTGCAAAAGAAAAGACTCAGATTGCAGCGCTTGGTGTTTTTATCCATGGAAAAGCAGGTGATCTTGCGGTACAGAAAACGGGAGAATACGGGATGAAAGCAGGTGATCTGATTCCTGCGGTATCCAGGGTGATAGAGTACGGAGGAAATTATGAAAAAATATGACAGAATAAAAGCAGTGGTGTCTCTGGATGCCATTGCCCACAATTTTGAGGAAATGAGAAAGAACATAAAAGATGATACAAAGATCATTGCTGTAATCAAAGCAGATGGTTACGGACATGGAGCAGAAGCCATTGCCGCTCTTATCCATGAATATGATTACATCTGGGGATTTGCAGTTGCAACTCCTGAGGAAGCTCTCCGGCTCCGCTCCTTTGGCGTAAAAAAACCGGTGCTGATCCTGGGAATTGTTTTTGAAGAGTATTTTCCGGAACTGATCGCGCAGGATATACGCCTGACAGTCTGTGAGTATAAAATGGCAGAAATGCTTTCCAGAGAAGGAATACGTCAGGGAAAAACCGTACATATTCATCTGGCGCTGGATACCGGTATGAGCAGAATCGGATTTGCAGACGTTCCGGAAAGCATAGAAAAGATTAGAAAAATCGAAGCTCTTCAGAATATGGAGATTGAGGGAATGTTCACTCATTTTGCCAGAGCGGATGAGTCAGATCTTACACCTGCAAGAGAACAGCTTGACCGCTATCTGGTGTTTGCGGGACTTCTGGAGGAAAAAGGAATCCATATTCCCCTGAAACACTGTTCCAACAGCGCTGGAATTATCCGAATGCCGCAGGCGAATCTTGATGCAGTGCGTGCTGGAATCACAATATACGGTCTCTATCCTTCGGATGAAGTTGAACGTGATAAAGTCAGACTGGAGCCTGCCATGGAATTGAAGAGCCATATTACATATATTAAGGAGCTGAAAGCCGGTACCCCTGTCAGCTATGGCGGAACCTATACAGCCCCAAAAGATATCAGGACAGCTACGGTTCCGGCGGGATATGCAGATGGATATCCACGAAGCCTTTCCAATAAAGGATGGGTATTGATCCGGGGAAGGCGGGCTCCTGTGATTGGCCGCATATGCATGGATCAGTTTATGGTAGATGTTTCGGAAATTCCTGATGCCTGTGTTGGAGATGAAGTGACGCTTATCGGGAAAGATGGGAAGGAAATGATCTCTATGGAAGAGATGGGAGATCTTTCTGGAAGATTTTCTTATGAGTTTGCCTGTGATATCAGTAAACGTGTACCAAGAGTATATACGAAAAACGGAAAAGAATGGGGAGAACTGACTTTTTTTGAATGATCCTATGAAGAAGGGAGCTGGACATCGGCTGCGGTGACAGAATCTGGAAATACCACGCATGTATACATAAGAAGAATCTGGAAATACTGGTCAGTAGAGAAAAAGAATCGGAGTGTGAATTGTGTGGTAATTAAAAGAGGGGATATTTTTTATGCAGATCTGAGACCGGTGGTGGGCAGCGAACAAGGTGGTATCCGCCCTGTTCTGATCATTCAGAATGATGTTGGAAACCGTCACAGCCCAACGGTGATATGTGCAGCTATTACATCAAAAATGAATAAAGCAAAGCTTCCGACTCATATTGAGATCGATGCCTCTGCATACGGGATTGAAAAGGATTCGGTGATTCTTCTGGAACAGCTTCGTACTATAGATAAACGAAGGCTGAAGGATAAGGTGTGTCATCTGGATCAGGGGATGCTCGATCGTGTCAACCATGCCCTTGAAATCAGTCTGGAGCTGAGTTTTTAAGAAAAAAATAAGGAATACACCCCGGGAAGGGACTTTTTCAGATGGGATTCTTGACGAATCCCGGGGAAAGTGCTATATTTTAGCAGTAATTATGCTGTAAATAAAAGAAAGGAAATACCAAATGGACGACGGCAGTCGATGGCCTCTGTGGGGGCTTCTGATCCTGGTTCTTCTGATCCTGCTGAATGGAATTTTTTATGGATTTGCTGCAGCAGTAAGGAATCTGAGCCAGAGTGAAATACAGAAAATGGCGGAGGAAGGCAACAAAAAAGCGCAGCTTCTGAAACGTCTTCTCGAAGAGCCTGTGCGTTATGTAAATGCCATTCCGCTTATGGTAACTGCATCTGGGATATTTATCGGTGTCTTTCTCGTACCCATGCTTGCACAGATGCCGCATCGCTACATAGATCATTTTCCGGCGCTGCTGCTTATTTCAGTTTTGTGCGTGATACTGCTTGCATCTTTCGGGATACTGATGTTCCGAAGAATCGGAGATTATCGCTCACAGCGTTATGCATTCCGCTATATCGGACTTGTGAATGTGGTAGTGACTGTACTCTGGCCGTTTACTGTGCTGGTAACCACTCTTGCAAAGATGACGGCAGTGGTTTTTGGCGTAGGGCTCAGGGAACAGCAGGAAGCGGTAACAGAGGAGGAGATCATTTCCATCGTAGATGAGGCTCATGAACAGGGCGTTATTGAAAAAAACGAAGCGGAGATGATACAGAATATCATTTCATTTAATGAAACCAAGGTAGGGGATATTATGACCCACAGAACCGCTGTGGTGGGATTCGATCAGGAACGGTTTCTGAAAGATGTTATTGACGAAATGCTGGAAGAAGGAAATTCCCGCTATCCTGTTTATGCGGAGGATATGGATGATATCCGGGGACTGATCCATTATAAGGACGCCCTGAAATTTATGACACAGAATCCGTGGGCAAAATTCAAGCCTCTCAAAGAGCTTCCGGGGTTGATACGGAAAGCTGATTTTGTACCGGAGTCCGGCAGTATCAGTAATCTTTTCCGTATGATGCAGCTGAAGCAGGCACATATGGCAGTTGTAGTAGATGAGTATGGACAGACGGCAGGAATCATTACAATGGAGGACATCCTGGAAGAGATTGTAGGAGAGATACTGGATGAATATGATAAAGATGAAGAAATTGCCATCAGGACACAGACAGATAACAGTATCCTGATCGATGGATTTGCAGAGCTTGAAGATGTGGAGGAAACCCTTGGCATCAGCTTTGGGGATGTAGAGATAACAACCCTGAACGGTTATCTTACAGAAATGCTTGGCCATATCCCTACAGAAGCAGATCTGGATAAAGAACTGGTTGCAAACGGCTACCGCTTTAAGATTATTTCCCTTGGTCACAGGACGATCGGAAAGGTGCGGGCCGAAAAAATAAAATAAACGACAATGACACAAAAGGAGAAAGTGAGTTATGTCAGGACATTCAAAATTCGCAAACATAAAGCATAAGAAGGAGAAAAACGACGCCAAAAAAGGTAAGATCTTTACCGTGATCGGACGAGAGATTGTTATGGCTGTAAAAGCAGGCGGACCGGATCCGAACAACAACAGCAAGCTTCGTGATGTGATTGCCAAAGCAAAGGCAAATAATATGCCTAACGATACCATTGAACGCGGAATCAAAAAAGCGGCAGGTGCAGATTCTGCAGACAACTATGAGCATGCTACATACGAAGGATATGGACCAAATGGAGTTGCTATCATCGTAGAAACACTGACTGACAACAAAAACCGTACTGCCAGCAATGTGAGAAATGCCTTTACAAAGGGTTATGGAAGCATTGGGACACAGGGATGCGTATCCTTCATGTTCGATCAGAAAGGACAGATCATCATCGACAAAGAAGAGTGTGAAATGGATGCGGACGAGCTGATGATGGTTGCTCTGGATGCAGGAGCTGAAGATTTCAGCGAAGAAGAGGACAGCTTTGAGGTGATCACAGCACCGGATGATTTTAGTGCAGTCAGAGAGGCTCTGGAAGCTGCCGGTGTACCTATGCTGGAAGCTCAGGTTGCCATGGTTCCTCAGACTTATGTAGAACTTACTGACGAAAAAGACATCAAGAACCTTCAGAAAACACTGGATCTCCTTGATGAGGATGACGACGTCACCGATGTATGGCACAACTGGGATGAATAATTGAGAACAGCCCTCAAACCCTTGAAACAGGGGAGTTGAGGGCTGCTTTTATATTTTTGGAAGAATACTTGCCATAAGGGAGACGGTATGTTAGAATAAAAGGGTCTTATCTGACGGGCACTAATTTCTTGATATTACACATCATAATCAATTCTGATTTTCTTACAATATGTAGTGTGACATATTCATTTCTGCATTTCAGTTCAATACAATCAGCAGACAAATAAAATAGGAACTCAACGGAACCTTGATAATTGAATAGACTTTACACTCTTGAGGTGCTATAATATCTCTACTGATATAGATATGGGTTGTACAGACTGTATGTAAACAGGGAGGAATACACAATGTTAGACCATAATGATATCGAAATCCTGAAAAATATGATGCAGGGTGTTGTAAAAGAAACCGAGCAGAATATCCTAAATAAAGTAGATGTAAGCCTGACCGAAACTGAGCAGAATATCCTAAATAAAGTAGATGTAAGCCTGACCGAAACTGAGCAGAATATCCTAAATAAAGTAGATGTAAGACTGACCGAAACTGAGCAGAATATCCTTGAGAAGGTTGACGTAAGAATTGCCGAGATCGAGCAGAAGATGGATGAAAAGATTACACATTCTGAAAATCTGATACTTAGTGAACTTGACAGGGTACAGACACATTTGGAGAAAGACATCGAGAAAACACAGGAAAATCTGGATGAACTGAAACAATTCTACAGAATCGACAGACTGGAAACAGATAACACTTCGCTGCTTTTGAAAATGTATAATGATATGCAAAAAGAAATTGCAGAGATTAAAGCGAAAATAGCATAACCCGGAGTCTCCGAAAGAGTGTAAAGCCTATTGGATCATTAAGGTTTTACACTTTTTTTGTATGTATTTCTTCCATACATAATACGAAAGCAAATGGTGCATAATAATTCCGAACTGCTCGCATACATGGAGGTATTGAGGATTGGAAAAAAATGATTCTTATAATATAGAGAATACAGAGCAAAAGGAGTTCGAGTTAAAAGAAACGGATCAACAGAATGACCAGATTCGTGAGATGGGGCAGGTGACTCTGGACAAGAACCCTGAAAAACACAGAGTAGAACTTCTGACTATTATAGGAGAGGTAGAGGGACATGAGTCTGCACCATCTCAGAGTAAAACCACCAAATATGAACATGTATTGCCGAAACTTGCCATGGTAGAGGACGATAAAGAAATCGAAGGACTTCTGATCCTTCTTAATACCGTAGGCGGAGATGTGGAAGCGGGGCTTGCCATTGCGGAAATGATCGCATCTCTGAGTATTCCAACCGTATCCCTGGTTCTTGGCGGCGGTCACTCAATTGGAGTTCCAATGGCGGTTTCGGCAGATTATTCCTTTGTGGTACCCAGTGCAACGATGGTGATCCATCCGGTACGCTCCAGTGGAATGTTCATTGGTGTTGCCCAGACCTATCGCAACATGGAAAAAATCCAGGACCGGATCACAAATTTTATTGCAAGTCATTCCCATACAACGCAGAAACGACTGGAGGAGCTTATGCTGGACACCACTCAGCTGGTAAAAGATGTAGGAACTATGCTGGAAGGAAAAGAGGCGGTGGAGGAAGGGCTGATCGACGAGGTCGGAGGTATGAAGGAAGCCCTTGCCAAGCTTTATGAACTGATTGATGCCCGTAAGGAGAGGAAGAAAAAAGTAAATCCCTTTCTAAATTAGTCACTTCTTTAACAAATTATGAAAAATCCTGTAGTTTTTCCTTTGATTGTCCTTCCTTTTGTGATATAATACCATAGAATGAGCAGTTTATTTTATTTTATATAGGAGGGACAATCATATGAGCAATACGTGTGGATGTCAGAACAGTGACAACGGATCATTCGCTGAGCTGGCTCCGGTGCTTGAGAAATACGCTAAGGTACCGGGAAGTCTGATCACTATTCTTCAGCAGACTCAGGATATCTACGGCTATCTTTCCATGGATGCGATCAACTACATCGCAGAAAGAACCGGGATCATGCCTGCCAAGATCTATGGTGTGGCAACGTTCTATGCACAGTTCCGCTTACAGCCGATCGGCAAATACCTTATCATGCTCTGCAAAGGTACAGCCTGTCATGTAAATGGTTCTGACATGATCGAGGAGGCTGTTTGCGAACACCTTGGGATCAAAGACGGAGAGACAACAGAAGACGGTCTGTTTACACTGAACAATGTGGCGTGTCTTGGATGCTGTTCTCTGGCTCCTGTTATGATGGTGAAATCAGCAGATGGTGAAGAAACATATGGAAACCTGACCAAATCTTCCGTTAAGAAGATTCTTGACGATTATAAAGCGAAAAACGCATAGGAGGTAGAGATATGAAAGTTGTTGTAGGACAAGGCAGCTGTGGTATTGCTACCGGAGCGAAGAAGACCTCTGATGAGTTTCAGCGCATCGCAGCAGAAAAAAATCTTACAAATGTCGTGATCGACAAAACAGGATGTATCGGTACCTGTTATCTGGAGCCTATCGTTGATGTATATAACGATGAAGGTGCTCTTGAAGCAAGATATGTCAAATGTACAACAGATAAAGTAGAGCGCATCGTGGAAGAACACCTGTTGGGCGGCAAACCGGTGGAAGAATATGTGATCCCGGCTGAGGATGAGGATTTCCTTTCCCAGCAGCAGAGAATTGTTCTCCGCAACTGTGGACAGATCAACCCTGAGAAGATCGAAGAGTACATAGCTACCGGCGGTTATGAGGCGGCACGCAAAGTTATCACATCCATGACTCCGGATGAAGTAATCGAGGAGATCAAGGTTTCCGGACTCCGTGGACGTGGAGGCGCCGGTTTCCCGACATGGTTCAAATGGAATGCCATTAAATCTAACAAAGGCGCACAGAAATATATGGTATGTAATGCAGACGAGGGTGACCCGGGTGCATTCATGGACCGTTCCGTACTTGAGGGCGATCCGCACTCCCTTCTGGAAGGCATGATCATCGGCGGTTTTGCTGCCGGAGCTACAGAAGGTATCATCTACTGCCGTGCTGAGTATCCGCTTGCAATCGCACGTCTGGAGATTGCTATGGCACAGGCCAGAGAAAAAGGCTATTTAGGAAAGAATCTGTTTGGTACAGATTTTAATTTTGATATCCGCATCAAAGCAGGTGCAGGTGCATTCGTATGTGGTGAGGAGACCGCTCTGATCGCTTCTCTGGAAGGCGAGAGAGGTATGCCGCGTCTGAAACCTCCGTTCCCGGCTGCGAAGGGATACTGGAAGCTTCCGACCAACATCAATAACGTAGAAACCTATGCTAACGTTGCATGGATCATTGCAAACGGCGGTCAGGCATTTGCCGACAGAGGTGCCGAGAAGTCCAAAGGCTCCAAGGTATTCGCCCTTGCAGGTAAGATCAAGAAGGGCGGTCTTGTGGAAGTTCCTATGGGAATGACCCTGAAAGAAGTTATCTACAACATCGGCGGCGGAATCAAGAATGATAAAGAATTCAAGGCTGTTCAGATGGGTGGTCCATCCGGCGGATGTATTCCGGCAGAACTGATCGATACTCCGGTTACCTATGAAGATATCAATAAAACAGGTGCTATCGTTGGTTCCGGCGGTATGATCGTTATGGATGAGGATACCTGTATGGTAGATATGGCCCGCTTCTTCCTTGACTTTACTAAGAAAGAATCCTGCGGTAAATGTAACTACTGCCGTATCGGTACCAAGAGAATGCTGGAGATTCTGGAAAGAATCACAAAAGGCGAGGGACGTGACGGAGATATCGAGCTTCTGGAAGAACTGGCAGCAAAGATCAAGGACGGCGCTATGTGCGGACTTGGACAGACTGCTCCGAACCCGGTACTGACTACTCTGAAATACTTCCGCAATGAGTATGAGGATCATATTTACAATCATAAATGTACTGCAAAATCCTGTAAGGCTCTTATTCACTATGAGATCACAGAGGACTGCAAGGGCTGTACCGCCTGTGCAAGACACTGCCCGGTAGGAGCGATCAGCGGCGAGAAGAAACAGCAGCATAAGATCGATCCGGCTATCTGCATTAAGTGCGGCAAGTGTGAAGAATCCTGTAAATTTGGTGCAGTAAAGAGAGTTTAATAGGAGGTATAGACTGTGAATAAATACAGATTAAATATCGACGGAAAAGAGGTCTACGGACTTCCCGGACAGACCATTCTTGATGTCTGCAAAGAGAACGATATTTTTATCCCTACTCTTTGCTATGATGAAAGAACTGAAATCTACGGTGCATGTGGCCTTTGTATGGTAGAAATGGAAGGCAATCCGAAGCTTTGGAAAGCCTGTGCAACAGAGATTGCACCGAATATGATCATCCATACCAATACACCACGCGTTATTGAATCCAGAAAAACAAACCTGGAGCTTCTTCTTTCCAACCACAAAGGCGACTGCCGTCCGCCATGTATGCTTGCCTGTCCGGCAGGAACAGACTGCCAGGGATATGTAGGTCTGATTGCAAACGGCCAGTATGAAGAAGCAATTAAACTGATCAGAGACAACATTCCGCTTCCGGGCGCAATCGGACGTGTCTGTCCTCATCCATGTGAGACAGCCTGCCGTCGCGGTCTGGTAGACGAGCCGATCGCTATCGCAAATCTGAAGAGATTTGCAGCAGATACAGACGAATTCGGCGAAGATCCATTTGTTCCGGAGTGCGAGCCGGATACAGGTAAGAATGTTGCCATCATCGGTGGTGGTCCTTACGGTATCTCCATGGCATATTTCCTTCGTCAGCTTGGTCATGACATTACTATTTATGAGGCAATGCCAAAGCTTGGCGGCATGCTCCGCTATGGTATTCCGGAGTATCGTCTTCCGAAGGAAGTTCTGGATGAAGAAATCACTGTTCTTGAAAAAATGGGTGTTACCATGATCACGAACACCAAGATCGGCGAGGACATCTCTTTTGAAACTATCCGCAGAGATTATGACGCTGTCTGCGTAGGTATCGGTGCATGGGTATCTACCGGTGTCCGCTGCAAAGGCGAGGATGCAGAAGGCGTGATCGGTGGTATCGATTTCCTTCGTAAGGTTGTCCGCAACGAAGACATTGACCTTGGTAAAAATGTTGCTATCGTCGGCGGTGGCAACACAGCTATGGATGCATGCCGTACTGCAGTACGTCTTGGCGCTGACAAGGTTTACAATATTTACAGAAGAACAAAAGACGAGATGCCTGCAGATATGATCGAGATCGAAGAGGCAGAGGAAGAGGGCGTAATTTTCCTGAACCTGACCAATCCTCTTGAGATCATTTCTGATGAAAACGGACATTGCCGTCAGATGGTACTTCAGGTTATGGAGCTTGGTGAGCCGGATGCTTCCGGTCGTCGCGCACCGGTTCCGGTAGAAGGCAAGACAGAAACTATCGATGTAGATACGGTTATCCTGGCTATTGGACAGCGAGTAAACGCAGAGGGAATGAAAGGCGTTGAGCTTACAAGAAAAGGCGGCCTTGTATACGATAAGGATACCTATATGACAGCGCTTCCTGGCGTATTTGCCGGCGGTGACTGCGGTAACGATAAGATTTCCATCGCAGTTGAATCTATCGGCGATGCAAAGAAGAGCTACCTGATCGTAGATGCTTATCTTCGCGGAGAAGAGATCAAATACGAGCCGAACTATTATGTAACCAAGAAGGACGTTACTCCGGCTACTTTTGAAGACCGTGAAAGAATGTGCCGTCCGACTATGGAACAGCTGAATGCAGAAGAAAGAAAAGACAACTTCACAGAGGTTGTATTCGGATATGATGAAGAGCAGGCAGTGGAAGAGGCTCACCGCTGTCTTGAGTGCGGATGTAAGGATTACTTCGAATGTAAACTTATTTCCTACGCAAACATGTACAATGTGGATCCTGACCGTCTGGCAGGAGATATCAATGAAGTGGAATTCCATGATGAGCATCCGTTCATCCTGAGAGATCCAAACAAATGTATCCTCTGCGGACTCTGTGTACGTGCCTGTGACGAGGTTATGGGAGTAGGTGCCCTCGGCCTTGTAAAACGTGGATTTGACACAGTTGTTATGCCTGCACTTGAGCAGCCGCTTTCTGAGACAGGATGTATCTCCTGCGGTCAGTGTGTAAGCGTTTGTCCGACAGGCGCACTTCAGGAAAACCTGACTCTGGAAAAATCTGTTCCGCTTGATACAGATGTTACAGATACTACCTGTGCATACTGTTCTGTTGGATGCTCCATGCATCTGGAGACTTATGGCGATATGCTTGTAAAAGCTGCACCGGACAGAGAGGGCGCTGTCAATAAGGGACTTCTCTGCGGAAGAGGTAAATTTGGCTTTGACTGCTCCGTAATGGAAGGCAAGCTTCTTGAGCCAATGGCAAGAAAAGACGGAGAGCTTACTGAGGTAGATTACCATGAGGCATTTGTCCTTACGACTAAGAAAGCAGAAGCTCTTGCAGCTAAATATGGCAGAAATGCAGTAGCAGTAGCAATTTCTGACAGATATACAAATGAAGAAGCATATGTGATCAAGAGCTTTGCAGATTCTATCGGCGCTAAGACACTTTGCTTTAACAACAGAGAGAACGGACTGGAGAAAGTTCTTGGCGTAAATGCAACACCAAACACCATCAATGAGCTTCTTTCTGCAGAGGTGATCATTTGTGCAGGATTTATTGCAAAAGAAAATCAGATCATCCGTCTGAAACTGAAACAGGCAGCTAAGAACGGTGCCAAAGTTATCCTTGTAAATCCGGAAGGATATGCACAGGATCATATGGGCTTCGTTTATAAGACAGTTGAGACAGACAACAGTCTTGGATTCTTCAAGGGCGTTGCAAAAGCACTGACAGATATGGGCAAAGGCACAGGAGCAGAAGGCTTTGATGCATTCAAGGCTTCTGTAGACAATGCTTCCGTATCCGAAGAAGCAAAAGAGGTTGCAGAGCTGTATGCAAATGCCAAGAAAGCAATGATCGTATTCCAGCAGAACGTTGTAACTACTGAGGCTGCAGCACTTCTGGGTGACATCGCAGTTGTTTCCGGCCATATCGGAAAAGCCCGTGACGGTATCCTTATGCTGAAAGCAAAGAACAACAGCCAGGGTATTATCGATCTGGGCATCACTGCAGGTGCAGAAGCAATGGAAGGCGTAAAAGCACTTCTGGTATTTGGAGAAGATCCGGATCCGGCACTTCTCAAAGAGCTGGTATTCCTGATGGTTTGCGATACTCATATGACAGAGGCAGCTAAACTTGCTGATGTTGTAATTCCGGGAACCGGATTTGCATCTACATATGGTACCTTCACAAACACAGAGCGCAGACTTCAGGTGGTAGAACAGGCTATCGAAGAAGATGTTGTATTCTCCAACTGGGAAGTTGCAGCAGAGCTGGCTCATGTATATGAAGTGGAAATGCCATTTGATGATATCGAAGATATCTCTGATGAAATGAACGATAAACTTCCTGTTTACCGTTATGCAGAAATGGGCGAGATATACGGCGGAGTTCTTGCATGTGAAAATGCGAAACTGGTTGCTGTAGAAGATGCAGCATTTGTTGCACCGCTTCGCTCTACAGATCATCTTATGAATATGATCGATGCAAGATTACCTCATGCAAACTAAATAACATAAGAATTAAGAGGCCGGAGTTTTCCGGTCTCTTTTTATCGCTCACATGTTCGATTTTTTGCGCGCTCTCTTGTAACTTTTTTTGAAGTATGCTATACTGATTTCGTTCAGCGGTCTTTTTCGCTGATTTAGGGAAAACTGACGAAAGAAAAGGATAAATTTATGATCGTATTATATGTGATTTTACTGGCAGTGGTGCAGGGGATTCTGGAATTCCTTCCGGTAAGCAGTTTTGGACATCTCTGTATTATCCAGGATCTTCTGGGAATGGAGAGAGGTCCTGGTATTCTGCTGGAAACTATGCTGCATTTTGGTACTCTTGCAGCCGTGATCCTGACTTTCCGCAAAGACATCATACGGATTTGTCTGGAATCACTGGAAATGCTTTCCGATCTGATTGGCAACCTGTCTCTTTATATTCATAACAAAAGAACCGGAGACCGGCTTCATTACACAAAGATCATCAGCAATACCTATAAGAAATTTGCCGTTCTGATCTGGGTTTCCATGATCCCGACTGCATTACTGGGATATACTGCACGCAGACTTGCTGCGCTTGCATCTGAATCAAGGCTGATTCCGGGTGCCGGGATTCTTATTACAGGAATTCTTCTTCTTGTAGTAGATTTCAGCCGGGCAGGCGGTAAAAAAGCAGCCCGGGATGCAGATTTTGACAATGCAATGTGGATTGGCATCTGTCAGGGAGTCTCTGTATTTCCGGGACTTTCCAGAACCGGTCTGACGATCAGCGCCGGACTTATGGGCGGACTGACACGAACCTTTGCGGTAAAGTATTCATATATTCTTTCTGTACCGGCCATTATCGGAGCCCTTATTATGGAACTGGGGCAGTTTGGCTCACAGGATATGACAATCGGACTGGGATTTACTTATGTACTTGGCATGATCGTTTCCGGCATTGTGGCATATTTCACCTGCCGGACACTGCTCAGACTGGTAAATCATATCCGGTTTCGGTATTTTGCATATTGTTGCTTCATTATCGGTTTTGTTACACTGATCAGTAATTATGCTTTATAATAGAAGTTTATTAGGAGGGATGCCTGAATATGGCAGCAGCAAAAAATCAAAAAGGAAAACGGGCAGCCACGAAAACAACAGGAAAAACAAATTCCGGCAGAAGAACAACTTCTGCGAAGAGAACAGCTTCCAATAAAAAAACAGCAGCTCAGAAAAAAGGAGTGACCAGCGGTTTTCAGACTGAGATCATTCTTCTGATCATTCTGGCAGCATCCATGATCCTTGTGATCAGCAATCTGGGACTTGGAGGTGCAGTGGGAGAAACGATCAGTACTGCCTGCTTTGGCGTTATGGGATTGATGGCATATGTGTTTCCGGTTTTTCTTTTTGTGGGAGCAGCATTTCTTTTATCAAATAGACATAACCGGCTTGCATACAAAAAAATCCTGGCTTCAGTGGTCTTTTTTATTTTTATGTGCGGTCTGATTCAGCTTCTGACGGAAGGTTATATTGAAAGCACAAGCTTTTCCGGATATTACAGGTTATCCGCAGATTATCATACCGGAGGAGGTGTGATCGGAGGCGCCATATGTAAATCCACTACCACGGCATTCGGAGTGGCAGGCGGATATATCATTATTATTATGGTTCTGCTGATCTCACTGATTCTGATTACTCAGAGATCATTTTTTGACTTTATTTTTAAGATCTGGGATGGGATTGTAAGTCTGATAAAGGGCGGTCATGAACGTTACATGGAAGGACAGCCGGAGCGTGATCTCAAAAAAGAGATACGAGATCAGGAACGCCGTCAGAAAAGAGAACAGAAACAGGCAGAAAGACTCCGAAAACTTGAAGAAACTCTGGAAGCAGAAAAAAAACAGAGTTTTCTGGAGGGGACCAAGCTGACGCCTCCGGAAGCCCCGAAGGAACCAGCTGTGTCCGAAATTTCGAAGGTATCCGAACTACCGGACTCTTTTTCTGCATCGAAAGTGCCGGAAGCACCGTCAGAAGGTCTATCGCCGCAGCCAACATTTGAAATACACAGGGCAGAGTCTGCTCCGGAGGAGCATATGGTTTCTCCGGTAGATACTTTTGAAGAACTGTCGCCCTCCGCTTCACTGGATTTTGATGAAATGAGTTCTCCGGCGGAGGAATCACCCGCTCCAGAGCCCGTACAGACACGCAAAAATCCAAAGTCTTCAAAGAAAGAAATTGAAAGTGGAATCCAGAATATACAAAAAGAAATATCCGGTCAGAGCACTGTCCCCAAAAAAGAATATCATTATCCGCCTTTAAAGCTTCTGAAACGCGGAAGCGGAAAATCCCAGGGAGATTCTGATGCCCATCTGCGCAAGACAGCCCAGAAGCTTCAGGATACGCTTCATAATTTTGGCGTGAACGTAACTGTCACAAATGTGAGCTGCGGACCTACCGTTACACGATATGAGCTCCAGCCGGAAATGGGGGTAAAGGTCAGCCGTATTGTAAGCCTTGCAGATGATATTAAACTGAATCTGGCTACACCGGATATTCGTATTGAAGCTCCGATTCCGGGTAAAGCAGCTGTGGGCATTGAAGTACCAAACAAAGAAAATCATGCGGTCATGCTCCGGGAGATTTTGCAGTCACAGGAATTTCAGGAAGCAGGATCAAGGCTTTCCTTTGCTGTAGGAAAAGATATCGCAGGAAAACCGGTCGTTACGGATATTGCTAAAATGCCTCATCTGCTTATTGCAGGAGCTACCGGATCCGGTAAATCTGTATGTATCAACACTCTGATCATCAGTATTTTGTATAAAGCCTCTCCAGATGATGTCAAGCTGATCATGATCGATCCGAAGGTGGTTGAATTAAGCGTATATAATGGAATTCCGCATCTGTTCATTCCGGTGGTCACAGATCCCAAAAAAGCCGCAGGCGCTTTGAACTGGGCTGTGACAGAAATGATGAACCGCTACAATACCTTTGCAGAATTCAATGTACGAAATCTGGAAGAATATAATCGTAAAGTAGAAAGTATGAGAGTTCCGGAAGGAGAAACACCTCCTGAAAAAATGCCTCAGATCGTGATCATTGTAGACGAGCTTGCAGACCTTATGATGGTAGCACCCGGGGAGGTGGAAGATGCAATCTGCCGTCTGGCTCAGCTGGCGCGTGCAGCCGGAATCCATCTGATCATTGCCACACAGCGTCCTTCGGTCAATGTCATTACAGGTCTTATCAAAGCGAATATGCCTTCCCGAATCGCCTTTTCCGTCTCATCGGGAGTGGATTCCAGAACGATCCTGGATATGAATGGGGCAGAAAAACTTCTTGGAAAAGGAGATATGCTGTTTTATCCTCAGGGTTATCAAAAACCGGCCAGACTTCAGGGAGCCTTTGTTTCTGACGAAGAAGTAAGCAGTATTGTTGCTTTTCTTGCAGATAAGAATCCTGCGGTGGAGTATAATACGCAGATCGAACAGCAGGTAAATACGGTCAGTCTTGCCGGAGGAACATCGGGAGGGGAGGAACGCGACGTTTATTTTGAAGAATCGGGTAAATTTATCATCGATAAAGAAAAAGCCTCTATCGGAATGCTGCAGCGTATGTTTAAGATCGGATTTAACCGTGCGGCACGGATTATGGACCAGCTTTGCGATGCAGGGGTAGTCGGACCCGAAGAAGGTACGAAGCCCCGTAAGGTACTGATGTCGATGGAGGAATTCCAGAATTATATAGAAGAAAATCTTTAATAAAAAGGGAGCGCCGTAAAACAGAATGGAAATCCGAATTTTATCTGTTGGAAAAATAAAAGAAAAATATCTTACCGCCGGAATTCAGGAGTACGCCAAGCGTCTGGGAAGATACTGCAGGCTTACCTTTTGCAAGGTCGCAGATGAAAAAACACCGGACAAGGCGTCAGATGCCCTGAATGACCAGATCAGGTACATAGAAGGCGAACGTCTTATGAAGCACATTCGGGAGCAGGATTATGTGATTGCTCTTGCAATTGACGGAAATATGCTGGATTCTGTGGAATTGTCACGGAAGCTGGGGCAGCTTGGAGTGGAAGGTAAAAGTTCCATTGCATTTGTGATCGGAGGCTCTCTGGGACTGAGCCCGCAGATCCTTAACAGAGCAGATTTCAGACTCAGTTTTTCAAAAATGACCTTTCCTCATCAGCTGATGCAGATGATCCTGTTGGAACAAATATACAGAGGATACCGCATCCTTAACCATGAGCCCTATCATAAGTAGACCTGATTTTCGGATACAGTTCCGGAAATCCTTAAATAAAAAGGAGGATGATAATTATGGAAACAACCTGTGTAGAAAAAATGAATGGCGGAGAAGGACATGTGCTGATCAAGCGTATTCTCAATGAGGAACAGTTAAACGGCAAATGCAGGCTTTACGCAGAAGTAACTCTGGAACCGGGATGTTCTCTGGGATATCATGAGCACCACGGAGAAAGTGAAACCTATTATATCGTATCCGGAAAAGGAATCTACAGTGACAATGGAGAGCTTCGTATGGTACAGGCAGGTGATATGACTTTTACACCTGATGGAAAGGGCCATGCCATGACCAATTCGGGTGAAGAAAATCTTGTGTTTATGGCTCTCATTATTCTTGACTGATAAAGGAAACATGTTATGGAAGTACAGTTGGATATAAACAGATTTGAGGAATATATTTCCCAATACCCAGTATATGAATATCGTCTGTTGAATGCCAAAGCTGTTCAGGTCAGGGAGCGGGTACGGACTATCTGTACACAGGAATGTGAACGCTACGGTACGACCTGGGCCTGCCCTCCGGCAGTAGGTACCCTTGAGGAATGTGAAAAGCGGATTCATACCTATGATAAAGCTGTTTTTTTCTCCAGCGTAGCAGAGGTTACTGATCTTATGAATATGGAGGAAATGCTTTCCACCAGACGGGAGCATGAGGCGCTGACAGAAAAGGTTGCTTCTTTTTTACGGGGCGAAGGTCTGGAAACCTTCACCCTTTCCACAGAATCCTGCGATATATGTGAGCATTGTGCGTATCTGGATGGAGAGCCATGCAGATATCCGGAGAGGATGCATCCCTGTCTGGAAAGTCATGGGGTTGTTGCTTCAGAAATTGTAGAATCCTGCCAAATGGAATACAATCTTGGAGAAAATACCATTCTCTGGTTTTCCATGATCCTGTTTCGTCAGGCATAACAGAAAAACCTTCGGCATAGATTAATGATAAAAGCCGAAGGTTTTTCTGCCTTTTGCAGTCGACTCAGGGAGGTCTGTGTTTTGGCTTTACAGAAAAACAGAGAACGCTTTAAGGAAAGTTTTGTAACGGCTCTTGAGATCCCAAGAGATCTTGCATATAAAGAAACCATCGTAACTCTTACCGGAAAGGAAAGAGCTGTAATAGAAAATTACAGAAGCATCCTCAGGCTGACAGATACTGAGATTGTTATAAATACTTTTTCAGGAAAACTCACAATTACCGGAAAGCGTCTGGAAATTCCCTGGTTTACAGCAGAAGAAATTGTTGTAAAGGGCTGTATCTGCCGGGTATATCCGGGACAGTAGGAGGTAGAAATGAACAGATTTCTCAGTTTCCTGACGGGATATGTAAAAATAGCTGTCAGAAATGGTCAGACAGAACGTTTTCTGAATCTTTGTATGGCAAAAAAAATCATATTGTGGGAGCTTGCCGGAAGTGAAGCGGAGGGTCTGACCTGTTTTATTACCGTAAAGGATTTTTTTCTCCTGGATTCTGTTCGACGCAAAACAGGTGTACGGATCCATATCCTGGAAAAACATGGTTTGCCGTTCCTGTTTATACAGGGGAAAAAACGCTGGTCTTTCTTTCTGGGAATTTCTTTTTTCTTTCTTCTTCTTTTTTTTCTGTCCGGACGGATCTGGAATATCCACATTGAGGGAAATACAGCAAACAGCAGTCAGGAAATTCTGGAATATCTCAATGAACAGGGAGTCTGTCATGGGATAAAAAAGTCTTCTGTTGACTGCAGCTCCATTGCGGCAGGAATTCGTGGGAATTATCCGGAAACGGCATGGGTATCGGCCAGAATGAAGGGAACACGTCTGATTATTACGATGAAAGAAGGGGATTTTCAAAAGAAAGAGGATATGGGGAAAGATTCGCCCTGTTCTATAATCGCAGAGGAGAGCGGGACTATTGTAAAAATGGTTACAAGAGCCGGAGTTCCGCAAAAAAGACCTGGGGACACCTGTAAAAAAGGAGATGTTCTTGTTCTGGGACGTCTGGAACTGAAAAATGACAGTCAGGAGATCTTTCGTTATGAATATGTACATTCAGATGCAGATATTTACATCCGGAGAAAGTTGTCCTATTATGCGCAGCTTCCTCTGGAATATGAAAAAATCGTCTATCTGGACGGAAGCAGAACAGGAGGCTTTTTCAGGGCAGGAGCTCTCTATTTCCAGTGGGGTGGAAAGGACTGCAGCGGGTGGGACAGGATGCTGGAAGACCATCCCCTGCGTCTGACAGAAAACTTTGTCCTGCCTGTATCTATAGGAAAGATCACATGGAAACCTTACGAAAAAAAGACTGTACTGCGCAGTGAACAGGAAGCAAAAGCAGAAGCTTTTCGTATTCTTCAGAAATTTGAAGAAAAATTAATGGAAAAAGGGGTTCAAATCTTTTCAAATAATGTTAAAATAAAGGTTGATCATAAAATCTGCCAGAGTAAGGGCAGTCTTGAGATCATTGAAAAAATCGGAACGGAAGCTCCTGTAGAAAAGCCGGGGCAGCCGGAAGAAAGGACAACTGAGAATGACTAACGGTATTATCGAACTGCATCTGGAGGTTCCTGCCAATGTGGAGGGAAATGTATTCGGTCAGTTCGACGAACACCTGAAACTGATCGAAAGAACTCTGAATGTCACTCTGATTTCCAGAGACGGCATGCTGAAGATACTGGGAACAGAGAACAGCGCGTCTCAGACAAAGAAGCTGATCAGTGAACTGATCGTTCTGGCGCAGAGGGGAAATACCATTACCAGACAGAATGTAAATTATGCACTGTCGCTTGCAATGGAACAGAGAAATCAGGTTCTTACGGAAATAGATAAAGATTTCATCTGCAATACCATCCAGGGACGCCCTATTAAGCCCAAAACCCTGGGACAGAAGGAATATGTAGAACAGATCCGCAAAAAAATGATTGTTTTTGGCGTAGGTCCGGCAGGAACCGGAAAAACCTATCTTGCCATGGCGATGGCTGTCACGGCATTTCGCAACGAGGAGGTCAGCAGGATCATTCTGACCCGTCCGGCCATAGAAGCAGGTGAAAAGCTGGGGTTTCTGCCCGGTGACCTGCAGAGCAAGGTAGACCCTTATCTGCGTCCTCTTTATGATGCGCTGTATCAGATCATGGGGGCAGACAGCTTTGCAAAAAACATGGAAAGAGGACTGATCGAGGTAGCTCCTCTTGCTTATATGAGAGGGCGTACTCTGGATAATGCTTTTATTATCCTGGATGAAGCACAGAATACCACGCCGGCACAGATGAAAATGTTCCTGACGCGTATCGGCTTTGGTTCCAAGGTTATCATTACCGGCGATGCTTCCCAGAAGGATCTTCCCAGAGACGCGGTTTCCGGTCTTGATGTAGCCATGAAGGTACTGAAGAAAATCGAGGATATCGGATTTTGCCAGCTTACCAGCAAAGACGTTGTGCGTCATCCTCTGGTACAGCAGATCGTGCAGGCATATGATGAATATGAGAAAAAACAGAAGCCGGCGAAGCCACGCGCGCCACGCCGCAGTTAGGAGAGAGTCATGACGATTCAGATCGATTACGAAACAGAGCGCAGGCTTGATATTGATTATACAAAGCTTGCCAATCTTGTAGCTGAACAGATTTTAAAAACAGAGAAATGCCCTTATGAGGTTTCTGTCAATCTGGTACTGACAGATAATGAAGAAATCAAAAATGTAAATACAGAGTTTCGTGGTATACAGGCTCCCACGGATGTTCTGTCTTTTCCCATGATTCCTTTTGAGACACCGGCAGACTATTCGGTAGTGGAGGATCAGGATGAATATTTTGATCTTGATACGGACGAGCTTCTCCTGGGGGATGTGATGATCTCTGTGGACCGGGTCTTTTCCCAGGCAGAGGAATATGGGCACAGTACAGAAAGAGAATTCAGCTTTCTGTTTGCCCACAGTATGCTTCATCTTCTGGGATACGATCACATGGAACCGGAAGAGGCGGCTGTTATGGAGCGTAAGCAGTCGGAAGCTCTGAAAATACTGGGAATCAATCGATAAAAGATAATTGGAGATGCATCATGAATTACCGTGAATTACTGAAAGACAAAAAACGTGTGGTTATCAAGGTAGGTTCTTCCTCTCTGATCCATAAAGAAACCGGAAGACTGGATCTTCGTAAGCTTGAGGTGCTGGTAAGGGAACTCAGTGACCTTCATAATCAGGGGAAGGATGTGGTTCTTGTTACCTCAGGTGCAGTGGCAGTGGGCTCTGCAGCTCTTGGAATGGATGGAAAGCCTAAAGAACTGAAAAAGAAGCAGGCATGCTCTGCAGTGGGACAGGCAAGGCTGATGATGATTTATCAGAAGCTTTTTGCAGAATACAACCAGATGGCGGCGCAGATACTTATGACAAAAAACACCATGGTCAATAATCTGAACCGAATGCACGCAAGAAATACTTTTGAAGAACTGCTTGCTTTGCAGACTATTCCTGTGGTCAATGAAAACGACTCCATATCCAGCTTCGAGCTGGAGGCTCTGGATACCTTTGGCGATAATGATACTCTTTCCGCAGTGATCGCAGCGCTGATCGGAGCGGATCTTCTGATTCTGCTTTCAGATATCGACGGACTGTTTACAGACGATCCCAATACCAATCCGGATGCGGAATTTATTGATACAGTAGAGGCTCTGGACGAAAAGCTTAAACGCATGGGAAAAGGTCCTGGAAGCAAGGTAGGAACCGGCGGAATGGCTACGAAACTTACTGCAGCAGAGATCGCAACTGCAGCAGGAGCCGATATGGTGATCGCTAATGGAAGAGATTTTCATGTGATCCATAAGATCATAGAAGGCCGGAATTATGGCACTCTTTTTGTCGGTAATAAGAAAGAAGAGTTTTATCTGATCGATTATATTGAAAAATTATTATAAAAAGAAAGAGGACTGTAATGGATAATATTAAAATTGACCGTATCAATACGCTGGCGCATAAAGCGAAAAGTGTAGGACTGACAGAAGAAGAAAAAAGAGAGCGGGATGCCCTCAGAAAGGAATATATTGCAACCATCCGTATGAATCTCAGAAATCAGCTGGATAATATTGATATTCAGGAGAAAGACGGAAGTGTTATAAATCTTGGTGAAAAATATGGAAGAAAAGAAAGCCATTAGAAAACAGATTTTTACAGCACGAAAATCCTGTACAGACCGGCAGGTGGAACAGTGGAGCCGGGAGATCACCGGGCGTGTGCTCTCTCTTCCCGAATTCCAAATGGCAGAAAAAATTCTGGTTTACGCAGACTATAATCATGAGGTAATGACAGGTTTTCTGATCAGAGAAGCATGGAAGGCAGGAAAAGAAGTTGCCGTGCCAAAGGTAGACGGAAAAGATATGATTTTTTATAAGCTGACAGATTTCTCCCAGCTGGAACCGGGATATTTTGGTATTCCGGAACCGGTGTGCGGTGAAACAGTTAAATGGGAAGAGGCTCTGATGATCATGCCGGGAGTTGCTTTTGACAGAAAGAATCACCGGGTAGGATATGGCGGCGGTTTTTATGACCGTTATCTGGAAAAACATCCTCAGGTAAAGCGGGTTGCCATTGCCTTTGAATTTCAGATGCTTCCGGAGGTACCCACAGAACCTACGGACATTTCCCCGGAAATTATAGTAACTGAAAAGAATATTTTACGAAGCTGATAACCCGGAGGTGTTTTTATGAATGAAATGCTCATCGAACTTGGAAAACGTGCAAAAGCAGCAGAAGACGCACTTCGCACCATTTCCACAGATAAAAAAAATCAGGTGCTTTCTGCAGTTGCAGATCACCTTGTAGAATCTTCTGAGCTTCTTCTGAAGGCCAATGCAGAGGATGTAAAAAACGGCAGAGCCAATCATATGCCGGAGGGACTTGTGGACAGACTCCTTCTTACAAAAGAACGGATAGAGGGAATGGCCGAGGGACTCCGACAGCTTGTGGGACTGGAGGATCCGGTCGGAGAAGTTACCGGTATGAAGAAACGTCCCAATGGACTTTTGATTGGACAGAAGCGAGTTCCCCTTGGTGTGATCGGGATTATATATGAGGCGCGTCCGAATGTAACAGCCGATGCCTTTGGTCTGTGCTTCAAAACAGGAAACGTGGTAATCCTGAAAGGGGGAAGCGATGCGATCCATTCCAATCAGGCTATCGTAGACTGTATTCGAGAGACTCTGACAGAGCAGGGAATCACACAGGACGCAATACAGCTGATTTCTGATACTTCCAGAGAGACAGCCGGACAGTTTATGAAAATGAACCAGTATGTAGATGTACTGATTCCCCGCGGCGGAAAAGGACTCATCAGAGCAGTGGTGGAACAGAGTACGATTCCGGTTATTGAAACCGGAACAGGAAACTGTCATATTTATGTAGACGAAACAGCTGATCTGGAAATGGCTGCTGATATTATCCTGAATGCAAAGACCCAGAGAGTAGGTGTATGTAATGCCTGTGAATCGCTTCTGGTTCATGACAGTGTAAAGGCAGAGCTGCTTCCCGTTCTCGCCGGAAGACTTCAGGAAAAACATGTACAGCTTCGGGCAGATGAGAATGCACTCCCCCTTATGCCGGGTTCTGTAGCTGCTTCAGAAGATGACTGGGGTACGGAATATCTGGATTACATACTTTCTATTAAGATAGTGTATTCTGTAGAGGAAGCCATTGCACATATTAATAAATATAATACAGGTCATTCAGAAGCAATCATTACAGAAAATTATACACATGCACAGAAATTTCTGGATCAGGTGGATGCGGCAGCGGTTTATGTCAATGCCTCTACACGCTTTACAGACGGATTTGAGTTCGGTTATGGAGCGGAGATCGGAATCAGTACCCAGAAGCTTCATGCCAGAGGGCCTATGGGTCTGCTTGCTCTTACTACTACAAAGTATATTATATATGGAAACGGACAGGTCCGTCCGTAATAAATCAGTTGTCAAAATCAGCAGAGCTCACAGCTGTGTAGTTTGACTTTTTATTCAGTGGTGTGTATAATATTCAACAGAAGTTGTAAATTGAGACAGTGTGGCAGAATATGCCACGGGAGGACATAATGAGAAAAAAACAATTATATGCAATTCTTTTAGCCGGAGCGGTTGCCGCAACCTCTGTTCCATCTGCTGCATTTGCAGCGGAACAGCAGACAGCTGAGACTTCGGCAGAGCTGACAGAAACTGTCGGTGAAGAAGCCGGTGCAGAAGAAGAGGCTGTTCCTGAACAGCCAACAGAAACCCCGGCAGAACCGACAGAGACACCTGCAGAACCGGAAACTCCGGCTCCGGAGCAGCCAACGGAAGCTCCGGCAGAACCGACAGAGACACCTGCAGAGTCGGTGGGGGATCAACAGGAAACTCCCGGAACAACAGAAACCCCTGAGCCTTCTATAACTCCGACGGTAACTGTAACCCCTGAGCCTTCCGAAGAAGGCCCGGTAGAGGGAGAAGATACTGGTGTTTATATCAGTTTTACCGCGGAAGACGGTACAGAAACCAAAAAAGAATATTACAGGACTCTTCAGTATGCAGTAAACGCAGCCCTGAAATATTATCAGGCAGATGATCATGATAAACAGAAAGCCGTAGTTGTTAAGATAGAGAAACAGTTTTTCCTCTCAGATACTGTTCGTATAGAAAATGGTAAGATCCATATTATTGCCACGAAACCTAAAGTTTCTATTGGACGTATCGACCCCTCAGATTCTTCCAGAGTATTTACCGGTGATATGTTTGCTGTAACAGGTAAGGGCAGTGAACTTCAGCTTTCTACAGAAGGAGAAGGAAGCCGGTTTGTGATCAGCGGAGACAATGGAAGCGATGGAGCAGAGGCTTCTGACGGCGCACTGATAAAAGTTGAAAACGAAGCTGCTTTTGGGATGTCAGAAGGAGTTATTCTTACTGCAAACAATACAACTGCAGATGGTGCGGCTATTGATAATAAAAATGGTGGAAGCGTTGTCATTAAGGGCGGTTCTGTTACAGGAAATACCGGAGCCAAAGGCGCTGTTTACACAAACAAGGATATTGCAGTACAGGGAACCGTTTCAATTAAAGATAATACCGGAGCCAATCTTTATCTTGACGGAGATGCGGCAGCTGTAGTAACGGATGTACTGAACAATTCTTCTATTTCTGTTACATCTGCCAAGGCAGCAGATAAAAAAGTCATAGCCAAGGCAGGAACAAAAACAGATGGAACAAATGTAAGTGCAGAAGAGTTTAAAACTGTGCCTGCACAGTTTGCATACGATACAAAAGAATATACAGTAACTGCCGGTACGGATGGTCTGACAGCTGTTCTGAAAAAAGAAGCAACAGCAACGGTAACTCCAAGTCCGAAACCAACCCAAACACCTTCTTTCCTGACATATCAGAGCAAATCTTTGAAATGGGTGGATCATACTACGGCAACGGCGGTAATGAATACAACAAAAGATTGTAAATGGTATTATTATTTTGTAAAAGAAGGTACTTCTACAGAGAAGATTAAGAAACTTTACAGTTCAAAAAAAGCAACTAATAAAGCCAAAGCGAATACGAAATTCACTGTAAAGGCAGAAAAGGTTCCGGAAGAAAATTCCTGGCTGGTTGTTGCAGCAAAACCAACTTCTGGCTCTGCTCAGCTGAGAGTCCTTAAACTTAATGCTAAGACACGTCCGGAGGTTCCTGTAGTAACTCCTTCTGTTACAACCCGGGCACCACGTAAATACAAAGTGACAGAAAGTAAGGTAACCGGACTGGAGAATCCACTGAAGTTTTTCCCGCGTAAATTCTACGATTTCCAGGTAGTGGGTGCAGGACAGAACGAGAAGGATCCGGTAAGTGGTGATGAAAAATGGATTCCACTGTACTGGTCCATGTCTGTAAACGGCAGTAAGAATACTTCCTGGAGGATTGGCTCCAAGGAGAAGGGTATCCGTAAGGCAGAAACTTACCCACTGTATATCTTCTTTAAGAAACAGACCTTTAATGGTAAGGACTGGGTGGATACAGATGTAGTGGAATATATGAAGACCTCCTTCCGCTCCGCTGAAATCTCAGATGAAGAGTGGAAAGATTATATTGATGATTATAACGCATCAAATCCTGACGATGGTTTGAACTATGATGGTACAAGTGCCGGTTCTGTTGCTGACCTTACTCCGACAGAAGCGGCTTCCGAGCAGGATACCGGTTCTTCTGAAAGAACTGCCGCAGATACCGCCGACCGTACGCCAATTGGCTCCATGAGCACTCTGGCAATGCTTTCTCTGTTGGCAGGCGGCTATGTGATCGTCAGAAAACGTAAAAAAGAAGAAATCTGACAGGAAAAAATTTCCATGACAGATGAAGTCCCCGGAAAGAGACAGGTATAAACGCCTGTCTCTTTTCATATATTTATCCTGGTATCAGCCAAATGCTTTCATACAGCTTTTGTAATCGGGAGGGGAAAAAGAGAACATGACAGAAACAGTCGTTTTTGATTATGAACAGATCTATTATACGCTTTGGGAAACTGCGCGCAGATACAACTCCATCACACAGTTCAGGGTGATCGGAAAAAGCCATGATGAACGGATGATTCCCATGCTTGAAATCGGAGAGGGTGAAGAAACCGTTTTTTGTATCGGAGGGATCAATGGAATGGACAGGCTGATTCCGTCCTGTCTTCTTATGATGGTTCAGGAATACTGCCGGGCCTGGGAATGTAAATGGAAACTGGACGAAATTTATGATGTAAGAGAACTTCTGGGACGATGGAAATTATGCTTTATTCCCATCCTGAATCCGGACGGTTATGAAATTTATGAAAAAGATTATACTGTAATACGAAATCCTGTATATCGACAGATGCTCCGTATGCAGGAAACACCCTGCAGAGAATATTTTTGCAATGCCAGGGGAATGAACATTCAGAAAAATTTTCCTACAAGCTATTACAGACGATATAGAATCGCCCATGAGCCTGCCAGCGAAAATGAAACAAAAGCATTGATCCGAATTTTACAGGAATATCAGGGAAGGGGCTTTCTTTCTTTTTGTCAGGCGGGAAAAAGAATTGTTTATTATCGGCAGCCACAGTCTTTTGCTTCCAATCAGAAGAGCACACTTTTTGCCAGACAAATTCAGAAACAGTCGGGGTTTCTGACAGAACGCTTTACTGTGGACAGGCGTCCGGGCAGAAATGAAGGTGCCGGTGAAGGAACCCCGGAACGCTTTTTTGCAGAAATTATGCATCAGCCCTCCTTCCGCATAGAATTGCCTGTTTCCTCTTATTTTCAGATCCATACCATTCCTCTGGAATATCTTTTTTCTCTGGGAGAATGATAAGTGAGAATAAGTTTTGACAGTCCGTCTCTTTTCCTGTATCATATAAGGTTGAAAAGAAATGAATAAGGAGTATATACATTTATGATAAACAAAGAAAACAATCAGGATGAAACTGCGCGCCAGCGTTCTTTTATTGCCCTTGCAGGGGCTTTGACCCAACAGAAGATCCAGACTCTCGGACGTCCTCTTACTTACTGTCTGACTACCTTTGGCTGTCAGATGAATGAAAAGCAGTCCGAGGCAGTAGCCGGGATCATGGATGAGATCGGTTACGTCCGCCAGGACAGCGAGGAAGCAGATGTTGTTATTTATAATACCTGTACCGTCCGGGAAAATGCCAATCTTAAGGTTTACGGACGCCTTGGACACCTGCACAGCCTGAAGGATAAAAATCCGGATATGAAGATCATTCTTTTTGGCTGCATGATGCAGGAACCACATGTAGTAGAAAAAATTAAAAAAACATATTCCTTTGTAAACCTGGTATTTGGAACCCACAATATTTTTAAATTTGCAGAATTATTCTATGAAATGCTTCTTTCAGATATGCAGCTGATCGATATCTGGGAAGGTACCGATCAGATCGTGGAGGATCTTCCTACCGAACGGAATTATACCTTTAAATCCGGTGTAAATATCATGTTCGGATGCAATAATTTCTGCAGCTACTGTATTGTTCCTTATGTAAGAGGACGAGAGAGAAGCCGACAGCCGGAAGCAATTATAAAAGAGATCAAAAATCTTGTGGCAGATGGTGTTTCTGAAGTTATGCTTCTTGGCCAGAATGTAAACTCCTATGGCAAAACTCTGGAGACTCCGGTGACCTTTGCCCAGCTTCTGACTATGCTGGAGGATATCGAGGGACTGAAGCGGATCCGTTTCATGACTTCTCACCCCAAGGATCTTTCCGATGAACTGATCGAAGTAATGGCTAAGAGCAAAAAGATCTGCCATCATCTTCACCTTCCTCTTCAGTCCGGAAGCAGCCGTGTCCTGAAAGAGATGAACCGCCGTTACGACAAGGAAAAATATCTGAACCTTGTAGAAAAAATCCGCACAGCTGTCCCGGATATTTCTCTGACGACAGATATTATCGTAGGATTCCCGGGAGAAACAGAGGAAGATTTCCAGGAAACCCTTGATGTAGTCAGAAAAGCGGGATATGATACTGCATTTACGTTTATTTATTCCAGAAGAACCGGAACACCTGCTGCGGCAAAAGAAGATCAGATTCCGGAAGACGTGGTAAAAGACCGTTTCAATCGCCTGCTTTCTCTTGTTCAGGAGCAGGGTCGGATCCGTTCTTCCCGTTTTGAGGGAACCGTACAGGAAGTTCTGGTAGAAGAGGAGAGTAAGGAAAAAGGTATTTTTACAGGAAGAACGCAGTATAATCTTCTGGTGCATTTCCCTGCAGATGAAAGCCTTCTTGGAACTTATGTGAATGTAAAACTGGAAGAATGTAAGGGATTTTATTATCTGGGAAGTCTGATTGAATAATCTTTATTTTCTGTCAGGTGAAATACAAAAAAAGGAAAGAGGAGAAAAAATTGAAAAATAACAAATACGAGATTGATATGTGCAGCGGACCCATTATGCCCAGACTGATCTCTTTTTCCATTCCATTGATGTTGTCCGGCATCCTGCAGCTGATGTTTAATACAGTGGATATCGTGGTGGTAGGAAAGTTCAGCGGGAGCCTTGCACTTGCGGCAGTGGGTTCAACCACAGCATTGATCAACGTATTTACCAATCTGTTTATCGGGATTTCTCTTGGAGCAAATGTACTCAGTGCCCGTTTTTATGCCTCCGGCAGGAATAAGGAAATGTCTGAAACCGTACATACTTCCATTGCTCTTGCTCTGATAAGCGGGATCCTTATGGCTCTCGTAGGACTTGTATTTTCCAGAAGTGCATTGGAGCTTATGGGAACTCCGGCAGATGTGATCGACCAGTCTGCACTTTATATACGTATCTATTTTATGGGAATGCCGTTTTTTATGCTGTATAATTATGGGGCAGCCATCCTTCGTTCGGTAGGCGATACGAAACGGCCACTGTTGTTCCTTATTATATCAGGAATTGTAAACGCAGTTCTGAATATGATCCTGGTGATCTGCTTTCATCTGGACGTGGAGGGTGTTGCCATTGCTACGGTGGCAGCACAGATGATCTCCTGTGTACTGGTCGTTCGCTGTCTTTATCGGTCAGAAGGCAGTTATCAGCTCCGTTTTTCCAGACTGACCCTGAAATGGGTTTATCTGAAGCAGATTTTTCAGGTTGGTATTCCGGCAGGTCTGCAGAGCACAGTGATCAATTTTTCCAATGCTTTGCTGCAGTCTTCTGTCAATTCCTTTGGCTCTGTGGCAATGGCAGGATATACCGCTGCCAATAATATTTTTGGTTTTCTTTATGCAGCGGCAAACTCTGTTACCCAGGCATGCATGAGCTTTACCAGTCAGAACTACGGGATCGGTAAATTAAAGAGGATGGACAAAGTTCTGATCAACTGTATGATCCTGACCGTAGGAATCTCTTTAACCCTTGGATGCGGCGCTTATTTCTTCGGACCGGAGCTCCTTAAGATCTATACAGATGAGCCGGAGGTGATTCGCTGTGGAATGGAGATCCTTTCTTTTACCACAGTGCCGTATTTCTTCTGCGGTATCATGGATCTGTTTCCGGGCGCACTGCGTGGAATGGGACATTCAGCAGTACCAATGATCCTTTCCGTGATCGGAACCGTAGGAATGAGAGTCATCTGGATTTTTATGGTCTTTCCTGCACACAGAAGTCTGGAGGTTCTTTTTATTTCCTATCCGGCATCCTGGATCGCAACCATCCTCCTTCAGGTAGCCTGCTTCCTTATTGTGAGAAAAAAAGTTCATCGGACTGTAATGGCATAACAGGGAAACAGTTCGACACAACTGTGAAAAAAGAACAGAGAGAAAGGGACTCTTGTATGGATCTTTATGTAAAGACATCGAAAAAATATGGAGTAATGGAAGCGCCACTCTGGTAGCAGGAAAAAAGGGGATCATGCGAAAAGTCGTGGCTTATGACATGATGGGACAGCCCAATGTGAAAGAATGGCTGAGGGAACACCTTCTGATGATCACAACCGGCTATGCCATCCGAAATGCGATTATAATCTAGTATATTTTTTACAGGAATACCCTGTAATTTTATTGATATTTTAAACAAAATGGAGAGAGGATTATGAATAAAAGAAACATCAGCGGACAGCGTCAGATGGAATTTGTATCAAAATTTGATTTTATCCGGGAAGCGGGAACAGCTGCGGAAAAAAAAGCCGCAGCTCTCATTCGTGAGGAACTTTCCTCTTTTGGGATGGACAGCCATCTGGAAGAGTTCCCTTTCTATACCTGGGAGATCAGAAAAGCACAATTTGTCGTAACAGAGCCTTATTATAAAGAGTATCAGGCAGAAGGTTATATCCGGTGCGGAAATACACCGGAAAAGGGAATTGAAGCAGATTTTATCTATGCGGAAAACGGGGACGAGATCAGCCTTTCCCATGTAAAAGGAAAGATCGTTATGGTAAATGAGATCGTCCGCAAGGATATGTACCTGAAGCTGTTAAAAGCAGGTGCGGCAGGCTTTGTCAGTATCACAGGTACGCCTGTTGATGAAGGAGAAGACCGGATTCCCAGAGCCGCCGGAATTCCACAGAAGCTTTTTGATTCTCTGAATGAGAGCGAACTGATTCAGGGGGTTGGGATTCATTATCTGGATGCTGTGGAAATAGTCACAAAGGGGGCTTCCCGCGCACGTCTTACCTTACTTCAGGAGGAGGTCAGCCGTACTTCCGGAAATGTTGTTGCAAGAATCCCCGGAACAGACCGGGCGGAAGAGATCCTGACCCTGACTGCACACTACGATTCAGTACCTCAGGGGCCGGGAGCCTATGACAATATGGCAGGCGCCGCTATTATTATGGAAATCTGCCGCTATTTCAAAGAACATCAGCCCCGCAGAACACTGGAATTTATCTGGTTCGGAGCAGAAGAAAAAGGTCTTTTGGGAAGCCGGGATTATATCAAAGTTCATGAAAAAGAGCTGGGTGCACATCGGTTTAATATGAACGTAGACCTTGCCGGACAGCTGGTGGGAGGAACTGTGATCGGTGTAACCGGAGATTCTTCCATCTGTTCCGTGCTGACTTATCTTGCCCGGGAAACCGGAATCGGAATGACTACAAAAAACCAGATCTGGGGAAGTGATTCCAATACTTTTGCCTGGAAGGGGATTCCGGCAATGACCTTGAACAGAGACGGTTTTGGCATGCATACCCATTACGATACGGTAGAACTTCTTTCTGCCTGGTCTCTGGAACGCAGCGCACAGCTTCTCTGTCACATTGCAGAAAGTCTTGCCGCGATCGACAGTATGCCATTCCCTCAGGAAATTCCGGAGGAATTCAAAAAACAGCTGGATGAATATTTTGGGGCATAGGCTTTAAAATACCCGGATTTTATGATACACTTACCAGCACAACGAATACGAGGATCCTGCTGAATTAACGCAGAATCCATACAAAGGAGATGTTTTGGCTATGACAGTAACAGAACGGCTTAGCGCCCTTCGTGATCTGATGAAAGAAAAAGGTGTGGACGCTTATCTGGTGCCAACAGATGATTTCCATGCATCAGAGTATGTAGGAGACTATTTTAAATGTAGAAAATATATCACCGGTTTTACCGGATCTGCCGGAAGAGCCGTGATCACCATGGATATGGCAGGGCTTTGGACGGACGGACGCTATTTTATCCAGGCGGCACAGCAGCTGGAGGGAACTACGGTGGAGCTTTTTAAGATGGGCGAACCGGAAGTACCCACCATCCATGAATTTCTGAAAGAAAAGCTTTCAGAAGGAATGTGTCTGGGCTTTGACGGAAGAACCGTAAGTGCAGCAGAAGCAGATGAGCTGAAAGACCTGCTTTCTGACAAAAAGATCCGTTTTTCTGTGGAGGAAGACCTGATTGGAGAAATATGGACAGACCGCCCGGCTCTTTCCTGTGAACCGGTTATGGAACTGGAGGTAAAATGGGCAGGAGAATCCAGAGCAGAGAAATGTGCACGGATCCGCCGGAAAATGAAAGAAAAACAGGCAGATGTTTTTGTTCTTACTTCCCTGGATGACATTGCATGGCTTCTGAACCTCAGAGGCAATGATATCCATTGCTGTCCGGTAGTTCTTTCTTATCTGGTGATGACAGAAGAGGAAGTGCTTCTTTTTGCCAATGAAAAGGCATTTGGACAGGATGTTCTTGAAAATCTGAAAAAAGACGGTGTCACCCTGAAACCGTATAATAACATTTATACTTATGTACAGACGATTCCGGCCGGAAAGACCGTAATCCTTTCCAAGGCAAACGTCAACAGCCGCCTGGTCAGCAACCTTCCGGCTGAGGTAAAGATCCTGGATGAAGAAAACCTTACCCTTCTCCCAAAAGCCATCAAAAACCACACAGAAGTAGAAAATGAACGCATTGCTCATATTAAAGACGGTGTGGCTGTAACCAGATTTATCTGCTGGCTGAAACAGAATACAGGAAAAATGGAGATCACAGAGCTCAGTGCAGCAGAGCATCTTTTCCAGCTTCGTAAAGAACAGGAAAACTTCCTGGGCAACAGCTTTGATCCGATTGTTTCCTATGGCGGTCATGCGGCGATGTGTCACTACAGTCCGTCACCGGAGACGGATATTCCTCTGGAGCCAAAGGGACTGGCCCTTTGTGATACCGGCGGACATTATCTGGAGGGAAGTACCGATATCACCCGTACGATCGCCCTTGGTAAACTGACAGAAAAAGAACGAAAATATTTTACTCTTGTGCTGAAGGGTCATCTTCGCTTAAGCGATGCCAGATTCCGTTACGGCTGCTGCGGACAGAACCTGGATTACCTTGCCAGAGAACCGTTGTGGAGGCTGGGAGAGGATTATAATCATGGTACCGGACATGGAGTGGGATATCTTCTGAACATACATGAAGGACCAAACAGTTTCCGCTGGAAATCATCTTCCACAGTTCTGGAAGAGGGTATGATCACCTCCAATGAGCCGGGATACTATGTGGAAAATGAATTCGGTGTCCGTCATGAAAACCTGGTTGTATGCAAAAAAGCAGAAAAGACTGCGTTCGGTCAGTTTATGTGCTTCGAGAACCTGACCATGGTACCTTTTGACCTGGATGCCATTGATCCGGAGCTTCTGGATACCTATGAAAAAGGACTTCTGAATTCCTATCATGCAGAGGTTTATGAGAAGATTTCTCCATACCTTACAGAGGAAGAAAAAGAGTGGCTGAAAAAATATACAAGAGCGGTCTGATCGTTAAAAAGGATTTTGATGTAGACAATAGGGACAGAACTCTTTTTTGGAGTGCTGTCCCTATTTTTGTTTATGTATGTTTACATTTATGTTTCATAAAAATGTCTGCCATATTTACGAAGCTCATCGGTAAGGAGTTTCTTATTTCTCATCAACAGCTGCTTCAATCATATATGGAATATATGCATCAGTCTTGCCATCCTCCAATAGAGCCCGGCATTTCATCACCGGGCTTTATGATCGCTGCTCCGATTCCGGGTTCAAAATGCCTAGACAGTCCTCTTACCATTCCGTTTTATGAATGTGGAGTTCAGCTTACAGACATGGTTTATCTGCAAAGAAAAATGATTCAGTGAAAGGCTTTTCTGATGTGAAATCTCTTTTGAGAAGATCATCGGATTTACGAGCCTCGCGATCTGCCTTCGTAATTCCTTTCGGATCTGAACTGATATGAGAGAACAAAAAGAATTCCAAAGAGAGAACGGCAGTCTTGAAAGCTTTTTTCTATTGTGCTAAAATATATACTCAGTGCCATGCATGATCATTGAAACGATTGGTGATGTTATGGAAAAACAAAAAGGATTTTTGTAAAAATTATGGCGAAACAGAAACCTGATTTTGCAGATCGAGATAAAATTTTAGAGAGAGGTTTTCATACTTGAGTATAAACAAAAACACAAACGAGGAAAAAAACTATCGTAAAAATGTGGTCAAACCAATGCCTGGAGCTTCTGAAAGCCGCACAAACACCGGGATTCCAAGCGATATTAGTGTGTTAAGCCCGATGATGCAGGAATATGTAAAAAAGAAGGAGCAGTATAAGGACTGTATTCTTTTTTACCGCCTTGGTGACTTCTATGAGATGTTTTTTCAGGATGCCCTGACAGTAACAAAAGAACTGGAACTGACGCTGACCGGCAAGGACTGCGGACTGGAAGAAAGGGCCCCCATGTGCGGGGTCCCCTTTCATGCTGCGGAAACCTATATCAACCGTCTGATTGAAAAAGGCTATAAGGTTGCCATCTGTGAACAGGTAGAAGACCCCAAAAAAGCCAGGGGACTGGTGAAACGTGAAGTTATCCGTGTGGTTACACCAGGAACCACACTTGATGCAGCGTCACTGGATGAGTCCAGAAACAACTACCTGATGTCAGTGGTTGCCACAGAAGGCGGTTTTGGCTGTGCTATCGCAGATATTACCACAGGAGACTGTTTCCTGACAGAAGTAGATAAACCACAGAAGCTTCTGGATGAGATCAATAAGTTCGTTCCTGCGGAAATCATATGCAACGATGCTTTTTTTATGAGCGGAGTAGACACAGATGATCTGAAAAACCGTCTGGGAATCTGTGTGTTCCCGCTGGATGCCTGGTATTTTGACGATGGCTTATGTAAACGGACGCTGATGGAACACTTCCATGTAAATGCTCTGGAAGGGCTGGGGATTCAGGATTATGACAGTGGTGTGATCGCCTCCGGCGCACTGTTTCTTTATCTTCAGGAAACACAGAAATCTGCCCTTTCTCATATGGCAGGGATCCGTCCCTATGCGGCAGAAAAATACATGCTGATCGACAGCTCCAGCCGCAGAAATCTGGAGCTGGTCGAAACTCTTCGTGAAAAAAACAAAAGAGGATCTCTCCTCTGGGTACTGGACAAAACAAAAACTGCCATGGGCGCCCGTACCCTTCGTTCTTATGTGGAGCAGCCGCTGATCGATGCGGAGGAGATCAACGAACGTCTGGAAGCCCTGGAAGAGCTGAATCAGAGCCCTATGCTTCGAGATGAGATCCGGGAATATTTAAATCCCATTTATGACCTGGAGCGCCTGATCAGCCGGATCAGCTATCAGTCTGCAAATCCCAGAGACCTGACCGCTTTTTCTTCCTCCCTCGAAATGCTGCCTTATATCCGGCAGATCATAAAGGATTTCAAAAGTCCGCTTTTAACAAAAATCTGTGAGGACATGGATCCGCTGGAGGACATCGCAGAACTGATCAGAAGCGCCATTGTGGAAGAGCCGCCTCTTGCTCAGAAAGACGGCGGGATCATCCGGGAAGGCTATAATTCTGACGTGGATAAATTCCGCCGTTCCCGAACAGACGGCAAAAAGTGGCTGACAGAGCTGGAAGCCAGAGAAAAAGAGCGTACCGGAATCAAAAACCTGAAGATCAAGTATAATCGTGTTTTTGGCTACTCACTGGAAGTTACCAACTCCTTTAAAAATCTGGTTCCGGAAAATTACATCAGGAAGCAGACCCTTACCAACGCAGAGCGTTATATCACACAGGAGCTGAAGGATCTGGAGGATCTGATCCTGGGAGCAGAGGATAAGCTCTACGCTCTGGAATATGAGCTTTTCTGTGAGGTAAGAGACAAGGTAGGGGCAGAGGTTGTCCGTATCCAGAAAACCGCTAAGGCAGTGGCTGCGCTGGATGTATTCGCCTCCCTTGCGCTGGTCGCTCAGAGAAATAATTATGTTCGTCCAAAGATCAATGAAAATGGTGTTCTGGATATCAAGGACGGAAGGCATCCGGTTGTAGAGCAGATGATCGAAAATGATATGTTCATTGCCAATGATACATATCTGGATAATCAGAAAAAAAGAATTTCCATCATTACAGGACCCAATATGGCCGGTAAGTCCACTTATATGCGCCAAACAGCCCTGATCGTACTGATGGCCCAGATTGGAAGTTTTGTTCCGGCAGAGAAGGCAAACATCGGTATTGTGGACCGGATCTTTACCCGGGTTGGAGCTTCTGATGATCTGGCAAGCGGCCAGAGTACCTTTATGGTAGAGATGACGGAGGTTGCAAATATCCTGAGAAATGCCACATCCAGAAGTCTTCTGATCCTGGATGAAATTGGAAGAGGTACCAGTACTTTTGATGGACTTGCCATTGCCTGGGCAGTGATCGAGCATATCAGTGATACGAAGCTCTGTGGGGCAAAAACTCTGTTTGCCACACATTATCACGAGCTGACAGAGCTGGAAGGAAAGATTTCCGGTGTCAACAATTACTGTATTGCGGTTAAAGAAAAAGGAGACGATATTGTATTTCTCCGAAAGATTGTCAAGGGCGGGGCAGATAAAAGCTACGGTATCCAGGTGGCAAGGCTTGCCGGTGTGCCGGATCCGGTGATCCGCCGTGCAAAAGAACTGGTGGAGGAACTGAGTGATGCAGATATTACTGCTGCCGTAAAGGATCTGACTGCTCCAAAGAAGAAGCAGAAGATTGTTTACGATCAGGTTGATATGGCTCAGATGTCACTTTTTGATACGGTTCAGGATAATGACATTGTAGAAGAGATCAAAAATCTGGATATGTCCCATCTGACTCCTATGGAGGCTATGAACATCCTTTATAATCTTCAGAATAAGATACAGAACCGCTGGTAAAGGACAGATGGATAATGGAGGTTTGCTTTGAGAAAAATTGCAGTTTTAGACCAGAATACCATTGATAAGATTGCAGCAGGAGAGGTAGTGGAACGGCCCTCTTCTGTAGTAAAGGAGCTTGTGGAAAATGCCATTGACGCCGGCGCTACGGCTGTCACTGTGGAAATCACGGACGGCGGAAAAAAAATGATCCGCATTACAGACAACGGTGCCGGAATTGAGGCCGGACAGATTCCGCTTGCCTTTCTCCGCCATGCCACCAGTAAGATCGAGAAAGTGGAGGATCTGGAGCAGATCGCATCCCTGGGCTTTCGCGGCGAGGCGCTTTCCAGTATTGCCGCAGTCTCCCAGGTGGAGCTGATCACAAAGACACCTTCTGCTGTCAGCGGTTCCCGCTATATTATTGAAGGCGGTGTCGAACATTCCCTGGAAGAACTTGGAGCACCGGAAGGAACCACCTTTCTGGTGAGAAATCTTTTTTATAATACACCGGCAAGGAGCAAATTCCTGAAATCCGATACCACGGAAGCCAACTATATCCATACCCTGATGGAGCAGCTTGCCCTTTCTCATCCGGAAATTTCCTTTAAATATATCCAGAACCGGCAGGTAAAGCTGCACAGCTCTGGAAATTATAATGTAAAAGATGTGATCTACAGTGTATACGGACGTGACATTGCCAAGGCGCTTCTGGAAGCATCCTTTGAAAATGAGTTTATGAAGATCACAGGTTTTGTAGGAAAACCGGAGATTGCCCGGGGAAACCGCAGTTTCGAGAATTATTATATCAATGGACGATATGTAAAAAACAACATTATTACAAAAGCCATTGAAAATGCATACAAAGGCTTTCTTATGAATCACAAATTCCCGTTTGTTTCTCTTCAGATGGAAATGGAGGGGAATGATCTGGATGTCAATGTTCATCCGGCGAAAAGAGAAGTCCGTTTTGCCAGAGAGCAGGAGGTTTACGAAGCGGTTTACGATACGGTGCGCCGTGCCCTGACAGCCAGAGAAATGATTCCAAAGGTAACTTTTGAAAAGCCGCAGCCGGAGAAAAAGGAAGTTCCGGTAAAGCCAGTCTCTATCCCGGAACCTTTTGAGAAAAAAAGAAGGGAACAGGTGTATGAACGTACTGTAAAGGAAACACCTCCTTCCTATGGAATACCTGCAGCTGAAACGCATATAGAAAAAAAGGTATTTTCCCCATCGGAAGAAACGCTTTTTGAGGGAACCTTGAGGCAGAAACAGCAGGAAGAAGAAAAGCAGGAACTTCCCAAAGAAGAGCCTCCGCAGAAGCTTCCAAAAGCGGAACCGGAAGAACAGCAGCTGGAGCTTTTTGAGGAAAAGCTTCTGGCACCGGAATCCCGGGAGCGGATCCGTCTGATCGGTCAGGTTTTTGACACCTACTGGCTGGCACAGTTTGGTGATGCATTTTATATCATCGATCAGCATGCCGCCCATGAAAAAGTGTATTACGAGCGCTTTGTAAAGAAATTCCGTGAAAATTCAGTTGATTCGCAATATCTGACTCCACCGCTGATCGTCACGCTGAATCTTCAGGAGGAAGAGCTTCTGAAAGCCAACGAAGGGTATTTTCGACAGTTCGGGTTTGAGATTGAGCATTTTGGCGGTAAAGAATACTGTATCAGTGCTGTTCCCTCCAATCTTTATGGACTCAGTGAAGAAGGTCTCTTTCTGGAAATGCTGGATCATCTGGCAGGTGACGGAGACAAAGATGCCCTTGATATATTTGCGTCCAGACTGGCAACCATGGCATGTAAAGCAGCAGTAAAGGGCAATCACCTTATGTCTCCGGCAGAAGCAGAAAAGCTTCTGGACGAACTCCTTACTTTGGACAATCCTTATCATTGTCCTCATGGAAGGCCGACTATCGTTTCCATGACAAAAACAGAACTGGAAAAGAAATTTAAAAGAATTGTTTAGGAGGCTATATGAAAAAGCCATTGATCGTACTGACCGGTCCCACTGCCGTTGGAAAAACAAGTCTTTCTATCGCTTTGGCAAAGGCGGTAAACGGAGAGATCATTTCCGCAGATTCCATGCAGGTTTATCAGAAGATGGACATTGGTTCTGCCAAGATCCGCCCGGAGGAGATGGACGGAGTAAAGCATTATCTGGTGGACGTGCTGGATCCCAAAGAGGACTTTCATATTGTGAAATTCCAGCAGATGGCAAAAACTGCCATGGAAAAGATTTATGCCAAGGGAAAGATTCCCATTCTGGTTGGCGGAACCGGGTTTTATATTCAGGCCGTTACAAAGGATATTGATTTCACCCAGGCCCGGCAGGAGGATTCGTACCGCAAAGATCTGGAACTTCTTGCGGAAGAAAAAGGGTCCGAATATCTCCATGAGATGCTGAAAAAGGTGGATCCCAAAAGTGCAGAGGTCATTCACGCCCATAACGTAAAGCGTGTGATCCGTGCACTGGAATTTTATCACCAGAACAGAACTCCTATTTCTGCTCACAACGAGGAACAGAAACAAAACGAAAGTCCCTATGCGCTTGCCTATTTCGTGCTGAACATGCCAAGAGAACTGCTCTATCAGAGGATCGACCTCCGTGTGGATCAGATGCTGGAGGAGGGTCTTCTGGAAGAGGTGAAAGCGCTGCAAAAGGAGGGGTGCCATCGGGGAATGGTATCCATGCAGGGACTTGGTTATAAAGAGATTCTGGCATATCTGGAGGGAGAGTATCCTCTGGAAGAAGCAGTCAGAATCCTGAAACGGGATACCCGCCATTTTGCCAAAAGGCAGCTGACCTGGTTCCGAAGAGAATCCGAAGTCGTATGGGTAGACAAAGACAGATTTAACTATGAAGAAGATCAGATACTCGGCTATATGCTGAGTACCTGTAAAGATAAAGGACTGCTCTGAAAACAGTCAAAAAATAAAAACAGATGAGGTAGAAAATGAAACAGATGTATGAACAGCTGGGGATTTCGCGGGAAGTTTATGATTTTGGTGCAGAGATTGAGGCATCTCTGAAAGAACGTTTTGAAGAATTTGACAGAAAAGCAGAATATAACCAGATGAAGGTTCTGCTTGCCATGCAGAAAAATAAAGTCAGCTCTGAATGTTTTAACGGAAGCTCCGGTTATGGCTATGATGATTTCGGACGTGATACTCTGGAAAAGGTCTATGCAGATACCTTCCATACAGAGGCCTGTCTGGTACGTCCTCAGATTGCCTGTGGTACACATGCTCTTGCTATTGCTCTTTTTGGAAATCTCCGTCCGGGGGATGAGCTTCTGGCTCCTGCAGGAAAGCCATACGATACTCTGGAAGAGGTAATCGGTATCCGTCCGGCCAAAGGTTCTCTTGCGGAATATGGCGTTACTTATCGTCAGGTGGATCTGAAAGAGGACGGAACCTTTGATTATGACAGGATCCGCGAAGCCATCAATGAAAAAACAAAGCTTGTGGAGATCCAGCGCTCCAAGGGTTATCAGACAAGACCTTCTTTTTCCGTACAGCAGATCGGAGAACTGATTGCATTTGTAAAAAGTATTAAGCCGGATGTGATCTGTATGGTAGATAACTGCTACGGAGAATTTGTAGATACAGTAGAGCCAAGTGATGTAGGGGCAGATATGATTGTCGGTTCCCTGATCAAAAACCCCGGCGGCGGACTGGCTCCCATCGGCGGATACATTGCAGGAACAAAAGAATGTGTGGAAAATGCAGCCACCCGTATGACCTGTCCTGGTCTTGGTATGGAAGTGGGCGCATCTCTTGGAGTGAACCGTTCTTTTTATCAGGGCTTTTTCCTGGCACCTATGGTAACAAAGGGGGCGGTAAAGGGAGCGGTCTTTGCGGCGAATATTTATGAAAAGCTTGGTTTCCCGGTAATCCCAAACGGTCAGGAGCCAAGACAGGATATCATCCAGGCAGTAACTTTAAATTCTCCGGAACGTGTTGTTGCATTCTGTAAAGGAATCCAGGCAGCTGCTCCGGTAGACTCTTATGTGGATCCGGAACCCTGGGACATGCCGGGCTATGACAGCGAGGTGATCATGGCAGCCGGTGCTTTTGTTCAGGGATCTTCCATAGAGCTTTCTGCGGATGGACCTATGAAGCCGCCATACGCAGTTTATTTCCAGGGAGGACTTACCTGGGAACATGCCAAACTTGGTATTCTTATGTCTGTACAGAAGCTTCTGGATAAAAACCTGATCACATTGCCGTAATCTTGTTGCAGGTACAGAGAGATAAAATAATCATTCATTTGTTTCAGGAGGTACTGCCATGCAAGAGCAAGCGAAAAAAAAGAAAAAACAGGCTCCGGATCCTCGACATTCTGTGATCGTGGTTGGCGGCGGGGCAGCAGGACTTATGGCCGCTGTTCAGGCAGCACAGCAGGGTGCTTCTGTTACGATTCTGGAGCACAATGAAAAAACAGGACGTAAGATCTGTGTGACCGGAAACGGTCACTGCAATCTTACTAATCTCAATCAGTATAAAGAGGCATACCGGGGAGAAGAACCTGAATTTGTCAGAGAAATCTTCCGTCAGTTTTCTGTAAAGGATACGCTGGATTTTTTTGAAGAGATCGGAATCCTTACCGTTGAAAAAAAAAGCTGGCTGTATCCGAGAAGCGGACAGGCAAAATCCGTATCTGAGCTTCTGGAACTAAAAGCCCGCAGCCTGAAAGTAAAGATTAAAACAAGAGAACATGTAAAAAAAGTTTTTCAAAAAGACGGCCTCTGGCATGTACAGACCGAAGGCTGGACTTATCAGGGGGCAGCCGTGATCCTTGCAAACGGCTCAAAAGCCTCTGCGGTTCCCGGCTCAGACGGAAGCGGCTATGTGATTGCAGAAACACTGGGACATCAGGTGATCCCGCCTCTTCCGGCTCTTCTGGGGCTAAAATGCCGTGACAAAGGGTTTTCTTCCTGGTCCGGTGTACGGACGGAAGGCAGGCTCACCCTTCTGATCGACGGTGTTGCCCGGAAAGAAGAAGAGGGAGAGCTGCAGCTTACGGAATATGGAATTTCCGGTATTCCCGTATTCCAGTTAAGCCGATATGCGGTGAGGGCTTTCAGCCAGAAGAAAAAAGTCGGACTTAAGATCAACTTTTTTCCGGAATATACAGAAGAAACATTACGGACTTTGATAGCAAACAGAAGGAAGTTCTGTCCATACCAGACAGAAACAGAACTATTGACAGGGCTTCTTCCGGATAAGCTGATCAAGGTTCTTCTGAAGCAGAAGGATCCTCTTGGCGCCGCCTGTGATTTTGAACTGGAAGTAACCGGAAGCACTGGCTTTGAGCAGGCGCAGGTCTGCTCCGGAGGGGTAGATACCAGAGAAGTGGATCCGGTGACGCTGGAATCCCGACTTCATAAGGGACTTTTTTTTGCAGGAGAACTTCTTGATATAGACGGAGCATGCGGAGGCTACAATCTCCAGTGGGCATGGTCCAGCGGTGCCGTGGCCGGAATTTACGGAGCAAAGGAGATTATATGATACGGATCAGTCAGTTAAAACTTCCTATTACACATACAGAGTCCGAGCTGAAAAAGAAGATCGCAAAGACTCTTCGCTGCGGCGAAAAATCTTTTTCTTATGAAATTATCCGTCAGTCTCTGGATGCACGCCATAAAGAGGACAAAAAATTTGTCTATACCATAGAGGTATCCATAGAAAATGAGAAAAAGATCCTGCAAAAAGTTCACAATAATAATATTATGTCAACTAATAAGAAGGAATATGTTTTCCCGAAAGCAGGCGATCGGGTGCTTTCTCACCGGCCGGTGATTGTGGGAAGCGGTCCTGCGGGGATTTTCTGTGCATGGTATCTTGCCAGGGCCGGATACCGTCCGCTGGTGCTGGAGCGAGGCGAAGAGGCAGAGAAGCGCCGGGAGACGGTTGACCGGTTCTGGAAAAACGGTGTGCTGGATCCCGAATCCAACGTCCAGTTTGGAGAAGGCGGAGCCGGAACTTTTTCGGATGGAAAATTAAATACCCTGGTAAAGGACTCCTTCGGGCGCAACAGAGAGGTTCTGAAACGTTTTGTAGAAGCGGGCGCGGACCCGGAAATCCTGTATCAGCATAAGCCCCATCTTGGCACAGACGTACTGGTAGATATCGTACAGACTTTGCGGCACCAGATCGAGGAGATGGGCGGAAGCTTCCGTTTCCGCAGCAAGGTTACGGATCTGAAAATTGAAAACGGCCGTCTTACCGGAGTGGAGATCGATCATAAAGAACTCCTTCCGGCTGAAATCTGTGTCCTGGCGATCGGCCACAGTGCCAGAGATACTTTCTTTATGCTGAAGGACAGGGGGCTTACCATGGAACCGAAAGCCTTTGCCCTCGGACTTCGTGTAGAGCATCCGCAGACTCTGATCAATGAGGATCTCTACGGAGAAAAAGAAAACCGGATCCTGGGCGCTGCCAGCTATAAGGTTACCCATACCTGCCGGAACGGAAGAGGAGTGTACTCTTTTTGTATGTGCCCGGGAGGCTATGTGGTAAATGCTTCATCAGAAGAAGGACAGCTGGCAGTAAACGGAATGAGCTATCAGGCCCGTGACGGAAAGAACGCCAACAGTGCAGTGATCGTTACGGTAACTCCGGAGGATTTTCCTCAGGAGGGACCTTTAGGCGGTATTGCTTTTCAGCGGGAGCTGGAGAAAAAAGCATGGCAGCTTGGACAGGGAAAGGTTCCTGTTCAGATGTTTGGGGACTATTGCGGCCATAAGCCCAGCCAAAGCCTTGGAGAAGTTACTCCCTGTATCCGGGGGGAATATGTACTTTCCGATGTGCGCTCCATCCTTCCGATAGAAATCGGAGATTCTATAGAAGAGGGAATCCATGCCTTCGGAAAAAAACTGCCTGGATTTGACAGAGAGGATGCACTTCTCAGCGGGATCGAAAGCAGGACTTCTTCCCCGGTAAGACTGGTCAGGGACAGAGAGGGTCTGTCGAATATTTCCGGAGTCTACCCCTGCGGAGAGGGCGCCGGATATGCCGGGGGAATCACCTCTGCAGCCATGGACGGCATTAAAACAGCAGAATGCATTGCATCCGCATATGTGATGAATTTGTAAAAAAACAAAGGAGAGAGTATACATCTCTCTCTTTTTATGTTAAAATAAAGTTTGATTCTTTCCCGGTCTCTTGCAGAGAATAAAGGGTAAAAGATATGAAACAGACTATGAAAGATCTGCCGGAGTGGGAACGGCCTTACGAAAAATGCATCCGGGAGGGAGAGGGATCCCTCAGTGACAGCGAGCTTCTTTCCGTAATCCTGCGGTGCGGAACCCGCGGCAAAAGTTCTCTGGCTCTGGCAAATGATATACTGAAACACATGCAGGAATCTTCCTATCCCGGACTGCCTGGGATTCTTCACAGTTCTCTTGCGGAACTCGAGAGGATCCATGGTGTGGGCAAGGTGAAGGCGGTTCAGCTGAAATGCATCGGAGAACTTTCGAAAAGAATCTCAGCTGCTGCTGCCCGACCCTCTCTATGCTTCCATCATCCGGACTCCATAGCAGCCTATTATATGGAGCAGCTCCGTCATCAGGAGCAGGAATTGATGATCTGTATGATGCTGGATAATCGAAACCATCTTCTTGCGGAACGGCTGATTTCCAAGGGTACCGTAAATGCCACTCTTGTAACGCCAAGAGAAATCTTTATGGAGGCAGTGCGAAGCCATGCGGTAAGTCTGGTACTGATCCATAATCATCCCGGAGGAGACCCTTCTCCCAGTCTCTGTGATATCGAGGTAACCAGACGTATCTTCCAGTCAGGGGAGCTCCTGGGAATTGCTCTTCTGGATCACATTATCATAGGGGATCACAGATATATCAGCTTTAAAGAAGAGGGACTGATGAAATAAAGGGGCATTTTATGCTGATAAAAAGAACATATGGAATAGACCTTGGAAGCAGTACCATCAAGGTGTATTCTTTTTTGAGAAATAAAAGCTATCTTGAAAAGAACATGATCGCATCCAGAGGACGCAGGATAATTGCCGTGGGCAATGAAGCATACGATATGTTTGAAAAAGCGCCAGCAGACATCGTTGTAAATTCGCCGATGGCTTTTGGCATGGTTGCCAATCTGGAGCTTCAGGAAATCGCACTCTACAGCATGATGACAAAAATTGATACGTTTCTGGGAATGGGCTCTGATATGTATTTTTCGGTTCCCCTGGATATGACAGCTGTAGAAAAAAGAGCTTATTATCATGTGGCAAACGGTCACTGGCTTCGGAAAAACAGAGTTTTTATGGTAGAGGCGCCTGTTGCAGATGCCCTTGCCATGGGAGTAAAGCTGGAAGATAATCCGGGAAGCATGATCGTAAATATCGGGGCGCAGAGTACACAGTTTTCTATTATTGCCGATGGAAAGGTCATTATATCAAAGAAAGTTCCCATTGGCGGGAGACAGATGAATGAGGCAATCTGCAGCGAGATTCGCAAACGCTATAATCTGCAGATCGGCACCCGGACCGGAAAGCGGCTGAAGCTTGCCATGGGACGGCTGAATGACCAGCGTAAGGAGGCCCGTAAGGTTGTGGGAATCGACAGCATCTCCGGACTTCCAAGAGAAGAAATCATTTCCGGTTATGTGGTAAACGCCGGTATCATGAACTGTGTCAATGAGATTGCTGCGGAAATGAAAACCTTTCTGGAAAGAATGCCTCCGCAGATTGCCTACCGTATCTCGGGAGAGGGCATTTATCTGACAGGAGGCAGCACACGGCTTCCTTACATAGACAATTATCTTGCAAGCTACACCGGTTTTTCTTTCCGACTGTCGGATCTTTATGAAACTTCTGCCGTCTGTGGTCTGGAGCGTATCATCCGGGACAGGGAACTGGAAAAATGGGCGCAGCCTGTTAAACAGCGCAAATTATAATTTTTTAGGGGTATGATCCATGAAAAACCTGAAAAAGAAATTTCGATTTCGAATCAAATTAAAAAGCAGACATCTGCTGGTGATCATGACTTTTTTCTGCATCAGCGCCATTGTTGCCACTCTGGCATCCGGAATCACTTCCGCACCTCTGAAGGAGGCTGCCGGACTGATCGTAGTTCCTTTTGAAAAATCGATTTCTGCCATAAGCCGGCAAATCGGAGATTTCCGCAGCAGCTTTCAGGAAAAGGAAGATCTGCTGAAACAGAATAAAGAACTCCGGACAGCGGTAGATACTCTGACGGAACAGAACAATGTGCTGATACAGAATCAGGCAGAACTTGCACGGCTGGAGGAGCTGTATGCTCTGGATGAGGAATATTCCTCTTATCCCAAGGTGGCCGCCCGCATTATCTCCAAGGATCCAGGAAACTGGTATGATACCTTTACGATCAACCGGGGCAGCAATGACGGCATCCGCGTGGACAACAATGTTATTGCCGGTAAGGGACTGGCAGGCATTGTCACTGAAGTAGGATCCACCTGGGCTACCGTCCGCTCCATCATAGATGACAGCAGTAATGTCAGTGCTATGACGGTAAGTACAGATGATACCTGTGTGGTCGGTGGAGATCTGGAACTGATCGATGAGGGCAAACTCCGGTTCAGCCAGCTTTATGACAGGGAGGACAAGGTTTCCATAGGAGAACGTATTGTCACCTCCAATATCAGTGAAAAATATGTAGAAGGTCTGTTTATCGGCTATGTCAGTGAGATTGAACTGGATACCAATAATCTTACAAAAACAGGAACTATTGTAACTCCGGTTGATTTCCAGCATCTTAGGGATGTCTTTGTCATTACGGTAAACAAACAGGATTCCATACAGGGAGAGGGTTCCCGGGAAGGAGCCGAAAAATGAAAAGCAAACTGATCCTTTTTGCTACGATCATTTCCTGCTTTCTGCTGCAGTCTACCGTGATCCACCGGATCGCAATAGGCTCCATCACGCCTAATCTGCTGCTGATCCTGTGCGTTTCCATGGGATTGATGCGCGGACGTAAAAGCGGTATGTGGACAGGCTTTTTCTGTGGGCTCCTGACAGATCTGTTTTTCGGATCCGTACTGGGCTTTTATGCTCTCGTATATATGTATGTCGGCTTTTTCAGCGGCTATGCATATCGTATCTACTATGATGATGATCTGAAAGTCCCCATGCTACTGACGGCAGTCATGGATCTTTTTTATAATCTGGCTGTTTATGGGCTTCAGTTTCTCCTGCGGGGGCGTCTGGGGCTTTTTACCTATCTGTACAGGATCATTATTCCGGAAATTGTATATACGGTATTTCTGACAGTGATCGTATACAGGATCTTCTATTACATTAACCACCATTTTATGAGTCCTGTAAGGAAAGAAAGTGAGTCTATTTGGGTACTAAAATAAAAAAACTGATCAAAAAAATTCAACTGAAAAGAACCACGGTGCTGATTATTGTTTTTGTGCTTCTGTCTTTTATCCTGATCCGTCAGGTCTTTGAGCTTCAGATCATTCAGGGCAAGGATTACATCAGCGAATTTGAAAGCAGGATCACCAAGAAACGTGTTCTCAAAAGTACAAGAGGAAACATTTATGACCGTAACGGAGAGCTTGTGGCCTCCAACGTGCTGTCTTATTCTCTGACCTTTGAGGATAATGGAACATATGAGACCAACAGGGAAAAAAATCTTACCTTAAACGGTGTTGCCTACCAGGTTCTTAAAATACTTGCAGAAAACGGAGACAGTATTTCCGTGGATTTCCATATTATAGTGGATGAAAACGGCAATTATGCTTTTGATGTGGGAGAGGGCTTTACCCTCAGCAGGTTTAAAGCGGATGTCTACGGTCATCCTCTTATTGATGATCTGACTGAGGAAGAGGCCTCCGCCACTGCGGAAGATATGCTCAATTATCTTACCGGAAGCAAGGGGTTTTCCATCATCCTGTATGGAAAAGACGCCTATACCCCACAGGAACTGGAAAAATACGGACTTCCCTCAGAACTTTCCAAACAGGAGGCTCTTGACATGGCGGCAATCCGGTACAAACTGAATACAAACAGCTTTCAGAAGTATATGGCGGCTACCATTGCCACAAATGTCAGTGAAAGCTCTGTCGCAGCAATCATGGAAAACCAGAGTCGTCTTCAGGGAATTGACGTGCTGGAGGATTCTGTACGCCAGTATGTGGATGACGAGAGCATGGGGCCGGTTCTCGGATATACCGGAAAAGCTTCTTCTGATGAGCTGGAAGGACTGAAAAAGAAAAATCCGGCTTACTCAAATGATGCGGTCATCGGAAAAGCCGGCATTGAACAGTATATGGAGCTGGAACTGCAGGGAAAAGACGGTGAGGAAACTGTTACGGTAGACAACCTGGGAAAAGTACTGAAGATCGATGAAGATACGATTGTGCCTCCGGTTGCAGGTAATGACGTTTATATGACCATTGACGCAGACTGGCAGAGCGCCATTTATCAGATTCTGAAACAGCGTGTGGCAGGTGTGCTTTTAACCCGTATTGAAAATACCAAAGAGTTTGACTTTGAGGCTGTCAAGGATGCCAGCCAGATCTCTGTCCCGATTTATGACGTATATAATGCTCTTGTAGCGAACAGCGTGATCGATATCGGCCGTTTTGATGATAAAGAAGCTTCCGATATAGAAAAAAATTTATATGCCAGATTTCAACAAAAGCAGCAGGAAGTTTTTGATACAATAACTAGCAGGCTGACAAGTGAAGATCCGCCTGCCTATAAAGATGAGCCGGAGGAAATCCAGGAGTATCTGTCCTATATCAGTGATACGATCCTCAGGGATACCCTGGGAGTGATCTCAAAGAATGATGTGGACACTTCTGACGCTACCTATCAGGCATGGGCCACAGAGGAGAGTATCAGCCTGAAGGAATATCTGAATTATGCCGCAAGTCAGAACTGGATCGATATTTCCGTAATTTCTCCCAAAGGAGAATATCTGGATTCCTCTGAGATCTATCAGGCTCTGACTGCATATGTTGTGGATTACCTGAAAACGGACTCCGGTTTTTCCAAGCTCCTGTATAAGTATCTTCTTATGAACGATCAGATTTCCGGTCAGGAACTCTGTCTTGTGCTTTATGAGCAGGGAATCCTTTCCAAAGATGACGATGCCTATTCCCGACTGGCAGACGGATCTCTGCCCGCCTACGATTTTATGATAAATAAGATTGCCAATCTTGAGATCGAACCGGCGCAGCTTGCACTGAAGCCCTGTTCAGCCTCTGCTGTTGTTACAGATGTCAATACCGGAAAGGTAGTAGCCTGTGTATCGTATCCGGGCTATGACAATAATCGGCTGAGTAACAATATGGATACGGATTATTATACCAAGCTGTCCCTGGATCTTTCCAGTCCGTTTTTTAACAAGGCTACTCAGCAGACTACCGCTCCCGGTTCCACACTGAAGCTTTTATCTGCAGTGACAGGAATCATGGATAACCTGGTGGAACCGGATACCTATATTGAGTGTACCGGTACCTTTGATCTGGTAACTCCGCCCATCAACTGCTGGAACAAAAGCGGACATGGTTCCCTGGAACTCACAGGAGCCATCGAGCAGTCCTGTAACTATTACTTCAATATGATCGGATTCGAGGCAGGGAAAAATGAAGAAAAGGAATTTTCAGAAAACCTGAGTCTGTCCAGACTGCAGAAATATGCATCAGAATTTGCTCTGGATCAGAATACAGGAATTGAAATTTCAGAAGCATCTCCTCATGTTTCCGACAGCAAGGCGGTTCCTTCCTATATCGGACAGGGAAATCATCTGTACACCACCAGTCAGCTTGCCAGATATGTAACAACTCTGGCAACTTCAGGAACAGTGTATAATCTTTCTCTTCTGGATAAGGTCACTGATTCTCAGGGACAGGTGGTCAAGACCTATGACCCTGTTATCGAAAGAGAAATGGTGGATGTTCCCACCAGCGTATGGCAGGATATACAGGAGGGTATGCGTCGTGTGGTACAGACCCACGAGCAGTTTAACGGACTGGGTGTGGCGCTTTCCGGAAAGACCGGTACCGCGGAGATCGATTATCGCCAGCCGAACCACGGACTTTTTATCGGATATGCACCGTCAGATGCACCTCAGTATTCGGTTGCGGTCCGTATTGCAAATGGTTATTCTTCCGGTAATGCCTGTACCACAGCAAATGATATTATAAAGTACATTTTTGATCTGGCAGAGCCTGAAGAAATCCTTACGGGCTATGCCTCCACCGACGTCAGCAATACATCCAATGACTGATGTGCTGCTGTATGGGGGATACAAAAGAAAAGACCAGAAGTATGGAACATATATCTTTTAGGAGGAATCAGAAACATGGGTGAAGTCATTGTTATTACGTCCGGAAAGGGCGGTGTGGGAAAAACAACAACCGTTGCCAATATCGGTACCGGCCTGGCCATGATGGGGAAAAGGGCAGTTGTAGTAGATACCGATATAGGACTGCGAAATCTGGATGTGGTACTGGGACTTGAAAACAGAATCGTCTACAACCTTGTAGATGTAATCAATGGCAGCTGTCGTCTGAAGCAGGCGCTGATCAGGGACAGGCGTCATCCGGAGCTGTTTCTCCTGCCGTCTGCACAGACAAAGGATAAATCTGCCGTTTCCCCGGAGCAGATGATCAAGCTTACAGACGAACTGCGGGAAGAGTTTGATTATATCCTTCTGGATTGTCCTGCAGGAATTGAACAGGGATTTAAAAATGCCATCGCAGGAGCGGATAAAGCCCTTGTTGTGACCACTCCTGAGGTATCTGCCATCCGGGATGCAGACAGGATCATCGGTCTTCTGGAGGCAAACAGCCTTCGGGATATCCATCTGATCATAAACCGTCTGAGGCCGGATATGATTGCCCGAGGAGATATGATGTCTGTAGATGACGTGATCGAGATCCTTGCTGTGGATCTGATCGGAACGATTCTGGATGATGAACAGATTGTTATTTCTACCAATCAGGGAGAACCACTTTCCGGCAGAAAATCCCAGGCGGAAGAGGAGTACAGGAATATCTGCCGGAGACTTCTGGGAGAAGAGGTTCCTTTTATGGAAATCCGTCAGAAAAAAGGAATGTTCCGCAGACTCAGTAGCATTTTCAAAAAATAGCAGACAAAAAGGAGGGACTTTTCTTTGAAAGTTTTTACACAGAGAAAGGGACGTTCTGCAGGCTATGCCAGAGAGCGGATGAAGCTTCTTCTGGTTTCAGAACGGATCGACTGCTCTCCACAAATGATGAAAATGCTGAAAAACGACCTGATACATACCGTAAAAAAATATATTTCTATTGAGGAATCACAGGTAGTCATCCGTATCACCCAGGAACCGGCTGTTCTCCATGCGGATATTCCTGTGATATCAAAAAAGGAACAAAGGATAAAATGATTAAACAGTATAAGCTACGATTTTACAATTTCAGACTGTTTTTTTTCCTGCTTGTGATCAGCTCCTTCGGTGTCCTCCTTGTAGGGACTGCCCGAAGTGATCTGATGACAAAGCAGTTTGCAGGTGTGCTTATGGGACTTGTGGTAATGGTAATCCTGTCCCTGATCGATTATTCCTGGATCTGTAACTTTCAGTGGATCATGTATGGGGCAAATATTATTCTTCTTTTGATCGTCCGTTTTTTTGGCTCTTCTGCAAATGGCGCCGCAAGATGGATCAATCTGGGTTTTATGCAGTTTCAGCCTACTGAGCTGGCTAAGATCATCATGATTTTGTTTTTCGCCAGGTTTTTTATGGATCATGAAGAGGATCTGAATACTTTCCATACGCTTGCAAAATCAGCCGTGCTGCTGGCTGTTCCTCTTTTTCTGATCCTGGAGCAGCCGGATCTGAAAAACACCATCATGATCACTGCCGTTTTTTGTATCCTGATCTATATTGCCGGATTAAGCTATCGGATCATCGGAGGTATTCTTCTTATTGCACTGCCTTTGATGGCAATTTTTCTCATGATCGTAGTCCAGCCGGAGCAGAAACTGATCAAAGACTATCAGCGAGACCGTATCATGGCTTTTCTTTATCCGGAAAACGAGGAATACAAGGACGATACGCAGCAGCAGGATAATTCTAAAATGGCCATTGCTTCCGGAGAACTGACGGGTAAAAAGCTGTCCGGCAATGAAACGGCTTCTGTTAATGAGGGAAACTTTGTAGCTGAAAACCAGACAGACTTTATTTTTGCTGTGGCAGGAGAGGAGCATGGATTTTTAGGCTGTACAGCGATTATCATTCTTCTGCTTCTGATCTCTCTGGAATGTATCCGTATGGGGCTGAGAGCCAAAGACCTTTCAGGTAAGATCATCTGCTGCGGAATGGGAAGTATTGTGTGTCTTCAGGGCTTTTTGAATATCTGTGTGGCCACCGGTATAGGTCCCAATACAGGTACGCCGCTTCCTTTTGTAAGTTATGGTCTTACTTCCCTTGTCAGCCTTTACATTGGAATGGGACTTGTATTGAATGTAGGACTTCAGAGCAGCGCCTACAATAAAGAAATCCAAAAAACATTAGCAGATAAGAAAGAGGAATATCTATGAAAAAAGAACAGCCATCGGCAGCCGCCCGCAGACGAAACGCTGTCCGTGCAAGAAGATTGAAGCAGCGGCGCAGGAAAAAAATTCTCCGTGCAGTGCTTTTATCCCTGCTTATTCTTGCTGCACTGGCAGCACTTGGACTTCTCGGATTTATCATAAAAGACATACTTTTCAAAGAACCGGTACAGGCGTACAGTACGGCTGATTCATTTTCCGGTTCTCTGTATTCCGGTACAGAAGGCAGGGCAGAACCTTTTGCAGCGGATCTCTGCGTAGTAAGTGAGGACACTCTGATTGATTCTGTAAACCTGGAAGAAGATCAGGAAGGGCTTCTTCTGAATCTGAATGATAAGGAAGTGCTTTATTCCAAAGGCGCTTACACGAAAGTTTATCCTGCAAGTATCACAAAGATCATGACAGCCCTTCTGGCTTTTAAATATGGAAATATGGAGGATACGGTAACTATTACCGAAGAAAATATTACACTGGAGGAAGGTTCTCAGGTGATTGGTTTTCAAACCGGAGATCTGGTAACCATGGACGAGCTTGTGCACGGACTTCTTGTCTATTCCGGAAATGATGCTGCCTCCGCCATTGCCACCCGTATCGGCGGTTCTACAGCAGGCTTTGTAGATATGATGAACAGCTATGCTGCTGAACTTGGGTGTACCGGAACTCACTTTACCAATCCTCACGGACTCCAGGACGAAAACCATTATACTACCCCCTACGATATCTATCTTATGCTGAAGGAAGCACTGAAGTATCCGGAGTTTACAGAAATCACGCAGTTGGGTTCCTACACGATTTCCTATAAAAGAAGTTGGGGAGAAGAAGTAAATACCGCCCTCCTGGCTACAGATCATTACCTTACCGGGGAAGCCAGCGCCCCAAAGGGAATTACTGTTCTTGGGGGAAAAACAGGAACTACCAGCGATGCCGGAAACTGTCTGGCTCTTCTTTCCCAGAATGCCTACGGTAAGCCCTATGTTTCCATCGTAATGGGTGCTTCTACCAAGGAACTTCTTTATCAGCAAATGAGTGCTCTGCTGGAAAATGCCAATATGGAATAATTCTGATGATATGAATAAAAACTGTTTTGCTTTTCGGCAGAACAGTTTTTATTTTTATAATCAAAATATTTGAATTGACAAATATCTCCATCCGTATTATGATAGTTTCAATGATATAGTATTTAAAACTATATCATAAATTATAGAATACTAAATGGAGAAAAATATGAACGTTAAAATTATCACAGATTCCGCTTCCAATATGCTTGCTCTGGATGGAGTACCCTTTGCATCGGTTCCTTTAAGAATTGTCACTGATCAAAAAGAATATATAGATCATACAGAACTGGATGTTCAGCAGATGGTTCAGGAGCTTCATTCTTATTCCGGCAGATCTCAGACTGCATGTCCGGGAATGGGTGACTGGCTTCAGGCATTTGAAGATTATGAAAGAATCTTTTGTGTTACCATTATCAGCCGTCTTTCCGGGAGCTATAATGCGGCAATGGCAGCCAAAAGAGAGTATGAAGAATCTCATCCCGGCAGAAAGGTGTTTGTCCTGGATTCCTATTCTGCCGGTCCGGAAATGAAGCTTCTTCTGAATGAACTGAAAGAGATGGTGCTGGAAGGAAAAGATTTCGATACAATCTGCAGGGAGATCCAGGAATACAAAAACCAGCATACTTCTCTGGTATTTTCTCTCCAGTCCCTCCGAAATCTGGCAAATAACGGACGAGTCAGCCCAGCTGCTGCAAAGATCTGTGGTATCGTTGGAATACGAGTAGTAGGAGATGTCAATGAAGAAGGACTTCATCCTACTGATAAATGCAGAGGTGAGAAAAAAGCCATTTCAGAACTTTTACGCAATATGAAACGTCTGGGCTATCATGGAAAAAGAGTGCTGATTGATCACTGTTATAATGAAAATGGAGCCATGCAGCTTAAAGATCTGATTCAGAAAGAATACCCTCAGGCAGAAATTTCTGTTAATAAAACCCGCGGACTTTGCAGCTTTTATGCTGAAAAGGGCGGGCTTATGGTAGGATTTGAAAGATAAATAGCAGGAATAAGACCGATATCACAGGCGCTTTGCGGAGACATATAATTCCCAAAAGCTCCGGCAAGCGTATCTTGTGATTCTTACAGCTGTAGATCTTTTACAGACAGTCCCTGTTCTGGCTATTATGGGACTTCTTATGACAGTATTTGGAGCAAATTCTGTTACAGTGATCATCGCCATGGTTCTTTATCTCCTTTTACCGGTAGTCAGAAATACCAATACCGGATTAAAAAGTGTGGCGCCTGTCCTGAAAGAAACCGCCGATGCCATGGGGATGAACCGTATCCAGAAGCTACGGATATACAGCCGGAGTAAATGAAATGCTGCTGCAAAGCCAGCTTGGATATGTTCAGTTCCTTCCGGCGCTGCCGAAACAGTGGGAAACCGGATATGTCAGAGGAATTGTTGCTCGCGGTAATTTTGTCATTGATATGGAATGGACCAACGGGACAGCAGACTCCTTTACCATAGCTTCACGGAACGGCGGAACATTTACCGGGGAATACAAAAATCTGGCTGCCTACAAAGTAACCGACTCTCTTGGCAGACCCGTCTCTGTCGAGATCTGTGGCAATGACAGGATTTCTTTTGCCTCCGAACCGGGAGCAATTTATCATATCCAGAAGGCCAAGCACTAAAAAGTATGAAAATTCTAAGAATATGTATAAACATATACAATTCTATAAGGATGAAGTAGAGAGAATCTTTTTATTAATAATCAACAAATTTTACAAAAATAGGGTTGTATTTTTTCTACAAATGCACTATAATTGAAACATATTAATTAAGCATTTTGTTAAAAATTAATATTATATTGTGTCTAAGGAGGAAAACAGGATGGTTGAACTGATCGTAGGAAAGAAAGGCAAGGGTAAAACAAAAGTACTGTTAGACAAAGTGAACGGCGCAATTAAAGACGCAAATGGCAGCATTGTTTACTTAGACAAAAGCACGAAACACATGTATGAACTGAATAATAAAGTTCGTCTGATCGATGTTTCTGTATATCCTATTAAAAATGCGGATGAGTTTGTTGGATTTGTTTGTGGTATCATTTCTCAGGATCACGACCTTGAGCAGATTTATCTGGACAGCTTCCTGACTACAGCGAAACTGGAAGGGCTGGATGCAACTGCTACACTGGAACAGCTGGATGAGATCGGAGAAAAATTCGGCATTTCCTTTATCATCAGTATGTCTCTTGACAAAGAAGAAGTTCCGGCAGAGTTCCAGGATAAAATCGGAACTGCATTATAATCCGGGTATAAAGCAGACAACTACATAAAGAAAAAGCAGGGAACTTTGTAAAAAACAGAGTTCCCTTTTTTAATTTACAAGCGTAAAAGCCAACCGCCCGGAAGCCTCAAGATACATGGAATTTACCATATTCTGGGCGCTGTTGTTCAGACGGTCGATCAATTCCATGATAATGACCCGGCAAACGCTGGTACTGTTCCATATGGTATCTAAAAAGCTGGTTCGACTGATCGCCACGAGAGAAGCATCTTCTAATGCAATGGCAGTATTCGGATATGTGGTATTTGAAAGAATACCCATCTCCCCAAAATATTGCAGTGGTCATTAGACAGAACTGACTGGAGAAAGCTGTATCCTGCTGCTTTTATCAGCCGCAGCTTTATTTGTTTCAGATAGGGTTACCAGGGCGGACAGGAGGAAAAACCGTTATGCCCGGGAACAAAGATAAAAATATGGAACATCCCGTATTGCTGGAGGCATGTGATCTGAGTCTCCAAAGAGGATCGTTTCATCTGAAGGATATTTTTTTTCAGGTTTATTCCAATGAAATACTGGCTATCATCGGAAAAAATGGTGCCGGTAAAACTCTTTTGCTGGAGAGCATAGCCGGGTTTCAGCATATCAGTCAGGGAACGCTTCTGTTTGAAGGCATCAGCCTGAACGAGCTTCCGCTGCATCAGAGGAAAATAGGTTATCTTTATCAGGACTATTGCCTTTTTCCTCATATGTCAGCAAAAGAAAACATTGCCTATGGCTTAAAGTGTAAAAAGGTTCCCAATCTTCTTGATGAGCCTTTTTCAGCCCTGGATCCTGTCACCAAGTACAAAATGCATGAATTGATTCTCAAAATCCACAGGGATTTCTCCTGCACAGTTGTGTTTGTTACACATGATTTTCAGGAGGCAGAAAAGCAGGCTGACAGAATCGGAATATTGTACCATGGACATTTGCGCGGAATTGTACAAAGTGATAAACTATTTGTATCAGAATGGGATTCTGATATTCGGAAATTTCTTGGAAAGGAATAAATGATCGTATGACAAAAGAACAGTTTTATCTCACATTAAAGGAACGTTTCCAGTCCTTACTCCAGGCAGAACAGATTGAAAACGAAACGCTGTCGGTAGCCTGTCGTGCGCTGACTCCGGAGGAAGCCATTGGAAATACAGAACGCAGGGATTTTCCTATCCTTACCGGAAAGGATGTCATGATCCAGGCAGAATACAAGGGAGCCAAAGGGCAGGCTTTTACCGACGCTCCTGCCACATATACAGGAACACTGAAGGATATCCTTAAGATGGATATTTTATCCAATCCTCACGAAAGAAGTATTTTTATTGCGGCTGTAAATGCGGTCATGGCATTTATGGAAAAATGCAAAGGAACCGTTCACTGCCGTAAGGAGGGACCGGAACAATGTGCTCAGGATATGCAGCATTATCTGGAGACCCACTATCCGGAAGTACGAAAGATTGCCCTTATCGGTTATCAGCCGGCTCTTCTGGAAATGCTTTCTAAAAGTAAATATGAAGTACGTGTATTAGATTTAAATCCTGCTAACACAGGACAGGTTCGTTATGGTATACTGGTAGAAGATGGAGCAAAGGCAAAAACCGAAATCATAAACGATTATGCTGATCTGATCCTCTGCACCGGAAGTACTGTCTGTAACGGATCCATTGTGGATTATATAGATACTCCTCAGCAGGTTTTGTTTTTCGGAACAAGCGCTGCAGGCGCAGCTGCTTTGATGGGCTTAAAAAGAGTCTGCTTTGCCCACCTGTATTAAAAAACAAAAGGAAAACCGATCAATTATGGAAGAATTAAAAAACAGCTGTAGTTCCAGCCTTGGAGCTGTAATTATCGCCTCTGGTATCAGTGACCGGAATGGAACGGATCAGGCTCTTTATGAAGTAAAGGGAATGACTCTTGCCAAATATGTGACCGTCAATTTCCGGAGGGCCGGAATCAAGGATTTTGTTATAATCACAGGGGAGCAGAATGACCTTCTGAAAAAGGATTTAAAAGGATATGGAGTTACATTCTTACAGGCAAAAAAAACACGGAATCTGAAATGATGGATTCTGTTAAGCTCGGTCTGAAATATCTGGAAGAGCGATGCGATAAAGTATTCGTCTGCCCGGTTTATGTACCTTTTTTTTCAAAAAGAAACTATTCTGAAACTTTTGGAAAAAAATTCACCTGTGACGATTCCCTCTTATCAGGGAAGAGGCGGGCATCCTGTTCTGCTTACACACAGGATTTTCAAAGATCTCTATGCTTATCGGGGGGAGATGGGGCTAAAGGGATTTATCCAATCTATGGAACAGCCTCCGGAATATGTGGAAACAGACGATCCCGGAATCTCCTACAGTAAAGCATGGACAATGATCCATACAGCCGAAGAGGAGCTTGGACAGGAATTAGTACGGCGGCAGCCCGGAGGAAAAAACGGAGGTACGGCAGAATTAACAGAGACCGGATGGGAACTGATAAAAAAATATGAGCAATTAGAAGCTTCCATTGAAAAATTTGCAGCAAAGGAGTATCAGAGGATCTTTGGAAGATAAACGATCGGATACCTGATAAATAAAAAGGAAGACACATATATGTATCCATTATGGGAAGCATTAAACAACGCAAAAAAATACAGATGGGTAGAGTTATCTCATTCCATGAATAACGACAGCCCTTACTGGGCCGGAATCCCGGAGGGAAACATAGAGCTGGCACAAACATGCTTTGACTGGGGAAATCCCATGCTGGAGTGTCAGATCCAGACATTTAAGTTTCCGGGACAGTTTGGAACCCTTATCCGGAACGGGAGAGGATGGAAGCGAAAACTTCCCCGGCTGGCTCTGTTGCCAGAGTGTGGACCATTACAGAGTAGATATGATAGAATAGAGAAATATTTTATTGAAATACCTGCATAATGGTAGTATAATTATGCCAGATAAATAATATGCAAAATAGGATTCCATGCGTTAAGTGTTCCGTGGATGGGGAGTTGCCACAGAAACGAAAAGTCCGTCTTACGATATGGGATTCGCACCCGTTGCAACACACAGATGCCATACATCTCGATTGTGAAGGGATATAAGAATTATTATTTATTCCAGATGCTCATTCACATCGGGATGTTTTTTGTGTACCTGAATTTATTTTCATGCATTTCTCTGCATCATAAATCCATACCAGAATACTCACATCCCGAAATAATTTTAAGGAGGTAACTGAGTATGATGGATCATGAAAAAATCAAACAGGGCGTACGGCTGATGCTGGAAGGCATTGGGGAAGACATCAGCCGGGAGGGTCTTCTGGAAACGCCTGACCGTATTGCACGTATGTGCGAACAGATTTACGGAGGGCTTTATGAGGATCCCGCTGTCCATCTGAACAAACAATTCCAGGCTGTCAACAATAATATTGTCATTGAAAAAGACATCACCTTTTATTCTGTCTGTGAACATCATCTGCTCCCCTTTTATGGAAAGGCACATGTAGCCTATATTCCGGACAGCAAAGTAGCCGGTCTCAGCAAGCTTGCCCGAACGGTAGAGATTTTTGCCAGAAGACCGCAGATCCAGGAAAATATGACAGCCCAGATCGCAGATGCGCTGGAAAAACATCTGAAACCAAAGGGTGTTATGGTTATGATCGAGGCGGAGCATATGTGTATGACTATGCGCGGAGTACAGAAGCCCGGAAGCAAAACAGTGACCACGATTGTAAGGGGCGTTTTTGCTGAGGATCTTTCTTTGCAGCAGACATTTCTGCAGATGGTAAAATAAGTTATGGAACGGATACAAAAAATACAGAAGCATCCTCTGTTTCAGGAGCTTTTTGAAAAGCTGCAGCAGTTAGAAAAGGACAGACCCTTTTGCCGCCATACCATGGAGCATTTTCTGGATGTAGCCAGACTGATGTATATCTATGATCTGGAAGATGGGGCCTCCATTCCGAAAGAGGTCATCTATGCAGCGGCGCTGCTCCATGATCTTGGAAGATATGAGCAGCTTACCAGAGGTACCCCCCATGATATTGCCGGTTCCGAAGCTGCAGAGCTTATCATGAAGGACTGTGAATTTCAGACAGAAGAGATTGAGGCTGTAAAAAAAGCAATCCTCGGTCACCGGGATGCTGCAAGTCTTTCCAGTGATCTTCCTCTGACTGCATATCTGTACCGGGCAGACAAAAAATCACGAAACTGCTTTGCCTGTCCGTCAGAACCGGAGTGTAACTGGCCGGAGGAAAAGAAAAACCTGTGGATAGAATACTGAATATAAAGGAGAAATCGCATGAAGATCGGTAACAGAGAATTTGACGTAAAAAACAAAACCTATATTATGGGAATCCTGAACGTAACACCGGATTCCTTTTCAGACGGAGGGAAGTACAACCACCTGGATGCAGCGCTTTTTCATGCAGAAGAAATGCTTCGCGACGGTGCGGATATCATTGATATCGGAGGAGAATCCACTCGTCCGGGACATACAGTGATCACAGATCAGGAAGAGATTTCCCGCGTGGTTCCTGTGATCGAGGCTGTAAAAAGCCGTTTTGATGTACCGGTTTCTATTGATACCTATAAAGGTGCCGTGACAGAAGCAGCTTTAAAAGCCGGGGCAGACCTTGTCAACGATATCTGGGGCTTTAAGCATGATAAAAAAGCAGCAGAGCTGACTGCAAAGTACAATGCAGCCTGCTGTCTGATGCATAACCGTCATGAGGCAGTATATGAGGATTTTCTCAGTGACCTGGTAACAGACATGGAAGAATGTGTAAGGATCGCAAGAGAAGCAGGTGTTTCTGATGACAGGATCATTCTGGATCCAGGCGTAGGCTTTGGAAAAACCTACGAAATGAATCTGGAAACGATTCATCATGTGGATGTGCTGCATCGTCTGGGATTCCCGATTCTTCTTGGCACGTCACGAAAATCAGTGATCGGACTTACGCTGGATCTTCCGGCAGATCAGCGTGTAGAGGGAACTGTGGCTACCACTGTCATCGGTGTGATGAAAGGCTGCGCCTTTGTCCGTGTTCATGACATCAAAGAAAACAAACGTGCGATCCAGATGACAGAAGCGATTTTAGGGAGATAAAAATGGATAAGATTACGATCGATAAACTGGAGGTATTTGCCAATCACGGCGTTTATCCGGAAGAAAATGTACTGGGACAGAAATTTGTTATTTCTGTTGTCCTTTATACCAGCACCAGAAAAGCAGGTATCACAGATGAGCTTTCCTGTTCCGTCAATTATGGAGAAGTCAGTCATTTCATCCAGAAGTATATGACCGGACATACCTGGAAATTACTGGAATGTGCAGCTGAACAGCTTGCCCAGGCAATCCTTCTGGAATATCCGCTGGTAGCCAGGCTCGACCTGGAGATCCAGAAGCCGTGGGCTCCTGTGGGCCTCCCTTTGAATACAGTTTCGGTAAAGATCACCAGAGGCTGGCATACGGCATATATTGCCCTGGGATCTAATATGGGTGATAAAAAGGCTTATCTGGATATGGCAGTAAAGCGTCTGGATGAAAGAAAAGACTGTCAGGTAAAGGCTGTTTCCGATTTTCTGGTGACAGCGCCTTACGGAGTGAGGGATCAGGATGATTTTCTTAACGGGGCGCTGGAGCTTCAAACAATGCTGGATCCGGAAGAGCTTCTTCTGGCTCTCCACCAGGTTGAACAGGAGGCCAACCGTGTCCGAAAGATCCACTGGGGTCCCCGGACGCTGGATCTGGATATTCTGCTTTATGATGATCTTATTCTGGATACGCCGGAACTTCATATCCCTCATATTGAAATGCAGCTGAGAGATTTTGTGCTGATTCCCATGAATCAGCTGGCTCCATGGAAGCGTCACCCACTGATCGGAAAGACTGTGGAGGAAATGCTTCGGGATCTGAAAAACAAGGACAAATAACCAGATAAATAAAAAAACAACAGAAGGAAAACGATATGAAAAAGAAAAGGCAGGTTACAACAGCTGTGATCCTTACAGCAGTCTGTGTTTTTACAGCCGGTTATCTGTACTGGTGTCATTCCCTGAAGGGGCAGACAATCTGGACAGATGTTACCATCAACGGCATAGCCCTCCAGGGAAAATCAAAAAAAGAAGCAGAAAAGGAAATACAAAAACAGTTTGAAAAAGAATACAAACATGCAGCAATCACCATAACGCTTGCAGATCAGACTTACGAGGCAGATATTTTTCCGGTACTTTCCATAAATGCTTCCGAAGAAATTGAACATGCCTATCAGCCCGGACATGGGAACTGGTATTCCAGAGGTATAGAATGGATCCAGACCCGGAGACAGGAACCTGTTTCAAAAGAAATCCTTCCGGAGATCACATATCCGGAAAGGCTCAGAGATATTCTGGAAGAAACCGGGATTGCCAGGATCAACACCATGGTTGAAACCACCTGGGAACGGGATGCCTCTTCTTTGACGATCCACAAGGGAAAAACAGGGGTGAAGCCGGATATGGATGCTCTGGAAAAGGAGCTTTTGAAAGTTCTTTCCCAACATATATACGAGGCAGAGCTTCCTTGTCCGGAGATCACCGCTTCCCCGAAAACAATACGCCTGCAGCCGTTTTATCATAATGTATATGTAAAAATGAGCAATGCATTTCTGGATGAGACAAATGATTTTGCAATTGTCCCATCTGTGCAGGGCGTTTCCTTTGATGTCGAAAAAGCAGAAAAACAGTTAGAAGAAGCGGAAGAGGACTCTGATCTTAAAATCAGCTTTACGTTCACAGAACCGGAGCTTTCCACGGAGGAGCTGAAATCCATGCTTTACCGGGATATATTGGGAGAGTATACGACCTATGGAGGAGGCTCCCAGGGGCGTGTCACAAATATCCGGCTTGCATGTGACAGCTGCAATGACGTGATCCTGAATCCGGGGGAAACCTTTTCTTATAATGAAGCTGTGGGGGAACGTACTTCCGAAAGAGGATTCCAGTCGGCTCCGGTCATCGCAAACGGCCAGCTGGTACCGGGCATAGGCGGCGGTATCTGCCAGGTTTCTACCACACTTTATGCAGCCTGCCTGAATGCAGGGCTTGAAATTGTGGAGCGGCATCCTCACTCCAAACCTGTTGCCTATGTACCTCATGGCATGGATGCTGCCGTATCCTGGGGAACCTTGGATTATCAGTTCCGGAACAACACCGATTATCCTGTAAAAATCAAAACATTTTATGAAAACGGGGCAATTTCAGCCCAGATCCTTGGAACCGGGAAGCATTAAAGAGGGAGGACATCAGTCCTCCCTTAATCTTACTGCAGTTGCCGCCTGACGCCGTCTGGCATCGTCCAGAGCCGCATAATGTTTTTTGGTCGTATTTACATCCCTGTGCCCGAGAACGTCCGCTACAAGGTAAATATCACCGGTTTCCTGGTAAAGAGCCGTACCATAGGTACTGCGCAGCTTATGAGGAGTAATCTTTTTTGTGGTAGTGATCTCTCTGGCATATTTTTTTACCAGGTTTTCGATGGCCTGCACCCCGATACGTTTTCTCTGTGCTGAGTAGAAGAGTGCGTGTTCATGGCCGGAGAGGGGAGTGATATTTTCTCTGACCTCCAGATAGTTCCGCAGAGCCTTTTCTACCTCAGGGCCGAAATAAACAACCATTTCATTTCCGCCTTTTCGGGTGACCTTGATTCCATTATTTTTAAAATCCACATCCTCAATATCAAGACCTACACATTCAGAAACACGGATTCCCGTACCAAGAAGCAGGGTCACGATAGCAAGATCCCTTTCTTTGTTCTTTTCCCAGAACACACGTTTCTGACCGGTAAAAGTATCTCCGCAATGCTCAATATGATCCAGAAGAAGGGCTACCTCGTCAGCATCCAGCCGTATAATATTTTTTTCATGAATTTTAGGCACATCAACAAGTACGGCAGGGTTTGTTTCAATCATTTCCCTTTTGTAATAATATGCATAAAAACTTCTTAAGGCAGATATTTTTCGTTTCAGCCCAAGCTCGCCGTTTGTTTCCAGCTTATCGGCATTTCGGTTCTGATATACCTTCAGATATTCCTGATATTCCTCAATATCAACCGCCTTGACCTGATCCAAGATCTGAACCGTAAGATCCGTCATGGTTTTTTCCTTTAAAGACGGATTGGTTTCCAGAAGAAATTGAAAAAAGATCCGGATATCATAAGCATAGGAAATTCTTGTTTTTGTTGTGGTTGTCGCATCAATGGCACGAAAATAATCTCTGCAAAAAGGCGGCAGGGTTGCCAGTACCTGACGAAGCCGTAAGGTATTTTCTATATCGGTATGTTCATGATAGGTCTGTTTTTTTTCCATATTTAAAGCTCCTTAAAACGAACAGATTTTCGTGTTTATTTGGTGATTATACCACAGAAGTGGTTCTTTTGTCTACATCTATATGAAAAACTCGGGTTTGTCGTATAGATGTAGATTGGTAAATAAACCGGTCTCTCGTAAAAACTCTTAAAGAATATGCTCATCCAATAATATGGTAAATGGCCCGTCGTTGATCAGGGATACCTTCATGTCTGCTCCAAACACTCCATGCTGTACCACAGGAACCGTTTTCTGAGCCTCCCGGATCATATATTCATAAAGTTCCTCCGCCATTTTCGGTTCTCCAGCCTCAATAAAGCTTGGGCGGTTCCCCTTTTTACAGTTGGCATATAATGTAAACTGTGAAACAAAAAGAATTTCTCCGTCTACATCCTTCAATGAAAGGTTTGTTTTGCCGTTTTCATCCTCAAAAATCCGCAGTCCCAAAAGCTTTTTCAGGTATTTATCTGCAATTTCCCGGTTATCTTCTCTTCCTGCTCCCACAAATACAAGAAGTCCTTTTCCAATCTTTCCTGTTGTCTCTCCGTCCACAGTCACTTCTGCCTGCAGCACTCTCTGAACAAATAATTTCATTGTCTTTTTCCTCCGATTATCCTGAAAATGCCGGGGAAACAGTCCATACTGCCCACCCGGCATAAAATGTGTCTGATTATTATTTTTTCTTTGCGGCATCAAAAATCTGAACCGCATCAATGATCACCTTTGCAGCATTCTCAAGTCCCAGCTTGCCACTGTCAATGCAAAGGTTGTAATCCTTGGCAGAACCCCATTTTTTATTGGTATAATAATTGTAATAGCTGGCTCTGCTCTTGTCTGTTTTGTTGATCACATCCCTGGCTTCCTTGTCGCTTTTTCCGTACTTGGAAGCGATCCTGCGGATTCTTACATCCAGATCCGCGTGGATGAAAATGCTGAAGCAGTCCGGCCAGTCAGAAAGCGCGTAATCCGCGCAGCGGCCCACCATAACACAGGGTCCCTCACCGGCAAGCTTCTTGATGGCATCAAACTGAGCAAGAAAAATCTTGTGGTTCATAGGCATATCATCGAATCCTGCGGAAGAATAGCCAAAGGAATACGTATCCATGACCAGTGAATATAAAAAGCTGTTAGTTGGTTTTTCATCATGATGCTCAAACAGTTCCTTGCAGATGCCGCTGTCGTTTGCAGCATGCTCCAGCAGCTCCTTATCGTAACATTTAATGCCGAAATATTTGGCAACTTCCTGTCCGATCTGCCTTCCTCCACTGCCGTACTCTCTTCCAATAGTGATAATTGAACTTGTAGTATTACTCATAAGCTGTACACTCCCTTCCGCCAATGTATTTCTAACACATATTATACATTATTTCCCAGGGATTGCAAACTATTTTCTTAATTTTTCTAATAACTTCAAAAAATATTCAGGCAAAGGGACCTCAAATTCCATATATTCCCCGGTTACCGGATGGCGGAATCCAAGAATCATGGCGTGAAGAGCCTGTCCCTGCAGATGAAACGGATCCTTCTGGGATCCATATAACGTATCTCCCAGAAGAGGATGCCCGATACTTGCCATGTGTACGCGGATCTGATGGGTACGTCCTGTTTCCAGACGACATTCCACATAAGTATATTTTCCAAAACGCTCCAGAACTCTGTAATGAGTCACAGCATCTTTCCCGTTTTTGTAATTGACAGCCATTTTTTTCCGGTCAACAGGGTGACGTCCGATCGGCTCTTCCACAGTGCCCTCATCTTCCTTCAGATTTCCCTGTACGACAGCCCGATAGCGTCTTTTAATGGAATGTTCCTTCAGCTGTTCTGCAAGGTCTCTGTGAACCGAATCCTCCTTACAGACCAAAAGAGCTCCTGTGGTATCCTTATCAATCCTGTGGACGATACCGGGACGCAGGACACCGTTGATTCCGGAAAGATGTTCCCCGCAATGTGCCATAACTGCATTTACAAGGGTTCCTCCTGTATGACCTGCTGCCGGATGGACCACCATGCCCTTGGGTTTATTGACTACCAGCACATAATCATCCTCATAAAGAATATCAAGTGGAATCGCTTCCGGTTTGATATCAGGTGTCTCCGGATCCGGAACCTCCAGCCGGACGAAAACGCCCGGCTGAACCTTATAATTGGCCCTGACAGGCATATCCCCTGCAAACACCGCCTGCTCTTTCAAAAGCTTCTGGATATAGGAGCGGGAAAAATCCGGACATTTGTCTGCCAGATACCGGTCGATCCGCACAGGCTCCTGCTCCTTTTCTACTGTAAAATTTATTATATTCATTTTGCGTTCCTTTTCCTTATACGGATAAATTCAAAATCCTCATCCTGATAATAAAAACCAATCAGCAATACAAGAAAGATCCCTCCGCAGACAACAAAAATATCTGCCACATTAAACACCGGAAAATCGATCAGAGAAATATAAATAAAATCCACCACATATCCCAGGACTACACGGTCAATGAAATTTCCCAGTGCACCGGAAGCAAGAACAGCCCCTGTGACCAGTAATGGCAGATAATATCTGTTTTTCGGAATACGGGCATAGAAAAAAGCAAGAGCTGCAAAAAACACCACACATAAAAATACAAACAGCAGCCGCTTTCCCTGAAACATACCAAAGGCCATTCCACGGTTTTCCAGATAGGTCAGCTCCAGAACAGAAGGAATCAGAGAAACGCCCTCTGACCCCTGTAAAATCGTTTTTGCCAGACTTTTTGTCCACTGGTCAAGAACAGTAAGCATAATCACTGCAAAGCTCCACCAGAAGCCACACAGGGCTCTGGAGAATGTATCTGTATTTTTTTTTACTGTCATTGAAGAATCTCCCTGATTCCTTTAAGGATTTCGTCATCAGAAACTGTTCTGTCAATAAAGCTGGTCCCGATTCCTTTCATCAGGATAAATTTGATCTTTCCCTGCTCCATTTTTTTATCATTTTTTGTTGCAGACAGCACTGCCTCCGGATCCAGCCCGGGAACAGATACCGGCAGGTGATAAAGGACGCACCCCATGCGGATCTCCTGATATTCTTCTTCCGTTATCAGTCCCCTGTTTCGCGAGATTGCCGCAGCCGCTATCATTCCGACAGCCACACACTGTCCATGCAGAAGCCGGAAATCCATCAGCTTTTCTACTGCATGTCCCACAGTATGACCCAGATTCAGAAGTGCTCTTTCTCCCTGCTCTCTGGGATCTCTCTCCACAACCCCTGCCTTGATCTCGCAGCAGCGGCGTATCACAGCTGCCATGGCAGCATTATCAAGCGTCTGTATCCTTTCGTGATCCCTGCAAATGGAACGGAATAATTCTCCGTCACAGATCAGCCCTGTTTTCAGTACCTCACCCATCCCACAGGCAAACTCCTCTTTCGGAAGAGTTTTCAGCGTTTCCATATTCATATAGACAAGACGGGGCTGGTAAAAAGCGCCGACCATATTTTTATACTGCTGGAAATCCACACCGGTCTTGCCGCCCACACTGCTGTCCACCTGTGAAAGAAGCGTGGTTGGAATCTGTATAAAATCAATACCCCGGAGATAAGTGGCTGCAGCAAATCCTGTAAGGTCGCCGGTAACACCGCCTCCCAGAGCCGCCAGCAGTCCCTTCCGGTCTACTTTATGTTCGATCAGAAACTGATACAGCTTCTGAACTGTATCAAGATTTTTGTTTGGCTCTCCGGCCTCAAAGACAAAAAGCAATACCTCGGGGGCTGTCAGCTCCAGCGCTTTTCTTACCTGCTCTGCATACAGAGGCGCCACATTGGTATCTGTAACAATGCAGATGGTACGCTGCTCCAGGCCTTCGGCTGCCAGAGCATCCTTCAGTCCCGCAAAGCTGTTCTCAAAATAAATAGGATAATAAAATTCCCCATTTCTTTTTACTTTCAACATGTTTTTTTTCATAATTATTTCCCGTCTTTCTGCGAAAGACACCAATGCGTCATGAAACTGATGCACTGACCTTTCGCTATCTCTCAGATTTAAAACCGTATACTCCTGAGGGTTTTCCTGAATCTCGTCCTGTGAAAGAAGAAAAACTTCCTGATTAGGTGTTGCATTAATATTTAGTTTTTAAAACCAGCTAGTTAGGTGGTTTGTTTGCTATACTCTTCTTTTTAGGGTGCCCTCTACTTTCTTGTTTCACACTTATCCTCCTGTCTGTCATACATACTTCTGCAGTCTGACAGAGATCCTGCCTTTTCTGGTCTTGCCTGAGGTTCCCTCAAAAAGAAACCTGCCCTTTCCTCTCACGGAAACGATATCTCCCTCCCTCGGCTCGTAGCCATTGGACGTGATCAGTTTACCATTTACAAAAACCTGTCCTCCCTCAATAAAAGAAACCATACTGCTTCTGGAGGCCTGAAAGGCAACAGCGATCAGAGCGTCCAGACGGATAGAAGAACAGGTACCGGAAACCAGTTCAAATTCAGGAGCGGGAAGTTCCTGCGGATCTTCTACCAAAGCTGCAAATACCGTTGTATGACGTACCCGACACAGATTCTCTATCAGAAAATCTGCGATCTTCTTGTGACAGAATACCCAGGCCACATGTTCCTGCACAAGAATATCCCCGATTACAGATCTCTCCACACCCAGACCCAGAATTGTTCCAAGATAGTCTCTGTGAGAAAGCGTTTCCGAAAATTTCACCGCTCTGGGCTGAATCTTCAGGCAGCAGACAGGATATTCCCAGGAAAAAACAAGAGCATCAGGATGAAAGGCGATCATCTGACGCTCTGCCTGATCATAACCGCCAAAGCTTTCCATTATCACACCTGGAAGATGAGCTGCCTGACTTTTTACCAGATTTTGTTCGTTTAAATTAAGAAAATCCGAAAAGGTGACAATATCTCTCTGGTAAGAGAGATTTGCCAGTTCCCGGATTCTCTTAATGAAAAAGTCATCTTTTTCCATTGTGTATTAATATCCTGCTCTTACTGACGGAACAGATCCTCCTAAAATATTCTGAAGGTCACCGGTAATGTCCACATTAGAAGGACCCAGCACGAAAATATAACTGGATACTTTCTGCAGGCTTCCTCCCAGGGAATAACATGCACCGGAGGTAAAGTCAATGATTCTCTGTGCCAGTTCCACATCAATTCCCTCGAGGTTCAGGATCACAGTGGAATTATCAACCAGTGTATCTGCAATCTCACGGGTATCTTCCATGGAAGTCGGTTTGATCACACAAACCTCCATATTTACGGAAGAGGAGCTTCTTCTGCTGCTTCTCATAGGTGTGATCTTGGAAGAGGTCTGACGCACCGGTTTTTCCTGTTTCACCGTGCTTACCCTGGAAGCTGTCTTTGCTGTGTATTTCGGTGCAGGCTCTTCTTCCTCGTCATCCAGATCGTCATACTCATCATAGTCATCGGTATCTTTCTTCTTGCCGAATTTCTGGAAAAACTTCTTTACCGGCTTCTCTTCCTGCTCATCATCCAGAAAATCATCATCAGAATCATCCATGATATCGTCATCAAGGAATTCTTCCTCATCATAATCATCATTCAGTTTTACAGCATCCAAAAGTTTATCTAAAACACTCATTTTAATCTCCAATCCTATTCTTTCTCAGCACTGCTGAGCATAATTTCTTTCACCAAAGATCCCTGTACCTACACGAACCATGGTGGAGCCCTCCTGAACAGCGACCTGATAGTCACCTGTCATGCCCATGCTCAAAACACTCATATTAACATTATTAATGTTTTTTGCCTCAATGTCAACACTTAATTTTTTTAATTGTCGAAAAATATCGCGATTTTCTTCCGGATCCTCCACATAGGGGGCAATTGTCATCAGTCCCCGGATCCTGATATGGGGAAATCCCGATACTGTTTCGATCAGTGGAAGTACCTCGTCCATTTTCAAACCGAATTTGCTTTCTTCTTCAGCTACATTCACCTCCAGAAGAATCGGTACCTGTACTTTATGCTTTGCCGCCTCCTGCTCAATAGCTTCTGCCAGACGGAGGGAATCCACGGAATGGATCATGGCAGCCTTATCCACAATATATTTTACCTTATTACGCTGAAGATGCCCGATCATATGCCACTGGATATCCTCCGGAAGCTGCGGATATTTATCCATGATCTCCTGTACCTTGTTTTCTCCAAAACATCGCGCTCCTGCATCATAGGCTTCTCTGAGAAGCGGCACCGGCTTGGTTTTGCTGACAGCGATCAGAGTCACCTCAGAGGGATCACGACCGACTTCTCTGCAGGCCTCCTCGATATTTTTTCTTACCTGCTCCAGATTTTCTCTTATCATTTTTCTGCCTCCAGATCAATATAAAATTTCTTCTTCACTGACTTTATCTGCATTCCGTACAATGTGGTCATAGCGTGAAAGCCCATAGGACGTATTTCTGGATACAATGGCATACTCTTCATTCTGATCCAGCAATTCAATCCTGCGGAATACGGCATATCCCTGATTCGTACAGTATACGCCCTCCAGAACACCTATATCTTTGACTACATACCGGCTCTGGTCGTCCTGACACACGAGTACGTCCCCCTCTTTAAACTTATCCTTATCCACATAATAAATATAGCTGGTCTCCGGTGTTTCCGTTTCCTCTGACTGCTCTTTTGTTTTCTGCAGCGCAGCAGTATCGCTTTTCTCCTCAAACTGCGCATAAATATTCGCAGCTACAAAAGTAGTGGAAGCATTTCCGTTTTCACCGGAGCCCTCCAGTAAAAAACCTGTCTGCTGTGTTTCCTTATTTTCTGTGGCATATTTGGACGGGATCCTGTAAAATTCCTTTGTCACAATAGAAGACAGCGGGATCTTAAGTCCGGTAACCGTATTTGTAACCAGCTCGATCTCCAGAAAACGATCCGATGCATAACGGATCAGCCCTTTATTAAAATCAATCTGCCCATAGGTGTGCCCGTCGATCTCAACAATAGAGAAATCTCCGTTCTGTGTCATATCATCCTTCAGGAATTTGACTCTCACCGTAGTCCTGTCTGCGAGTTTTGCCTCCTGTTTGTCCGTAAGAGGAATCAGAAGACTCCATCGTTCATCTGTAATCAGAGTATATACTGCATCTCCCGCGCTTACCTTAGCGCTTTTTTTGAGGTCGGTCTCATGATAGGCATTCTGGTCAAAATCAGAAGCCGAAAGTGTTGCTGCTGTTTTGCTTTCGTAGCCGTCCATGGAATACAGGACAATCCCGTCCTTGTCTGCTTTGGAAATGGTCTGTCCCCCCAGATTAGTGATTCCGCTTTCTGAAAAACCGGCATATTGAAGAATATCGCCTTCCAAAGTGTATTTAAAACTGTAGGTGTTATTAAATTTACTGGGATTAAAACCTTTTGAAAAGCTCATCATGTTGCTGCGGATAGCGGCCTTTTCTTCCGCAGACAGTTCTGAACCTGTTTCCGCGGCTTTTGACGGACCGATCCCATAAACAGCGCCGTTGGCGTTGATCTTATTGCCTTCTCTTGCATAATAGCTTACATAGCCATCTGAATCTGCCTTATAGACAGCTTCCTCTCTGATCGCAAGGCCGGTATAGGTTTCATTACGGGAAAGGGGTCCGGAAATAACCTGATAGGATTCCACTTTATCGGAAGTCAGGTAAAGGATCACGCTGAATACCATATACAGGAAGAGCACGCCAAAAAGCATGGTGCCGATATTCAGACCGAAAATATTTTTGATTTTTGAAAGAAGCCCGGGGCTTCTTGATGATTTATTTTTATCAGGCAAAAAAATGCCTCCTTTAACAATACTTACTTTAAATATACGAAGTCATTGTATCATTTTCTGTGATACATGACAAGGAAAAGAAGGAGTTTTTTGTCCTGCGAACATATTTTCCGAATATCTGTTTGCCAACTGTCAGAAAATATGATATAATTTGAAAAACAGGCTGATACGGAAATTTTGGAGGTATAATAATATGGCATACGGCAGAATCAGTAAGAAACAGCAGGAAATACTTGATTATATTAAAAATGAGATTCTGAACAGAGGATTTCCTCCTGCAGTGCGTGAGATCTGTGAGGCAGTTCATCTGAAGTCTACGTCCTCTGTCCATTCTCATCTGGAGGCACTGGAAAAAAACGGCTATATCCGCAGGGATGCCACGAAGCCCAGAGCAATCGAAATCCTTGATGACCAGTTTAACCTTGTACGGAGAGAAGTGGTCAATGTTCCTCTGGTCGGAACAGTCGCTGCAGGACAGCCGATCCTTGCAGTAGAAAACGTTGAAGGCTATTTCCCGATCCCGGCTGAATTCATGCCAAATGCCCAGAGCTTTATGCTGAAGGTAAAGGGCGACAGTATGATCAACGCGGGAATCTTTGACGGAGATCAGGTTCTCGTGAAACAGCAGGCTTCTGCCGAGAACGGAGATATGGTCGTAGCACTTGTGGAAGACTCCGCCACAGTGAAGACCTTTTACAAAGAAGACGGTTACTATCGCCTTCAGCCGGAGAATGATGATATGGATCCCATTCTGGTACACGGTAATCTTCAGATCCTCGGCAAGGTATTTGGTGTTTTCCGCTTTTATAACTAAGATTAAAAAATCCCGGAAGCTTTCACAGGCACCGGGATTTCTTTTTCTCCATATAGTTTACATAATTTTATTATTGGAAATTTATTCTGCCAGGAACTGATCCATATCCAGAATCTTTCCATCTCTCCAGATTCTTTCCAGATCATAAAACAGGCGATTTTCTTCGTCAAACACATGAATAATCAGATCGCCGTAATCCATAAGGATCCAATTGGAGTTTTTGGTCCCCTCGATCTGTTTTGGCTCATAGCCTGCCTTTGTCAGTTCCTCTTCCACATTATCAACCATGGCCTGAACCTGATTGGAATTACTTCCGCTTGCGATCACAAAATAATCCGCCAGAACGGAAACCTCATGAATATCAATCACCTTGACATCCATGGCTTTTTTGTCATCCAGAGCCCTTAATGCGATCTTCGTCATTTCTTTCTCTCTGTTCATAAATAAAAACTCCTTTCCGGCCGCGGCATTATGCCTTTTGCCTTTCTAAGTGTAAATCCTTATAATAAATAAAAGCATCCTTTGTTGCAAGATCAATATCCCTGGGATTTTCATCCAGATAAGCAAGCGTATCCTTCAGGATCTCATACATACACTCATCCAGATCCTGAAAAGCCAGCTTCCGCACTTTTGGAAGATTTGGCGCCTTATCCCGTCCCGGTTCGATATAATCAGCAATATAAACGATTTTTTCCAGAAGACTCATAGCTGGCTTCCCTGTGGTATGAAAGGTGATCGCCGAAAGGACTTCTCTGTCTCTGACGCCGTACTTGTCTTCCGCCACAAAGGCTCCCAGCCTGGCATGGAGAAGAAACGGATGCTCCCTTTCAAAATCCGATACGGAAATCCCGTTACTTTCACACAGCTTCAGCTTCTTCTTGTTGGGAATACACTTGGCGCAGTCATGAAGAAGTCCTGCCACCTGGGCAGTCTTCAGGTCATAGCCGTAAGCCATTGCAAGGGCCGCACAGGTATACATCACCCCAAGCGTATGGTGAAAACGGTCTTCATCCAGATACTTTTCCAGCTTCCTCTGTATTTTTATGAAATCATATTCAGCCATTCTCCTATGATCTCCTTCTCATGTAAGATAAATATGGTTTTTCCGGATATAAGAGATAACCGGATCCGGAACATAATAGCGCAGACTTTTTCCCTCTTTCAGCCACTGGCGGAGCATCTGACTGGAAACATCAATATTCAGGGTATCCAGCCGGATAAAGCACCCGCGGTGCTGTTGTGAAAGATATGTCATTTCCTGATCCAGACTGTCTGCCGGAACATGATTTCTGGCAGCAACTACAATGGTACAGGCTCTGCAGATTCGCTCCGGTTCTTTCCATGTAGCAAAATCATACAGGGAATCTGCTCCTATAATAAAGTAATAATCCGTATCCGGATTCTGTTCCTTTAATTTTTCCAGAGTACGATAGGTATAGGTATAACCGTCATCATTCATTTCAATCAGCGAAAGCTCAAAATGAGGATTTCCTTCAATGGCGCTTCTGACCATCGTAATTCGTTCTTCATTACTGGCACGTCCCTGACGGTTCTTTTTATGAGGAGGATTTCCACTGGGCATAAACCATATACGGTCAAGTCCCAGCTGTTCATAGGCCTTTTCTCCAAGGATCAGATGTCCGATATGAATGGGATCAAAGGTTCCTCCCATGATCCCAATTTTTTTGCGGTGTTCTCCCATATCCATTCCTCTCCGGCCTTAAGGCAGAATAATTTTTTTCTTGTCTTTTTTGCCTTCCCGGTAAAGTACGATCTTGCGTCCAATCACCTGGACAATCTCAGAATGTGTTCTTTCAGCCAGAACCTCCGCCATCTGACGGGGGTCATCCAGGCAGTTCTGAAGCACATTGATCTTGATCAGTTCCCGTGCTGACAGAGCTTCCTCAACAGACGCTGTATTTTCCGGTGTCACACTGCCCTTTCCAAGCTGAAGCACCGGATCCATTTTCATTGCTAAGCTTTTCAGATATGCTCTCTGTTTACTTGTCATCTTTGTGACCAGCCTTTCTAAAAGTAATACTTATTTATAATAATCAAAATCAAAGCCGTACATACGGACAGTATCTCCCTCTTCAATTCCGGCTTTTTCAAGCTCCTCAAGGATTCCTCCGTCTTTCAGGAAACGCTGGAAGAAGGCAAATCCCTTTTCGGAATCAAGATTGGTGTAGCCCAGCATCTTCTCGATCTTCGGACCTTCCACAATAAAGGTATGGGCATCGTCCTCTGCCTTTACAATTGTATAAGGAAGACTCTCTGTAATGAGAACGTCTTCAGGGAAGAATTCCTGTTCAAAGGTAATTCTTTCTGCAGGGCTGTTATCCAGAAGCTCCTTCACTGCAAAAAGCAGTTCACGGATTCCCTGACCTGTGGCAGCAGAAATCGGATATACCCGGATTCCTTTTGGTTCAAATTCCTCTTTCAGGCGTGCAACCGGATCCTCTTCCCCATAAATGCAGTCAATCTTATTGGCTGCGATCACCTGCGGCCTTCCTGCAATCTCCGGATTGTAAGCCTCAAGCTCTTTATTGATCTTATAGATATCCTCTACCGGATCACGGCCTTCTGTAGAGGCAGCATCTACGATATGGATCAGGACACGGGTACGCTCAATGTGACGTAAAAACTCATGTCCCAGCCCCACACCTTCTGAAGCCCCCTCAATCAGCCCCGGAATGTCCGCAATAACAAAACCGCCATTTTCAGTATCCACAACACCCAGATTCGGACTCAGAGTCGTAAAATGGTAGTTTGCGATCTTTGGCTGGGCATTGGTAACCCTGGAAAGAAATGTTGATTTCCCAACATTAGGGAAGCCTACCAGCCCCACATCTGCGATCACCTTCAGCTCCAGAAGAACCTCCAGCTCCTGTGCCGGCTGACCCGGCTGGGCATATTTGGGCACCTGCATGGTAGCAGTTGCATAATGCTGGTTTCCCTTTCCGCCTCTTCCGCCTTTTAAAACCACCTGTCTTTTGTTTTCACCGGACATATCGGCAATGACCTTACGGGATTCTGCATCCATGATAACGGTTCCCTCCGGAACCTTCAGAACGACATCCTGACCGTCTCCGCCATGGCAGCGTCTTTTGCCGCCTTCTTTTCCGTCCTCTGCCTTATATTTTCTTTTATGCCTGTAATCTCCCAGAGTGTTCTGTCCCTCGTCTACTTCAAAGATAACGTCACCGCCTCTTCCGCCGTCCCCGCCATCCGGACCGCCGTTTGGTACGTACAGCTCTCTGCGGAAGCTTACATGGCCATCTCCGCCCTTACCGGAACGGATTATGATTTTTGCTCTGTCTGCAAACATAAATACTCCTTATACTGTGAAAGAAACAAAAGGCTTCAAACCTGAACGATTTGAAGCCTTACGCTAACTGATTATTCTGCCTCTACCGGAACGATAGAAACCTGTTTCTTATCGCGTCCTTTTCTGGTGAATCTTACAACACCATCTGTCAGTGCAAATAATGTATAGTCTTTACCGCAGCCTACGTTCACGCCTGGGTGAATCTTGGTTCCACGCTGTCTGTAAAGAATATTACCAGCCTTAACAAACTGTCCGTCTGCTCTCTTGGCACCAAGTCTCTTGGACTCAGAGTCACGGCCGTTCTTTGTAGAACCAACACCTTTTTTATGTGCGAATAACTGAAGGTTCATTTTCATCATGTCGTTACACCTCCCTGACTTTTACTTTTAAATAACGTTTTGAATAGCTATGCTCAATTTCTGTCAGTCCGAGAACAAGCGAATCCATAAGAAGCGTTCCTCCCTCCGATACCGGTTCAACAAAAGAAAAAGAAACATATCCGTCCTTCTCTTCTGCGGAAATCCTGTCATGAGTGAGCACCTCAAGAGAATTGACCGTATTGATCACCAGTGCGGAAACTGCAGCGCATACAATGTCCTGCCCCTCCTCCGCATAGCCGGCATGTCCTCTTGATGTAAATTCTGTATAGGCGTTGTTCTTCTTCGTGACTGTCACTGTAATCATGCAAACACCAGATTAAGCGTTGATCTTTTCGATTTTAACTTTTGTAAACTGCTGTCTGTGACCGTTTTTCTTGTGATATCCAGTTTTTCTTTTGTATTTGTAAACGATAACTTTTTTTGCTTTACCGTTTTCAACTACAGAAGCGGTAACACTGGCATCTTTCACATCTTCTCCGACCTTTAATCCGTCATTGCTGACTGCGATCACGTTATCGAAAGTTACGGTTTCACCAGCTTCAACACCGAGTTTTTCAACTCTGATCACGTCGCCCTCGGCAACCTTGTACTGTTTACCACCTGTTGCAATAATTGCGTACATCTGTGGCACCTCCTGTAAAATTTACTCGCCAAATATGGTGGACAGCCTGAAACAGCCATCGCTTCAACCTCTTTGTGCGGCATACTATTGCATGATAACACGCTTATTTCTTTTCGTCAAGACTTATTTCCCATATTTTTTTAATTTCCCATAAGTCCGTCTTTCTTTTTTTCCGGTACCCGGATCAGTCCCCATTTCCAGAACATACTGTAAACATATGAAATGCCAAACACCTGTCCTATAGCCTTGGGACCTTTAAATTCAGCCGGTATCCATACAGGTTCTTTTTCCTCGGAACAGACTGCCGCAGCTGCCTTCCATCCTTCATCCAGCACCCTGTGGAATGCCAGCATCACAGAACTTCTGGTCAGGGTCTTGCTCCCTTCCTTTCGGGAAATGATCAGTTCTCCGCTGTAAGCTCCGTCTTTTCTCCGTTTTACAATATAGGAAAAGGGAAGACCCGACGCCGTATAAAACATACATTCCTGGCAGGAGAGCAGTACCTTCCATAAAGCCTGCTCCAGTTCTTCCTTACCTGCTGCCTGCCCCCTGTTTTTCAATTTGTCATGCAGTTCATCCAATGCCCTGCTTTTTTCTGTAACCGTACTCTTCTTTTCCATTGATCTTATCTGTATTTTTTCAGGATCTCATACATTTCGTCAAACTGTTCTTCCATTTCTTTTACCAGACGGAACTGAGTCCTTGCACGAACAAGGTTATGCTCCGGATAGGCAGTCTTAAAATACACATCTCCCTGAAGGAAATCTGCAAGGAAACGCATGCCGCACTCCAGAGTCATAAGTCTTGCTCCCCAGGGAAGGCTCTCTATCTCTGCCGGAGTCAGTACGTCATTCGCCATCTCCAGATAGCCTTTTACATAAAGCTCATAAAGATGAATATCAAAATGCACCTTATCCAGATCCGGTTCATCCTCTTCTGCCGTAGAAGCGCCGAAACGGATAGAATCCCCGAAATCATTGGCAGCAAGACCAGGCATGATCGTATCCAGGTCAATAATGCACAGACCTTTTCCGGTATCCCCGTCAAAAAGAATATTGTTCAGCTTGGTATCGTTATGCGTTACACGCAGAGGAAGCTCTCCATTCCGCAGCTGTTCCATCAGTACCCCGCAGTCCTTCCCGCGCGAAAGCACGAACTCTGTTTCCGGACGGCATAAACGGGCACGATTCTTTACGTCCTTACGGACTGCCGCTTCAAAGTCATGGAATCTTTTTACCGTATCATGGAATTTCGGAATTGTATCATAAAGACTTTCTGCGGGATAATCTCCCAGCTGCATCAGGAAATGGCCAAAGCTTCGGGCAGACTGATAAAACTGCTCCGGTCGTTCCACCTGCTGATAACACACAGAATTTGGCACATAATGAAGGCAGCGCCAGGGCTGTCCCTGATCGTCTTCAAAATAGGTATCGCCACTTTTGGTCTTAATATAGGAAAGCGTCTCTCTGTCCAGATCGCCGCCTTCTTTGCGGATCACATCACGGAGATATTCCGTAACCCCAAAAATATTCTCCATCACCTGTGCCGGGTTTTTAAACACATTAATGTTCACGCGCTGCAGCACATAAAGAGGTACGTCCGTCCCATCCGCATCCGGCATATAAACCGCATAAGTCTCATTAATATGTCCCTCTCCAAAGGGCTTTACATAGCTGCACTGGGGGCCGAAACCAAAAGCATAGACCGCATCCTCCAGACAACGGCTGTCTGCTCCCTCTATTTTCCTTCTGGTAGAAAAGATCACCTCGCCGGCCTCTACCTTTCTGCCGGCTTCAATGGTGCAGTTGGCTTTTACAATACTTCCCAGACATACATGAGCACCGGCACACACAACCGAATCATGATCCACAACCGCTCCGCTGTTGATCAGCGCCGCACGTTCGATCTTTGTATGGGTATTTACCACAGCCCTCTGCATAATAAAGCATCCCGGTTCAATCACAGCGCTGGGACTTACAATCGCAGACGGATGAATGATCGCAGGAACCTCATAACCTTCCTGAATCAGTTTATCAGTCCAATGGAGGCGTGTCCGGTTATTACCAAAAGCCGCTACCGCTACCGGATATTCCGAATGACGAAGCACATAGTCACAGCACATGCCGATCACGTCCTCCCCCTTTGCGGCATCATCCAGAAAAACCACTTTTTTATAGCCCAGCTGCAAAGCTGTCTCCTTTACCATCTGACCGAATCCCCCGGCTCCCAGGATCAATAAAGTTTCCATATCTGTCTCCTTCTTCTCATTGGCATTTTCACGGGCACACAGTTTCAGGAGCATATCAATTCTGGTCAAAACCTCTGCAGCCCATATATAATATGATTGTAACAGAATCCGTCAGAAAAAGACAGGGGTTTTCGTTTTTTATACTTTACGTCAACTCTCATAAACATCGGATACAAATAAGACGCACCAAAAGTTCCCACTTCCTTAGTTCTTTTTATCTCTTCTATTTTCCGCACATTCGTAACCACTCAAAACCATGTGCCTACTCATCATACCATACTTTTGAGATAATATTCCTTGAAACTCAACTCGAATAGCGCGATTTGTGCAATTCGCGCAATCAATGAATCAAGGAGGTATTTTCGTGAAAACCAATCAAAAACTTCATCAGCTCCATCTTAATGAATGGGCTCAACGCTTTGTTGATCAAAAAGCAAGTGGTCTTACTGTCAAGCAATGGTGTGAAGATAATAACTTTACCATCTACGCTTATAACTACTGGAAACGTGTATTTAAGGAAGAAGTGGGTAATCAGGTTCTCCCTGATATCGTTCCTATTGTACTTCCAGAAGCTGAATGCAAGACTCTTCCTGTTTCCCAGGTGCAGCAATCTTATCCTCACCCTGCATTCTCACCTAATACTACATCTCATAACGCAATTCGCGCGAATTGCGCAACTGCAGTATTGACAATGCACAATTAGCAGATAACAATCGTCAGATTGAACTTTTAACGGAACAAATCCGTATCATGAATCAACGCCAGTTTGGACGTCAATCCGAAAGTAATCATCAATGATTACGCTCAGTAAAAACAATGCCCTTTCTGTTTGCTCTGTCAATCCTCAACACTTCTGCATATCACATTTCACATCTGCTCTCATCTTCAGTCCTCCAAGTAATAATCATATATCACTCAAACGGATAAGGGAAAGAATGAAAACCGTTGATGAGTTTCTGGCAAGCCATTCCGAAACAGTATGTACTGTCACTTACCAATAAATTCCTTATCAGAGAATCCAAAGCTGATCATCTAGCTTCTCTGTACAATTATGATTATATCAATAGAACATTTGTTCGTAAATCCCTGTTTTTATTTTTCCGCAGCCACTCCGAAACGCAGAAAAATCGGATATAAATAGTGTCTGCTGGCTAAGTCCCACACGGACTTAACCAGCCAGTTTTCTTCTTGAAAATTTTATACAAATAAAATAAGGTAAAAAGTATTCGTCGTTGGATTTTAAAAAGATTCGCGGCAAATACAGATAACGCGATAGATGTGAGCTGGGTTTCCTCGCATTTGCTTACGGATTGGTAATTTCAAAACCCTTGCATATATTTTACCACTTGTAAGCCATAAATGCAGTATTTTCAAGGCATTTTTTATTAATCAGCAGACACTACTTAATTATATATTTCGTGCCTCTGCCTTTTCCCTCAATTGCAATCACACCTTTTTCTCCCATATCTTTCAGCAGCTTTGTTGTCTTTGATTTTCCAAAAGGTATATATGGTGCAATTTCACTTATTGGCTTCAGCATAGTCTTGCTTAAGAGTTTAAAAATCACTTTTTCGTCTTCTGTTAAATTAGCATCCTTTTCAAACAAAGGAAGCACAATTTTTATAGCATTCTCTGTCACTTCAAAGTCCGGTTTCATCAGGCCCTCTGTATACAGTTGCTTTATTCTTGTAATTCCTGTTCCAAATATCTCGACAAACCCTAATCTATAAAACACATTAGCAAGATTTCTATTTCTTAAAACAGAAAGTTTACCTGACAAATATTCTTTCGCTGTTATTCCGGATGGCAATCCACCTGGAGATACAACTTCTATTTTGTCATCAAACATGGAAACTCTGATGTGTGAATCCACATCCCATACCCTGTGAATCAGAGCATTTGCAATTGCTTCTCTGAAGGCTGCCTCCGGTATCTTCTCCATCTTCTTTCTGTCAGCGCCCTGTATTACTTCATACTGATAATAGTCTCTGTATACAGCAAGCGCCTTTTCATACGCCTCCAAAATGGATATGTTTTCAACAGTTATTCTCTTTTGAATAATGCTGATGTTTTCTCCGAACTTAACAATATCAATTCCTGGAAAATGATTTTTATCTGCCAAAAGGCCTGCTGCATTATTAAAACCATTTACATTATCGTATAAGTTCAATGTTCTCAAAGTATCCTGATTAAACGTTTCAATCAGAATACTTTCTTTCAGCTTACGCTGTAAAACTTCAAAAGAAAGATCCTGATCTTTACAAGGTAATTCTTCAAATCTAATATTTTTCCCATCTAATACAAGTCTTGTAAATTCTAGAGTATCTACTTCTATCGTCGCTGTATCATTTCGTTTGTATGCTTTTGATTTATACAAGTATGGCTTCTGAAGACCACTGGTTACAGTAAGTTTTATCGTCTGATCATTATTCTGTATTTCAAGTGTATAGTTTGGTTGAGGCGAAATACTGTCATTGATTTTGTTTTCAATATCCAGACACGCCTGCTTTACATCCGGCAAACCTTTCACATTTCCATCATCATCCACTCCAAAAAAAATTGTTCCACCATCATAATTTGAAAAGGCACTGACTGTTTTTAAAAAAGTATTTGTAATCGTCTCCTTGAACTCTAATATTCTCGTTTCACGCATAATAATCGCATCCTTTCCAACTTTATTGATTATATTATATGCATAAATGCGCAAAAAATCAATTGCAAATTTTTACGATTGATTTTTTGATTGTTTTTCATTAATAGAGTAAGATCGTTAACTTGTTAATCCTCAATAATCAGTACCTGTACTTTATCAATGGTGTGAACAAAATAACCTTTCTTTTCACACCTATAACTACTGGAAACGTCTTCTCAAGGAAGAAGTTGTTGACCAGGCCCTGCCAGATATCGTTCCACTTATCTGCGGAGCAGTTTCACTGGCAGATGCAGGGCTTTGCCATTGATCCGGTCATCCACGATATCACACCCGGCACTTCCGTCTGATACTACTATGCAGGACACTGCCAAAGGCTCGATTGCCCAGGAAGCATACTGCATGATCACTGAAATCATGCACATCGATAATACCTTTGATGACCTCTCTGTCACAGACCGTAAAAAACAGTGTCAGTTTGTTCTTTCAGAAAAAGTGGATGCTTATTTCGCGTGGGCAAAGCAAAAGTACTCACAGGTAACTCATAATCCTCATTCACCACAAGGTTGCCATCCTCATCCTGGTCATACCCAAGCAATGCCGGTGTAAGGAAAAGTCCACGGCTGAACCGGCGATCAATCGACCAGTTCATGATAATTGATTTGGAATGGGATTCTTCCTCTGCCACGGATGCCAGAATCGTCAGGATCATGCGTCCGTTACTGTCCAGGGTGTAGATATTATCCGCTTCAAATTTCACCCCTACAGGTGGGTCAAGATTCTTCAGCGTTTCGATAACCGAAAGGCAGTCAGCGATATTCCTGGCAAAACGGGCGATGGACTTTGTAAGAATCAGGTCAATCTTTCCCGCCTTACAATCCTCGATCAGCTGCTGCATTCCTTTGCGGTGTGCCAGCGAAGTGCCGCTGATTCCTTCATCATCATAAATGCCAACAAACTCCCAGCCGGGTTGTGCCTTAATGTAGTCCGTATAATAATTTTTCTGAAGCTCATACGAGGAGGTTTGTTCATCATTGTCAGTGGAAACACGTACATAGGCAGCGAAACGACGAATAAAGGTGCTTTCTCCAAGCCCCTCCACAATTTTGGCCGGGATAACCCCAGTTCGGAAGTATCCACGCCTCTATATCGGTCTCTAATCCTCTGCTTACGATCTATCGCTATTGTTCCACTGCTCATTCTATAGTTCCTCTCATTCCCCCGGTTTTATGCTCCAATACCACTGGCGCATCTTCCGATAACTTCGGATGCCGAGTTCTTTCTTTGTATTTTCTGCTGTTCTGCGGCTAATACCTTCATCGCTCAACCGCATATAGATTTCTCTGGATCTCATATCATCTTCTGAAAGCAACTTCTTAATCAGGTAGGCTGCTTTCTCAGACTTTGATTCAAAAACTGGTGTTTCCGGCTCTGCTAATGGATCTGGCGTAATTTCACACTCCAGCCATTTGAAGCCCTGCTCCGCTGTTATCGAAAATTTGATTTCTCCATCGGATGGAGCCAGACTGTTTTTTATCTGCCGGACGTGCGGACATCTGTGTTCTTTGGATCTCGCTACACCTGCAGGACACTCCGGGCGGCCGCCACCACATCAATACTGCCAAGGCTCCGATACAGGCCTTTTGTTCCCTCTTTTTTGTTGAGGTGACCGATCAGCACAATGGCACAGTCATATACAGATGCCCACATTCCAAGACGCTGCATCAGCTTTCTTGCTCTGCCTGCAATCTGAAGGTCAGAAGCACTTCCGAGATAAGCCTGTATCGGGTCGATGACTACCAATTTCGGCCGAAATTCTATAATAGCCTCCCGGATGCGTTCATCATCCAGCGTCAGGCAACTGTTTGTTTCTTCGTTTATAAAAGCCACATTCCCACAATCTGCCCCACACTTTTCCAGCCGGGGCTTGATGGTATCTGACACACCATCTTCTGAACACTGGTAAATGACCCTCTGCGATAATCCGACTGCTTTGCCATCCGGCAGCTTTCCGCCTTTGGATAACTCTGCTATAAGATTCATCATCATTGTGGACTTACCATCGCCGGGGTCGCCTTGCAGCAATGTGATCTTCCCAACTGCTATGAACGGATACCACAGCCAACGAGCAGAAGTCGCCTGTACATCACTATATAATGTAAGAATCCCTTTTTCTCCTTTGCTCGTCATCATCGTCCCTTTCCATGTGCAGTCTTTTCTACATTTATATTATAAGGTTTGATTGATGATTTGACTGCTACCTATCATGTAGCACGTTTCATGTTTTGCTACATAGCAGGTAGCAAAATGGGCTAAGACCACACAGCAGATAGGGGTGTGAGCTTTTGCGGTCTTAAACTCTTCTATAACCAGTTGCTATACTGTCTGGCATATCTGTCTTTTAACTGAAACTGTGATACTGTCTGTTTTGGGGCGTTGTAGCCCATACGCATCTACCTCCTTTAAAATGGCATGAAAAAAGCACCCTGGATTTCTCCAAGATACTTCATTCTGCCTTATTCAATTGTCATTTTCTCCAACTGCTTCTCCTGGTCTCTGCCGACATATACAAAATCCATGACCTGAACTTTGAGCTTTGTCTCATCTATCCAGAAATACGCATAATAGTTCTTGATTCGCAGTCTTCTCACCCCAAGGCCATGCCACGGTTCCTCCGGTGTAAGATGCACACGCTGTGGCATCTTGGACAGCTTTTTGATTTCGGTCTGAAATGTCTTTAACATTTTTACTGCTGTTCCCGGCTCTGCCAGATCTACAGCAATATAAACCGCAGTCTCACGCATGGACTGTTCTGCATGGCGGGTAATTTTCACCTCATACTGCTTTTACCGGTTGTCCCGTGCGTCCACCCTCAATTTCTCCAATCAGTCTTGCGAATACCTCATCAGCCGGCGCAGACTGATCAGCCTGTGCCTGTGCATAGCCAATGGCCATTCTCGCATTGAACTCATCATCCGTCATCTCACTCCGGGACTTCGGATAATTTGCGGGCATACAAGGCCGGAATGGAAGTCCATTCCAGAGAACAATCTGCCGATAGAACATATTGATTGCGGTGGAAGCCGGAATGCCAAGGTTTGACAAAATCATTTCTGCCTGTTCTTTCAGTTCAGGCTCCACCCGTGCTGCTACATTCGAACTTTTGATAGCCATGTTAACACCGCCTTTCTTTGCTCTCATTATAGCATTTTGTATATCGGATTGCAAGACAATTTACTTGAATACTGAATCATCCTCATGGATCATGCCGTTGATCTTATCGGCAACGGTCTGTGCGAGTTCATCGTCGTTCCGGGCATTATAACCGTTGACTGTGATATACACACCGCCAAGGTCGGTCGTCCGGGTGGTGCCACCTCCGGCCAGAGCCGCCTGCGGGAAGTTCCAGCCGGAGCCATCGAAATCTCACCATTGGCAAGCTGCTCATTGGCCTGCTGTGCGGCAGTCTTCAGAGTTGCCAGCTTTTCCTTGGTAGCTTCAATGGCATCCTTAAGCATCTTCTGCTTCTGGACAACCAGTTCTGTATTGGAGGGGTCCAGTTTCAGGAGTTTGTTGACATCCTTCAGTCCGGACTGCGTCCCCTTGATTGACTTGTTTACACTTTCCAGTGCTTTGGAGAGCTTTGTGGTATCGCCGCCAATCTCAACGGTGATGCCCTGGATTCTGGATGCCATTTGCGTAACCACCTCCTTGCAGGCATGAAAAAAGCCCATCTACACGAGCAGACAGGCTAAAGTAATAAAATACTATTGGCTGTGTATCAAAATCACCCTTTCAACATACAATATATTTATCAGTAAATTTATCAACCAACCGGTTGATATTTTTGCAAACATGTGCTATAATGCAATCAAAGAAAGGAGTTGACGATTATGGCTTCTGTTATGAGTGCTATTACCAACACTGTACCAATCACCCAATTCAACCGTGGTCTTGCCGGGAAAATTTTTGAAGATGTCAAGCAGTGCGGTGCCAAGGTTGTTATGAAAAACAATGCTGCCGAATGCGTTCTCATCTCCCCGGACGAATATGTCCGTTTAATGGATGAATTAAATGATGCTCGTCTGCTGGCTGTTGCTTCTGAACGTATGGCACACTTTGATCCCACCTCTTTGATTTCTGAGGAGGAAATGAACCGCCGTCTTGGTGTTACAGAAGACGATCTCGCCGGTTTTGACGAGGTAGAAATCGAATGAGCTGGAAAGTTGAATACCTCCCTGAAGCAGAAAAAGACCTCAAAGGTTTAGATGGTAGCCAGCGCAATCTTGTTCTGAAAGCCATCAAAAAAGTTCAGCAAAATCCACTGCCTGTTGATGAACAGGGCTACGGCAAACCGCTCGGCAATCAAAACAGCACTAACCTTGCAGGACTTCTGAAAATTAAACTCCGTTCTGCGGGTCTGCGCATTGTCTATCAGCTTCGACGCACTGAAACATCTATGATGATTATTGTCATTGGAGTCCGTGCTGATGAAGAAGTGTACGAACTTGCCCAGAAAAGAGTTATAAAGCACGAAAAGTCCGATTGACTTTCTCCCCCAGTTGTGCACGGCTGGGGGATTTTTTATACCCATTACCAAACGATTGTGCTTATTTCGTTCACAATATAAGCACGGTCGTCTGTTTTTCTTTCAGAATCTGTCACTAAAAGACATCCATATCATGTTGAGATGCCAGCTCTTTATACGGATAGTCGTCGTTCTGCCGCTCCGTGAACATATCATTGACCAACCCGATGGTCTGCAGGTCGAGGTCGGCGATGCTGATACCGAGCTGTACGCAACGCAGCAGAAAAGGCGGGGTGGTCATTTCCCGCTCACTTTTTCGAGGTTCTTTCTGGATTCCACCTCCGTCTGCACATTCAGACCCCACAGTTCGATCAGCTGGGGCAGGATCTGATAAATGGAGAAGGCGTTGAACTGGTCCAGGAACTCCTCCGGGCTGTCCGGCACATTGGCCGGGTCTGCATGACGGGTCATCAGCCACGCCAGATTCTCAAACATCTCCAGACTGAACAGGTCGAGGTTGGAATTATCCTCATCATTCTCTCCCACGCTCTTTTCCAGCTGGCGCAGGTCTTTGTAAATCCAGGTCTCATTGCTCATGAGGTTGGCAATACGGGCGTGGCTGTTTCCCTTTTCATCCACGATACCAAACACATCCCGGATGATCTGCTCCTGCCAAGGAAGCAGCCAGAACCGCTTGCCCGCCCACTTGCCTTTGGTATGACGCAGGTTTTCGATAAAAGTCACTGCCCGGTCTGCTTTGGCGGCATCGTAATGGCAAGTCTACGCCACTCTTTCTTTGCTTCCGGCTCCAGCCACTTCGGACAGGCCGGTGCTTTCTTATTGGGCTTTGGTTCGCTGGTATTCAGCGGATGCTTGCCCGGATTGCCTTCCAGTTCCTTCATGGCGGTCGGCTTTGGTTTTCTGCCTCTGGTAGCCATTGGCTTCCCCCCTCTCCTGAAATTTTGGCAAAGAAAAAGGACCTCCGAAGAAGTCCTTGATCTTATGTTCTATTTACGCCGTTTCGTATTTTTCTTTCAGCCTTTTTGCCTTTCTCGCATCAAGGTCATCTTCTTTCAGAATCCCGGTAAGAGATTCCGTGACACTTTTGCCATCCGGTTTCTGGTCATTACTATCAATCTGCTGTTTTTGACTAATTTCCACATCACTCATATGCAGATTCCTCATCTCAAAAGCCAGTCGATGACATTCACAACTTTTATACCATCGTAATTTCCGAGTGAAAAACGATCCAGTGTCAGGACAATCTTTTCATAATTATCCTGAATGCTCCGCAGCGGTCTCATCTCTCTCTCAAAGGTTTCTTCCGCCGTCATATCAGCAGTTACCTGATAATAGGTAAGCACACCTTCCTTCTGTGTCACAAAGTCGACCTCAGTAGAACCATATTTTCCGATGTTGACTTTGCCGCCCCTTCGTGAAAGTTCAAGATACACAATGTTCTCAATGGTAAATCCAAGATCATATCGTTTTCTCGGAAGAATGTGGTTTCTGATTCCCATATCTACCATGTAAAACTTATTGTTGACCTTTAAGAGCTGCTTCCCCACAATGTCAAACCGCTCCACAGGATAAAAAATAAAAGACTCTGTCAGGGCTTCCACATAATCGCTGACTGTGTTTTGGGATACTTTTCTACCCGCTGAGGTCAGATAGTCGGTTATACTTTTCATAGACACCGGGCTGCCGATAACGCTTGCCAGATACCTGGCAATTGTCTTTAGTAACGCAATGTCTGTGATTTTTCGTTTTCCACCTTCTTTTTCCTTTCTTGCCTGCCGCTGCTCGATATCTTTTACAATAACGGTATTGTAGATTCCCTCTAAATACTGATCTATTTTTTCATCCGTGCGGTTCATTACTGCCACATACGGAATTCCACCAGTTTTCATAAACTCTGCAAAAGCTTCCTCTTTTGCCATACCTGTCACCGCCATATACTCACGGAAAGAAAGCGGCAGCATCTTGATCTCTGTGTACCTTCCTGACAAAAGCGTTGCAAGCTCACCTGACAGCATATATGCATTGGAACCTGTGATATAAACGTCCACATGGTCTCTGATATAAAGGCTGTCAACCACTTTCTCGAATGATGGAACTTCCTGAACCTCATCCAAAAAGATGTATGTCATCTTATCTGCACACAAACGTTCTTTGAGGTAATTGTACAGCTTCATATAATCTTTTAAAGGTTCGTAATCTAGATTTTCAAAATTGATGGAAATAATCTGTTCTGGTGTAACTCCATTCGCTAAGAGTCTCTGCTGATACTGTTCCAGAAGTACAGATTTTCCACAGCGGCGGATTCCGGTCACGACCTTGATCTGCTGCTCGTCTTTCCATGCCCAAAGCTGGTCAAGATATTCTTTTCGTTCAACCATATCTACATTCCTCCTTTTTTCTCAGTATAGCATATTATACGCAGAATATCAAATTATTTTCCCATTTCGGAAACTTCTATTTTATTCAGCTTAATATTTTCCAATTTCGGAAACATATCAGATACGAGGCACAGCCCCTTTTCGGGGCGTGTACCTTTTGGGTGCTGGTGTGTTTTGTTTTCCGTAGGGCTTTTCCCTTCGTTGTGACTGTATATTACCGTCACCGCCCGGACATAGCAAGCGGCTATGCTGCACGATCATACACACCTCTTTTTGTCGGATTTATGTGTATTTACACACCGGAGAAATCCGCCACTACGAGCAAAAGCCCCCGAAGGAACTCTGCCCTTTTTCAGTGTGCGTTCTTGATGCACCACTCGATCGCGTGACCAGCCTTCCTCTGGATCTTCCACAAATCCGTATACCGCTCCCTCCAGCATGCCGTTCCAGTTCATCTGGGCAACCAAAACCCGGTCACCGAACTGTATTCATAATACTTCGGCATCTTAGTCCTCCATAAACTTCCGATTCTTTTCCAGATAGTCCCCTGCGATTCGAACCTCAATATCATCCATACTGGTTTCTAAAACCTTACCGTCATTTGAAAACACCACAGCTCGGTCAGGACGATTCAAATTCAAAACACGAAACCCTTCTGTGCAACAGGTAAATGCATAACCATTTACAATCATGCCTGCCGCGTCCGCAACTTGTTTCACATCAACCATTTGCTACCTCCACTCCTTTGATCGGATTTAAGAACTTATCGACATCGAAATACAGATTCTCAAGAATCGGAACCAAATCAATATATTCCTCTTCCGGTTTTTCGTTGTGCTTATACTTTGCCATAACAACAAGATAACCGTTGTCCCACTCTTTCACTGCTGTATATCGCTCCAACGAATACGGAGCAGCAAAGCGAATCACATGGTTTCCGAACTGGAACACGGTATAGTTTTTCTCATTGCTGAGAGTTGCCACTCCACTCATGCCAATTTCTCCTTCAAAAGCTTTGAAACCTTTTTATAGGTTCCGTTTATCGTTTCCACTTGATTCTGCATCCACATAAAAATGTTTTGATTTTTCATAATCACTTCCAATGATTGCAATATGATGAGTGGTATCGAACATAACTCTCTCTCCTCCGTTTTTTATATGTTGATATATTTTCTCACATTTTATCACAGTAATGATATAGGTGGAATAGTCATTTCATCTTCATTTACTTTCTTAACTTTTCTGCCAGTTCAAACCAAAACTCCAATTCAACGACATCTTTTTCTCCATGTTATTATCAGCCACACTATAACAAACCGATTTTTTACTTTTCATGCAAAATAAAAGAGATCCTGGCATAAAGGAATCTGACGTATTTTCCATCAGATTGTTTTACCCTGAGACCTCTTGTGTTATCATATGATTTTGTAACCACGAAATAAAAAGCAGAAACCTCCCCGACCAAAGTTCGATTTCTGCTTTCACCCAAACATAGCTTACGCTATATTCATGCATACTTATGATAACAGTTAATACAGAAAACTACAACCTTATTTCTCAGGATTTTTACAATAAAACTATTAATTCTCTTGATCTGAACCTTATTTCATGAAACTGCGGCCACTCCGGCTGTCTCATCCGTTATGGTTCTTACATACGCAACGTCCAGCTTACTGACCGTGTCCTCTCACTTTCTGTTGTCCGTGTATTCTGCAAAACCTGCGGACATACCCATGCATTGCTGCTTTCATCCATGGTTCCTTATTCGCAGATCCCTCTGGTTCTGCACGTCCGTCTGATCCATGCTTATGAGCATGAAACCGGATTCCGGAACATACTGGCAGAACAGTACCTCGTGGATGAAAACAACCTGAAATCCATCATCCGGAACTACCGTTTACATTGGAAGCAACGGTTGCTTTCCATATGAATAAAATCATAGAACGATTCCAAATTGATGTTGCAATTTACAAAAGTTCTTCACCTGAAGCAATCCAAAACAAAAAGGCATTACAAAAATATGACCACCTTTCACGAAACAGCATATTCCGTTATCTTTGGATGGGGGTGGAACTTAGCGAAAACCATAAGGCATATATTTTACAGAAATATCCCAAACTCAGAGAGTTGATGCATTGTGTTCGAGAATTCCGTGAAATATACGAAAAGAAAAGTATGCCTCTCTTGTATTTGTTTATCGAACGGTACAAAAACTCTGATTTAAAAGAGATATCCCGGTTTGCAAATGGATTAGAAGTAGCCGCCAAATAATAACGCGGTCAAATATAAAATTACCCCAGCCCTTTGCGAGTTGGAGTAATTCACTATAATTCACATGCGATTTTTGATAGATTGGAGTTTTTCACTCCAAGGTGCCAGCTCCTCGAGCTGCTCATCGGTCATCTCTTTTGTTGGCCGATGCTCCAGCAGAAATTTCAGGTATCCGTAAATGTTCAGGTCGTGTACCTTTGCCATCTCAACCATTGTATAGACCACAGCGCTGGCATGGGCGCCGTCAACGGAATTACTGAACAGCCAGTTCTTCCGGCCCACTGCAAATGGGCGGATCGCGTTCTCGCTGAGACTATTGGTAAAGCTGCAGCGCCCATCCTCCAGATAGGTCTCCGCTGTATCCCGGCGGTTAAGGACATAATTCACTGCCTTATCCATGCGGGTATTTCGGACAGGCTTCTGCTGGTCGAGCCACGACCAGAAAGCCTCCAGAATGGGTTTCTCCTTCTCGAGACGCAGCTGCTTCCGCTTTTCATAATCACCGGGATATTTTTTATTAATCGAGTCCTCGATAGCAAACAAGCGGTTGCAGTACTGGACTCCCTGTACTGCCGGCTGGCTGTAATCATACTGCTTTCCTTTGGGAACGGTGTCGATAAAGTATCGGCGGATGTGTGCCCGGCAGGAACAGCGTTTGATGTCCGGCAGGCTGTTGTAGCCCTGATAACCATCCGTTTCCAGATACCCATGATATCCCTCCAGGAATTCCTTTGCATGGCTGCCGCTCCTGGTTGGGGAATACCCATACAGGATGATGGCCGGGAGACCGTCCTCGCCGCTGTGGAACAGCCACATAAATGACTGGGTCTGGGCTTTGCGGCCTTCTTCCTTCAACACCTGAACTCTGGTCTCATCTGCCATTGCGAAACTGCGCTTCAGCAGTTCCCGATGAAAGTACTCATACATCGGCTGAAAATAGTTCCGGGAACAGTAGATGATCCAGTCGGCAAGAGTTGTGCGGCTGATTTGTGCGCCATACTGCTTCCAGTCTTTCTCCTGACGGTAAAGAGGAAGCCCATTGGCATACTTCTGATACATCGTCCATGCGACAGTGGATGCCGAAGCCGGACCTTTCCCTGCCAGAGCTTCCGGGATCCGGGACTTTACAATCACAGGTTTTTCCGTAGTATTCGATCACTTTGCATGTGGCGGGAATGAATTCCAGCTCACGGCGGACATACTCTTCGCCGGTCAGGACCATCTGCGTACCGCAGACCGGGCAGACCTGGTCTTCTTCCGGAAGAGGGATGACTACCTTTTCAACCTTTAAGCCCTTGAAGAGATCTTCATGGGTTGCCTTCTTCTTGCGGGTATGCTCCCGGATCACGGTCTTTTCTTCCAGCAGGGAAGGATCCTGTTCCACTTCAGCTTCGTCGAACAAATTCTGCTGTCCGGGAATGTCATCGGATCTTCTTTCGCTGGAGGAACCGAAAAGCTTTTTGGTCAGGTAGTCCACCTGTTCCTGAAGCACTTTCTCATGGCTGGACTTTTCGTCAATAATAAGACAGAGAGATTTAATCAGCTCAGTCTGCCCAGAGATCATCGTTTTCAGTTGTGATATGGTGTCCTTCAACTCTCTGAGCCGGAACAATGCCAATGGGAACCACATCCTGCTTTGGACGGGGAGACTCAAAATGACCGTAATTCGGTGCCGGGATCTGATCCGCTGCTGCTTTCCGACAGCGGCTAACCCAGTTATAAAAAGTACTTACTGCGATGTCGTTTTCACGGCACCAGTCAGCATCTGTCATGCCGCTCTGGCAGCATTCATTGATAAGCCTGATCTGTTCCGCCATCGGGACACGGGCTTTGCGGGTAATTGCCATAACCTATCCTCCGTCATTGTAGTGAAATAGTCTAAATATCTTTCGCCTACAATTATAGAGGAAACCAAAGGATTAGGAAATCCGCAGGAATATTTGGCGCCTACTGTTGAATTATTAATATCCCCTAAGATTATGAATTTAATCCTGCAGGCCCCGAATTTCCTCTGCTACAGGTCTGCGCACTTTTTTTCTGGTCATTTCCAGAATGTGAAGAGGCGTAATGTCAATGGCCCTGCATTTTACCGGATCCTTGCGAAGATGTTTCTGAAGAACGTGAAAAAGCTCATCCTGATGATCCGGATTATTCATATTGATAAAATCAATCAGAATAATACCCGATAAATTCCTGAGACGGATCTGGCGGGCAATTTCTCCTGCCGCTTCCAGATTAATCTTGCGATAGGTTTCTTCTGCTTTCTTTTTGCCGGTATATTTTCCGCTGTTTACATCCACAGAAACAAATGCTTCTGTCTGCTGGATCACCAGAAAGCCTCCGCTTCCAAGCCATATTTTTTCCTGCTGGATTTCCTCCAGAGCTTTTTCCAGCCTGTACAGCTTATATAAAGGAAGAAGAGAATCCTGATACAGCTTCAGTTTGTCAAGCTCTTCCGGCATAAAATCCTGCAGGTAAGCAGCCAGCTTTTTGTGTACCTCCGGTATATCAGTTATGATCTCCTCAAGATTTCTGCTATATACATCTCTCACAGCAGCCAGATAAAAAGCCTCTGCTTCATACAGCAGACTGAAGCACGTCCGGTTTCTGCCATTTACCGCAACCTTCTGAAAAAGCATTTTCAAAAAATCGAGTTCATGAAGAAATTCTTCTTTTGTTGCTTCTGCTGCATTGGTTCTGGCGATCAGACCATATTCCCGGTGCTCCTGCTCCCGTTCCGGCTCCAGCCATTTATTCAGAACAGCTGCTTCCTCCCTGCTCAGCTTCCCTGAAAATCCAATTTTCTTTTCTCCGCTGGTCAGTACCAGATATTTGCCCGGAAAATTCAGATTGGTTGTCAAAGCCGGAAGTTTTCCTTTCATTGCATCCCGGCTTACCTGTACCAGAAGCTCATCTCCTGGCCGCAGAGGACCGTTTCCTCTTCGTCCGGATGTAAAGATTGCTTTTTCTGCCAGCTCAAGAGGCAGATAACCCTTGATTCCGTCGCCAAATCGCACAAAGGCCGCCTGAATATTGGAAGCGATATTTTCTACCTGTCCAACATAAATATTATTCAGGATATTTTTTTTCCCTGCTTTTTCCAGACGTATTTCTACTACCTTCTGATCTTCCAGCATAGCGCAGATCATACAGCGATATCCATGAACGTCCATTTCTGTGATGACCAGCTTACTCAACTTTTTCTCCCAGAGCTTCCAGAGGTATGAAACGAGGTGTTTTTCCTTCTCCTGCGTCTGCGTAGACCTCTCTTCTTTCAATCATATAGGCAAAAGGTTCCGGTTCTGCTCCGGCCCACTTAAGAAAAGTATCCATCACCAGTTCTGGCTTCGTGTAATTGGAGCTGGCCGAAGCAAGCTGCATAAAAATCCCGTTTTCTGTCAGTTCCGCCTTATAGATATAAGGACGGAGATCTACCGTTTTTTCACTTCGCTTTGTTTTTTTTGTTACAATGATCTCCTTCCGGGAAAGAAATTCTTCAAACATTTTCCTCCACGGAACAGAAGGCTCCTTTCCCTGACGGAAGGTAACAAAATAATCAGCAGCGGCAACCAACGCCATTGCCGTACTGGCCTTTCCATCCTCGACCTGACGGGCGGAGCATACGGTAACACCCTCTACCATGGTTTCATTCAGCCTGCGCCGGATCTCCTCTGTTGGAACCGTTTCTGTCAGCTCCATGTCAAAATACTCTCCCAGGCTGGTAGTACCTACTCCCAGAGGCGCTGCAAAAGACATGATCATATGAGGACTGTAGCCTCCGGAAAAAGCCACCGGAAGTTCTGCTCTTCGGATGGCTTTCTGAAAATACCTCATGGTATCCAGATGCCCTACAAATTTCATATACCCTGTTTTTGTAAATTTAATTCTTACTTTCACAGCATACACCTCCTTTATATTTCGCTGCTCCGCAGCCAGAGCATCTCTGGCGGCAGTTCGGTGTCACTGTTTCTGCCTGAGCCTGTTTCCATTCACGGATCAGGAATTCCTTAGACACACCTGCATCTATAAAATCCCAGGGAAGGATCTCATCCGTCTCTCTCTGCCGTAATGTATAGAACTCCATATCTACACCCGTTTCCGCAAAAGCCTCCTTCCAGATCTCATAATGGAAGTTTTCTGACCATGCATCATATAATGCGCCTTTTTCGTATGCCTTTCTGATCACCTGGGCGCTTCTGCGGTCGCCTCTTGCAAGAAGTCCCTCCAGTACAGTGACATCTGGTTCATGCCAGCTGTAGCGGATGCTTCTCTGATTCAGCTGAGAGCGAATCTCATTTTTAACAATTTTTGCTTTTTCAACAAATTCTTCTTCTCTGTACATAGGCGCCCACTGAAACGGAGTAAACGGCTTGGGAACAAAGAAGGATGTGCTGACATTGATCTGAACCTTCCCATTACGCTGGTCTTTTGGTATCTCATAATAGCGTTCCGCAATTTTTTCCGCCAGATGAGCGATCCCTTTCATGTCCTCTTCTGTTTCTGTAGGAAGACCCAGCATAAAATAAAGTTTTACCCGATTCCAGCCCCCTTCAAATGCCTCTCCGGCACCATGAAGGATATCTTCTTCTGTCAGTCCCTTATTGATCACATCCCGGAGCCGCTGGGAACCGGCCTCCGGTGCAAAGGTAAGGCTGCTCTTTTTTACATCCTGTACCTTGCTCATTACATCCAGCGCAAAAGCATCAATACGAAGCGACGGAAGAGATATATTCACTGCTTTATCACGGAATTCATCAATAAGAAAAGTTACCAGTTCTTTCAGTTCACTGTAATCGCTGGAGCTTAAGGAGCTCAGAGAAATCTCCTCATGTCCTGTGTTCTTCAGCATGATCCTTGCAGAATTCTTCAGGGATTCCACCTGACGTTCTCTGGTAGGACGATAAATCATTCCCGCCTGACAGAAACGACAGCCACGGATGCATCCTCTCTGGATTTCCAGGGTTACTCGATCCTGAGTTGCCTTAATAAAAGGTACCACCGGGGATTCCAGGTTATTATAATCAGCTTTCATATCCATAACCAGCTGTTTTTCCACTTTTAAAGGCGCTTCCGGTCGATTAGGAGTAAAAGAAGCAATGGTGCCATCTTCCTTATAGGTCACATCATAAAATGCAGGTACATAAATTCCCGGAATACGGGCAGCCTTCAAAAGAAACTCTTCTTTGGAGCCTCCTGCTTTTTTATTGGAAATGTAGGCATCAAACAGTGCATTATAAGAAATTTCTCCCTCTCCAATATAAAAAAGATCAAAAAATGGCGCCAGAGGTTCCGGGTTGTAGGCACAGGCTCCTCCGCCTATCACGATCGGACAGGTCTCGTCTCTGTCACATGCCAGCAGAGGAATACCGGAAAGATCCAACAGCTGAAGCACATTGGTGTAGCACATTTCATAGCCAAGAGTGATTCCAAGCATGTCAAAATCCTTTACCGGATCCTGTGATTCCAGGGCAAAAAGAGGAATTTTCTCTTCCCTCATAATCTTGTCCAGATCTGTCCATGGTGAAAACAGACGCTCACACCATACATCCTCTCGTTTATTAAAGCTGTCATACAGAATTGCCATACCCAGATTGGACATACCAATTTCATAAGTATCGGGGAAAGCCATACAAAACCTGAGCCCGATCTTTTCTTTTTCTTTCATTACAGAGTTGACTTCACCGCCAATATAGCGGGCGGCCTTGTCTATGCTCATTAATATTTCGTCACTTAATGCTAATTTTCTCATTTTTTCCCTTTCGGTGATTTTTGTATACTTCTCTATTATTTAACACAAGAAAAAATAATACGTCAAGTAAAACTGCAGGGGCATTATTCCAGTGCCACACCCCATATTTTACAGTCTCTCGTTCCGACCACCGCCATACTTCCATATACAGCGGGGGTTGCTTCGATCACACCTTCGCTTAAGGAAAAGGTATCATAAACCTCTCCGGTCTTTCCGTTCAGAAGATACATATTTCCATCACTGCTGCAGTAGATCACACGTCCGGTCTTCTCTTTGTCATATACACATACCGGAGAAGACCATGCATAACCGGATTTATGTTCCCATGCCTTTTTCCCGGTTTTTTTATCCAGACAATGAAGAATGCCTGTGGCATTGTCCTCTGTCTTGGATACTGTCACATAAATATAATCCTTCAGATCATTTTTTCCAGTAGCAATCGTAGACTGTACTCCGCCGGATACCCCGTCATCCGTGTAGCACTGGTAATCCGTCTGCCAGACGATCTCTCCTGTTTCTGCATCAATCTTCCACACCGGAACCGTAGCCTGATCATAGCTTCTCCATCCCAGGCGGAAAGAAGTACTCACATACAGATAAAGGTGTCCGTCTTCTATGGAAAGAACCGGGGTAGAGTTGGAATCATCCAGAATATCCTGAACCCAGATCAGCTGCATGGTATTCAGATCCAGGCACATGAGGTTTCCTCCATTATCGGATGTAAACAGGTAATTCTTGTAAACAGCTGCGCTGACCTCCATTCCTACCCAGAAGGATTCTGTGCTGCTTCTTGTTCCGTAATAATGCCATTTCACTGTTTTTCCCGGATTGACAGACAGAGTTCCTGCTTTTGGATCATACTGTGTATTCAGCTTGATCAGGTACAGGATTCCGTTTTCGCCCGGATAGATCAGGGTATCTGTTTCCGCATCTACCAGAGCAGAGGAATCAAAGAAGCTCAGGCTTCCCCTCAGAGAAAACGGATCATTATCTCCAAAGGTATACATCGTGCTGCAGTCCAGAAGATTTACCACAAATACTCTGGCCGTTCCCTGGTCGCTGTTATAGCCCGCACCTACATAAAGAATCGGATAACCTCTGGGATCCAGTGCACCGGAACCCTTAAAGGTATATCCAAGGTAAAGAGGCTCCCGGGTATCTTTTCCGGTCTCCAGATCAAGGAAATAAACATAGCCGTCCATACAGGCATAGATTACCTCTACCAGATCATCCTTTTTCTTTGCCCAGTCATACATATTCATATGGGCTTTTGTCTCTCTGGACCACTTTTGCATCAAAGGCTGTCCGGTCCATCCACTTCCGGTCCATACAGTTCCCTGTGATGAAAGAGCCCCGGTATCTCTGGACCATTTGTCCGACAGCTTATTATTCTTCAGCGAGGCCGTTCCATATACTCCACCGTCACGGAAATTATTTCCCCGGAAGGTCGCAATGCCTTTTAGCTCCGTATACTCACTTCCCTCTTTAAAGGTAATCTCACTGTCCGGTGTGTAAGAAGCAACGCTGTCAAGAATGTTTCCGTCTATTTCAAGCTCTGTAGACGCAATGAGGTTTTCCGGTCTGGTGGATTCCACACTGTGAGGGGCAAAGGGAATTTCCCTGGATTCTTCCATTTCAAGAAGCTGCCCCTCTTTTTTCTCTGCCGCCGTCTCTACAGTCTTTTTGGAGTCTTCCAGAAAATAACGACCTGCTTTTATGATGAAATGAATCCCTGCTCCGCCTGCCAGACATATAACAAGCAGAAGAACAGCCGCCTTAACAGGAAATCTTCGTTTTCTTTTTCTGGAGGAGGGTTTCACTCCGGTCGGGGCTTTCCGTGATATTTTTGCAGAAGTATGTTCTGTTTTTTTTACCGGCTGCGGTCTTGGCGGCTGGTAATGACTTCTTCTTACATGTGAGTTTCTCTTTTGTTTCATACGTTTTCTCCTGGATAACACGGCAAAAGACCAGAGAACAGTCTCTGGCCATGCCTAATTTTAAATCTATCTTCTTGCGAGTTCCCCGGTGATCTCTTCCCAGGTAACTCCTTTTTCCACCATCAGTACCATAACATGATAGAGGAAATCTGAAATTTCATATTTAATCTCATCCTTGTCCGGATTTTTGGCCGCAATTACAATTTCTGTACATTCCTCACCGACTTTTTTCAGGATCTTGTCAATTCCCTTGTCAAAAAGATAATTGGTATACGATCCTTCCTTTGGATGGATTTTTCTGTCCATGATCACATCATATACCTCCTGAAAAACACGGAGAGGGTTGGTGTCATCATACTCTTTTTTAATCAGGGGCTGGAAAAAACAACTTCTGTTCCCTGTGTGGCAGGCAGCTCCAATCTGGTCTACCTTTGCAAGTATCGTATCATTGTCACAGTCAAGTGTCAATGATTTTACATATTGAAAATGTCCGGAAGTAAGTCCTTTAACCCAAAGTTCCTGACGGCTTCTGCTCCAGTAAGTCATTTTCCCTGTACGCAGTGTGGATCTGAAAGCTTCTTCATTCATATATGCCATCATCAGAACCTCATCTGTTCTATAGTCCTGCACGACAACAGGGATCAGACCGTCGCTGTTCAGTTTAAACTCCGACCACTCCAGCGCACTTTCACATATGTTTACAGGAATTCCCTCTTCTCTGCATGCATCCTTAAACAGAAGGAGATCCGTATCAGCGGAACTCACATAGGCTCCGCTAAGCCCTCCTACCGCCGGATGTGACATAAGACTGAGAAGCTTTTCCTTTTTGCTTTCCTCTGTATGAAGGATCACCTGCATGGCAGATACCTTTTTTACTGCATCCTGTACGGAATCCAGCGCAAGAATACCGTCTGCATACTGTTCAATCAGTTCCTTATGGTCTGTAAATTCTTCAGAAGAAGAAATGCACACATACATTTTTTCTTTTCCAAAGCGCTTTGACATTTCTTCCAGAAGATCAATATTGCTCTGCTTGGAGAAATTCAGAGCCACCCTGGCGCAGCCGGCATAGATCAGTTTTTTTACGTCTTCCATCCGATTTATATTTCCTGCTGCCATAACCGGAATCTCCGAAGCTGCACAGATCTCCCGTATTTTTCCAATGGCTTTTTCGTGTTCCTGATCTCCTGAGGAAAAGTCAAAAACAAGAAGCTCATCTGCGCCATTGTTACTGTAAAATCCGGTAAGAGAAACAACATCTCCGTCTCCAAAAAGATTCCTCTGCCCAAATCCTGTTACTGCCCTGCCTGACTGAAGATAAAGACAGGGGATCATTAATTTATCTGCCATGGATATTCTCCTTTGTGTACTTGATTAAAGACTTCCTTTTGTGGAAAGTACGTCGGTGATTCTTTCATCAAGGGAAAGCGCCTGATCAAGAGCTTTTGCAAAGCTTTTAAACATGGCTTCTGCCAGATGATGACTGTTTCCGTTTGTCAGTACCTTAAAGTGGAGATTCATCCCCGCATTGCAGGATACTGCATAAAAAAACTCCTTTACCATTTCCGAACCCATATCTCCTATTTTTTCACAGGAAAACTCTGCATCAGAGGAGTAATATGGACGTCCGGAAAGATCCACTGCGCAAAGCACAAGGACCTCGTCCATAGGAAGGATACAGCTTCCATAGCGGCGGATTCCTTTTTTATCACCTGCCGCTTCTCTGATGGCTGTTCCAAGGACAATTCCTGTATCCTCTATCGTATGATGATCGTCCACTTTCAGATCTCCATGGACGCGCACACACAGGTCGAAAAGACCATGTCTGGTAAAGCCGTCCAGCATATGGTCAAAAAAACCCACTCCTGTAATTATGTCCGAATATCCGGTTCCATCCAGCTTCAGCTTAAGCTTGATCTCTGTTTCTTTTGTATTGCGCTCAATCGATGCCTCTCTTGTCATAGCTCCTCCTGTCAGTCTTCCTTTTCAAACCGGACTGCAACAGAATTGGCATGTGCAGTAAGCTGTTCGGAAGCTGCAAACTGTTCAATATCTCTGTGTATCTTTTCTAACGCCTCTTTTGAATAATAAACGATACTTGATTTTTTGATAAAATCATCCACGGAAAGAGGGGAGAAAAATTTTGCGGTTCCATTGGTAGGCAATACATGATTCGGTCCTGCAAAATAATCTCCAAGGGGTTCTGAGCTGTACTCGCCGATAAAAATCGCCCCTGCATTCCTTACTTTCATCATAATCTCAAAAGGATTTCTGGTAACAATCTCCATATGCTCAGAAGCAATGGCATTGGCTGCCTCTACTGCCTCGTCCATGTTTTCTGCAACCAGGATATATCCAAAGTTATCCAATGATTTCTGTATGATCTCTTTGCGTGAAAGAACCTTTACAAATTCATCTGTCTCATGGCTGACCTTCTCTGCAAAATCTCTGCTTGTTGTGATCAGAATCGCTGATGCCAGTTCATCATGCTCTGCTTGCGAAAGAAGATCTGCAGCTACGAAACGGGGATTGGCGCTGTCGTCTGCCAGTACAAGTATCTCACTTGGTCCTGCAATGGAATCAATGCTCACATGTCCATATACAGCTTTTTTGGCAAGTGCAACAAAAATATTTCCCGGTCCGACAATCTTATCTACCTTTGGAATACTCTCTGTACCGTAGGCAAGTGCTCCAATTGCCTGTGCACCTCCGACCTTGTAAATCTCGTCGGCTCCGGCCTCTTTTGCTGCAACCAGCGTGGAAGGATTGACCTTCCCATCCCTTCCCGGAGGTGTAGTCATGACAATCTGATCAACTCCGGCAACCTTTGCCGGAACAATATTCATAAGTACAGAGGAAGGATAAACCGCCTTGCCTCCCGGAACATAAACCCCTACCCGCTGAAGGGGCGTGACCTTCTGTCCCAGCATCGTGCCCTCTTCCGAGGAAGTAAACCAGCTGTTCTGCTTCTGTTTTTCATGATAGCTTCTGATGTTCACCAGCGCTTTACGGATCACATCCACCAGAGCCGTATCTACTGCATCATAGGCTTCTCTGATCTCTTCTTCTGTTACCCGGATCGTCTGTGCTGTAATCTCTGTTTTGTCAAATTCCTTTGTGTATGCAAAAAGTGCACGATCTCCCTCTGAACGGACTCTGTTCAGGATCTCTGACACTGCATTCTCATATTTTCCATAATGATTGGGACTTCTTTTCAGAAGATTCTCCATAATATCTTTTGTCGTTTCTTTTGTAAGTGTTACTATCCGCATGTTCTCTTCCATCCCTTCTGTATGAAATATGGCCGGTTTACTCGCTGAGTACGCTGCGAAGATCGCTGATCAGCTTCCGGATCCTCTCATTTTCCATTTTCATGCTTACCTGATTCACGATCATCCGGGCAGAAAGAGGACATACCTCCTCCAGTACCTTCAGTCCGTTTTCTTTCAGAGTGCTTCCGGTTTCCACAATATCTACGATCACTTCCGACAGCCCCACAATGGGAGCAAGCTCAATGGAACCGTTCAGCTTGATGATCTCGACTGTCTGGTGCTTTTTATTATAAAAATAGTCCTTTGCAATATTCGGATATTTAGTCGCTACCCGGATCAGCTGGTTGTTATGCAGAAGCTCTCTGGCACTTTCCGGTCCGCATACACACATACGGCATGCTCCAAATCCCAGATCCATGACCTCGTAAAGCTTTCTTCCCTCTTCCAGAATGGTATCCTTTCCTGTGATGCCTATATCAGCCGCACCATATTCCACATAAGTAGGAACATCCGGTCCTTTAGCCAGGAAAAATTTCAGTTTTAATTCTTCATTAACAAAAATCAGTTTTCTGGAATCACGATCCCGGATTTCTTCACAGGTGATTCCTATTTTTTCAAAAATATCCAGTGTTTTCTGAGCCAGACGTCCTTTTGTCAGTGCAATAGTCAGATATCTCATTCCGTGCCCTCCTTTTTCTTACGCAGAGCCACATGTCTGCCCTCTTTTCTCAACCTCTGGGCTTTCACCACAGCCTCTTCCAGAGTGTCCTCGGTATATGTAAGAATATAAGGGCTTTCCTGTCGGAAGGTTTCGATCTTCTGTCTGGACAGCGCTGTAAGAAGACTGTCCACTACGATCACAAAACCTGTGGATGCCGCAGATGTTCCAAAATGCTTCAGAAGCTCATTATAACGTCCGCCTTTTACAAGTGGCTCGCCTGTGCCGTAGGTATAAGCCTGAAAAATAATGCCGGTATAATACTGAATCTTGCTCACCATGCCAAAATCAAAACTGATATATTTTTCATAACCATACAGCTTAAGGATCTCATAAATTTTTTCAAGACGCTTCACTGCTTCTACTGCCATGGAATTTCCGGTAAGAGAACGGGCTCTGTCCAGAATCTCTCTGGAACCGAACAGATGAGGAAGCTCTTTCAGAGCCTCTGAAAGAACAGGATCCAGCTGCTGGCTGCTTACCAGTTCCTCTACGCCAAAATAATTCTTTTCGGAAATCAGCGTACGCAGACGCTCCTCCGCATCCTCTCCCAGATTTGCTTCTTTCAGAAGAGATTTAAAATAATCCACCTGTCCGACACTAACCTGAAATTCTCTCAATCCGGAAGAAAGAAGACACTCTACCGTCATTGCAAGAAGCTCTGCATCTGCCTCCGGAGAATCATCCCCGATACGTTCCACTCCCATCTGAGTCGTTTCTTTCAGACGCCCCTGGTAACTGGAACTGTTTACAAAGGCCTGGCCTGTATAAAACAAGGTAACCGTTTCTTTAGCCGGGGAAAAATATGTGGCGCATGCCCTCGAAACAGAAGGTGTGAAATCTGGTCTCAGGACAAGTGTGTTTCCCTCTCTGTCAAAAAATTTATACAGATCTCTGGACGGAACCGTACCAACTTCTCTGCTGAACACCTCGAAATATTCAAATGTGGGAGTTTCTATTTCCTCATATCCGTATCCCTGAAATACTTTCCGGATCCGGTTCTGAAGCTCGTGCTTCTGGCTGCACTCTCTGCTGTAGATATCACGTACTCCTTCCGGTGTGTGAAAAATCTTTTCCATAATCGTTTCCTCCTCAAAGCATTGCTTTAGTCCACTACCATGTTACTAGATGAAATATCTAAGATTATAGTAAATTACACAGAGATTGTCAATCCCGTAAATTCAAATCTGTTTTCAGTCCCTCCAGAAACGGGATAAAAAACCCTCCCTGTCTGGGAAGATAATAGCACTTGTTTAATTCTTCCCTTCGGAAGCTTTTTCTTCCGCCGTTCTCCATACGCTTCCAGAACCCCAGAAGTTCCCGCAGCGGAAGATAATAAAAAAGATCTGCACTGCTGAAAAAGAGCAGAAAGAATGCAATTCCTCCCTGCTCTTCAAAGGCCTTCATAAACTCCACCTGATGAGGATGGATATTGCTTAACGGAAACGTATCTGTACGACATTCTTTTGCATCAAAGCACACCGGGATCCCCTGTACCGCACCTATATAATCCACAGTACTTTTCTGTTCAAAATATGCCAGTGTGATCTGATGGTGGCTTTTGTCCATTTTTACAGGTGTGATAGGAGTAGGGATTTTCTGGATCAGCGCCAGTTTTTTTTCCGCATACTGTTCATTTGTCCGATTGATCAGTTCCTCCAGGGTGGAACCCCGGAGGCCTCTGCTTACCCATGCCATAAAACACTCCTGCTATTTCAGCATTTTGACAGACGGGAAATAGCGAACAACGGCTTTTCCGACAATCTGATCAAAGGAAACGAATGTGTTATCCCAGAATCTGGAGTCCCTGGAATTTTCTCTGTTGTCTCCAAGCATAAAGTAAGAATCCTCCGGCACTACATAAGGACCGTAATCTCCCTTCGGAGTTTCCGGCACAAAGCTGTCATCCAATGGCTCTTCCGCCCCGTCAATATATACCTTTCCGTTTCGGATCTCCACGGTTTCCCCGGGAAGTCCGATCAGTCGTTTGATAAAAAGCTGGCTTTCATCATCCGGATATTTAAAGATAATGATATCAAACCGCTCCGGATCCTTTGTCTTTTTGCTGATGTGCTTTCCAAAAAGGTCTGCATTGATGCCATATGCAAGACGGAAGCCAAATACCCGGTCTCCTGTCATAATGGTATTTTCCATTGATTCTGACGGGATCTTTGCATTAATAAGCACAAAATTATTAACAAACAGAACGATCACAACTACAATAACGATCATTTTTACATAATCCCAGATTTCATTCCAGATTTTCATGATAACTCTCCTCTAACTGTTCTTCTTTGATGATATGATAAAATAATTCCGGCGGATCTGCACGGAAGCTTCTGCCGGATACATTCTCCATGCAACCGGAAATTTCCGGAAAGGTCAGACAAAATCCATGAAGAAGCTGGTGGCTCAGTCCATATTTTTCCCTGCAGCTATTATTAAAGCTCCGGGAACCATATTTGCTGTCTCCCATTAAAGGATACCCTTCCGCTGCCAGATGGGCACGAATCTGATGTGTCCGCCCCGTCAGCAGTCTTACTTTTAAAAGTGTAACTTTTCCATTATCTCCCAGAGGCGTATAGATAGTTTCTATAGGCTGTGCATCTTTTTCGGCTTTTTTATATATCTTAACCTTATTCTGCTCCGGATCTTTCTTCAGGTATCCACTGATATGCTTTTTTTCTTTCAGTACGCCCTTTACTATGCAAAGGTAATCCTTATGTATCCTTCTGTCATGGAAAAGTTCTGACAGCGTCTGGAGTCCCGGAAGGCTTTTTCCGGCAGCAACAATTCCGCTGGTATTTTTGTCTAGACGATTGCAGACAGAAGGACGAAACGTCCCCAGTTCCTCCTCCCTGATACTTCCGGAATCAAGAAGATACCCCGTAATATATTCTACCAGCGAGGGATCCCTGCTGTCATCCGGCTGGGAAAGCATTCCTGCCGGCTTGTTTATAAGAAGGATATTCCTGTCTTCATACAGAATGTCCAGCTGCGTCTTTGCTCTGGGGGCCGGCTGTGCACCGCTGAATTTCTGATATGTTTCATCACTTAAAAAAACTCTGACCTCGTCCCCTGTATGGAGTTTTTCATTTCCGGATGCTTTTTTTCCGTTTAATGTAATATTTTTTTTACGGAGCATTTTATAAAGAAAGCTTTTGGGAGCTTCCCGGAGAAGCTTTGCCAGATATTTATCAAAGCGCTGTCCTGCTTCATTATTGTTAATGGTAAATTGTTTCATGATCCTCCTACAGACAGATCGCCAGTATCGTATGGCGTATCAGTTCGTTTCTGGAAAGCTCCGGATAACGTTCATCCGGACGGAAGCGGATTCCTTCTTCCAGAGATTCTCTGTGTTCATTCATAGAATCCAGGCGATCCAGAAACGGCTTCAGTTCCTTAAATATTTTTATATTAACGCGATAACCATTGCCTTTCAAAATCTTCTGTGCCTCTTTTTCCATAAAAGAAACATCGATTTTTGGATCGTTGCTGTACCCGACTGCCAGATTTCCACAAATGGCAAAAGCATCAATAAATGCGCTCTTTTCATAAAATGTCATATACATCTCGTAGGACATTACCAGATCTTTACAGTGTTCTCTGATCTGACGGTAATCCTCCGCATCCATGGAAGGACACCGGAACAGCATGATCAGATTGACCAGCATTTTACAGGCAGGCAGACATCCCACTACTGTCACAACCGTCCATATGGTCAGCCGTGTCTTAAAATAAAAAAGTGCAGTAAAAAAGATCAGAAGCGGAACTGCAAAAAGAATAGCGGTAATAATAAGCTTTCTCTTTTTTTCTGCTGCTATATAACCAAATTCACCCTTTCGGGCAGATCTTTTTGTATTTTTTTTACTCATGAACAACTCCTTGATGTAAGATCAGTGTTTTTTTCTGTGGGTATTACGGATAGTCTTTTTTCCCCGTCTCTTTTCGGGTCTTTTTTCTCCATTTAACCTGTCAGAATGGTTTTTGCGCTCCGGCCGGAGCAGACATTTCGGTCCATATCCCACCAGATCCATTCTTCCCGCTTCTTTCAGCCCTTCCATTACCAGTGCACGGTTGGCAGGATTTTTGTACTGCATCAGCGCCCTCTGAACTGCCTTTTCGTGAGGATCACGCGGCACATATACTTTTTCTCCGGTCAGAGGATGGATTCCTGTATAATACATGCAGGTAGAAAGCGTTGACGGTGTAGGATAAAAATCCTGCACCTGCTCCGGAGTAAAGCCCAGATCCCGGACATATTCCGCAAGCTTCACCGCATCTTTCACCGTACAGCCCGGATGAGACGACATAAAGTACGGAACTGCATACTGCTTTTGACCTGTTCTCTGATTTTCTTTTTCGTACGCTCTTAGAAAGCTTTCGTAAACCTGATGAGACGGTTTTCCCATATAGCGCAGCACCTGATCCGACACATGCTCCGGTGCAACACGAAGCTGTCCGCTGATATGATGCTTTACCAGTTCTCTTAAAAAAGTCGGATCTTTGTCTGCCATTACATAATCAAACCGGACACCGGAACGGATAAATACTTTTTTAACCTTTGGAATACAACGCAGTTTCCTTAAAAGCTCCACATAATCGCGGTGATCAGCCGTAAGATTTTTGCAGGGCTGGGGAAACAGACATTGACGGTTCTGACATACGCCCTTTGCCAGCTGTTTTTGACAGGAGGGCTGTCTGAAATCTGCAGTGGGTCCTCCTACGTCATGGATATATCCCTTAAATGCAGGATCCTCTGTCATATGTTCTGCCTCTTTGATGATGGAAGCATGACTTCTTGTCTGCAGGATCCTTCCCTGATGAAAAGTAAGTGCACAGAAACTGCATCCGCCAAAACAGCCCCGATTACTGGTCAGGCTGAAACGTACCTCCTCGAGAGCCGGAACACCTCCCAGCGCATCATAGGCAGGATGCCATTTTCCCGTATACGGAAGATCGTAGACGTCATCCATTTCCTGCTGGGTCAACGGTCTGGAAGGAGGATTTTGTATGACATACCCTCTTGTTCCATAATCTTCTGCAAGGGGTCTCCCGGTAAAAGGATCCGTATTTTTGTATTGGATGGCAAAGCTGTCGGCATACGCTTTTTTGTGATCCCGGACTTCTTCAAAAGAAGGAAGACAGATCGGTTCAAAAGCCGGATTCAGTGTTTTACTCTTATAAACAGTTCCCGGAATATAAGTGATTTCCTCTATCGGGATTCCGCTGTCGAGAGCTTCTGCAATCTCCAGGATCGAATGTTCACCCATACCGTATGAAATCAGATCGGCGCCGGAATCAAGAAGCACACTTCTTTTGATACGGTTGTCCCAATAATCATAATGTGCCAGTCTCCTGAGACTTGCTTCAATCCCCCCAAGAATAATCGGAGTATGTTTATACGTCTGACGAATCAGATTGCTGTATACCACTGTCGGCATATCAGGTCTCAGCCCCATCTTTCCGCCCGGAGAATAAGAATCCTTCTGGCGGTGTTTTTTGGACACGGTATAATGGTTCACCATGGAATCCATGTTTCCCGCAGTCACAAGAAAACCCAGGCGAGGTTCCCCAAACACCTGGATACTTTCTTTTTTGCGCCAGTCGGGCTGGGAAATAATTCCCACCCGGTAGCCCCGGCTTTCCAGAAGCCGGCTTATGATCGCACAGCCGAATGAAGAATGATCGATGTAGGCATCACCTGTAAGATAAACGAAATCTACCTGATCCCATCCCCGTTCTCTCATTTCCTGTGCTGTAACTGGTAAAAATGTATGCATGTATCTGCTCCTAATATGCTACGGTCTGTGCCCGGTAGCCTTCTGCAATAATGTCAAGCTGTCTGTGGAACCGTTCCAGCTGCTGAAGATCCTTTGTCCGGAAGACTCTGAGGAACTCTCTCTGGATTTTCTCTACCTCGCGTTTATTTGAGATCTTATAAAGATTCTCTATACTGAGCAGAATGTCTTTGACAAGGTTGGACTGCATCCGCGAGGAATTCTGCGCATCCATGATCTCATTACGGACAGAGGACATTTCCTGATCCAGAGCAATGATCGCGTCTGCCGCCTTGCTGAGCCGCTCCGCTACATGAAGGGGCATTTCTCCCTTGTACTTATACTGAAGTGAGTGCTCAATGGTCGCCCAGAAGTTCATAGCCATGGTTCGGATCTGAATCTCTGCCTGGATAGTCTTTGGACCTTCAATAGTCTCTACTGTATAATAAATAATCAGATGGTAGCTTCTATATCCGCTCTGTTTAATATGTTTCAGATAATTTTTTTCGCTTTTTATTGTCATATCACTGCGTTTCTGGATAAGGGCAGCCACTGTATCAATATCTTCTTCAAACTGACAGATGATACGGATACCGGCAATATCCTCCACCTCTTCCTCCATCCGATCCATGGGGATATGCTTGCGCTGCATTTTTTCCAGAATACTGGTAACGCTTTTTACACGCCCTCTTACCTGTTCGATAGGTGAATACAGGTCGTTTTGTTTATGCTCTTCTATAATATGCTCAAACTTCACGGTCAGCTCTCTGACAGCCAGTTCATAGGGGCATAAAATACTTCTCCATAACTGTATTTCCATATAAATCACTCCTTGAAGGAAAATACCGGAATACAGATTTACTGTACTCCCAGTCATTATAGCACATTTTTCACGGGATATGTAAATTAATATATATAGTTTCTGATTTTTTTCCTGTAATTTCTCAGTACCCAGTAAGGATTTACACTGATCTCTCTTTGATCCTCCGTCAGAATATAGATTCCCAGATGAAGATGAACAGGAAATCGGCCTCTGGTGCCCTCCTCTCCATATCCGGTATTTCCCATATATCCCAGAATATCTCCTGCCCGGACTGTCTCCCCCGGATAAAAATCCTTTTCATAAGAAGAAAGATGAGCATAATAAAAATAGCCGCCATGGGGAGCGCGGATTCCAATACGATAGCCGCCAAGAGGAAGCCATCCTTTTTTTTCTACCGTGCCGTCCGTCATACTTACGACAGGATAATAACCGGAAACAGAAACTTTCCCGAAAATATCCGTGCCCTCATGGAAGCGTTTTCCTCCATAATCTCTCCGGCTGAGCCAGGTATCTTCAAAATATGTATCACCGGAAGCCACCGGAAAATACCTGATATCCTCCCATACAGCCTGGTATGCCTTTTTTAATGCCTGATATTCATCCGGCTTGTATTTTCTGTATATCCCTCCGGAAGCAGTCACTTTTTCCGGAAAAAAATGTCCGTCTGCCATAGAAGAGGTCAAAAGCTCCAGCCAGTCTCCGTCAGACTCCTGATGAATTTTTTGGTAAAGCTTTTCTGTCAGCCGCTGTTTTCGAAAGCTTTCCTGTTCCGCAAATGTCTCTGTAAGAAAGGATACTCTGCTTCGCTCCCGAAGAACGCCCTCAAGATCCAGTAATATTATCAGGTAAAGAAAACCCATGGTCAGGAAAAGAATTCTTTTTTTCATCCGGTCTGCCTTTCTGAATCATCTTTTCCTATTCTATGTCCTGTGATCAGGAATAAACCGGCTTAATCAGAAAAAACCGGTATCCTTTCCGCGGAAACAGATACCGGTCTATTTGTTTTTAATCTGTTGATCGATCAGTCCTTCAGAGCTTCAAGAACTTTTACAAGATAGTTCCATACTCTTTCTGTTGAAGCAATATCAAGAACCTCCTCAGAAGTATGAATATCTTTCATATTCGGTCCAAGAGAAATGCAGTCAAGTCCTTCAATTTTTTTGTAGAAAAGACCGCACTCCAGTCCGGCATGGATAGCAACTACATTTGGTTTCTCTCCATATACCTTTTCATAAACTTCTACCATCTTATCTCTCAGTGGTGATTCCTTACGATATTCCCATGCAGGATAAGCGCCCTGTACTGTATATTCTCCTCCCAGGAATTCCGTCAGGTAGCAGATCTTATCAGAAAGAGCATCGCTTGCAGCACCAACAGAGCTTCTTACGCTGGAGCTTGCCACAAATCCTTCTTCTTCCAGTTTCATAATTCCAATATTTGTGGAAGTCTCCACAAGACCTTCAATGCTTCCACTCATTTTCTGGATTCCAAAAGGTACCTCCATAAGATAAAAAAGAATTTTTGCCTTACTTGTGGGATGAAGTACATTCTCAGTGGCTCTGCCAAGCTCTGTAACCTCAATCGTAATTCCCTCATCAGAATTCGTGTATTCTTCGCGAAGCCCTTTCTGTACTGTTTCTGCACAGGCTTTTACCGCAGCAGCATCTGCACAGAGAAGATCTGCTGTACATTCTCTTGTAATGGCATTGTCCTTCTGACCGCCTTCCATAACAATGATCCCATAATCAGCAGTCTTCTGAAGTGTGTAAAGGAATCTTCCCATAAGCACATTTGCATTGGCACGCTTCTTATCGATTTCTGCCCCGGAATGTCCTCCCATAAGTCCTTTGATCTTCACCTGGACTTTGTTTCCTTCTGCTTCCACTCTCTGTACAGGAATGGTGCTGATAGCAGTAAGCCCGCCTGCGCAGCTGATCCACAGACTGCCCTCGGCTTCGGAATCAAGATTGATCAGTCTTCTTCCCTTCAGGACGCTGCAGTCAAAGCCTTCCGCTCCAAGAAGACCGATTTCCTCATCTACCGTGATCAGAACTTCAAGTGCCGGATGAGCAATATCCCGGCTTTCCAGAAGTGCAAGTCCATAAGCAACTGCAATACCGTCATCGCCGCCCAGAGTGGTTCCATTTGCAGTTACATATCCGTCTTTTACAGAAATATTTAAAGGATCTTTTGTAAAATCATGTTCTACGTCCGGTCGCTTTTCGCAGACCATATCCATATGTCCCTGAATAATAACGGCAGGTGCATTTTCATAACCTGGTGTAGCCGGCTTATAGATTACAACATTGTTCATTTCATCCTGAACGTATTCGAGACCCTGCTCTTTTGCAAACCCTACCAGATAGTCACTGATCTGCTTTGTATTTCCGGAACCATGGGGAATTTTACAAAGTTCCTCAAAATAATAAAATACCCGTTTTGGTTCGCAGTTTTCCAATGCTCTCATCTTAATTTCCTCCATTTCATGATGAAAATTCTTCATATATATTTCATACAGGCCATATATTAAAGAAAAAACAATGGCCGTATTATGAAGCGATTTTTTTATGCGGCAGGACTTCTCCTGCTTCTTGTTTTTATGCTGTGTTTTCCGTCAGAGGCTTTAAACGCCGCAAGGGAAGGTATGAACCTGTGGCTGAATACACTGATCCCCACACTTCTTCCCTTTATCATTCTCACGGAGCTGCTGATCGGAACAGGAGTTGTGGAATCTCTTTTGAAGCCTTTACAGAAATTCTGGAAAAAGGTCTTCGGTATTTCTCCTGCAGGAGCCTATGCTCTGATCCTTGGACTTCTCTGCGGATATCCCATGGGTGCAAAGATCACTTCTGATCTCTATACTCATCACAAAATCCGCAAAAAAGAGGCTGAATATCTTCTTACCTTTACCAGTTATGCCAGTCCCGGCTTTCTTTATACTTACCTGATACATATCTGCCTCAATGATGCTGTTCATCCTGCATATGTTTTTTGCATTCTGATTCTGTCCGGCTTCTTTACCATGCTGTTTTTCCGGTTTGTGATTTTCAGGAATCAGCTCTCTGTTTCCGGGGCTCCGGTCAAACAAGAAAAAAAGGAGTCATCCGCACCCGGTTTTACCGGAACTCTGCTGGATGCCTCCATTATGAACGGTTTTGAAACGATCACCCGGCTGGGCGGATATATTCTCCTGTTTTCTATTCTTTCCGCACTCTTCAGGTGCTGCTGGAAAGGCGGCAAGATAACAGGACATCTGCTTCTTGGCGCTCTGGAGCTTACTACCGGACTGCATTATCTGGCAGACTCCGGACTTCCGATGACAGTCAGATTCCTTTGTTCCATATCCTTGACTGCATTTGGCGGAATCTGTATTTTGGCACAAACAAAAAGCCTCCTTAACAGGGAGCTTTCTGTCCTGCCTTATTTCTCCGCAAAGTGCCTCCATGCAGCAATTACTGCAGTGATATCATTAATTTTCATCCAGATCGTCTAACATGGTATCTTCTTCCTGCTCGGGAAGATCTTCATGATAGGAGCCTGTGATCGCTGCCGCCTGAGCTGTCTGCGGTGCAAGCTCCTGACGATTGTGATTTACGACATTCAGGCAGGTCTGAAGAGCCTCAATAAATCCTTTGTATTTACCGCCGGCATCTTCAAGTGTCTCATTAAGTACTGAGCCGATATTAGCCATCATGTCGTCTGTATAAGTAATAGCGCTTAAACGAATACTGTTTGCATCCTGTGTAGCAGAATCCAAAATCTCCTGCGCCTGTTTGTTTGCTGCGTTGATTGTATCATTTGCCTGTGCATATGCCTTCTGCATGATTTCATGCTGTGTTACCAGCTCCTGTGCCTTGGCCTGTGCATCTGCAATAATAGCGTCTGCTTTAGACTGTGCATCCTCCAGAATCGCATCCTTATTGCTGATGATCTTCTGATAACGCTTGATCTCATCCGGAGTCTTCAGACGAAGTTCTCTTAAGAGCTCGTCAATTTCTTCTTTATTTACGATGATCTTCGTTGAGGAAAGTGGCTGAAATTTACAGCTCTCTATAAATTCATCGATTTCATCAATAATCTGTTCAATTCTGCTGCTCATTGTACATTCTCCTTATTTCTGTTCTTTTTCTTTCTGCATCTTCTCCTGCAGAGTCTGAATAATCTCAGGCGGTGCAAATTTTGACAGATCACCGCCAAAACGGGCAACTTCCTTCATGATCGTAGAGCTCACATATGCGTACTCCAGACTTGTAGTCAAAAATACGGTGTCTACATCCGGAGCCAGAACCCGATTGGTCTGTGCCATCTGCAGCTCATATTCAAAGTCTGTGACAGCGCGCAGCCCGCGCACGATAACCTGGGCTTCATTTTCTTTTGCAAAATTAACAGAAAGCCCGTTAAACGGCTTAATTATAACATTCGGGATGTCCCTGGTTGCCTTTTCTAATATATTAACACGTTCTTCCACAGAAAACAACGGACTTTTTGCAGAATTATGCAAAACGCCCACTACCACTCTGTCAAAAGATACGCTGGCTCTCCGGATCACATCCAGATGACCATAGGTAGCCGGATCAAAGCTTCCGGGATATACTGCTGTTACCATGTGTAGTCTCACTTTCTTTTATTCAGAAAAACGTGCTTATTTGTTTTATATTCTTTAGAACGGCTGATCTCATATCCCAGTTCTTCCGCATAGGAAAAATCCGTGTGCAGATCTGCCTCGACAATGATCAGTGTATCTTTATCTGCCAGCTTACTGTCTTTAAGGTATTCCAGTACCTGATGTTCGGCTCCTGTTTCATAGGGAGGATCCATAAAAATACAGTCAAAAACAGGCTGTCCTTCCAGAGAACGAAGCGCCTGCAGAGCATCCATGGCCAGAAGTCTGCCATCATCAGAAAGCTTTGTAAATGCTAGATTATCTCTGATACAGGCACATGCTTTGGGATTTTTCTCTACAAATACGGCATATTCAGCCCCTCTGCTCAAGGCCTCAATACCAATGGCTCCACTTCCGCTGAACAGATCCAGAAAGCGGCAGTCCGGTATCACCGGCTGAAGGATATTGAATAATGTTTCTTTTATACGGTCTGTAGTAGGCCGTGTATCTATGCCCGGCAGTGTTTTCAGGGGAAGACGCCGGGCTTTACCTGCGATTACTCTCATTTCAGATTCAGTCTCCAATCCAGATCACCCCGGGCAAGCCCCAGGATAAGAAGTTCTGCTGTGGCAATATTGGTAGCCACCGGTATATTGTACTGATCACAGCGCATGGTAATTGCTGAAATATCCGGTTCCTTCGGATCGATCATTGCCGGATTGTAAAACAGGATCACCATATCCAGATCTTCTCTTTCGATCATTTCCATAAACTGCTTGTCACCACCTATACTGCCTGCAAGAAATTTATGCACATGCAGGTTCGTGGCCTCCTCAATTCTTCTTCCCGTAGTTCCCGTGGCATAAACTTCGTGCTTAGCGAGAATATTCTTATAGGCAATACAAAAATCTTCAATAAGTACTTTTTTGCTGTTGTGTGCAATGATTCCTAAATTCATTGATCATCTCTCCATTCTCACCAATACATTTTATAGTTTTATAATTAATTTTTTTATTGAGTTCTTTATTTCCCCTTGACATTATAACAAGTTACCAAAAAAAACGCAATTAAATCTTGCAAAATATACATAATTCATAGAAATTTAATATTTTCCAGTTTCAGGCAACGAATACAGGAAATTCTAGTGTATTATTTTTAAAAACTCATATACTATCCGTGTAACATCCAAATAACAAAAACAACCAAGGAGGAAAAAATAATGTCAAACACAAATTCTTCTAACAAAGCTGTTGTACCGGAAGCAAAGGGCGCACTGGATCGTTTTAAATTTGAAGTAGCCAGTGAACTGGGTGTGCCGCTTACTGACGGATATAACGGAAATCTTACTTCCAAACAGAATGGTTCTGTAGGTGGTTATATGGTCAAGAAGATGATCGAAGCACAGGAACGTCAGATGTCCAGCGGTTCTCAGGGAGGACAGTTCTGACGCCTGCTCCACTCTCAGGCAGAAAAAGCTCAGGAGACCATCGTCACCTGAGCTTTTCCTGTGTGTTATAAACCAAGGAAGCCTGTAATGTCACCATTGATGACATAGTGCGCTCCGTTATCTTCCGGCTTGATATATACTTTTAAGTCTTTAAGCTCTGATTCTTTTTTGCCCATCTCGTCTGTCCATATCTTCTTAATGCTTTCAACTACGTCTTTTGCATATACCTCTTTACCCCAGAACTGTACATACACCTCTGTGTTCGCCGGCGCAGCTTTTTTGGCAGCTGTCTTTCTTGCAGCCGGTTTCTTCTCAGCTGTTTTCTTTACAGCCGGTGTCTTTTTAACAGATGCTTTTTCCGTGGTTTTTTTGGTTGTAACTGCTTTTTCCGGTGTTGCCGCCTCAGCTGCTTTTACCGGTTCTGCAGCAATCTTTGCAGGAGCCTCTTTTTCGATAGCCGTTTTTGCAGTTGTTGTCTTAGGTTCTGCTTTTTTTGTTGTTGTTCTTGTAGCCATAATAGCCTCCTTACAAGGTGGATTAAAGTAATTACGCTACTAGGATACTACGTTTTTTGTTTTTTTGCAACAATTTGTTTCCCCAAAGAGCTTTTGTACCTGTTAAAGTCCAAAAGACTCCATTCTGTTTTTCATACAGGAATATACCTGTTCCTTCAAAAGTACATGCTGCGGAAGAGACAGATCCGGGTCCAGAGCCAGAATTTCTGCCGCAGCTTCACTTGCATTTTTCAGAATATCTGAGTCGTTATAAATATCACCGATGCGGAATTCCATCAGCCCGCTCTGCCGGATTCCAAAAAGATCTCCGGGACCTCTCAGCTTCAGATCCTCTCCTGCAATATAAAATCCATCATTTGATTTGTTCAGGATATCCAGACGTTTCGATATGTTCTCCTGTCCATTTCCCTGAATAAAAATGCAATAGGACTGGTATTCTCCACGACCCACACGTCCTCTCAGCTGATGCAGCTGGGCAAGACCAAAGCGCTCCGCATTTTCCACCATCATAACCGTAGCATTTGGAACATTGACTCCAACCTCCACTACTGTAGTCGAAACAAGAACCTGAATCAAACCTTCTGCAAATTCTTCCATGATCCTGTTTTTTTCTTTTGGCTTCATTTTTCCGTGCAGGCAGGCAATTGAAATATCTGAAGGAAATATCTGTTTCAGCTTTTTGGTATAATCAAGAACGTTTTCCGCATCCATGCCTTCACTTTCTTCTACCATGGGGCAGATCACATAAGCCTGTCGTCCCTCCCGGATCTGCCTTTCTATAAAAGCATATGCCTTTGGACGATAGGAAGTATTTACCACACAGTTTTTGATAGGAAGCCTTTTTGCCGGAAGTTCATCGATCACAGAAATATCAAGATCACCATAAAGAATAATGGCAAGTGTTCTGGGAATCGGAGTCGCACTCATAACCAGAACATTGGGAGGATTTCCCCTGGTGGTAAGCACTTCTCTCTGCTTTACTCCGAAACGATGCTGCTCATCTGTGATCACAAGGGCCAGATCCCGGTATTCCACGGTCTCCTGGATCAGAGCATGCGTTCCAATGATCACAGAAGCTCTTCCTTCCCGGATCTCTTCATAGATCAGGCGTTTTTCTCTGGCTGTATGAGAACCCGTAAGCAGTACGGCACAGATATCAAGCCCCTGCTCGTGAACAAGTTTCTGAAATGCCTCATAATGCTGTCTGGCCAGCACTTCTGTAGGTACCATCAGCGCAGACTGGTATCCGTTTTCACAGGTAAGAATCATTGCAAGAAAAGCGAGAATTGTTTTTCCGCTTCCAACATCTCCCTGGACAAGCCTTGACATCAGAGCTTTACCGGAAAGGTCTCTCTCTATTTCGTGCCATGCGTTTAGCTGCGCTCCGGTCAGGCTGTAGGGCAGATTTTCAATTACCTGTTCTGTCGTCCACGTTTCTTTCATAGGAAACATATTTACAGCTTCTTCTGTCTTTTCTTTCAAAAGCTGCACGGAAAGAATAAAGATAAGAAATTCATCAAAAACCAGTCGTTTTCTTGCAGTCAGCAATTCCTCCCTATTCCGCGGAAAGTGAATACCGTGAAGCGCGTAGTTTACATCTGCCAAAAGATATTTTTCCTTTATCTCATCAGGAAGGTATTCTCCTCTCAGTTCCTGTTGTTTCAGAAGCTGCTGTACCGCTTTTATAACAGTCCGGTTCGTCAGTCCTGCGGTCAGTGCATAGACAGGCTGGAGACTGTGCATAATCTCTTCGTAGGCTGCCGGTGTAAAAATCTCTGGATGCTCCATCTGCAGTTTTCCCTGCCTCCGGATCACCCGACCCCGAAAAGCGAACCGGCTGCCTTTTTTCAGGGTATTTTTCAGATAAGATGCGTGAAACCAGACGATACCCAGTCTGCCGGAACCATCATCCACTGTAACGGAGATCACCTGTTTCCCTTTGACGGAATTAACATAAACACCTGTGCACACGAAAGCGGAGACGGTTTTCACCGTCCCCTCTTCCAGCCCGGCAATTTCTGCCGGGACTTCATATTCGTCATAATTTCTGGGATAATAACGAAGAAGATCATCTGTATCAAAAACTCCTGCTTTCTGGAACAGCTTCTCCGTTTTTTCTCCCACACCTTTCAGTGTTCTCAGACCTTCACTCATATTTATTCCACAGAAATAATATAATAATAAATCGGCTGTCCGCCTCTGTTCACCTCTACATCACATTCCGGATAAAGCTCCTCTACAGAAGCTGCAAGCGCCTCTGCATCCTCCTCGGAAGTATCTGCGCCATAATATATGCTGATCACATCTGCTTCTTCTGTCATCATAGCTGCAATCGTAGCTTCGGCAACCTTTTCTTTGTTTCCTCCAACAGCCAGAATACCTCTGTCTCCGATACCCATGATATCACCCTCATGGATTTCTTTATCATCCAGACGTGTATCTCTCACCGCATAAGTAATCTGTCCTGTCTGTACTTTGGAGATCGCATCTTCCATCATCTCCACATTTTCGTCGGCTGATTTTTCCGGAACATAGCTGATCATGGCAGTAATTCCCTGAGGAACCGTTTTGGTAGGTACTACCACGATTTTTTTATCCTCAGTAAGATCCCGTGCCTGATTTGCTGCCAGAATGATATTTTTGTTGTTCGGGAAAATATAAATGGTTTCCGCATTTACTCTGGCGATGGCATTCAGCATATCCTCAGTACTTGGATTCATTGTCTGTCCGCCTTCAATCAGATAATCCACTCCAAGCTCACGGAAAATCTCCGTCAGACCGTCTCCTGCGGAAACAGCGATAAATCCGGCTTCCTTCGGAGGAAGTTTTTCTGCTTCTTCCTGTTCTTTCGCAAGTTTTTCCGCGTCCTTAATAAGTTTTTCCTGATGCTCTTCCCTCATATTATCAATCTTCATACGGGAAAGTGCACCGTAGGTAAGCGCACGCTCGATCGCCTGTCCGGGATGGTTGGTATGCACATGTACTTTAATGATCTCATCATCTGCAACTACCACAATGGAGTCACCGATAGAGGTCAGGAATTCTTTAAGCTTATGTTCCTCTTCCTCTGAAACCGGCTTGTCAAGCAGAATGATAAATTCCGTACAATACCCAAATTTAATATCTGCCTCTGCCTGAGGAGAGATCTTTGTCACGGCAGGACCGCTGCTCTTTTCAAAAACAGAATAATCGATCTCCTTGCCCATAAATCCGTCAATAGCACCTCTGAGCACTTCCAGAAGTCCCTGGCCGCCGGAATCCACCACACCTGCTTCCTTCAGAACCGGAAGCATTTCCGGTGTTTTTGCAAGAGTTTCCTCTGCGTGTGCAAAAACCGCCTCAAAAAATGGCTGGAGTTCTTCAGCCTCCGGTGCGATTTCAGATGCCTTTCTGGCCGCCTCTCTGGCAACCGTAAGGATCGTACCTTCCTTCGGCTTCATAACAGCCTTATAAGCAGTTTCCACCGCACGTTCCATAGCGGCTGCAACGGCAACCGCATCCAGCTGGGACAGTTTTCTCACGCCTCTGGTAAAGCCTCTGAGAAGCTGGGAGAGGATAACACCGGAGTTTCCTCTCGCACCGCGGAGAGATCCGGAAGAGATAGCTTTTGCAAGAGTTTCCATATCCGGGTTCTCAAGCGCGCTTACTTCCGCAGCTGCTGACATGATCGTCATTGTCATATTTGTTCCTGTATCACCATCCGGAACAGGAAATACATTTAATTCATTAATCCATTCTTTTTTCGCTTCCAGATTTCTGGCACCTGCCAGAAACATCCTGGATAATATTTTTGCATCTATGGTTTTTATACTCACCACAGGTTCCTCCTCATAAACTTAGTCTATTGCACGAACGCCTTCCACATAAATGTTGATTTTTTCAATTTCCATGCCGGTAAATTCTTCTACCTTATATTTGACATTGCTGACAAGATTATCTGCAATCGTGCTGATATTGATACCGTAAGCCACAATAACGTGGAAATTCAGACGGATCTTATTTTCTTCTGTGATCACTACACTGATGCCATGCTTCAGGCTGTCTCTGTGAAGAAGCTTCACAAGACCGTCTTTCATGCTGACTGCAGCCATACCAATGATGCCAAAACACTCAACGGCAACACTTCCCGCATAGGTTGCAATTACATCGGTATCAATGACTATCTGTCCGAGTCCGGAATCTATACGTCCATTCATATAGGTACCTCCAATTTTTTAATATGTATGTATTATAACCTCTTTTCCGCGAAAAAGGAATATTATTTTTATATTTTTCCTTTTTTTGCTTGCAAAAGCTGTTTTCTTCTGTTAAAATGAAATCTGTTGAAAAAAAGCGTCAAGGAGGTGCTGTCATGGCTAAGTGCGCAATTTGCGAAAAAGGAGCTCATTTCGGAAATAATGTAAGTCATTCCCATAGAAGATCCAATAAAATGTGGAAATCCAATGTTAAGTCTGTAAAAGTTAAGACTGCTACAGGCGGAGCTAAAAAGATGTATGTATGTACTTCTTGTCTCAGATCCGGAAAAGTTGAAAGAGCATAATATTCTAATTTAAAAATTCCCCTCGCTGGAGCGTGGGGAATTTTTTATCTGCAAAACATATGATATCCGCACAACAGGCACAAGCCTGCCACGATCACCAGAATCACGCTTTCTGCAATCAGCATCCCGATCACCATCCCTATACCGATACAAAACAGCATCAGTCCCAGAAGTCTTCCCACAATCCACACCTTTTCTCTCTGGTCTATATTATCTTATGCAGAAAAAACTTCCGGGAACACTGGTTTCTGTTCCATAGTCTTTATCAGATTTCTGTTCCCTCCGTTTCAGAAGAATTTTTTCCGGAAGCGAAACGATCCACAAAATCCGGCACCATATCCAGAATCTTTGTAAGACCATCCTGATTTTTTATGTTTACAAGTCTGGTACTTCCATTCTGGATCACCAGAACTGCGCTGGGTGTCATCTTTCCGGTCATGCCACCGCCGCCATTGCTTTTTTTCTCTCCCTCAAAGGCTCCGGCACCTACGCCAAAGGCAACGTCCACAAGAGGAAGGATGATCGTATCCCCTACATGAATTGCTTCACCTACCACTGTTTTGGCAGAAATAAAGCTGTCCAGCCCCTTAAAAAGAGAATTTACGGTATCCTTAAAATTATTTTCGTTTGCCATTTTTAAACCTCCTTGTGCTTCCATTTTCGGAACATATATTTGATATCTTTATTAAAATAAATTTCCAGTAATATTTTTGCAGGCACCACACCATATATCCTGCCCTTCATTTTTACATCTCCTTCCAGAAAATTCCTGTTTTCAAATATCGGAAGGATTTCTATTCGATTCTGATGCAGGGGCATGGTCATTCCAAGCACTGCCAGTACCGCTCCGGTCACAGACGGATCCTCACTTGCAAAACGAATCTGACCACTGATTCTTTTTGGAAAAACATGTTTCAGAAGTTTCCATGCCCTGACCTTCGCGAAGGTAATGCCTGCCTTTGTCCCGGGATCTTCAAAAAATGATTTCCACCACTCTATTTTATCACAGATATTTCTGATTGTTAATGATATTTTCCGGCACATTGCCGGAATGTCCTTCAGTCTGCTCCAGACACTGTTTAGTTTCTCCCTGAGTTCCGCAATTTTATTCGTTTTTTCAGGAGAAATCTCCTCTCTTTCCGCTTCAGGGACAGAAGATTCTCCGGAAACAGGTTCTTTTTCTGTTCCAGAAGCTTCCAGAACAGGACTTTTCTGCGGACAAACAGATTCAAAGGTCTCATTCCTGTTTCTTTTTTCTGCAGCTTCAGTTTTTCGTTTTCTGTGTCTCTCCATAAGAGAAAGAACCGGTATCCCAAAAAGCCGGAATTCTTTTGAAATACCGTCTTCTTTTTTTTCTGCCTGAAAAGACACTCCTCCAAACAGCCAGCTGCCCTGCAGCCAAATCTCGGACTCACGGAAAGAATTTCCTTTCTTGCACATCTGTCCTCTGTACCTCACAGGACAGAACAAAAGCAAAAGGAGCAGAGCAAGCACCAGCCCAAGCAGAATCCCTCCGAGGATCAATATCCATTTAATAAGCATCCATAAAATATGTAACATGCTTTCACCTGTTCTTTAAATATTCTTCTACCTGGACATCACCGGTATTGTCATATACAGTCTGCACGATGGAACGTACCAGTTCCATCGCATCATCTATTCCTCCTGCAATGCCAACGATCTCCGGACAGAGACGTACCGCTGTTTTTTGAAGAAGCGTGACAGCAGGAAGGATCTCCAGAATATTATGAGGATTATCAGAAAAAGTAAGAAGGTAAATTCCCGGAAGACATTTCCCCTGATCCAGCTTTTTTCTAATACCTTCTGCATCCCGGATATTTTCTCCAATGTAGAAGTTCTCATGCCATTTCAGCATTTACAGGATTCCCCTTTCCTTATAAATCTAAACAGGGCTGCGCCAAAAACACAACCCTGTCATTTTTTCCCCCAGAGTCCCTGACTCCGTAATTCCAGATATTCCTGATATGCCTTTTCCACAATCTGCTTTTCGTTGGAAAAGCGAAGAAGATGGTATATTTCGTGAAATTTATAGTACCCGGAATCAACAAAAAATTCCTCTCTCTGGGGTCTGCTATGATAATTATCAGCCGTCATCAGATACCAATGCACTTCTTTTGTAACCATGTCCTCCGGTACTGTAAAATTATAATGGCTCTTTCCAATATATTTTACAACGGAAGCTCTGACATCTGCTTCTTCCTTAACCTCCCGCAGTGCCGTCTGAATATGGGTTTCCCCCGGTTCAACGGTTCCCTTTGGCAATACCCAGCCTTCATATCTGTTTTTATAAGACTTGTATAAAGCCAGTATCTTTCCACGATAAATTACCACACCGCCACAGCTCGTTGCTTCTATCATCTGCAAATTCCTCCTGTAATGCGTGTGAATGATATAACTGAATATAGTATAACTCTTTTTGGCTCCACTGGCAACAATTAGTTCTTATCCGTTATAATAATAGGTATTAAAGATCTGGGAAGCTATGGGAACTGCCGCCTCACTTCCTGTTCCGCCGCCTTCCACGATCACAGCCACCGCCAGATCCGGATGATCCACATTGGAGTATCCGATGAACCAGGAATGGCTGGAGCCCTGTTCATCGTATTCTGCTGATCCCGTTTTTCCTGCTGCGGTATAGCCCTGTCCGGAAAGAGCTGCCGCCGTTCCGTATTCTACAACATCTTTCATCAGCTCTCCCAGCATGGCAGCTTCATTCTTCGTCATGATCCTTTTGTACGCTTCCGGCTGTGTGGTTTTTACATGATCCCCGGTATTATTTACCACCTGGTCGATAAGATACGGCTTCATCACCACTCCATTATTCGCAATCGCACAGGTGATCAGAGCCATATGAGCCGGAGAGACCAGAGTATTTCCCTGGCCGATTGCCGTCTGCATGGTAAGAGGTATCCCGGATCTTCCGTCCAGACTGAAGGTGCTTTTTTTGTAAGAAGTAAAAGGAAGCTTTTTGTTAAACAGAAGATCTTCACTGGTTTCTCTCAGCGATGCACCTCCAAGCTCTGTTCCCATTTCCGCAAATGCACAGTTACAGGAAGATGCAAATGCGGAGTACAGATCCTCCTGCCCATGCACCTTACCGTTATAGCACTGAATCGTATGGTCTTCTTTTGTAATGCTTCCCTGACAGAGATAGGAATATCCGTTAAAACTTTTATTTCTTCGGAAATAATCAAGTGCGGTTACCACCTTAAAAGTGGATCCCGGCGGATACTGTCCCTGGGTAGCTCTGTTCAGAAGGCTGGAATTTGTTTCATCACTTACCAGCCAGTCCCAGTTTTCAGCAATGTAATTCGGGTCAAAATCCGGCTTGCTGACCATGCACCGGATTTTTCCTGTAGACGGTTCTATGGCGATGACGGCTCCTTTTCTGTCTCCCAGCGCCTGATAAGCAGTGTTTTGAAGGCTGGTACTCAGCGTAGAAATTACCGTATCTCCCATATTTTTTCTTCCCAGAAATTCATTTTTCATCTGGTTGAGAAAAAACTCATGAGAGGTCAGAAGATGAAAATTTGCCTCGGATTCCAGTCCGCTCTTTCCATTGGAATCATAGCCGACCACATGGGCAAACACGTTGGCATAAGGATAAATCCGTTCTTCTGTGCCATCCTCATACACTTCTGTTTTTGCAAGAATCTCGCCCTCTGAGGATAAGATCTGCCCGCGGATCACACGATCAGAAAAAGTATCCTGTCTTGTATTATACGGACTGTTAATAAAATCCTCACTTTTTACCACATTAAAATATACAAGATAAGCAATCATTCCCACAAAAACTGCCACAAAAAACCAGGACACCAGAGTATATTCTCTGTTTTTTGCTTTTCTTCTCCTAGATCTCTCTTTCTCTTCGAGCTTCTTCTCTCTCTCGAATTCTCTTCGCTGCTTCTTTCCTACGTCTCTCAAATTCCTCGTCCTCGTCTTCTCTTAATATATACAGTCCCTGGATAATGGCAAGCATCAGGATCGTGCTCATCACAGAGCTTCCTCCGTAGCTCACCAGGGGCAGGGTAACACCTGTCATGGGGATAAACTTCGTCGCTCCTCCGATCGTAAGGATTACCTGAAATGCATATTCCGTCCCAAGTCCCAGTGCGATCAGCTTGTAAAAAGGATTTTTAATCCTGAGTGCAATATTAACGATCATCAGGAAGAAGCTCATACATACAAGGATCAGACAGATTGCAAAAATCCCACCCAGTTCCTCACAGATTGCGCTGAAAATAAAATCATTTTTCACTACAGGAATAGACTTTGGCGAGCCCTGACAAAGCCCCATGCCAAACCATCCTCCCGTTCCGATAGCAAAGAGAGACTGTACGATCTGATAGCCTTCGTTCTGATAAACAGCCATCGGATCTTTCCATGCGCTGACCCTCTGCCGCACATGCCCAAAAAGGAAATATGCAATTACGGCTCCAATACTTCCTCCTGCAATGCCCAGACCCAGATAGGCCGCTTTTTTTGTTGAAACGTAAATCATCACAAGATATGCCGCAAAAAAGATTACCGCGCTTCCCAGGTCTCTGGACAGAACCAGGATCACAACATGCAGACCTGCCACCACCGTTGCCTGCACCACTGTACGAAAGCCGGTATCTCTGGATAGTACAGATGCCAGAAAGAACACAAATGTGATCTTGATCACCTCAGAAGGCTGGACTCCCATCAGCGAAAGCTTGGCTCCATAGCTTGTCTGTGCCAGAAGAAACACTGCTGCAAGAAGGATGATTCCAATACCTGCATAAAGCCAGGTAAGCTTTCTCAGAAAACGCATTTTCCGGATCATGACCGGTATGATCAGCGCGATTCCACTGGCCGCTGCTGCAATCACCAGCTGTTTGACAGCTGTTTCAATGTCCAGTCTGCACAACATGATAAAACCTACGCTGAGCAGCATACACATATTATTCAAAAGCATCAGCGATGCTTTTTTATAGAAAATACGGTAAAGGATCTGTATCACGGCAAAGAAGACCATCATTTCTATATAAAAAATAATCACATTGAAGTCAAAGGTCTTCAGGTAGATCACAAGAAAAGCTGTAAAATCCATAAAAAAGATCAGGATCAGCTGCTGTCTCAGCATACTGTTTTCTTCTTCCTCACCCTGCTGCCGCACAGTGTAAAAACAATGGAAGGTATAAATGATCATTAAAGTCAGGATCAGATATTTTGATAATTCAACAATTACATTAATCATATGCCCTTATTCGGCTCCTCTTTTAAAATGCCCCTTGGTGAACTCCCGGTCTGCAGCTGCTTTTTCGTAGAAATATACATCCGTAAATTCCCTGAGTATGGCTTCTGTTTCTTTTCCGTTTTCCAGAGTAAAAGAAAGGCGTAAAGCAGAAGCTCCCAGACTTTTTACTTTTTTGCTTTCACTCAGAAGTCCATAGGGGATGCTGTTATAAATTATATTATAACAGCGCTCTTTTTTTTCTGTAGTTCCCGTTTTCCATGGATGGCAGACACAGGCACTGGTAAACTCTTTATCATAACGGTCTCTGAGTACCATGGTTTTTTCCCGGCCATCACATCGTCCTGAATTTTTCCGGACGCACTGAGCAGAGATCATAAGAGGAAGATATCCGTAAATGATACATTCACTGTCCCGGTTGTCCCTGTGAGAGAGCTCTTTCCCATTCAGTTCCATCGGCATTGTATTCCGAAGGATCTCTTCTTCTCTCCAGAATTCACAGGCTTCATCATTCCATGTATATAATGATGCATCCGCCACACAGTGTTTCTGAAATCCGGCCTTACGGAGCATTGCATATCCTTCCAGATCATGTACAAGGAATCCTCTCATTCCCATGGAAATCCACCGAGATGCCTCTTTCAGATACTCTTCCGGCATAGCTCCTCTTGTGATTCTTGGAAGAGACAGATAAAGCTCCTTTTCTCTATAACGATCCTGAAGCATAAATTCCTTCATTATATCAAACGGAAGATACAATCCGGCCAGATCCGGAGAATTCCACAGCACTTCCGCCTGTTCTTTTGTTTCACAGGAAGCATACAGTAACGGTTCTTCCAATGTGCGGTTTTGTTTCAGGCTCTTGCGTTCCTCCAGATTCTGCTCGCAGGCGTATACCGGTTTTCTCTCTGCTTTTCTTTTATATTTTTTTAATAATTCTTCTTCCAGCTGACCAAGGCCAGTTCTTCTCAGTTCATTCAGTACTTTTACCGGAACAAAGATCTGATCGCTCATCTGAATATCCAGAGTCTCCCAGGTAAACTCTGTATTTCCAAGCTTTTCCATCTGCTGACGGATCCTTGCTTCTTCCATAGGATGTTCCTTTGCGTACTGCACTTCTCCCATGGAAACAACCACTTCTGCTGACCCACAGGAAATTTGGAGGATAGCCGGGCTTTCCGGGTAAAGGATCAGATTTCCTCTGATCTTTTTCTTCATCGGGATAGTCTTTACAGAAGTAACCGATGTTTTTTTATGATTATGAAAAGCTACCATATCCGGTCCATTGTGCTGTTTATAATATCCCTGGCAGGAGCCTCCTCTGTTAAATGCATCCAGAAGAAATTTTCTGTCTTTTTCATCCACCTTATAGGATGCTCTGTTTTCTTTCAATATATCCAGATACTTCCGATAGATTCCTGTTACTGCTGCCGTATATTCCGGCTGTTTCATCCGTCCCTCAATTTTCAAAGACATAACTCCTGCCTCAAGGATCTCCGGCAGAATATCCAACGTACAGATATCTTTAAGGCTTAAAGGACAGTTTTCCTTATCTTTTGAAAAATGCCCTCCGGATTCTCCCGTCTGATAAGGAAGCCGGCACGGCTGCGCACATCGTCCCCGATTGCCGCTTCTTCCTCCCAGTATACTGCTCATAAGACACTGACCGGAAAAACTGTAGCAAAGCGCTCCGTGAATAAAGGTTTCTATTTCTATCGGACTTGCCTTATGCATATCCGCAAGCTCTTCAAGACTCAGTTCTCTGGCCGGAACCACCCGGGTAACTCCAAGGCTTTCCAGAAATTTCATCCCCTCCGGCCCCGTCACTGTCATCTGCGTGCTTGCATGAACAGGAAGATCTGGAAAAGTATGGCGGATAAAACGCAGAACACCCAGATCCTGCACAATAACTCCATCCAGCCCTTCTTCATAAACAGTTTTCAGAGAATTGTAAAGCCTTTCTTTTAATTCCCGGTTTTTCAGAAGTGTATTAACGGTTAAATATAATTTTTTTCCATGGATATGAGCCGTCCGTATCGCGCGGATCAGTTCCTCTTCTGTAAAATTTCTGGCATAAGCTCTGGCCCCGAAATCCGGCCCGCCCAAATATACTGCATCCGCGCCTGCGCACATGGCAGCTTCAAAGGCTTCATAGGAGCCTGCCGGCGCCAAAAGCTCAACTTTACTGTAATCTGTCATAATCCCTCTCTTTTTCTCATATAAAAAACATCCATGTTCCGGTTTTATGTTTTAAAACAGACAAAGGGGACTACCGAAGCAATCCCCTTCCAACCTTTACTTTAGTAATGAGTCAACCTCACCTTCCAGCTCCTTCACTTTATTTTCGAGGAGCAGTTTCTGCTGTTCCGCATCCTTCTGTTTCTTCTCTGCCTCTTCGATCTTCATCCGAAGAGAGATCAGCTCATGCTTAAGCTCATACATTTCCTGATCTTTCTGCTGAAGATCCTGTTCAAAAATCTCAGCCTGTTTCTTTGCTTTAAAATAATCATCTGTCACATTCAGACTGAGCAATGTATGTTTTGTCTCCATTGGCTGCCTGGAATATCCCGGCATCTCGCTCAGCTCTGCAATTTTGTTATTTATATAAGATGCCACCTTTTGAAAATACTCCTCAGATTCGTATCCTCCCAAAGTGATGATCTTTCCTCCGATCACAACCTGTGCCGTGTTCTTGACTGCCATACAAAGCCTCCTGTGTATATTAATTTCCTGAATTGTCCATATCTTATTTTATTATACTCGAATTATGTCAAAATGTATAGAATTATTTACGAAATCTTTTCATAACCGAGATGACTGTAGGCAAGGGCAGATGCCATCCTGCCTCTCGGGGTACGGTTCAGGAAGCCATTCTGGAGAAGATATGGCTCGTATACATCCTCAAGCGTACCTGCATCCTCACCGATGGCAGCCGCAAGAGTTTCCAGTCCTACCGGACCGCCTTTAAAGTTTACGATCAGTGTTTTCAGTATCCGTCTGTCTATCTTGTCCAGACCATACTGATCCACTTCCAGAAGATCCAGTGCAAAAACAGCGACCTCATAGGTAATCCTGCCGTCATATTTGACCTGTGCAAAATCGCGGACTCTTTTCAGAAGCCTGTTTGCCAGTCTTGGGGTTCCTCTGGATCTTTTGGCTATTTCTGCCGCTCCCTTCCGGTCAATTTCCACATCCAGAACATGAGCAGAGCGGAGAATGATCGTCTCCAGTTCCTTCTGGTTATAAAACTCCAGATGATGCATTACCCCAAAACGATCTCTCAGCGGCGCGGAGAGAAGTCCGGCTCTTGTCGTGGCACCTACCAGCGTAAATTTAGGAAGATCCAGTCGGATAGACCGGGCCGAAGCACCTTTTCCGATCATAATATCGATAGCAAAGTCCTCCATAGCAGGGTAAAGAACCTCTTCCACCTGACGATTCAGCCTGTGTATCTCATCCACAAAAAGGATATCCCCTTCCTGAAGATTGTTCAGAATTGCCGCCATTTCCCCTGGCTTCTCAATTGCCGGACCGGAAGTAACCTTCATATGCACCCCCATCTCATTGGCAATAATCCCGGAAAGTGTCGTCTTTCCCAGTCCCGGAGGGCCATAAAACAGAACGTGATCCAGTGCATCATGCCTCTGCCGTGCTGCCTCGATATATATTTTTAATGTTTTTTTCGTTCGTTCCTGACCGATGTATTCCTCAAGTGTCTGAGGCCGCAGATTCCCCTCCAGAGAAAAATCTTCTTCTGTTACATCAGTAGTGATCATTCTTTTTTCCATATTTACCTCTACAGATTTTTAAGGGCTTCTTTCAGAATTCCCTCTACATCGTCAGGCGCTGCTTCTGTCACCTTCCGCACGGCACGAAGGGCATCTGTTCCCGAGTACCCCAGTGCAACCAGTGCTTCTACAGCCTCCCTGCTTCCATCCAGTATATTCTCTCCCGCCGTTACATTTTCTTCCTGCTGATGCACCAGTTTTTTCTCAAAAGCCTCTTCCAGCTTCAGCTTGTCCTTCAGTTCGAGAATCAGCTTCTGAGCTGTTTTTTTGCCAATGCCCGGAGCCCGTGAAATAGTTTTTACGTCATCAGAAAGAACGGCAAAGCTCAACTCGTCCGCAGTAAGTCCGGCAAGCACTCCAAGAGCTGCCTTGGGTCCAATCCCATTAACGCCCAGCAGAAGACGGAACATATGAAGATCGTCTCTGGAAAGAAATCCAAAAAGCTGCATGGCATCTTCCCGTACATGAAAATAAGTATGTATCTTTATCTCCCCTTCTGAACGTACAGCTTTTTCGATGGCTGTGCCTGTCATAAAAATCTCATAGCCGATCCCTGCAGTCTCCACGATCACGGAATTTTCCGTGGAATCCGCCACCCGGCCTCGTATAAATGAAATCATAAGATTCTGCTCCTGTGATAGATATTCATCAATTACATCGACTTATGATATCACAGATATCAGAAAAAAGCAAACGTCCATTCGAGAAAAAAATCCCGGCACAGATTTTTCTGTAGCCGGGATTTTTTTACAGGATCACTCCTCTTGGGCATACATCCCTGCATGCTCCGCAGTTAGTACATTTTTCATAATCAATATGCGCACAAAAGTCCGTAATCGTAATTGCACTGTTCGGGCAGGTCTTCTCACATTTCTTACAGCCGATGCAGCCTGTTTCACAGGCAGAAGTCACTGCCTTGCCTTTGTCATGAGAACTGCAGCCAACAAACAGTTTCTGCTCATAAGGAACCAGTTCGATCAGATGACGTGGACATTTTGCAACACATTTTCCGCAGGCCTTACATTTTTCTTTATCCACAACAGCCACTCCGTTCATTACATGAATGGCATCAAAAGGACAGACCTTCACGCAGCTTCCAAATCCCATGCACCCATAAGAACAGCTTTTTGCTCCGCCGCCAGGAACGAAAGCCATCATCTCACAGTCTTCGACCCCTGTATAGTTATAATCTTCTTTTGTTTTGTCACAGGTTCCGGTACATTTTACAAAGGCCACCTGACGTTCTGTTTCCACAACCTCCTGCCCCATAATTCCCGCGATAATCTTTCCCACCGGGTCTCCGCCCACCGGACAGCCGTTAACCGGCGCTTCGCCTCTGGCAATCGCAGCAGCCAGACCGTCGCAGCCGGGAAATCCACAGCCGCCGCAGTTGTTTCCCGGAAGTGCTTCACGGACAGCAACTTCCCTCTCATCCGTCTCAACTGCAAATTTTTTGCCGGCAACCCCAAGAAAGATACCGATAAAGAGGCCTACTGCCGCTACCACGACTGTCGCTATGATAATTGCTCCAATATTCATATTCCCGCCTCCTTATATCAATCCTGAAAATCCAAAAAATGCAATAGCCATCAGTCCTGCCGTAATAAGGACGATGGGAAATCCCCGGAAGGATTCCGGAATGTCATTGTACTCGATTTTTTCACGGATACCCGCCATAACAATAATAGACAGCGTAAAACCTACCGCTGTTGCAAAACCGTTCACGGTTCCCTGAAGGATATTATACTCCTTCTGTACATTGATCAGTGCCACACCAAGAACGGCACAGTTCGTTGTGATCAGAGGAAGGTAAACTCCCAGAGCCTGATACAGAGAAGGCATTGCTTTTTTAAGAAACATTTCCACAAACTGTACCAACGCTGCGATGACCAGGATAAACACAATGGTCTGCAGATATTCCATATGGGTTGGAACCAGGATAAACTGGTAGATCACGCTTGTCACAAAGGAAGAAAGTGTGATAACAAAAATAACCGCACCGCCCATTCCTGCTGCGGTCTCTGTCTTTTTGGATACTCCCAAAAAAGGACAAAGTCCCAGAAACTGGCTTAAAACAACATTATTTACAAGTGCAGAGCCAAGAATGATCAGCATAAGTTCTTTCATCAGTGTTTTCCTCCTTTGCACATAGTATTTCCGCAGGAAGCACAGGCACCGCCGCATTTGTCCGGATTGCTTGGATCAATTCCTCTTTTTGCAGCGCCCAGTTTAAATCTGTTCTGAATCGCTGCCAGAAGAGCAAGCACAAAGAACGCTCCCGGAGCCAGAATAAAGATTGTAACGGGCTCATATCCCATTTTTCCCGCTGCGGCATCTGCAAGCGGAAGGATCTGATGTCCAAAAAGCTGTCCCGCTCCGATCAGCTCTCTTACCGCACCGATACAGGTAATACTCAGAGTAAACCCCAGTCCCATTCCAATACCGTCAAAGAGCGAAGGAAGTGGCGGATTTTTAGAGGCATATGCCTCTGCGCGTCCAAGGATAATGCAGTTTACAACGATCAGAGGAATGTACAGACCCAAAGAGGCATAAAGTGCCGGAAGGAATCCCTCCAGCAGCATCTGTACGATCGTAACAAAAGATGCTACCACTACAATGAATGCCGGCATACGAACCCCATCCGGAATAAATTTCCGAAGCATGGAGATCAGAAGATTTGACGCTGCTAATACGGCAGTTGTGGTAAGTCCCATTCCAATTCCGTTTACAGCTGAGGTAGTGACCGCTAATGTGGGGCACATACCCAGCATCAGCACAAAAGTAGGATTTTCTTTTATGATACCATTAATCAGACGTTCTGATGGTGTATTCGCTTTCATTGTGCTCCCCCTTCCATATACTGAAATGCACAGAGACCTGCATTGACGCCGTTTGTCATGGCATTTGTGGTTATCGTGGCGCCACTTAAGGCATCGATCTCATCTTCTGAAGATGCACCGTTTTTTGTATAAATAAATTTCTCCACTTTTTTGTTTTTAAACTGATCTTTAAAAGCATCTGTATCTGCTTTCATTCCGAGACCGGCAGTCTCACCGATAGACAAAATGGAGATTCCATTCAATGTACCGTCATTCTGTACACCCATGGCAAACTGGATATCTCCACCATAGCCTTCTGAAGTGGTTACAGTAAAAGCATAGCCGATTTCATTATCCAATGCATCCAGGGCAGTCATAACCTCATCGATATTCTGAGCGCCATAGCCATTTTCACTAAGCACCCCCGCAAGTTCTTCCGCCTTATCTCCCAGCACAACCTCACCAAAGCTTTCTGCTTCCGGGAAAACTGCTTTATATGCCTCCTGTTTTGCCTTCAGCTTCTGCTGAGCAATGGGATCCGCTGTAATATCCTGAACAACGCCCAAAGCCAGTCCGGCTACCAGTGTGATCACTGTAATTGAAACTGTATCTTTTAAGATGCTCATGCTTTTTTCCCTCCTTTTCCAAATGCCACCGGATAGGTAGCCTTTTCGATAAGCGGAACCAGAAGGTTACAGAAGATTATTGCATAGGAAACACCTTCTGCGGATCCGCCAAAAAGACGGAACACAGCAGTTACCACGCCAAGACAACAGCCATAAACCAGCTGTCCTTTCCAGGTGATCGGTGTTGTTACATAATCTGTAGCCATAAACCATGCCCCCAGCATCAGTCCGCCTCCAAACAGGTGACTCATGAGGTAATTTCCATCAAACCCCATTCCGCTGCACAGCATATAGATTACGACAAATACAGTAAAGCTTCCGATATATGTAAGAGGAATTTTAAGATCAATGATCTTAAATGCCAGAAGGATCACTGCACCTGCCAGAATCGCCAGTGCCGAGGTCTCTCCAATCGTTCCCTGGATATTTCCAAGAAAAAGATTTTTTACCGGAACAGAGCTTCCTTCTATAAATCCCTGCGCCTTCAATGCTGCCAGAGGCGTTGCACCCGTAACCGTATCCACAGCGCCGCGAAAACTGTCTGATACTGCAAAATCCGTCATTCTGCCTGCAAAAGAAATCATCAGGAAGCATCTTCCTGCCAGTGCCGGATTCATAAAGTTCTGACCCAGGCCTCCAAAAAGCTGTTTCACCACAATAATTGCAAATGCGCTGCCCAGTACCGGCATCCACAGCGGGATCTGAGGAGGCATATTCAGCGCAAGCAGCAATCCTGTAACTACTGCACTGAAATCCGTGATCGTATTGGGTTTATGCATCAGTTTGTCATAAATCCATTCAAAAAACACACTGGAAGCAACTGTCACTGCAACGACCAGAAGCGCACGAAATCCGAAATTCCAGATTCCAAATAACGTTGCAGGAAGAAGGGCAACCACTACCAGCTGCATAATTCTGCCTGTTGTCATCTTATCCCTTACATGTGGATTTGACGACACATTATACTTTTGTTCCATTCCTCTACCTCCCCTATTTCTTCCTGCGGCTGGCAAGAACCATTTTCCGCATGGACTTGATGCTCTGTGTCAGCGGTCTTTTTGCCGGACAGACATAGCTGCAGCAGCCACATTCACAACATTCCATTCCATTTAATTTCTCAAACCCTGCCATATCTCCTCTTTCTGCCAGAGTCGCAAGACGTGCCGGAAGCACATGCCCCGGGCATACACTCACACAGCGACCGCAGTTGATGCATGCGGTCATCTGTTTTCTGGATTCAGAGACTGCATCATGTTCAAGACACAAAAATGCAGAGGTTGTTTTTACGCAGGGAACGTGAAGGTCATACATGGCAAACCCCATCATGGGGCCGCCTGAGATCACCTTCACAGCCTCTGTCTTCAGACCGCCGGCCGCCTCAATCAGCTCCTCCATATTCGTTCCCGTAAGAACAGTGAAGTTTTTGGGATTTGTAACAGCATCTCCGGTCACTGTTACAATCCTGCTCATCACAGGACGCCCGAGTATCACTGCTTTGTAGATGGCAACTACCGTATCAATATTATCCACTACACAGCCCACATCTGCCGGAAGCATGGAGGAATTGATTTCTCTTCCTGTTGCGGCATAGATCAGTGTGCGTTCTCCGCCCTGAGGATATTTGGTCATAACTTCCCGGACCTCCATCCGCGGGCTGTCCTTCACCAGTTCTTTCATTTTGGCAATGCAGTCCGGTTTATTATCCTCAATACAAATATAACCTTTTGCATGATCAAAGAGTTTCAGGATAATCTCCAGTCCTGCAACTACTTTCTCAGGCTCCTCCAACATTCTTCTGTAATCACTGGTAAGATAAGGTTCACACTCCGCACCGTTTACAAGTACATGTTCAATCTTGTCCGGTTCTTTCGGTGAAAGCTTTACATGAGTGGGAAAACCGGCGCCTCCCATTCCTACCACTCCGCCTTCTCTGATCCTGGAGATAATCTCTTCTCTGGAAAGAGAGGAAAGCTCAGCGGTATGGAATTCCGCTTCCTCATACTGCTGATCGTTTTCGATAATGATCGAATCGACCATACTTCCTGTAGCTGTCAGTCTTTTTTCAATCCCTTTTACCGTTCCGGAAACAGAAGCATGAAGCGGAACAGATACAAAACCGTTTGCCTCTGCAATTTTCTGCCCTGCAAGTACATGATCCCCCTTACTCACACAGGCAGCGGAAGGTGCTCCAATGTGCTGAGACAGAGGATAGACCATTTCTCCCTTTGGAAGATACTTTTCAATCGGACTGTTCTTTGACAGTTCCTTGCCATCATAGGGATGGATCCCACCCTTAAAGGTAAGCTTTCCCATATATATTTCCTCCTTTTAAAAGTTATTTATGATCTTTCTTATGGCGCATACGGTATCCGCGGTTCAGATTCGGATAAGACTTAAGAAAACGTCTGGTATTACCTTTTGTTCTGGCAACCAGAGCTTTTCTGTAAGCATGAAGCTCCTCTGTCAGTTCCTTACGCAGTGCAAGACGTTTTTCTGTAAGTGCATGCAGAATTTCCGCATCTTCAATTTTCTCCCTTACAGAATCAAGAGAAGCACCTCTGGGCAATTCCAGATTTTCCAGGCGCATGTTCACCTTCAACATAAGCTCCACCTGCTTCTTTTCCAGTTCCTCTTCCCAGTATGGAATTCGTTCTTTCAAATGGAAAGCCGCTGCTGCGGAACCGCTGAAATCTGCCAGATACGCAGCCGAAATAACACAGACTCCGATTTTTCCTGCAATTACCGGATAAAAGCTTACCAGATCCTCTACAAGCGGATGAAGAACACGAAACAGGATCACAGTGAATACTCCCCAGCCAAGAGAGGCTCCCAGGCAGATCCTTCCCTGAAAATTAAATTTATTATCACTGTAATCCCACCAGGAAGTATGAAAGATACTTTCCATAAGAACCGCCGTGACATATTCCAGCAATGTGGCAACCACAATGCCCCCTAAGAACAGAAATAAAAGCTGATCCTCCAACGGTTTCAGAATCAGATAAACCGATATTGCTCCAAAACCGTAAATCGTACAGACTGGTCCGCTGACAAAGCCACGGTTTATAAATTCGCCACGTTTTACAGATACATAAAAGGTCTCCCATATCCATCCGAAAAAGCTGTAAATAAAAAACCAGTTTATGATATGATAAAGGTCTACTCCGTTAATTGTAAGTTCCCATACAGACATGAACAAACCTCCGTCTTTTGATATTTTTCATGTATATACTATAACTCAATTTATGAAAAAATTCACTATTGTTTTTTTGTTTTTTTGTGTATAATTAAATACAATCAGGAAAGGAATGTTAAAAATATGATTGTTAAAAAAATGCCTATTTTAAAGGGGTTTCTGTCTCTTGAGTATGTTAAAAAATTATCGAATTTTGTCTCTTTTTCCTGTGGTGACAACCCTGTTTTTTACGATATAGAAACCACCGGACTATCACGATATTCCACTTTTTTATATCTCATTGGCGCGGCAGTGTGGGAAAATGGAAACTGGTCTCTCTATCAGTGGATGACAGAAAGGGAAGAAGAAGAGAAAGCGCTTCTTTGCACTTTTTCTGATTTTATAAAAAGCGCCACCTGCACCATACAGTACAATGGAAACAAGTTCGATGAACCCTACTTGAAAGAACGTTATAAAATACACAATCTTCCATGTCCTCTCGTCCATCTGCCTGCTCTTGATCTGTATCAGGAACTTTTTTCCTGCAAAAAACTGCTGATGCTGTCAAAAATGAAGCAGCCGGATCTGGAAAACTTCCTTGGTATAAACACCCGGGTCTGCTGCGATGGCCGGGAGTGTATCCGCCTTTACAGGACGTATTCCCGAAATCCGGATCCGAATCTTCTGAAAATGATCACAGGGCATAATCAGGAGGATCTTGCGGGGCTTGGAGCCATCTACTCCATGCTTGCCTACCGCGCACTGTTCACAGGCATATACGAACCATTAACAGCGTCTGTCGAAAAAGCAGAACTACTGATCCGCTTCACGCTCCCGTTTTCAGTCCCGGCTCCTGTATCTAAAAAAGGAAATGGCTATTATTTTTCCTGCGAAGGTACAAAAGGAGCTCTCCTGGCAGAGGTGAAGGACAAGCGGATCCGAATGTACTATCCGGACTATAAAAATTATGATTATATTCCCCGGGAGGATGCCGCAATCCCCAAAGTATTAAGTCGTTATATGGATAAAGGCAGCAGACAGGCTGCCAGACCGGAAACCTGTTATACATGGATTTTCTGTGATGAATCTTTTCTTAAAGACAAAAAAAAGCAGAAACAGTATCTAAATCATACTGTTCCCTGCCTTTTAAATCTGAACTGACAAAACCGACTGTATAAATACAGTCGGTTTTATATTATAAGCTAATTATCCTAAAGGAAAAATTACTCTGCGTCATCTGCAGCCGGAGCCTCAAGAGCTTTCATGCTGAGACTGATCTTCTTGTCTTCGCCGTTGAAATCAACAACTTTAGCCTGAATTTCCTGACCGATGGAAAGGACATCTGACGGTTTTGCAACATGTTCTCTGGAAATCTGAGATACATGAAGAAGTGCATCGATTCCAGGTGCAAGCTCAACGAAAGCACCGAAATCAGTCATACGTGCAACTTTACCTTCTACTACATTACCTACTGCAAATTTCTCTGCAGCAGTCAGCCACGGATTCTCTTCCGGGAATTTCAGAGAAAGTGCAATCTTGTCTCCGTTGATTTCCTTGATGAGAACCTTAACTTCTTCGCCTACTGTAAAGACTTTCTTCGGATTCTCCACTCTGCCCCAGGACATCTCGGAAATATGAAGAAGGCCATCAGCGCCGCCCAGATCAATGAATGCACCAAAATCAGTTACATTCTTAACCACACCTGTTACCACGTCGCCTGCATGGATTCTCTCCATAAGCTCTTTCTGCTTCTCAGCCTTCTCAGCAAGAAGAAGCTGCTTGCGGTTACCAATGATACGGCGTCTTCTGGGATTAAACTCGGTAATAACAAATTCGATTTCCTGATCTGCATACTTGGAAAGATCTCTTTCATAAGTATCAGATACAAGGCTTGCAGGAATAAATACTCTTGCTTCCTCAACGTTTACACAAAGACCGCCATCCAGTACCTGTGTTACAGGTGCTTTCAGTACTTCCTGAGACTCAAATGCAGCTTCCAGACGTTTATTGCCTTTTTCTGCAGCAAGTCTCTTATAAGTAAGGATCACCTGGCCCTCACCATCGTTCACCTTGAGAACCTTGGCTTCCATTGTGTCACCTACATGCACTGCATCTGCAAGTACAAGTGAGCTGTCATTAGAATACTCGCTCTTAGTGATGATACCGTCTGCTTTATAGCCGATATTCAGGATGATCTCATCTTCTTTTACATCGATGACGGTACCCTGCACGATCTCTCCATTTCTGATAGTTTTTACGGAATCTTCCAGCATCTGTTCAAAACTTAACTCTGACATGTTCTTGAACCTCCTCAATAATTTTCTTTGGGGTGGACGCCCCTGCTGTAATACCTACATAACTACTGCGATGGAACATTTCAGAATCCAAGTCTACAGGTGTTTGTATATAGTAAGTATTTCCACATTCCTCTTTACATATTTCAAACAGCTTTTGAGTATTGGAACTATGTCTGCCACCGATGACAAGCATAGTGTCTACCTCTCCGGCTATGGATTTTGCTTCTTTCTGCCGTTCTTCGGTAGCATTACAAATAGTGTTTAAAATATTGTCAATATTTAAAACATTATTATCATACCTCTTTTTGCAGAGAATTTCAACTAATTCTTTGAATTTGTTGTAATTAAATGTCGTCTGCGATACAACACAGGGGATTCTTTCCGGATCCGGAAGGAATTTTTCCGCTTCTTCTCTGTTTTTAAGGACTGTACAGGATCCCTGACACCAGCCGCATATCCCCTTTACCTCCGGGTGCTCCGGATCACCGAAGACAATAATCTGCTTTCCGGCTCTGCTTTCTCTCTCTACGATTCTGTGGATCTTCAGCACAAAAGGACAGGTTACATCCACAAAGGAAAGACCTGCATTCTTAAGCTCATCATATACACTGCGCCCCACTCCGTGAGAACGTATTACTACAGTGCCTTCATGAATGTGTGGAATATCTTCCTCACTAATCACTGTTACTCCTTTTTTTTCCAGATCAGAGACAACCTCCTCATTGTGGATGATAGGCCCTAATGTATAAATGGGAGCAACCCCTTCTCCGATCAGCTCATACACTCTGTCTACAGCTCGTTTTACACCAAAGCAAAATCCAGCAGTTTTTGCAGTCTTAACCTTCATTTTTCCCAACCTCGTTTTATTTTATCACTTTTTCTCTGAAAATCTGTAAAATTCTTTTTACCACTTCCTCTATCGTCATATCAGAGGAATCCACAAGGACAGCATCTTCCGCCTGTTTCAGAGGAGAGATCTCACGATTCATGTCACGTCTGTCACGGTCTTCAATATCTCTCCGGATCTCTTCCAGATCACAGTCGATCCCCTTCTGCTGAAGTTCCAGATATCGGCGTTTTGCCCTTGTGGCTGAACTGGCAGTGAGATAAATCTTTACCTCTGCATCTGGAAGGATCGTTGTTCCGATATCTCTTCCATCCATAACCACACTCATAGAAGCCGCAAGCTTTCTCTGAAGATCCAGAAGCTTTTGCCTTACCATAGGATTGGCAGAGCTGACAGAGGCCATATTTCCCACCTCTTCTGTACGGAGAAAGGCATTTACGTTTTCACCATTCAGGCATACGATCTGTTCTCCCTCTTTGTAAGCAATGGTAATTTCCGCTCCCTTGCACACCTCCCCTATCTCAGCCGGATCCTCTCTGTTCACCTTATGACGGAGAAGATAGAGAGCCATTGCCCTGTACATGGCGCCTGTATCTACATATAAACAGGAAAGCTCTTTTGCCACCTTTTTTGCGATGGTACTTTTTCCGGCACCTGCCGGGCCGTCAATGGCAATATTAAAAATCATAATTTCCTCCTTTATTCTCCACAGGCAGCCATAGCCGCAAGATATGCTGTGGACCATGCAATCTGCAGATTGTAACCGCCGGTTAGTGCATCCAGATCGAGAACCTCTCCCGCAAAAAACAGACCTGGAACCAGTTTCGATTCCATAGTTGCCGGATTGATTTCTTTTACCTTCACACCTCCCCGGGTAATTACTGCTTCTTTAAAATCTCCCAGTTCTGTGATAGTAAACGGAAAAGCCTTTATAAGAGCCCCAAAATGCAGTCTTTCTTCCCTGGATATCTCATGAATCGGTTTTTCAGCCGGGATTCCTCCCAGCCTCAGTATAACAGGAGTCAGGGAAGAAGGGAACAGAACACCTATCACATTTTTAAACTGTTTGTTTTTTCCCGCCTCGAATTCTCTTAAAATCCGTGCATCCAGCTGTTCCTGACTAAGCGCCGGCTTCAGATCCAGACAAGCGCTCAATTCCCCGTTTTTTTTCAGAATCTTTCCAACATGAGCGCTGGCAGTCAATACCAGAGGTCCGGTAATACCCGAATGAGTAAACATCATTTCTCCAAAATCTTTATAGAGAATCTTTTTTCCATTTTTTATGGTCAGTTCCACATTTTTCAGAGAAAGTCCTGCCATTTCCGGAATATACTCCTCCTTCGTCCGGAGAGGAACAAGTGAAGGAGAAAGCTCTGTAACAGAATGTCCGGCACTCTCAGCAAACCGGTAACCATCTCCTGTTGAACCGGTTGACGGATACGACAGGCCTCCGGTAGCAACGATCACTGCATCTGCTCTGTGAATACTGCCGTCTGCAAGGCAGACACCTTCTGCTCTTCCTTCTTCAAAAACAATCGTCTTTACAGAAGTCTTTAAATGAATACGAACATGATTCTCTTTCATTTTGCGCTCCAGGGCACGTATAATATCCGACGAGCGATCCGTACAGGGGAATACACGGTTTCCCCGCTCTGTTTTCAGAGGTGTTCCGGCTTTCTCCAGATATTTCATCATATCCTGACTGGTAAAGGAGTAAAAAGCACTGTACAGGAATTTTGCATTTTGAACCACAGCATTCAGTAGTTCCTCGGGACTGCAGTCATTCGTAACATTACAACGCCCTTTTCCTGTTATGTACAGTTTCTTTCCAAGCTTCTCATTTTTTTCAAAAAGTGTAACATCACAGCCGTTTTCAGCCGCAAGTGCCGCAGCGAACATCCCGGCTGCTCCGCCTCCCACAATAATGACTCGTCTGTTCATGAATATCCTTTCATTCAGAAAAGGGCTGTTCATGAAGCTCAGCTTCACAACAGCCCCTGACCTGTTACTTTATTTTATACCGGATAAGCTCCGTTTTTTGTATCCGCTGCTGTTTCATCAACCTTTGTTTCCTGTGCCTGACGGTACTTGAAGAACTCAGTTGCAACCTGCGGGAACAGTGCATAGGAAAGAACGTCCTCGTCCTGCTCCTTGTACTGTGCCATTTCTCCTTCCAGTTTATCAAGCTCGTTATCCAGAAGGTCTGCCGGGCGGCAGGTGATCGGCTGCGTATCCCCGATGCATTTCTTCTGAATTTCAGCATCAAATGGTTTTACAGTGGCTCCATATTTTCCGCTTAAGATATCTTTGGTTTCTTTTGTAACCATCTTATATCTTTCGCCCATCAGAACGTTAAATACAGCCTGTGTACCAACAATCTGTGAAGACGGAGTAACAAGCGGCGGCTCTCCAAGGTCTTTACGAACTCTCGGAACCTCCTCAAGAACATCATAGAATTTATCTTCTGCATGCTGTTCTTTCAGCTGTGATGTAAGGTTGGAAAGCATACCTCCCGGTACCTGATAAAGAAGAGTCTTGATATTTACACCAAGGTTCTTCGGATTCAGAAGACCGGTATCCAGCGCTTCGTCACGGATCGGACGGAAATAGTCTGCGATCTCTGCAAGAAGCTTCTGATCAAATCCAGTATCATATGGTGTTCCCTTGAAGGTTTCAACCATAACCTCTGTTGCAGGCTGAGAAGTTCCCAGTGCAAACGGAGAAATTGCGGTATCGATAATATCAACGCCTGCTTCAACAGCCTTCATATAGGTCATGGAAGCAACACCTGATGTATAGTGGGTATGAAGGTCGATCGGAATCCTAACCGCATCTTTGAGAGCACCTACCAGCTCAGTTGCCTGATATGGAAGAAGAAGTCCGGCCATATCCTTGATGCAGATGGAATCCGCTCCCATAGCCTCGATTTCTTTTGCAATGTTTGTCCAGTATTCCAGTGTATACGCATCTCCAAGCGTATAGGAAAGTGCAACCTGTGCATGAGCTTTTTCTTTATTTGCTGCTTTCACTGCGGTCTTCAGGTTACGAAGATCGTTCAGGCAGTCAAAAATACGGATGATATCAATACCATTTGCTACGGATTTCTGCACGAAATACTCTACCACATCATCTGCATAAGGACGATATCCAAGGATGTTCTGTCCGCGGAACAGCATCTGAAGCTTTGTATTTTTGAATCCGTCACGGAATTTGCGAAGTCTTTCCCATGGATCTTCCTTCAGGAAACGAAGGGAAGCATCAAAAGTAGCACCGCCCCAACATTCTACTGCATGGTAGCCTACTTTGTCCATTTTTTCAACGATCGGAAGCATCTGTTCTGTACTGAGTCTTGTTGCGATCAGAGACTGATGCGCATCACGCAGAACAGTTTCCACAATTTTTACAGGTTTTTTTTCTAATTCTGCCATTATTTATTCTCCTTATTGATTCAATAGAAAGGAAGTTCGATCACTTAATTATCAAACACCGAAAATAGCCATAAAGGTTCCGGCTGCTACGGCAGTACCGATAACACCGGCTACGTTTGGTCCCATTGCATGCATGAGCAGGAAGTTGGTCGGATCAGCCTCCGCACCTACTTTCTGAGATACACGGGCTGCCATCGGAACTGCGGATACACCGGCAGAACCGATCAGCGGATTGATCTTTCCGCCTGAAAGCTTACACATGAGCTTGCCAAGCATAACACCGCCAAAGGTACCAAAGGCAAAAGCAGCAAGTCCAAGAGCTACGATTTTCAGAGTATCCAGGTTCAGGAATGCTTCTGCGCTTGTAGAAGCACCTACGGAAGTACCCAGAAGAATAACTACGATGTACATCATTGCATTGGATGCAGTTTCTGTAAGCTGCTTTACAACACCGGACTCACGGAACAGGTTACCAAGCATAAGCATACCAACCAGCGGAGCTGTGGTAGGAAGGATCAGGCAGACAACGATTGTGATCACGATCGGGAAGAGGATCTTCTCCAGCTTGCTGACCGGACGAAGCTGATCCATTTTGATCTTACGTTCTTTTTCTGTGGTAAACAGTTTCATGATAGGTGGCTGAATAATCGGAACCAGTGACATATAGGAATATGCCGCCACTGCAATCGGTCCCATAAGAGCGGTCTGTCCCAGTTTACCTGCAAGGAAAATAGAGGTCGGTCCGTCCGCGCCTCCGATAATGGAAATAGCTGCTGCTGCTTTTCCGTTAAATCCAAGAAGGATTGCAAGGAAATATGCCACATAGATACCAAGCTGCGCTGCTGCACCAAGAAGGAAGCTCTTCGGATTAGCGATCAGTGGACCAAAGTCTGTCATGGCTCCTACTCCCATAAAGATCAGGGACGGAAGGATACTCCACTCATCCAGCAGATAGAAATAATGAAGAAGTCCTCCTACTCCATTAGACATATCTTCCGGATGCGCCATGATATCTGGATAAATATTTACAAGGAGCATACCAAAAGCAATCGGAACAAGAAGAAGAGGTTCAAATCCCTTTTTGATCGCAAGGAATAAGAATACGCATGCCACCGCGATCATCAGATAGTTGCCCCAGGTAAGGTTAAAGAAAGCTGTCTGATGAATCAGGTTAGACAGGGTTTCTGCAACATTAGACATCTGAATACCTCCCGTCTTAGTTCATGGTTGCCAGGGTATCTCCGTTTTCTACGGAAGCACCCTCTGATGTATCAATGCTTGCAACTGTTCCATCCTGAGGTGCAACTACAGGGATCTCCATTTTCATGGACTCAAGGATCACAATGCTGTCGCCGGCCTTTACAGCCTGTCCTGCAGATGCAACAATCTTCAGAACCTTGCCCGGAACAGACGCGGTTACCTTAACAGCACCTGCACCTGCTGCCGGAGCTGCTGCCTTCGGAGCCGGAGCTGCCGGAGCTTTTGGCGCTGCCTTCGGAGCTGCTGCCGGAGCCGGAGCTGCTGCGCTTCCGGTTTCTTCTACAGTCACTTCATAAGCGGTTCCATTTACAGTAATTGTATAACTTTTCATGATTTAATCCTCCTAATTATCTGTTATCTTCTTGGACGTTTGATCTTACGGATAGAACGGACAACAAATCCGTCAGTAGTGGTTCCCTCTGCTGCTGCAATTGCTGCTGCAATTACTGCAACCAGCTCTTCATCGGCATCCTGTACAGTTTCCTGAACCGGAACTGCCGGAACCGGAGCCGGAGTCGGAGCTTCTTCTTTTTTCTCTTTTTTGGTTCCTGCAGAACCCGGGATAAATTTAAAAAGAGAAATAACAAAGATCAGAAGGATCAGGATCACAAATACGGTTCCAAGACCCATAAGGGTATTTAACCCTGCGTTTTTCATGGTTGTTGACAGCGGATACTGCACATTCACTGCTACGGAAACAGGCGTTACCATTCCGTCAGCATCTTCAAAAACATATATGAATTCCGCATCCAGTTTTTCAAAATCCACCGGTACAGTAGCTGTATACTGACGGTTGGAAAACTCAACCTCAGCCTCTCCGGCTTCCACGAACTCACCAACCTCTGCTTTCGCATCATTCCATGCAGTCATGGCGCCTTCGGTAAACTCGTCACCGGAATTCAGATATGCTTCGATTTCTTCATCACTGAGAGGAATGATCGTATCGGTCAGTCCCTCAGCAGTCATGACGATCTGCGCCTTTGTTGCCTCATCGATCTCACTGCCTGCCATTACAACTGCTGCTCCGGAAAATGTAAGAGAAGCAGCGCAGACTGTTGCAGCACAGACAGAGGAGATTCTTTTTAACATCTGATTCATATGCTCACCTCTCTCAGACTGCACTGTGCTTTTTGGCCGGGCGGTCTTCTCTCTTTGTGAACAGCATTTCAAAAGCACCGATTACATATTTTCTTGTATCAGCCGGTGCGATCACAGTGTCTACATAACCTCTTGCTGCTGCTGATTCCACGCCTGACTGGAGATTTCTGTATTCAGCTGCCTTTTCATTGAGAACAGCTGCGTCTGCACCCGGATACATGATCTTTGCAGCAAGAGAAGCATCCATCATACCAATCTCTGCGTTGTCCCATGCGTATACAAGATCAGCTCCCACGGCTTTGCTGTTCATGGCAACATATGCAGTACCATATGCCTTGCCGATGATCACATTTACCTTCGGAACGGTTGCATCAGCAAACGCATGAATCATATCACCTACGGATTTTGCCATCATTTTTTCATTGCACAGGGTAGCCTTAAATCCTGTCACATTTGTAAGTGTAAGTACCGGAATATCAAAAGCATCGCAGAATTTCACGAAATCTGCTGCTTTTCTTGCACCGCGTGCGGAAATGGTTCCGTCAAACTCTTCTGTCTTTTTGCCTTCTTCATCATAAATCTCTGTTCTGTTGGCAACAGCGCCCACAGTTGCACCGTTAAGACGAAGGAAGCCCGTCACAACATCTTTGCCGTAATTTTTCTTTGTTTCAAAGAAAATATGATCATCTGCGATTCTGGAAAGTGCAAGAGAGGTATCTCCTGTGCATGCTGCAAGATCATCGCAGGTGCGGTTCAGATCATCTGTACACTCTTCAAAAGAATCGTTGTCCTCAAAGTTGGTAGGGAGCAGGCTGACAAGCTGACGAATCTCTGCAAGGATTTCCTCTTCTGTGCCAACGCTGTCAATAAGACCTGTCTCCTGGCTCTGGAAATCCGCACATGCAGTATCGCATTTGTCAACGTGATTTCCCTCCAGCGCATTCGGAGTATTGACAAACATTCTGGCTTTTTTTGCTTCCATAAAAGTAAAATCTGTCAGTGCCGGAACAACAGCCATTCCGCCGCCGCAGGTGCCAAATACTGCTGTTATCTGAGGAATCATGCCAGATGCCAGTGTCTGTTTCAGATAAATCGATCCAAATGCCTCCAGAGCATCTGTAGCCTCCTGAAGTCTAAGACCTGCACAGTCTACAAGGCCGATCACCGGAGCGCCGGTTTTCATTGCAAGGTCATAAAGTGCGGAAATTTTCTTTGCATGCATTTCGCCTACAGTTCCGTTCAGAACAGAAGCGTCCTGGCTGTACACATATACAAGATTTCCGTCAATCACACCAGAGCCGGTGATCACACCGTCTGAAGGTGCTTTTGTTTCAGCCATGTTAAAATCAGTAGATCTTGCCGTAATACTTTTTCCGATTTCAACAAAACTGTTTGCGTCAAGCAAAGAAGTAATTCTTGTGCCTGCTAAACTTGGTGTTGCATTACTCATTCTTGTTTGCCCTCCATTTTTATAAGAATTTTAAGTATAACCAAAATTTCAGCCAATTATAATTGTACCCTTTTTTCAAAAACATTTCAATAGGGTAACGTATTTTTGTTAAATATTTAACCTAATTCTTTTTGGCGACAAACCAATTTCTTTAAGCATTTTCTCCCTTTAATGAAAAAAATTTTGAAAAATCTGTTCCACGCATCGAAGATAAGTGATCTTTTGTATGTTTCTGTCAGCCAGAACCGGATAAGAAGCAACGGTTTTTCCTTCAAGGAAACAGGTATAAGTGCCAATCTGTTCTCCTTTTTTTACCGGTGCCTGAATGTTCTTTTTCAGCTTCAGTGTATAGCTGACTTTCTCCCCTTGTTTCAAAAGAAGCTTCTTATCTCTGTCTTGTCCGGAATCAGAAAGGACTCCGCGTATTTCTGCTTTTTTCCCCGGCAGGGTATCCTCTTCCATTCCGTTTTCTATGGTAAGCACAGGGATTTCCGGTTCCTTCCAGATACTGCAGTAACTGTAGTTTTCATCACCATAGTCAAGAAGTTTCATGGTATCCTTCCATTTATAGCCTTTATTTCCCGGCCACCCACACCCGAGAAGTGCTACAATAAACACTTTATCCTCTCTTCTGCAGGCACAGACATAGCAGTATCCCGCATCTCCTGTAAAACCCGTTTTTCCGGAAAGCACTCCCTCTGTCATCCCAAGAAGCGCATTGGTATTATGAAGCTGGAACTGCCTTTTCCCACTGAGATCCCGGAAGGAATAATCCCGGGTTTCCGTAATCTTCAAAAATGTAGTGTTTTGAATCGCGTAACGCATGATCAGGGCAAGATCTTCCGCAGTTGTGTGGTGGATCCCTTTTTCATCCCTGGCATCCAAGCCGTTGGGCGTAATAAAATAAGTATCTCTGCATCCGATCTCTTTCGCTTTCTGATTCATCATCCGGGCAAATTTTTCTGTGGATCCTCCGATATGTTCTGCAATAGCCACAGCTGTATCATTATGACTCATAAGCATCAATGAATAAAGAAGGTCTTCCAGATAATACTGTTCCCCCTCAGTCAGCCCCAGTTGTACATCCGGCTGCGCGGCCGCTTTTGCTGAAACAGACACATAATCATCGCCCGGTGCATTTTCCAGAGCAAGAATACAGGTCATAACCTTTGTGGTACTTGCATTTGGGCGGGGAATGTTGCCGTCCTTTTCATAAAGGACTCTTCCCGATATCCCATCCATCAGTACTGCGGAAAGTGCATAAAGTTCCTCCTGAAAATCTTCTGCTTCAGTCATCTGTACAGATCCGGAACAGATACAAAAAAGAAAGACAGATAGCAGCAGAATTTTTGAAACAGCACGCCTCATATGATTATCCCACCTTTTTATATTTTATAGGATAATTTTATGCATGCCTGTCTTCTTTATTCTGCATTTATCTGTCTTATATCTGCCGCAGATTCCCGCAGCAGGTTCATCCGTTATATGTCAGATTCCATCTTTCTGACAGCCGCAGTTCTTCTTTTGAAAGGCTGTAAAGTTCTTCTATATATGCCGGAGCCTCTTCTGCTGCCTGGTCAAAGTATACATGCAGCTCTCTCACCGGCATTTCCGCTTCCGGAACCGGATCCTTTCGCATAAAAAAGTCCAACACTGCCGCAGATCGTTTTTTTCCGAAAAATCCGGTAAGCACAGCTATGAGAAAGCGTCTTTTGCCTCCATTATCATAAACCATGGCATTGGTCAGAAATTTCATCATCCTAAGGGAAAAGAAAATATCTCTGGTGCTCAGCTGCGGAAACATTTTCCGTATCACTCTTGCATAGGAAACTCTGGGTACAATGCAGTCAGACGGATAATAATGATACGGATTCTTATTTGTTTCCAACATCAGAGTTCTGTCAAATTCTTTTTCCAGAAGTGTATGGGAAATCACCCTTGTCCGGGCCATTTCCTCTACAAAAGGATGACTGCGGCTGTCCAGAAGGTAGTGGCAGCCAAATCCAAGAAGATATGACAGCAGTTTTTCGTCTCCTCTGGCTCTTACAACGCTCATTCCTCTGCGAAAAAAGGACGCCGCCGGAACATCGTGCATTTCCACTCCCACACTGCTTACCGAAAGCTTTAAAAGATCGTAAAAAAATATATCCGGTCCGTGAAGCCCGATCCGGAACAGATTCCCGTTTTTCCGGATCACGTTCCGAATCTCCCGGGGAAGCTGCCTGTAAACTTTTTTTCCAAAAAGATCATGTGTATATGTCGTTGGCATGGCGTTCCTTCCTTTCCTATACGTCCAGCCTGAGCTGGATTTCCTCTTCTGCTTCTGCCTTAAAATCTTCCATCTGAACCGGATCCATTACAGGAAGCTCATCAATCGCCTGCACTCCGAAAGATCTCAGAAATTCCTCTGTAGTACCAAAAAGAATAGGTCTGCCCGGCGCGTCCAGTCTTCCAAGCTCCTTTACCAGCTCATATTCTACCAGCTTATTTATCGCATGGTCGCATTTAACTCCGCGAATCTTTTCGATTTCTGCCTTTGTAACCGGCTGCTTATACGCAATGATCGACAGAGTTTCCAGCATCACGTCTGTAAGAGCCGGCTTCTGGGGATGCATGGCGATCTGGATCAGATTATCGTAATATTCTTTTTTTGTACACATCTGATAGGACTGTTCCAGTTCAATGACCTGAATCCCTCTGTCCTCATCCTGATATCGTTCCATCATGTGATGGATCAGCTTTCTTGTTGTATTTTTGTCCTGACCGACAGCCTCGGCAATACGGGAAAGCTCAACAGAATCCCCCATCGCAAAAAGGATTGCCTCAATTGCTGCCTCTGTTTTTTTTATTTCCATAAAACTCCTTATTCCCGTTATTCATCCGCAAATTCCGTCAGATGTCTCCATGTCAGCGGATCTTCCTTTACCTGAACCTGGATATCATCAAACAGCTCTTCCTGTTCCACACAGACGTATCCCATTTTCATCAGTTCCAGTATGGATAAAAAAGTCACGATCACCTGTATTCTGGATGTCTGTCCCTCCAGCAGGCTCCGAAAGCTGAAGTTCCTGTGAGATGCCGCATAGTCACGCATTTCCAGCATCTTGTCAGACAGACTGACTTCTTCTTTTTCTATAGTTCCGAATTTGCTGCGGATCGGATCCAGCTTGGATTCCTGTTTCTTCAGGATAGACTGATAGATCTGGTTAAGCTTTTCCAGTGTCAGAGATGAAAGAAGTTCCTGCGGATCCACCGGCTCCCGATATTTCAGCACCTCTCCCGGGATTGTTGCTTTTTTGTAAAAAACTCCCGCGGCTCCGTCCAGCTTGTCTTTCAGCTCATAGGACATATACTTATACATTTTGTATTCCAGAAGCTTCTGTACCAGTTCCTCCCGGGGATCCTCCTCTTCTCCCTCTTCATTCACTTCTCTTGGAAGCAGCATTTTACACTTGATATCCAACAGGGTAGCCGCCATTACCAGGAATTCACTCATCGTACCCAGATCCTCTGTTTCCATACCATGAATATATTCCATATACTGATCCGTGATCTCCACGATCGGAATATCATAAATATCAATTTTGTTTTTTTCAATGAGATGAAGAAGAAGATCCAAAGGACCTTCAAACACATTGATTTTAACGGGTATTGCCATCTTGGATATTTTCTCCTGTTGTTTGTTTATTTTCCGGAGGAGCCAGTTCTGCAAAGATCAGCTCCCGGGGATTATGGATACGAACAGGAACTGTATGCTCACCCAGTCCTGCGCTTACCAGCATATGATGTCCGTTTTTGTGGAAATCCCCACAGCAGAATGGAGGAAGGAAAAGATACTGAGGGCAGGCAAGTCCGTAATGTTCGCTGAATCTCAGTACCCCTCCGTGATAATGCCCCGACAGGGTCAGATCCGCTCCCCATTCAAAATAGGCATTTCCATATTTGGGATTATGTGCCAAAAGCACAGATACTCCGCTTTCACTGGGATTGCCCAGCAGTTTTCTGATATATTCCGCATCCGGATAGGGTGATTTTGGTTTTTTGTAATATTCAACAGGAAGCTCCAGTCCATAAAAAACAAAATCCGTCCCCTTCAGTCCTGTAATAACATGCTCGTTATGCAAAAAGCACACTCCGGCTCTGGTAAGCACATGCTCATATGCCAGATACTGCTTTTCCGTCCCGGGGTTCATGCGCATTTTATATTCATGATTTCCCATAGCGTAAAACACAGGAAATCTGTTTGCAAGTCTGCAGAAAAACCCGGTTACCGAAGCAGCAGTGGAGGGATCCGAGCTCACCACCATATCGCCTGCCACCAGAACCGCATCCGGCTCTGCTGTCTCTATCGCATGAAAAAGTTCCTGATTTTCATTGCCAAAAACAAGTCCATGAAGGTCTGCCAGAACTGCCAGGCGTACAATGTTTTTATTTTTTATCTTTTCTGTCTTAAACCGATATGTTTTTGTTCTGAATGTTTTCATTCTTCTCCTCTGGAAGCTTTATTTCCCGAAACCACAGTTGGGAAATATGCAGCTGCTGCAGTTCAGGCAAAGCCCTCCCTCTCCATATGCCGCAATTTCTTCGCTGCGGACCGGATCATCTGCCATCACTCTGGGCAGGATCAGATCAAACACCGTCCGTTTGGCATACATGACACAACCCGGAAGACCCAAAACCGGTATGTTTTTCCCGTTCTTTTTTATGTAAGCCAAAAGAAGCATCGCTCCGGGAAGCACAGGGGCTCCATAGCTTACAATCTCGGCTCCTGTATCCTTGATCGCACCCGGTGTGCGGTCATCCGGATCCACGCTCATTCCGCCGCTGCAGACAACCATATCCGCCCCGGCTTCCACAAAGTCAAGTATATCCTGTGTGATCTGCTCCCGGACATCTCCCGGAAGTGTCTGCCCCATAATTTCACAGGGATATTCAGAAAGCTTATCTCGAAGGACCGGAGTAAACGTATCCTGGATCAAACCATTTTTCACCTCACTGCCTGTGGTAACGATCCCTACTTTTTTCTTATGGAACGGCAGAATGGAAAAAACAGGATCAGATCCCGCTTTCTGGACTGCACGATCCATTTTTTCTTTTTCGATCACAAGAGGGATGATCCTGGTTCCCGCAATTTTATCCCCCTGATGCACCGGAAAATTTCCGTGCCTGGAAGCGATCATCATTTCACCGAGACTGTTCACCGCCAGAAGCGCTTCTTTTCTGATTTTCAAAAGACCATCACAGTCTGCGATCAATTCGATCTTTCCTTCCTTTACATCGGTACCGTGCATATTTTCTCCTGCACAGATCTGGTACAGGATCTGCGCGCCTTCGTTTTCATGAAGGACGCCTTCCTGCTTTTCCCACACAAAAAGATGCTCTTTTCCTACAGACAAAAGCGCCGGAATGTCCTCTTCGCGAACTACATGACCCTTTTTAAAAAGAACTCCTTTTTTTTCATCTTTAATGATCTGCGTGATATCATGACAAAGGACGTGCCCCACTGCATCTACTGTTCTGATTTCTTTCATTTGTATCATTCCTCTCACATTATAGCTTTTGCTTAAATCCATTTGGATTCTATTATACCTCTGAGTCTGCCCCCTTGTCAAAAGAATTGTCTTTTTTCTGATTATCTCAAAAGCAGAATTCTCCTGCTGTAGATTTCAGGCAGTCCAGATAGCTGGCTTTCTTTACATTTTCTCCATATAAAACTGCAACCCGCCCAAGTTCTTTTCCATTCTGACTGCAGTAGATCAATTCTCCTGCCTTCTGTCCTTTTTTTACGGGAGCCTCCACTTCTTCGGGAACAGCAAGCTTTTTCTCCGGACTTTCTACCACGGTTCCATCTGTACTCAGATATCGAAAACTGCCTTCATAAACAAGCGGAACCTGTTTCCGGACTCCCCGCTTCACTGTTAATTCAGGGAGCTTTCCCGGATCTGTATCTTCATAAAGACTGCATCGAGAAAATCCGTAATCCAAAAGTGCCGCTGTTTCCCTTACCCTTGTTTTGGAATCCGGCGCAGCCATTACCACAGCAATCAGGCGGATTCCGTTTCTTTTTGCTACTGCCGAAAGGCAGAATCCGGCTTTGCTGGTACTTCCCGTCTTCAGTCCTACACAGCCTTTGTAGCTCCGTATCAGACGATTTGTATTGGAAAGGCCAAATTCCTTTGTTCCCTGCTTTGTTGTATGAGTGATCGTATCCATCCACACAGAAGAATATTCCAGTATCTGCGGGTATTTGTTTATCAGTTCTCTGCTCATCAGAGCAATATCATAGGGGGTTGTATAATGTTCATCCGAATCCGTCAGACCACAACAGTCTACAAAGTGTGTATGCTTCATCCCAAGCTCCTGCGCCCGGGTATTCATTCTTTTTACAAATTCAGGTTCACTTCCGGCAATATGCTCTGCCATGGCTACGCTGGCATCATTTCCGGAAGCGATCACAATACATTTGATCATAGTCTCCACACTTTGTGTTTCTCCTTCCTCCAGAAAAACCTGAGAGCCTCCCATTGATTTTGCGTAAGCGCTTGTCGTGACCATATCCTCCGGTTTTATCTTGCCCTCCGCCATATGGTCGTAAATCAGAAGCAATGTCATGATTTTTGTTACACTGGCCGGACATCTTCGGGTATCCATGTCCTTTTCAGCGATCACAGTTCCCGTTTCCGGTTCCATGAGAACATAAGCCGGAACAGAAAGAGACAGATGATCCTCATTTACTTCCGCCATCACCGGACTGCAGGGACACACCAGACTGACGAGGCACAGAACCACACAAAAAAGGTTTTTCCATTTCAGAATCATAGAAAGCCTCCTGATAGAGCTGTTCTATACTATTCTAAATGAAAAAACCTTAAAATATGCCTGCTTTCCTTTTAAAGCAAAGGCGCAAATGCCCTCAGTATACTCTGAAACCCTCTGACAAAAATATTTCTGTTTTTACAAAAATCAATGCTGATAGGATCACAATAATGCATTGTTTCAACAAAGTCATCCAGTATATCGCTGATCACAGGGTTTCTGTAGATCCAGACCCCGTCCTCAAAGTGCAGATACAGGCTGCGGTAATCCAGATTGATCGTACCCACTACCGCAATCTCATCATCACACACAAAAGATTTTGCATGAAGAAAGCCAGGCTGGTATTCATAGATCTTTACTCCAGCCTCGATCAGCTGTTCATAATAAGACTGCGTAAGAAGAAACACCATTTTTTTGTCCGGTACACCGGGCGTCATAATCCGTACATCTACCCCGCCTTTTGCGGCAAGACACAGAGCGGTCATCATCTCATTATCAATGATCAGATATGGGGTACAGATATAAACATATTTTTTTGCACGGTTTATGATATTCAGATAAATATTCTCACCCAGCACCTCTCCGTCCAGGGGAGTGTCGCTGAAAGGCTGTACCAGACCGCTGCCGGGAAATTCTTCCGGGTGATACGCATGAGGAAAGAATTTTTTATAATCAATGGGGTCCTGTATCCCATTGATCACATTCCACATATGAAGGAACATGATAGTCATGTTCCAGACAGCTTCTCCTCTCAGTACAACAGCCGTGTCCTTCCAGTGACCGAAACGTTCCCTTTGGTTAATATATTCGTCCGCCAGATTTATGCCGCCTGTAAAGCCGGTTTTTCCGTCGATCACACAGATTTTTCGATGATCGCGGTTATTCTGGATAATATTAAGCATCGGGCGGAAAGGATTGAATACTCTGCATCTGATCCCCTTTTCCTCCAGAAACCGGTCGTATTTATGGGGCAGAGTAGTCAGACAGCCAAAGCCGTCATAGATCAGCCTTACATCTACTCCCTCTGCCGCTTTTCTTTCCAGAATGTCCAGGATTGTACGCCACATGACACCATCATTGATAATAAAGTACTCAATATATATATACTGTTCTGCCTGCTCCAGTTCCCTGACCAGGACAGGAAACATATCATCTCCTACCTGAAAGTACTCTGCCTCTGTATGCTGATGAGCCGGAAAAGCAGAAAGCCGGCAGATATATTCTGACTGTACCGCCGCAGAAGGATCTTCCGCCTCCAGTCTCTCATAGATTTCCGGATCCGCCTGCAGGTAAGGAATACTTTCTCTGCGTATTTTTTCATACTGGATCTGCATGTAGTCCGCAATACGGGACTGTCCAAAAAGCATGTACAGTAAAAGTCCAAAAACAGGAAATGCCATGATCAGCATGGTCCATCCCAGCTTATAAGAAGGGTTGATCCTTTTGTTCAGAATCCAGAGCACAGCGATTAAACTGACCACTGTAATCGCCAGAGAAATATATTTGGAGTACTCCGCCAGTTTCCACACCAAAAGAAACAGCCAGATAAGCTGCAGAAGCATGGCAAGAACCACATAGAAAATTCTGTTAAATAAAAGCTTCAGCACTTTTTTCAAAAACATGATGATATAACTCATTCCAGCTCTCCAGATTTAAAAATCCCTGACAATTAAATGTCAGGGATTTTTGCGCACAATTAATTATATTTACGTTTTCTTGCGGCTTCAGATTTTTTCTTACGACGAACGCTTGGTTTCTCGTAATGCTCTCTTTTGCGGATTTCCTGCTGGATACCTGCTTTTGCACAGCTTCTCTTGAATCTGCGAAGAGCGCTATCTAAAGTCTCGTTCTCTTTTACGATAACGTTTGACATAGACTCACACCTAACCTCCCTCCAGTTGTAGATTGTGCTAAAATACAACTGTCTGGGTATTTTTCTTGCACGAGTTATATTATATATCATAGGCTCGACTTTCGTCAACAGCTTTTGGTTAATTTTGCAAAATATTTTTTTACTTTTCTTTACGCCAGCTGCTGTTCCAGGATTCCTGCCGCTGCATCAATGGCTTCCTGGGCTTTTTCCGGATTCTTACCGCCGGCCTGAGCCATATTCGGACGACCGCCTCCGCCTCCGCCTGCAATGGCTGCCACTGCCTTGATCAGATTTCCGGCATGAGCTCCGGCTTTCTGTGCCCCGTCTGTAGCCATGGCAAGAAGATTTACTTTACCGCCGTTTACAGCAGCAAGAAGTACAACACCTTCTCCAAGCTTTTCTTTCAGCTGATCGCCCAGATCACGAAGTCCGTTCATGTCAACGCCTTCTACTTTGGCAGCAAGAAGCTTCACACCTTTTACTTCCACAACCTGGTTCATAACATCGCCGAGGGATCCCTGTGCCAGTTTGCTCTTCAGGGAATCATTCTCACTGTGAAGAGCCTTTACTTCAGCCTGAAGATGAGTGATCTTCTCTGTCACTTCAGAAGGCTGGGTCTTCAGAGCCTTTGCAGCCTCTCTGAGCATCTGCTCCTGATGTTTGTAATAGTCTACCACTGCATTTCCGGTAAGCGCTTCAATACGGCGGACACCTGCTGCAATACCGGATTCGGAAACGATCTTAAAGAGCATGATCGAAGATGTATTCTTTACATGAGTACCTCCGCAAAGCTCTTTAGAAAAATCTCCCATGGATACTACACGTACCTTCTGATCATATTTTTCTCCAAAAAGAGCCATAGCTCCGGATTTCTTTGCCTCTTCAATATCCATCACTGCTGTCTCTACCGGAAGGGCAGCCTGAATCTCCTGATTTACAAGAGCCTCTGTTTTTTCCAGCTCTTCTTCTGTCATTGCCTGGAAATGAGCAAAGTCAAATCTTAATCTGTCCGGTGTTACCAGAGAACCTTTCTGCTCTACATGGGATCCAAGAACAGTTTTCAGCGCCTTCTGAAGAAGATGAGTCGCACTGTGGTTCTTCTCTGTATCACGACGCTTGCTTTCTGCCACTTTCAGGGAAACCGTTTCTCCCTGAGAGATCATACCGGATTCCATATATCCCACATGGCCGAATTTGCCGCCGCGAAGCTTAATGGTATCCTCCACTACAAATTTGCCATTGGCAGTCCCGATCACACCGGTATCGCCTTCCTGACCGCCCATTGTGGCATAGAACGGAGTTTCTTTTACAAAAACAGTACCCTTCTGGCCTTCTACCAGAGAAGCAGTCAGTTCGCTTTCTCCTGCAAGAACAGTTACCTCTGACTCATAAGAAAGATGATCGTAGCCTGTAAATTCTGTTGTGACAGAAGGATCGATCTCGTCATAAACGGTAGCATCTGCACCCATATAGTTGGTCACCTCACGGGCAGTACGCGCTTTTACTCTCTGCTCTTCCATGGCAGCCTGGAATCCATCTTCATCAATTCCATAACCCTTTTCTTCAAGAATCTCTTTTGTAAGATCAAGAGGGAATCCATAAGTATCATAAAGCTTAAATGCATTTTCTCCGGAAAGCGTTTTTTCGCCTTTTGCTTTCATCTCCTCTTCCATATCAGAAAGGATGCGGAGACCCTGGTCGATGGTTTTGTTAAACTGGTTTTCTTCGTTGGTAAGTACCTTGAAGATAAATTCCTTTTTCTCCTCAAGTTCCGGATATCCGTCTTTGGAACCTTTGATTACTTCTGCACTTAATTTTGCAAGGAAAATTCCCTCAATACCCAGAAGATGTCCATGACGTGCGGCACGGCGGATCAGACGGCGGAGAACGTAACCGCGGCCTTCGTTTGTCGGCATGATACCGTCAGAAATCATAAATGTAGCAGAACGGATGTGATCTGTGATCAGGCGGATGGAAACATCATCCTGATATTCTTTTCCGTATTCCTTATCTGCTACCTGGCAGACAAGATTACGAAGAGAGCAGATCGTATCCACATCAAAAATAGAATCCACATCCTGGACAACTACAGCCAGACGCTCCAGTCCCATACCTGTATCGATGTTCTTGTACTGCAGTGTTTCATAATTGCCGTTTCCGTCATTTTCAAACTGTGTAAATACGTTGTTCCACACTTCCATATAGCGGTCACATTCGCATCCTACTGTACAGTCCGGTTTGCCGCAGCCGTATTTTTCTCCACGGTCATAATAGATTTCTGAACATGGACCGCAGGGGCCTGCGCCATGCTCCCAGAAATTATCTTCCTTTCCAAAACGGAAAATACGTTCAGCCGGAATACCAATCTCTTTATTCCAGATCTCAAACGCCTCATCATCTTCCAGGTATACGGAAGGATACAGACGTTCCGGATCCAGACCGACAACCTCTGTCAGAAACTCCCAGGACCAGGCAATGGCTTCATGCTTGAAATAATCTCCGAAAGAAAAGTTTCCGAGCATCTCAAAGAAAGTGCCATGGCGGGCTGTTTTTCCGACATTCTCAATATCGCCGGTACGAATACATTTCTGGCAGGTTGCCACTCTTGTCTTTGGCGGGATCTCAGCCCCTGTAAAGTAAGGCTTCAGAGGAGCCATACCTGCATTGATCAGCAGAAGGCTCTTATCTCCCTGTGGTACAAGGGAAAAGCTTTTCATAACAAGATGTCCCTTGCTCTCCATAAAATCCAGGAACATCTGACGAAGCTCGTTTACTCCGTATTTTTTCATGATCGTTTCCTCCTCTATTTCACACACACCTTATGGAATTTCTTTTTGCCGCGTTTCAGCACCATGCCTTCTTCGCTGAAATCCTCTTTTTTCACTGTGTGTTTGATATCTGTAATCTTTTCACCGTCGATGGATACTCCACCCTGTTCGATCGCACGGCGACCCTCGGAGCGGCTTGGAACAAGGCCGGTTTTTACCAGCATGGTGATAAGGTCGATACTGCCGTCCTGGAAATCCTCATCCGTAAGCTCTGTGGACGGCATATTCTCTGTATGGGCTCCGCCTGCAAAAAGCGCTCTGGCACCTTCCTGTGCTTTCTTTGCCTCTTCCTCACCGTGTACCAGATTGGTCAGCTCATAAGCCAGCACTTCTTTTGCCTTGTTCAGCTGACCGCCTTCCCATTTTGCCATCTCTTCGATTTCCTCCAGCGGAAGGAAGGTAAGAAGACGCATACATTTGATCACATCCGCATCATCCACATTTCTCCAGTACTGGTAAAAATCAAATGGTGAAGTTTTGTTCGGATCAAGCCATACAGCTCCGGACTGTGTCTTGCCCATCTTCTTTCCTTCGGAATTCAGAAGGAGTGTGATGGTCATGGCATGTGCGTCCTTGCCAAGCTTTCTGCGGATCAGTTCCGTACCGCCCAGCATGTTGCTCCACTGGTCGTCACCACCGAACTGCATATTACAGCCGTATTTCTGGAACAGCATATAGAAATCATAGCTCTGCATGATCATGTAGTTAAATTCCAGGAAGCTTAATCCTCTTTCCATACGCTGCTTGTAGCACTCTGCGGTCAGCATACGGTTTACAGAAAAATGAGGTCCCACTTCACGGAGAAGCTCCACATAATTCAGACCCATGAGCCAGTCTGCATTGTTTACCATAAGCGCTTTTCCTTCAGAAAAATCAATAAAACGCTCCATCTGCTTTTTGAAGCAGTCAATGTTGTGCTGGATGGTTTCTTTTGTCATCATCTGACGCATATCGGTTCTTCCGGACGGATCGCCGATCATACCGGTTCCGCCACCAAGAAGGGCAATGGGACGGTTTCCCGCCATCTGAAGACGCTTCATCAGGCACAGTGCCATAAAGTGTCCCACATGAAGGCTGTCTGCAGTAGGGTCAAAGCCAATATAAAATGTAGCCTTTCCATTGTTTACCATCTCTTTGATCTCGTCTTCGTTTGTCACCTGGGCGATCAGCCCTCTGGCCTGCAGTTCTTCCCAAACTGTCATAATATCTTCCTCCTATACTAAAAAGCCCGGTTCCTGTCCTTTTAGGACGAGAACCGGGTCCCGTGATACCACCTAAATTCACAGAAAGCTTCCGCCTTCCGCCTCGTTAAGCACGATAACGTGTGCCGATCCGCTGCAGCCTACTTACAGGATATCCTCTGTTCGGTGCAGAGCTCCGAGATGTATTCGCAAAAGTTCCGCACGCGCCTCTCACCATCCGGCAGCTCTCTGTGTGCTTTCCTGAAGCTACTTCTTCTCTTCCAAGCCGTTTCATATACTTCTAAAAGTATACAAATCCCCCCATTGTTTGTCAAGAGGGATTGCTCTGTAATTTATCAACTTAAAGTGTCAGAGAGTGCTGTCCAGTCCCTCATCTGTATAAAGCTCCGTTCCGTCGGCAGCAGCCGTTGCAAGCTGGTCGCACCGCTCATTCAGAGGATTGTCCGCATGTCCTTTTACCCAGCGGAACGTTACCTGATGTGGTTCTTTTGCCTTCAGAAGACGCTTCCACAGATCCACATTTTTCACATCCTGATTTTTTCCGCGCTTCCAGTTTTTTTTCAGCCAGGAATCGATCCAGTGCTGATTGAACGCATCCACCAGGTATTTGGAATCTGAAAAAAGTTCCACCTGGCAGGGACGGTTCAATGCCTCCAGGGCCACAATGGCAGCCATCAGCTCCATACGGTTGTTTGTTGTTTTTTTGTAGCCCCGGGATAATTCTCTTTCATGAAGCTGTCCTTTGGAGTCCACATACTGAAGAACCGCGCCATAGCCTCCCGGTCCGTCCGGATTTCCTCTGGCAGCGCCATCGGTATATATTTTTACATACATTCTGTCATCTCTCCTAATCTACTGCTTTTATTTTACTGTCATCAGTCACATCCTGTTTCTTTTCTTCAATGCCTGTCGTCTCTTTTTTGCATCCAGAAGAATCCCTTTGGGATTTCTGATAAATATCTCATCGGCATAATCACTGTCATATTTTTTTGAAACATAATCATATGCCTCCCCCAGCCGGGAGATCCTCTCCTGACTTCCATGACAATCCGAGCCCACAAAATGCACTTTTCCGTTTTTCAGAAGTTTTTTGCAGAAGTATCTGGTTCCAAAGCCTTCTTTACCTGTAATACTGTCCGCATTCACCTGTACAAAAGCTCCCATCCCGATCAGCTCGTCGATCAGCCCTATATTTTCTCTCATACAGCCATAGCGTTCAATATGGGCGATCACCGGCTTATATCCATTACTCAGAAGCGCATACAGACGCTCCCGTATATAGAACGCATCCATACTGTTGGAAAATTCCGTAAGAACATACCGGGATCCCGCCATAGGAAGCACCTCTCCTGCTTTCAGAAGAGATACCATATCAACCTCTGCATGGAATTCACAGCCCAGATAAAGTCTGAGTTCCCGGTCATACTCCCATGCCACTTCTCTGAGAAGCCGGAACTGCTTCTTTATTTCAGAAACGGAAGTTTCAAACATCCTTTTTCTGTAATGAGGTGTCACAATCATTGTACGCACACCCTGGTCATATTCCATTTTCAACATTCTTATTGCTTCTTCCATATTTTTGGCACCATCATCAACAGAGGGAAGAATATGACAGTGCATATCAACAAGACCGGCAACCGGCATCTGTACCACTCCTTTTTCATCAGTTTATTTTCTGCAGGCTTTCCATACACCTGTTTTTTCAAAATCCTCTGCCGCCTCTTCTGCCGCCTTCACTGTTTCCGGATCATATTTCAGCATAGAAAGAAGTTTAATGGCATTTCTTGAGGTCGCGCGTCCCTCTTTCAGAATATAGTCGAACAGCACCTGATTCTCCAGTATTTTCTCTTCAAAATGAACATTTCGATACTGTCCGTCCAGAATATAAGAAAGCTCTATATCATGTGTTGCTGCAAAAGGAAGTACCTGATTCTGATTCAAAGAACTCAAAATCCGGGAAGAAGCGGCAATTCTTTCAATAGTATTGGTTCCCCTGAGAACCTCATCAATGATACAGAGAAGAGGTTCTTCTTTTTTGCTTTCATCCAGAATTCTTTTCAGGGACCGGATTTCTACAATAAAATAACTTTCACCGCCCGAAAGATCATCTCTCAGCGCCATGGAAGTCATCACTTTGAGAAAAGGTGCACTGTAAGAAGAACAGGTACAGGTAAGCACCGTCTGGGCAAGAATACTGTTGATGGCAATATTTTTCAAAAAGGTGGATTTCCCCGAGGCATTGGATCCTGTAATCAGCATCCCGCTGTCTGCAGTGATACTGTTTGCTACCGGTTCCCGGATCAGGGGATGATACAGATCCTCTGCCTTCAGCCGGATATGCCCTTCTTTTTGTTCAACAAATTCCGGCCCGGACCAGAGCGGAAGAAGCTCACGAAAAGAAGCAATGGAAATCACCGCATCCAGTTCTCCCAGATTATCCAGAAGCAGCATGATCTCTTCTGTTTTTCCCCGGATCGTACTTAATGTTTTGTTGTAGGTGAGAATGTCTACATGAAAAACCATTCGGAAATAATCAAGCAGAAGCTGAGCCGGGTCTCCGGAGGTTTCATTTTTACTTGTAAGAAAAAAAGCTCTCTTTTTCAATCCCGCCAGAGCTTTTTTGCCTCTGCGGATATTTTCCATCTGAAGGCGGATTTCCGGCCAGTCTGCCGACTCCATGCTCTCCGCCATATCCAGCATGCGGAGAAAGCTGGAAAAGCAGTCCAGAAACGCAGCAATTCTGGCTCTCTCATTTCCGGCATAATAGTATATCACGTTTCCCGTACTCAGCAGGACAAACAGAAGAAGCCCTGGAACCGGATAGAATGGAAAAACTGCCAGAAGGGTTAATAAAAGCACCGTCAGCATGATCCAGTGAGGTACTGTACTGACAGAAGGTGCATTTTCCAGGGCAAAGATCGTGTCCGAAAGCGATCCGTGCCAGGTCTTTCCCACACCGGAAAGCATTAACTGCATTTTTTCTCTTTTTTCTTTATTTTCACTGAAAAAGCGGATCAGTTTTTCTCTTTGTTCTATTTCCTCTTTCTGAAACAGGGGGCGTCTCAGCATATTGTAGAGAACATCCTCTCCGGGAGAAGAAACCGTCTGATTGATCAGCATATAGATCCTGTCCATATCCAGGTCATTCCAGGTGATATCATCTATAAAAAACTTCTGATCACCTTTTCTGCGAAAATAATGAGCAATGTTGTCTATATCTCCCGGAGAATATTCCCGTTCCGGTACCTGTCCGTAAATCCTCCGTATTTTTCGCAGAATTCGTTTTCTGTTTTTATGATTTTCATAGCTGATCCACAAAGCCACGCACAGGATAACTGCCACAGTGACCAGAATCACCATTATATATGGATGCATAAGATCGCCTTTCTCCATTATAAACTACATCTATCACGATTAATCTGTAAATCGTTAAGCTGAGTATACTTAAAAAAATTTTTTCTGTCAATCACAAACAGCAGCGTCACACAGGACAGTCTGCAAACATAATATGGAGTGTAGATCAAATTACGGAGGATTTTTGTAATGAGTGATTTAGCTGCTGCAAACTGTGGTTGTGGAGAAGAAAGATGCGGATGTGGCTGTGAAAACAGCTGTGGCTGCGGAAATAACGCTGGAAACAATATCCTCGGCGGAAACTCCTGCAGCTGTATTCTCTGGCTCATCATTCTGATGTGCTTCTGCGGCAATAATAACAGCTGCGGATGCAATAACAACGGAGGAGACTGCTGCTGGATCATCCTGATCCTGCTTCTTCTTTGCGGGGGATGCGGCAATGGCTGGGGTGGAAACAACGGCTGCTGCTGATCATTTCCCGTCATCAAAAGGCAGAGGTTATTTCCTCTGCCTTTTTTCTCCTGTGTCTACAGAATCCTGTTTTTCTTCTTTTTCCTGTCTTTTCTTTTCTATCATACATTCCAGATCTATTTCATAAAAGGCATTTCCATCCAGGATCAGCCTGTGCCCTTCTTCTTTCATAACCTATCCCTCAGATTCTTTTCTTTATTATAATATGAAAAGATCTTTTTTCTGTGTATCTGTTCACCTGTTGGTATGTTCGTGCATATTCTTTATACAGAACACATATATTCCCAAAAAGGAGTTTACCGTATGGAACAGGAATCCATTACCCAGACAGCTCTGGATCAGATGGTATGCAGTGACAGCGGGCAGCTGCTGAAAGCGGCTGTTCCGTATCTGCCTCCCCGGGGACAGCAGGTCATTTCTCTCTATTCCAAAATCATGGAGCTGAAAAACACACTGTCTCTTTTTGCACCGGATCGGCAAAATATGCAGATCTGTGCCATTCCGTCCGCTGATCCGATGGAAATGCTGCAGGATCTGCAAAGATTCAGTTATGGCAAATCCGCACAGCTGCTGGACCAGATTGCAAATATAGCGGTTATCGCAGAAATACTGAAGATCATGAATGAATAAAAATAATCAAAAAGAAGGGAATCAATATGGATACAAATTGGCAGAACAACCCCAGACTTGCAAACATGGACAAAAGCAAGCTGGAAATGCTTCAGAATCTGGCAGAGCAGGGAACCGGCAAAAGCGCCTCCGAAATGCTTCCTTTTTTAATGAGTGCAGCCTCCCGCGGAAAAAACAACGGATTAAATTTTTCGTCTGATGAAATTTCTGCCGTGCTGGAAGTTCTGAAAGCAGGAAAATCTCCTCAGGAGGCTGCAAAGATGGATCGTATTGTAAATCTCATGAAAATGATCCGGTAATTATCAGCTATTTTTGTTGACGCCTTCCATCATACACTCTCTTAAAAAAGCCAGTGCATGTGCAGTTGTCTGTTCTCTTACCTTGGCACGGTTGCCTGTAAAATGGTATTCACGGACAACTGTCTTGCCGTTATAACAGCATCCCATAAATACTGTTCCCACCGGCTTTTCTTTAGATCCGCCATCGGGTCCTGCAATACCGGTTACAGAAAGGCAGATGTCTGTTTTTGACACAAAACAGCCGCCCTTTGCCATTTCCTTGGCACATTTCTCTGATACCGCACCATTTACTTTCAGAGTTGATTTTTTCACCCCGAGGCTTTTACGTTTCGCACGATTGCTGTAAGTGACCAGACCCTGAAGAAATACCTCTGAGGCTCCCGGAACATTTACAATCCTGGAAGCAATGGCACCTCCTGTGCAGGACTCTGCCAGAGATAACGTCAGTTTCTGGTCCTTCAGCATATCCACAACTGCCTCTTCCAGAGTCTTCCCTTCTTCTGTGGCAAAAATATTCTTACCAAAACGGCTTTTCAGTTCTCTTACAACAGGTTTGATCAGCTTCTTACACTCTTTTTCACTTTCCGCCTTTGCTGTAATCCTCAAATGAACCTCACCTGTTTTTGCATAGGGAGCAATCGTGGGGTTTGACTGTTTTTCAATAAGATCCTGAATTTCCTCCGCAACCTGACTCTCACCGATAGAACAGATTTTTACCATCTGAGAATATATGATCTCCGGCTGTTTTTTACGAAGATAAGGATATACCTCTTCCTCAAACATTGGCTTCAGTTCATTTGGAGGTCCCGGAAGGAGGATTGCTGTCTTACCGTTTTTTTCAATAATAAGTCCCGGCGCTGTCCCATTATGATTGTCAAGCACCAGAGCCCCCTGAGGAACCAGCGCCTGCTTGTAATTATTGGAAGTGATCCTTCTCTGCGCATCATTTTTTTCGTATTGTTTCAAATAGGCATCCAGAAGCGCTCTGCTGTGAGCATCCTCAACAAGAGGAAGCCCCAGGACTTCTGATGTAATTTCCTTGGTAAGGTCATCCTCTGTAGGACCCAGACCTCCTGTAAGAATTACAACATCGGAACGATCCAGGGCAGTCCTGATCGTACTGCGCATCCGTTCCGCATTATCTCCTACCACAGTCTGATAATACAGACTCAGCCCCAGCTGCGCGCATTTTTCCGCAAGATAGGCACTGTTGGTATTTACAATATTTCCAAGCAAAATTTCTGTACCTACTGCTACCAGTTCTGTAATCATCTTTTGCTGCCTCCTTTTTATCCTTTAAAAATAGTGTAAACAGTTCTTTTACTCCTGCATGGACAGGACAGACCGGTTCTGCCATATGTAAGTAATCAGAGAGATTACTGTCAGCGCCAGAGACAGCCAGATAAAAATCTGCTCCAGGACTGCAAATACTCCATCGAAATGCAGGATCAAAAGAATGATCATGATCATCTGCGAAACGGTTTTAAATTTGCCCCAGTAATTTGCCGCGATCACAATGCCGTTCTCTGCAGCGATCAGACGGAATCCGCTGATAATAAATTCTCTGGCAATAATCACAATCACGATCCATGCCGGAAGTCTTTCCAGCTGAATCATACAGATCATAGCAGAACATACCAGAAGCTTATCTGCCAGAGGATCCATAAATTTTCCAAAATTTGTTACGAGATGGTTTTTACGTGCCAGATATCCGTCAAACCAGTCTGTTATACTGGCTCCTGCAAAAATTACCAGAGAGATATAGCGGTTTGCTTCTCCTCCGATATCTGTCAGCAAAAACAAAACCAAAAAAGGAACAAGTATCATTCTACCAACGGTCAGTTTATTCGGTGTATTCATCTGCCAATTCTCCTATCAAATCGTATTCCAGAGCTCCGGTAACATGAACCCTGGCAAAATCTCCCGTCATCATCAGTTCTCCGGTCTGTACAAAAAGGTATCCGTCTACTTTCGGAGCATCTCCATAAGTACGCGCAATATAAGCGCTTTCTCCCGCCACTTTTCCTTCGATCATGACCATCAGCTCCTGTCCGATACGGTCATTGCCTTTTTCCAGTGAAATTTCCTGCTGAAGCTCCATGAGCTCGTCTCTTCTTTCTTCTTTCAGCTCCTCAGGAACCTGATCTGTCATTTTTTCTGCCGGAGTCCCCTCCTCTGCCGAATAGGTAAACACTCCAAGACGGTCAAATTCCATCTCGTCTACAAATTCCATCAATTCCTGATGATCCTCATCTGTCTCACCCGGAAATCCCGTGATCAGGGTTGTACGAAGAACAATATCCGGAATCTCGCTTCTCAGTTTTTGTATCGTTTCTGTAAGCTGAGCTCTGGTTGTACGGCGTCCCATTCTTTTCAGAATCCTGTCACTTGCATGCTGGATCGGAAGATCCAGATAATGACAGATCTTTTTTTCCTCTTTCATAACCTGGATCAGTTCATCATAAATTTCCTCCGGATAGCAGTAAAGCACACGGATCCAGCGGATTCCCCTGATCTCACACAGCTTTTTCAGAAGAATGTGAAGTGTTTTCCTTCCATAAAGATCCGTACCATATACCGTTGTTTCCTGAGCTACCAGAATCAGTTCCTTTACTCCCTGCTCTGCCATATATTCAGCCTGGGCAAGAAGTCTCTCCTGAGGCACGCTTCGGAATTTCCCTCTCAGAGAGGGAATGATACAGTAAGTGCAGTGCTTGTCACAGCCCTCTGCGATCTTCAGATATCCATAATGGCCGCCTGTGGTAAGAACCGGTTTTCCGGAATCTTCCGGCAGCTCATCGATATCCCGGTATTCCTCGAAGTGTCTGCCGGCACAGGCTTCCTCAACAGCCTTCAGGATATCCGTATAAGAAGAGGTTCCCAGAACGGCATCCACCTCGGGAATCTCCTGAATGATCTCCTCCCTGTAGCGCTGTGCCATGCATCCGGTGACAATCAGTACCTTGCAGGTTCCTGCTTTTTTATATTCCGCCATTTCCAGGATATTTTCGATGCTTTCCTCTTTTGCATCATGGATAAAGCAGCAGGTATTGATCACTATGATCTCAGCCTCTTCCTCTGAATCCACAATCTCATGACCGGCTCCGGTAAGAAGGCTCAGCATTTCCTCTGAGTTTGTCAGATTCTTATCACAGCCAAGTGAAATAAATAATATTTTCATAAAATCTCCTGATACATATAAGGAGCGCTGTAAAAAACAACGCCCCACTTTCTCTGTTTTATTCTTCGGTTTCTTCCTCAACTGTCTCAACAGTTTCTGCAGCAGCCTCGGTTTCTGCTGCAGCAGTTTCCTCCGGCTGCACCGCAGGCTCTTCTTCGCTGTTATCTGCAACAATCTTGACCTGTCCCTGATAAAACTCATCAATTGCAACAGAGAGCGGTTTCTTTCCTGCCGCACCCTTTACCATAGGCTCTGCACCTGCAATAAGCTGGCGTGCACGTTTGCTGGTAGCCAGTACAAGAGAGTAACGACTGTTCAGCATCATAGTGTTGTCGTCTTCCTCTACATTATTATTGATTGCCTGAATCAGTTCTGAATAAGACGGATGAATCATATTATAAATCTCCTTTCGTTAATTCCCGGGATTGCTCCTGGATTTTTTTGATAAAGTCTGTATTCCGCTGTGTTTTGCAACGTTCACTTAAAATGATCCGGTGGAGCTCGTCAACACACTCCTCCAGTTCATCATTCACCAGAAGATAATCATAGTCTTCTATTCCTTCAGCCTCCTCCGATGCCCTGCTCAAACGGGAGCGGATCACCTCCGGCGCCTCGGTTCCTCTTCCGGCCAGACGTCGCTCCAATTCCTCCATGCTGGGCGGGGTTACAAAGATCAGCACAGCCTCGGGAATCTTCTCTTTGATCTTCCTTGCACCCTGAATTTCAATTTCCAGGATTACATTTTTGCCTTCGGAAAGCTTCTCCTCCACATAAGGACGGGGAGTCCCGTAGTAATTGTCTACATATCTGGCATATTCCAGAAGCTGATCCTCGCGGATCATCTGCTCTACTTCTTCTACAGTACGGAAAAAATAGGCTTTTCCGTCTTCCTCTCCCGGTCTGGGAGCACGGGTCGTCACAGAAACTGACAGCGCATACTCCTGATATTTTTCCAGAAGACGTTTCATAACAGTTCCCTTACCTGCTCCGGAAAAACCGGATACTACTGCCAAAACACCTTTACTCATGTTCTTCTCCTCTGTCTTCAAAGTCATACACCTCAGCAAACCGCTTTGCTATGGTTTCCGGCTGCAGAGCCGATAAGACGATGTAATCATCTGAAGTGACGATTACGGCCTTTGTCTTACGTCCCTGTGTGGCATCCACCAGCGCGCGTGTACCCTTAATGCTCTGCACCATACGTTTTACCGGCGCGGCATCCGGGCTGACTACAGCAACGATCTTCTGAGAGTTTACAACATTTCCAAAGCCTATATTTATCAACTTTGCCACAGATTGATCTGCCTCCATTACTCTATATTCTGAATCTGCTCGCGGATCTTTTCAATCTCTGTCTTCAGATCGATCGCAATATCTGAAACCTGGATATCACTGGACTTGGACAGAATCGTGTTTGCCTCTCTGTTCATCTCCTGTGCCATAAAATCCAGCTTGCGTCCCACACCTTCCTGCTCGGTCAGTATTTTTCTCATGCCGCGAATATGGCTGTGAAGCCGGACGGTTTCTTCGTCATTACAGATTTTATCTGAAAAAAGTACAACCTCTGCAGCAACACGGTTATCATCGATCTGAGTATCTTCCAGAAGTTCATGAACTTTCGCTTCCAGTTTTTCTCTGTATGCCTGAACAACCTCCGGAGAACGTTTCTCTACCGCACATACTTTTTCGTCCAGACCGTCTAATTTCATCAGAAGGTCATTTTTCAGATGTTCTCCCTCTCGCTCTCTTGCTTCCACAATTTTTTTGCAGGCCTCCCGCAGGGGCGTCTCCAGACAGCTCCAGAGTTTTTCTTCATTTACCGGCTGCTCCTCCATAGTCAGAACCTCCGGATATCGGGAAAGCATCGTCACACTTACATCATTTTTCAGTTGAAATCCCTGTTCCATCTCCTTTAAGTATCCGAGATATTCAGCTGCAAGATCACGATTATATTTCAGTGCAACGCTTCCGGCTGTATAATCCTCATAGGAGATGAATATATCCACCTTTCCCCGCTGCATATAGGTTTTCATCAGATTCCGAACCTGCCCTTCAAAAAGATTCAGCTTCCTGGGCATTTTGATGTTCAGATCCAGATATCTGTGATTCACTGATTTCAGCTCTACAGTGATCTTCCACTCTTTTGTCACGGCTTCAGCCCGGCCGAAGCCTGTCATACTTTTTATCATAATGTCTTCTCACTTTGCAGGTTACTTATAACTTTACATACTGATTAATTATAAAACATCTGAACAGGGTAGTCAATTATTTTTTCGGATTGTCTTATTTTCCTTCAATTTTAATGTAAGCACTTATTTCCATTAAAAAAGGGTCGTCCTGCTGACCGGAATCCCGGTTCCGGTCAGACAGACAGCCCTTTTCTGGGTCTTTATGGGTTTTATATTTTATGGGTTTACATGAGTGATTCTTCTATATAATAATACAAGGAAATCAATTATTTCTCGCCAGGCATTTTCCATGCATGGTGATCTGTATGAAGAAGCTGATGCGCTCTGTGCGAAAGAGGCTTTTCAAAATAATCTTCATAACATTTCAGTACAGACGGGTTTTCATGAGAAAACCTGAGTTCATTTGCCGCATCCAGTCCATAGAGTACATCGGAACATTTCATGAAACGTACCCATCCCGGACAACAGGAGGTAAATAATGGAAATTTCTCATTTTCTTTATTTTTCAGTTTTTGCAGAAATTCGCTTCCCTCTTCCATGATCGTAAGATCTGCAGTAAAGTTGGTGTCAAAAATATAGTCGAAGCCCATGCGGCGCATAGCTGCCACAAGACGTTTTACCGTAGCAAATTCCCGTTCCAGTCCAAAGGGTTCTCCCCATGCGGCACGAACAGACGGAGCGATCTGTACAACCGTGATCTTATCAGGATCTGCCAGAGCCCGGAACACCTTCGGCGTGTCATCCCGTTCTCTTAAGGCGCCTACCGGACAGTGCGTGATACACTGACCGCAGAGAGCACAGTCAGACTCTTCCAGAATCCGGTTTCCGGTTACGTCTACGGTTGTACGGGAACCGGTATTCGCCAGATCCCATACATGCATATTCTGAACCTTGTCACAAATCTGAATACAGCGCATGCATTTGATACATTTTTCATAGTTTCTCAGCAATGGGAAGTTTTTTGTCCAGCGACTGTGAAACAGCTGTTTTTCGTAAGGTACACGAATGATACCGAGATCATTGGCCAGCTTCTGAAGACTGCAGTTTCCACTTCTCACACAGGTAGGACAGTTGCAGTCATGCTGAGAAAGGATCAGACGTACATTGGTGATCCTTGCCTGACGGATCTTTGGACTGTTGGTATAGATCACCATGCCCTCTTCCACTACATTGTTGCAGGCTGTAATCAGCCGATCCTTCCCTTCCAGCTCTGCCAGACAGACACGGCAGGCTCCGATCTCATTGATATCCTTCAGATAGCAAAGGGTGGGAATGGGAATCCCGTTCTGCTTTGCCGCTTCCAGAATTATGGTTCCTTTTGGTACCTGTACTGTTTTTTTATCAATTGTAATGGTTACCATCTGTCCTTCCTCCCCCCTTTAAAGCTTCCAAATCCAAAATGATCACAGCGCATACAGCGGCTTGCCTCCTGTGCTGCCTCCTCATCTGTCATTCCACACTCGATCAGTTCAAAATCTTTTATTCTTTCTCCGGCGTCTCTCTCCTTCATGGTCACACGTCCACATGGTTTTCGATCATGAAGGCGGATCTTGGGTATCTCTATAATAAATATCCTGAGCTGTCTGTTCAATCAGATCTATGGTCTCCATTTCTGCTGTTCCGTCCAGAACCTTTTCCAGAAGGTTCTGAAGCTGTCCAAGGCCAATCCGGCATGGGACACATTTTCCGCAGGTCTGTGCATGACATACTTTCAAAAAGGACAGTGCCATATCTACCGGACAAAGGCCCGGAGGACTGGCTATGATACGCCGTTCCAGATCCTTATAAAGTTCCTCAACCGTTGTCTGAGCACGATTTCTGGTTACGATACTTAATCTGCTCATTTCTGCTCCTCCTCTTAAATTTCTTTTTCATGGTGTATGCCGGGTTCTGGTATACAGAAGTTTTGGCTTTTCAGAAAATATTTTAGCTTTTGGGTATAAAAAAAGAAAGAACTGGCAGCGGCATTTATTGACCGTTCCTGTCTCTTTCTGATATCACTATAGCTCAGATTTGATACAAATGCAAGTTGTTTTGTAAGTTTCATACATATCATACAGTTTTACCCCTTTCTATTTGTGCATTTCACCCATATTCCCGTGCCATATATCTTTAAACTTTAAATAAGATTTTTTTGCGCTGCATCCGGATCCATGTTATACTGTAAAATATCAGAATGAAAAAAGGAGCATTTTCTATGGCATTTGACGGAATTACCATTGCCGCAATGGTAAAAGAATTACATACTTATCTGGATGGCGGCCGGTTTAATAAAATTGCACAGCCGGAATCAGACGCCCTCCTGATCACTGCAAAGGGAAATCAGGGACAGTGCAGGCTCCTGCTTTCTGCAAGCGCCTCCCTTCCTCTGATTTATTTTATAGAAAAAAACAAGACAAGTCCTCTTACTGCACCAAACTTCTGCATGTTTCTCCGGAAACATATCGGAAGTGCCAAAATCGCAGATATCCGACAGCCCGGTCTGGAGCGTGTAGTGGAATTTGAACTGGAGCATTTAAACGAAATGGGAGATCCCTGCAAAAAGATCCTGATCATGGAGCTGATGGGAAAACACAGCAATATCATCTTCTGCGATGAGAACCGGGTGATCCTGGACAGCATCAAGCATGTTTCCTCTCATATGAGTTCTGTCCGGGAAGTCCTTCCGGGAAGACCTTATTTTCTCCCTCAGACACAGGAAAAAGCAGATCCGCTTACGATCACCGAAGAGGATTTTAAAGAAATCGTATGCAAAAAGCCCTGTAATATTTCCAGGGCGATCTACACCTCTCTTACAGGGTTAAGTCCCCTGATTGCCGAGGAGATCTGTTTCCGTGCTTCCATCGACGGCAGCGATGCAGCTGTTTCTCTGAATGAAACCGCCTGCACACATCTGTACCATACCTTCCATCGACTGATGGATCAGGTCAAAGAAGGAGACTTTACTCCCAATATTATTTATCGCGGGTCAGAGCCTGTGGAATATTCTGTGCTTCCTCTGACACAGTTTGGGGCGGAATACCAGACCGAGTCTTTCACAACCGTATCCGCCATGCTGGATTCTTACTATTCTTCACGTGATACTCTGAACCGTATTCGGCAGAAATCCTCGGATCTGCGCCGGATCGTACAGACTGCCCTGGAGCGCAACCGCAAAAAATTTGCACTTCAGTCCAGGCAGATGAAGGATACGGCCAAAAAAGAAAAATATCGAGTTTACGGAGAGCTGATCAACACCTACGGCTATGGGCTGGAAGAAGGCTGTAAGTCTTTCCAGGCTCTGAACTACTATACCAACGAAGAGATCACTATCCCCCTGGATCCAACCCTCACCGCCGGAGAAAACGCAAAGAAATATTTTGACCGCTATGGAAAGCTGAAGCGTACAGAAGAAGCACTGACCGAACAGATTGCCGAAACGCAGTCCGAGATCGAACATCTGGAGTCTATTTCCAATGCCCTGGACATTGCCCGGGCCGAAAGCGATTTAAGTCAGATCAAAGAAGAGCTTACGGAATATGGTTTCATCAAAAAACACTCTTCTTCCAGAAAAGGACAGAAAGCACAGGCGAAATCCAGGCCTTTCCACTATATTTCCAGTGATGGCTTCGACATCTTTGTAGGAAAAAACAATTTCCAGAATGATGAACTGACATTTAAGCTGGCCTCCGGTAATGACTGGTGGTTCCATGCAAAAAAAATGGCAGGATCCCATGTCGTAGTAAAAACTCCGGATGGAGAGATGCCGGACCGTACTTTTGAAGAAGCCGGACGTCTGGCTGCCTTTTATTCCAAAGGCCGGACTGCTCCCAAGGTAGAAATCGATTATATCCAGAAAAAACACGTTAAAAAACCGGCCGGCGCCAAACCGGGATTTGTCGTTTACTATACCAACTACTCTCTGATGGCGGAACCGGACATCTCAGATATTAAGGAAGCACCCCAAATGTAACAGGGTGCTTCTTTTTCTGTATGAGATCAGCTTTTATTCTGTTTTTCTTCCCGGTATCTTCCGGGTGTCATGCCATAAGCTCTGCGAAAAGATGCAATAAATGCACTTGCAGAGGGAAAGCAGGTCTTCATGGCAATTTCTGTCACACTGTCCCCGGTTGTTTCCAGAAAGGCTGCAGCAGCCTGCAGACGGTAGTTCTGCAGATACTGGTAAGGAGAATATCCCGTATATTTTTTAAAACAGCGCAGCGTTTCTGTCTGGCTTACATGTGCAGATGCGGAAATGTCCTGCAAAGTAAGTTTATTTCCGTAATTTCGATGAACAAAATCCAGCAGCTTCTGGATTCGTTCATGATCCTTTTCTCCAGCAGGGAGCAGGTCGTTTTTTCTCTCTGCCAGCGCCACTGTCGTTTCCAGCCAGAGTTCGTTCAGCTTCAGAGACATCCGGTACTCCCAGTAAAGAGGCTTATTCTCCTGAAAATACAGGTCGTCCAGATCTCTGAGTATTTTTAATACCGCCTGGTCTTCTTCTTTTTCCGGGTAAAAACATTTCCCGGAAATCAGAGGATTCTCAGCAATTTCCAGAACTGTCTCCTCCATAATGCTGCCCTCAAAAAAACCAAGAAGCTTTTGGGGGATCAGGAAGCTGTGATAACTGCAGTCCTCTTTTTCTGCAATATAACGAAGTACATTCCTGTTGATAAACATACAGCAGCCCCGGGACAGATCAAACTCCTGCTCCCAGAGTTTAAAATGCACCACTCCTTTTTTTATGTATACAAACTGCAGTTCCTCATGCCAATGAAGATGACGAAAGTCCTCGTTAAAAGGAAAACAGGCTTTGTGGTTTACATCCAGTACCAGAAGAGGAAAACGGGTGTCATGATAGGGATTATGAGAATAAACCGGGGTATCATTTGGATAAGATTTCATTTAATTCCTCAATATCAAATTCTATTTCCGGAAGCAGCTCAAAATAAAAATCCGAATATTTTTCCGTAAGAGCGGCAATGCATCTTGTCTGCAGCATCTTGAAGCGCCTTACCGAAAGCTCATCTTTATTTAACGTGATATAAGCACTGATCCAGAGCTTTCTTCCTGTTCTTACGATCTCATAGTGACATTCCGAGCAGTTGCTTTCCCGGATAATGGGCTCCACCAGACTTTTGATCTCCTCTACCGTCTCTTCCTCCGGTGAGATCAGAAGCAGATCCCGGATTCCGGTGATCACTGTTTTGATCGGGATCGGAAGCATGACTACGGAAAGGATCATGGTCAGGAGAGAATCCAGATACGGCACAAGGGCCTGAAACCATGGAAACGGAACGATCATGGGAAGCACAAAGGCGGCTGTCATTCCAAGGGAAATGATGCTGTCGATCTTCCATCCTTCCATTTCCACTTCTACGGTTGGAGATTTAATATTTTTGTTTTTCTTTTTCAGATAGATCGTCACTGCAATACCTAACACGCAGGCAGTCAGCTCAAACCATGCAACCACTCCGAAATCAACGGTCCGCCCTCCATGGAGCAGGATATTGATGCTGTTCGTGATCAGTCCCACCGTAACGGAAGTCATTGTAATCCCCTTGATCACAAGAAAAACCGTTTCTATCTGCATATGTCCGAAAGGGTATTTGTCATTGCTCGGACGATAAAGAAGAGGGATGATGAGAACAGAAGGAAGGAGCATAAAAAATTCAATCCCGTCATAAACCGCATCCAGCAGCACTGCCTGGGATCCGGTCACCACTGCCATCACCAGCTCCAGTATGACAAAAAATAGATTTCCATAAAGAGATACTGTCATTGCTTTCTTTTCTTTTTTTGATCTTCGTTTTCCTGTACGCATAAATTCACCTGATTGTTCTGTCTTCCGTTTTGATGTTTTTCGTATATAGTTTACCTGTTATTTTGCTATTTTTCAAGAATAAACTGTGATATTATGACATCGTCAAAAAAAGAAAGGAAGAGTCAGATGATTATTGATGGAAATGAAATCGAAAAAAAGCCATGAAAGAATTTCATCTTGGAAACAGAAAAGAAGGTCTTCGGATACAGGAAGAATTTGCATCCGCTTTCCGTACAGAATACTCACAGAAGGATCACTGTCCCTGTACAAAGGCCTGTCGTTATCACGGCAACTGCAAGGAGTGCGTTGCCATCCACAGGGCTCATCAGGAACATGTGCCCAACTGTATGCGTACCATGATCAATCAGGAAATTGCGGTCCTGTCTGAACTGACAGAACATACTTATACTACTTTATAGTATATACCCAGTTTTCCTTACGGGGCTTTGTATGAGGGTATTCGCCTTCTGCATATCCAAGGACACAATGTCCGATCCCCTCATAATCGCCTTCGATCCCTAATGATTTCAGGATCTCCTTTCCCTCCGGAAGCTGAAATTCCTCCTTTGCCCGGTGGATCCAGCAGCTTCCGATTCCCAGGGAATGTGCAGCCAGCATAAGATTTCCCATAACAAGGCTGCCATCATACAGATATGTCGGAACAGTCTTATCTGCAAGTACGATCAAAACTGCCGGTGCTCCGTAAAAAGGATCTGAGTCTGTCCCCATGATCTCCCCGTTCAGTTTGGAAAGCTTTCTGATCAGTTCCCTGTTTGTGACTTTGATAATGACAGGAGACTGACGATTCCTTCCGGTTGCCGCCCAGGTTCCTGCTTCCACAATCTGATCCAGGATTTCTTCCGGAACCGGATCCGGCTTAAAGCCGCGAACACTTCTTCTTGTCTGCATCAGTTCCAGAGTTTTGTTTGATTCGCTCATGATAATACCTCCATATGATTTATTGTAATAGCTCCTGCAGCGATCTCACGCTTTTCGGAAGTTATTTCACTGTTTACTCAGACCGGCGGGGCTTCAGATCCAGAAGAAACCCACTGAAATAAGGACTCAAAAGCTCTGTGACCTTATCTCTTTTTTCAATCATCTCCGCCATCTGTTCCTCCGGGATCTGGATTCTTGCCGCTCCGTGAAACAATCGGACGCGAAAATCCCGAAAACCGATCCCCTTCAATTCTTCTTCTGCTTTTTCAATTGTCTCCAGCATTTCCCTCTGAAGTACGGTTCCGGTTGGTATCCGGGTTGCCAGACAGGCATAGGAAGGCTTGTCCCAGGTAAAAAGCCCCTCTTCTCTGGAACGTCTCCGGATTTCTTTTTTGGTCAGCCCACATTCCCGGAGAGGGGAAAGGACTTTAAGTTCATGCGCAGCCCTCATTCCCGGTCTGTCAAAAGAATCATCAGAGGCATTACTTCCATCCAGCAAAAGTGTATAGCCATCCTTCAAAGCTCTTTCCTTTAAGATGGAAAACAATGTTTTTTTGCAGTAATAGCATCTGTTTGCAGGATTGGCAGAAATCTCGTTCTCCTTTAAAACATCATGTTCTACTACAATAAGTGTTTTCCCAAGCTCTCTTGTCAGACGTCTGGCATCCTCCAGTTCAAAAGCAGGCTGAAATACTGTTTTTATAAAGTAAGGCTGTACGTCAGCGCCGTACTTCCCTGCCATTGCAAGAAGAAAAGCAGAGTCAACGCCGCCGGAAAATCCAAGTGCCGCCCTGGGATGCTGCAAAAAAAATTCTTTTAAAGTCATGTTGTTTTCTCCTGTATAAAATCAGACAGGCTCAGCTGTTCACAGGTTTCCATATTTTTCTGTCTTCCTGTTTTTTCTTTTTCAATATCCTTCTCCGGGAGTTCTTCCAGAAACGCAGAGGAATCTTCCGCAAAGGTCAGAAGCAGTTCCTCTCTTGCCCGGGTCATCCCCACATAAAACAGACGTCGTTCCTCTTCCACATCTGTGGGATTTTCCTCTCTTTCCAGAGGAACTTCTCCTTTTTCCATTCCAAAAAGAATTACTACAGGAAATTCCAGTCCTTTGGAAGCATGAAGCGTCATAAGAGACACTGCGTCTCCATGATAGCTTTTTCCTCCGTATCGCTTTAAATCTCCTTCTTCACCCAGAAGAACCGCGTCCAGAAATTCCTGGGTACTGTTATAAAAAATCGCCATATCTGCCAGCATCTGCAGGTTTTTATCTTCGGTAAGCTCCAGATCCTCTGCCCATTGCTGTATCAGTTTTTTTGGCTTTGTCCTTTTCCATTTCTTTTCATATCTGGCTGCCATTTCCTCATAAATGCCTGATGAAATCCGGCTGTCTTCCAGATTCCACAGTTTTTTTACAGCCTCTTCTCTGTAAGCAGGATTCTCCGGCTCTGACAGAGAACAGAAAAAACTGATTGTTCCCTGAACAAGAGGATTCTCCAAAAATCCTTCTCTTCCCCGCACCACATAAGGAGTCCCTTCTTCTTTCCAGGGCTTCAGTTTACGCTCCATTCCCGGATTATTGCCGATCACTGCCAGAGCGCTGTTCAGGATATGTCCGGTACTCCGATAATTATATTCCAGAGAGATCTGCCTGGTTTCCGGATACTCTCTCTGCATTTTCGCAAAACAGCCGGAATCCGAGCCACGGAAGCCGTAAATAGACTGATCCGGATCTCCAATCACAAAAAGTTCTTTTCCATTTTTATTCCATTCCCGGATCAGTTCGTACTGTATCGGACTGATATCCTGAAATTCATCCACCATAAGATACGAAAAGTTTCATTCCCAGGACTGTTTTTTCCTGTTTTCATGATTTTCTCTGCATATTTTAAGTGTCTCGGTCAAAAGGTCGTCAAAGTCACAGAGGCCTCTGCGATGCAGCCGCTCCTGAGGTGTATCAGATAATCCATATTCCCCACACAGTTCCTTTGCGATTTCTGTCAAAGCAGAAGTGTCTGCAAGAAAAATTTCCCGCCCCTGTCTTTTCAGAAAATCCAGACAAATGGAATGAAAGGTTCCTATGTGCATGCGACTGATGTTTCGTTTGGAACCAGGCTGCAGCGTAAGGCGTTCTTTTAATTCCTGCGCAGCCTGATTGGTGAAGGTCACGGCTGTGATCTCTCCCGGTCCTGCGGTCTATTGCCTCTGCAGCCTGCCTCTGTTTCTCATTCAGTTCTTCCTTTTTCCCGGTTTCTTTACAATTCTCTTCTTTTTGCTCTTCCTCATTCTGATTCAGGCGTTGACCGGAAACGATTGTCTCTTTCTTATTCTTTTCTTCCGGATGCATTTCTTCTTCGCTGAAAAAAGACATCTGTCCATTTGGAGTTTCAATCTCATCCTGCTCAAAAAGGCGGATCACCCCATATTCTCCGTCAAATCCCGGAGTTCTTTTTACCTGTCCGGCTCTCAGCCTCCGTATCCCTTCTGCGATCATATATCCGGCCTCTTTCCGGATTTCCTCCACCGGTATTTCCCGGAGGATTTCAAATTCCGGTCCAAGCTTACAAAGCATGGTCTCGTACCGCTCCTGTACCTTTTTGCTGGCAGGTGTTTTTCCTGTGGAAGCTGCAATCACTTCAGGCAAAGGAACCAGATATTCAAATGGCTTTTTATTTTTTCTTTCCCTGCCGTCCTTCCGGTCAGAAAGCTGCAGCACCCTGTGATCCACACCGATTGTGATCTTCTTTCCACAGATCGGGCAGGTTCCCCCATACTTTTCAGACTCTTCCGGACTCAGACAAAGATGGCATTTCCTGTGTCCGTCAAAGTGGTATTTTCCTTCTTCCGGGAAAAATTCAATGGTTCCCTCCAGTCCCCTGCCTTCCTGAATTGCCTGATATAATCCCTGATAACTCAAATCTATATCCAGAAGATTGGCTTCCCTGCCTAATTTAGCCGGAGAATGCGCGTCTGAATTGGAGATCAGCTGGAACCGATCCAGTGCAGAAAGCTTCCAGTTCATCAGAGGATCCGAAGAAAGCCCTGTTTCTACTGCATGGATATACGGGGTCAGATCTTCAAAACACTCCTCCACTGTATCAAAGCCGGAAAACGCTCCAAACATGGAAAAATGTGGCGTCCATATGTGAGCCGGGATCAGGATGCCCTGAGGACATAACTCCAGCATGATCTCCAGCAAATCATGGCTGTCAAGGCCCAGGATCGGTCTTCCGTCCGAATGGATGTTTCCTATAGTCTCCAGTTTTTTGGAAAGCTTCTCTGCGTCCTCCAGCCCCGGAAGAAGAATCACATTATGAACCTTTCTCACCTTACCGTTTTTCTTATAAATAGAGCTGATCTCACCGGAAAGCACAAACCTTGGCGCGTTGTTTCGATATTCCCCGCTTTCTTCCAGCACAGCCTCCTCTTTTAAACAATACAGCCCGTCTTCTGCGGGAATCAGCTTTTCTTTCAGTTCCTCTCTCCATTGCGGATGGGTAAAATCTCCGGTACCTAAAATGGAGATTCCTTTTTTTCTTGCCCACAGATCCAGATATTCCGGTGTTCCCTGTTTACTGGTAGCACGGGAATACCGGGAATGAATATGTAAATCTGCAATTCCCTTCATTTTATTCTCCCTGTAACCAAATTTTCTGTTAAAATTATAACACTTTTCATTTCTTATGGGAAGTCAGTATACAACAGGATTCTCCAAACTTTTAAAACTGTAAATAAACATTTAAAAATTGCAGTTCTGAATCTTACCCATAAAAAATAGCTGTCCTGACTTTGACGAGACAGACAGCTATTTTTTATAACAATTTAAGTATAACCTGGTACTGCAAATTTTACTACGAGAACTGACAGAACCAGATCCTCTTTTCATATTTATTTCTGCACAATATTGATGATCTTCTTCGGAACATAAATCTCTTTGATGATTGTTCCTGTCAGCTTATCTGCAACCACCTCTTTTGCTTTTGCAAGGGCAGTCTCTTTGTCTGCATCCACCGGAAGAGCTACCACACCTCTTGTCTTGCCGTTGATCTGAACAGCGATCTCAATGGTATTCTCTACGGTCTTAGCTTCGTCATACTCCGGCCATGGCTGCTGATATACATAGCCTTCATAGCCGCAGGTATTCCAAATCTCCTCTGTAATATGAGGCGCTACCGGATTCAGAAGAAGCAGGAAGGCACGGTATTCGCCTTTTGTGATGCTTCCCTTTTTGGCAAAGTCATTGAGAAGGGTCATCAGCGCTGCAATTGCCGTGTTGTATTTCAGATTCTCAAAATCATTGCTTACTTTTTTGATGGTCTGATGCATCTTCGTTTCCATATCACTGCTGAAGCCGTCACCTTCTACAAGGATATCCTGCAGTTTCCATACACGCTCCAGGAAACGACGGCAGCCCTTTACACCATTCTCTGACCAGGATGCGCTAAGGTCAAAGGCACCAATGAACATTTCATAGGTACGGAGGGTGTCTGCGCCGTAATCATTGACGATATCGTCCGGATTTACTACGTTTCCGCGGGATTTTGACATTTTTTCACCGTTTTCGCCGAGAATCATTCCATGAGAGGTACGTTTCTGGTATGGTTCCGGGCAAGGCACAACCTTATTATCATACAGGAATTTATGCCAGAAACGGGAATACAGAAGATGGAGGGTTGTATGCTCCATTCCACCATTATACCAGTCAACCGGCAGCCAGTAATTCAGTGCCTCCGGGCTTGCAAGCGCTTCTGTATTATGCGGATCTGTATAACGAAGGAAATACCAGGAGGAACCGGCCCACTGAGGCATAGTATCTGTCTCACGTTTCGCAGGTCCGCCACAGCATGGACAGGTGGTATTTACCCAGTCAGTCATAGCTGCCAGAGGAGACTCTCCGTTGTCTGTAGGCATGTAGCTCTCTACATCCGGAAGTTCCAGAGGAAGTTCGCTTTCCGGAAGTGCTACATAACCGCACTTGTCACAGTGTACGATCGGGATCGGCTCTCCCCAGTAACGCTGACGGGAAAATACCCAGTCTCTCAGCTTGTAATTTGTTTTTCCTGTTCCAAGCTTCTTCTCTTCCAGCCACTCAATGATCTTCTTCTTTGCATCGGCAACTTCCAGACCATCCAGGAATCCGGAATTGACCATTTTACCGGTAGCAACATCTGTAAAAGCTTCTTCCTGTACGTTTGCACCACCTGCTACTACCTCGATGATCGGCATATTAAACTTCTTTGCGAACTCCCAGTCACGGGTATCATGAGCCGGAACAGCCATGATCGCGCCGGTACCATAGCTCATCAGTACATAATCGGAAACCCAGATCGGAATTTCCTTTCCGTTTACCGGATTTACGGCACGGATACCGTCAATCTGTACACCTGTCTTTTCTTTTGCAAGCTCAGAACGCTCAAAATCAGACTTCCTTGCAGCCTGTTCCTGGTACTCGTGAACAGCATCCAGGTTTTTGATTTCGTCTTTATATTTTTCCAGCATTGGATGCTCCGGAGAAACAACCATATAGGTTGCGCCAAAAAGAGTATCCGGTCTGGTTGTATAAACAGTCAGCTTATCTTCTTTTCCGGCAATGGCAAAGTCAACCTCTGCTCCCTGGCTTTTTCCGATCCAGTTTTTCTGGGAAACCTTTACACGTTCAATATAATCAACATCATTAAGGCCTTCCAGAAGCTTTTCTGCATAATCAGTGATCTTCAGCATCCACTGGCTTTTTACCTTGCGGACAACCGGAGAACCACACCGCTCACAGACACCATTTACTACTTCTTCATTGGCAAGTCCTACCTTACAGGAGGTACACCAGTTGATCGGCATTTCTGTTTTGTAAGCAAGACCGGCATTAAACAGCTTCAGGAAAATCCACTGAGTCCATTTATAGTATTCCGGATCTGTGGTATTTACTTCTCTGTCCCAGTCAAAAGAATATCCCAGAGAATGAAGCTGCTCTTTAAATCGTTTTACATTATTTGCGGTAACGATCTTTGGATGGATCTTATTCTTGATGGCATAGTTTTCTGTGGGAAGGCCAAAAGCATCCCATCCCATAGGATAAAGTACATTGTAGCCCTGCATTCTTCTTTTTCTTGCAACAATATCCAGAGCTGTGTACGGTCTTGGATGCCCTACATGAAGTCCCTGTCCTGACGGATACGGAAACTCTACCAGAGCATAATATTTCGGTTTGCTGTAATCATCTGTTGCGGCAAAAGCTTTATTGTCATCCCAGATCTTCTGCCACTTTTTCTCGATCACCTTATGATTGTAAGGTACTGACATAATTTTTCCTCCTTATAGCAAATAAAAAAGCCCTTCTTCTCCATATTTAGAGACGAAGGGCTAAATTCCGTGGTACCACTCTAATTCATCGGACACCTAATCCGATGCACTCATTGAATCTGTAACGGGATTTCCCGTCCAAAGCTACTTTTCTTTCACTCCGGCAACTCCAAGGCGAGTTCAGAAACGTCCTTTCCTGCCTCGCACCAGACGGCAGGTCTCTGAAAAAGGTTTCCTTTCTTACTGCTCCTCTTCTTCGTCTTTGTTCCTAATAATTCTAACCATTCCCTGTATGTTTGTCAAGGATTAAATTCTCCCGAGATGCTTCTCTGAAACGCTCTCAGTATGATATTCCGCGCCTCCCTGGCTTTTTCCGCATCCATATTTTCTATTTGTTCAAGAGGATAAGAAAGACCCAGCTTTTCATATTTGACCTTTCCCATAGTATGATAAGGAAGAACTTCCAGTCCCCTGACATTTTTAAACCCTGCCAGAAGCTTTCCAAAATTTTTCAGATGCTCTTCCTGATCTGTAATCCCCGGTACCACCACATGGCGTACGATCATGGGAATCTCGGCTTTTTCAAGCGCTCCGGCAAATTCCAGCACATGCTTCTGGCTTAGTCCGGTCAGCGCTTTATGCTCCTCTTCATTACTGTGCTTAAAATCCAAAAGCACAAGATCAAGGACATCAAACAGTTTTTCAAACTCCTGCTGCCTTTCCTTTCGATACATGATCCCGGAAGTATCCAGACAAGTATGGATCCCCTGTTTTTTTGCCTCGCGGAAAAGTTCTGTCAGGAAATCAAGCTGCATAAGAGGTTCTCCGCCGGTAGCGGTAATCCCTCCGTTTTTATAAAAAACCTCATTCTTTTTGTAGGCATCCAGTATTTCTTCCACTGTCATCCTCTTTCCTTCTCCCTGTTTCCAGGTATCCGGATTGTGGCAGTACAGGCATCTCATGGGACAGCCCTGAAAGAATACTACAAAACGAACTCCGGGACCATCAACGGTCCCGAAGCTCTCTGTAGAATGAATATATCCCTTATGGTCATATTCTTTTTGCATCTGCTTACATTCCCTCATGGAAGGTTCTGGAAATAACCTCATCCTGCTGCTCTTTTGTCAGCTTATTGAAGTTTACCGCGTAGCCGGATACACGAACAGTCAGCTGCGGATATTTTTCCGGATGTGCCTGTGCATCCAGAAGTGTTTCTCTTGTAAAAACATTTACGTTCAGGTGATGACCGCCTTTTTCTACATAACCGTCAAGTAAATTTACCAGGTTATCTACCTGTGCGTCACTGATATTCATAGTAAAATCCTCCTGTAATCTAAGATATTTATAATTGAAAGATCATTCTGCCTCGTCTACACTGAGGTTTGGTTCACAGCATGCGCAGTCCGGCTCAAGAGAAAAACTCAGATCGTCCAGACTGATGGAATCCAGCATCACCATGTCCTCTTTTCCAAGTGCTCCCGGAATAATGGAGAAGGTATTGGAAATTCCGTCCTGTGCTTCTTTAAACGGAAGCTTGGCTACAGAGCTTAAAGAAGCAACTGCTCCATGGCTGTCTCTTCCGTGCATGGGGTTTGCACCCGGTGCAAAAGGCTCGCCAGCCTTACGTCCGTCCGGTGTTGCTCCTGTATTCTTGCCATATACCACATTGGAGGTAATGGTAAGGATAGAGGTTGTAGGGATGCCGCCGCGGTAGGTCTGAGTGGTGCCTACATAGTGCATAAAATCTTTTACGATCTTGTATGCGATCTCATCTACACGGTCGTCGTCATTTCCGTATTTCGGATAATCGCCCTCCACCTCAAAGTCTACCACAATGCCGTTCTCATCACGGATGGTTTTTACCTTTGCATATTTAATAGCAGAAAGAGAATCTGCGATTACAGAAAGTCCGGCAATACCCGTTGCAAACCAGCGTGTTACATTTTTGTCATGAAGAGCCATCTGAAGACGCTCATAACAGTATTTGTCATGCATGTAGTGAATGATATTCAGGGTATTCACATATACATGAGACAGCCAGCGGCTCATATCGTCGTAGCGTTCCATAACCTCATCATAATCCAGATATTCAGAGGTGATCGGACGGTATTTCGGCCCTACCTGTTTCTTGGTAATCTCATCTACACCGCCATTGATCGCATAGAGAAGGCACTTGGCAAGGTTTGCGCGGGCACCGAAGAACTGCATTTCCTTACCGACACGCATGGAAGATACACAGCATGCGATCGCATAGTCATCTCCATGAGTCACTCTCATCAGATCGTCATTTTCGTACTGAATAGAGGAAGAAGCGATGGAAGTCTTTGCACAGAAACGTTTAAAGTTCTGTGGAAGTCTTGTAGACCACAGTACCGTCAGGTTTGGCTCCGGTGCCGGTCCCAGGTTGGAAAGAGTATGCAGGTAGCGGTAGGACATTTTTGTTACCATGCTCCTGCCGTCAATTCCCATTCCTGCAATAGATTCTGTAACCCAGGTCGGATCTCCGGAAAACAGCGCATTATACTCCGGGGTTCTGGCAAATTTTACCAGACGGAGTTTCATGATGAAATGGTCGATAAACTCCTGGATCTGTTCCTCTGTAAATGTTCCGTTTGCAAGGTCTCTCTCTGCATAAATGTCAAGGAAAGTAGAAGTACGTCCCAGAGACATAGCTGCCCCGTTCTGCTCCTTGATCGCTGCCAGATAGCCGAAGTACAGCCACTGAATCGCTTCCTGCACGTTCTGAGCAGGTCTGGAAATGTCCAATCCGTAAATTTCCCCAAGCTTTTTCAGTTCTTTCAGAGCCTTGATCTGCTCGGAAAGCTCTTCACGATTGCGAATTACATCCTCGTACATATTGCTTCGTGTTCCAGCCTTCTGATCTTCCTTGTCCTCGATCAGACGGTCTACACCATAAAGTGCCACACGACGGTAATCGCCAATAATACGGCCGCGTCCGTAAGCATCCGGAAGTCCGGTGATGATGTGACTGGAACGGCAGGCACGCATTTCCGGTGAATAAACATCAAATACTCCGTCATTATGTGTTTTTCTGTATTTTGTATAAAAATCAACAATTTCCGGATCTACATGATAGCCGTTGTCCTCGCAGGCTTTGATCGCCATGCGGATTCCGCCGTTTGGCTGAAGGGCACGCTTAAACGGCTTATCAGTCTGAAATCCTACGATTTTTTCTTTCTCTTTGTTCAGGTATCCCGGTCCGTGGGAAGTGATGGTAGAGATAATATGTGTATCCATATCCAGGACACCGCCTTTATTTCTCTCTTCCTCTGTCAGTTCCATTACCTGCTCCCATAACTCATTGGTCGCTTTTGTCGGTCCTGCCAGAAAGGTTTCATCTCCCTCATAGGGTGTATAGTTTTTCTGGATAAAATCACGTACGTTGATTTCTTTCTCCCAGACTCCGCCTTTGAATGAAGCCCATTCCTGTCTCATTGATCGTCCTCCTGGTATCTTTTTTCTGAAGTTGCTGTCAGGCAACTTAACTTTCATGATTAGAATATATAGTATAGCCAGTCTTACGTCAAGGTATATCTTGTATATTTTGGAGGACAATATTCAGTTTCCATATTTTGCACAAAAATATCGTACTTTTTTCGTCCATTTTGCATGAAACGTAAGGGAATCATCTTTTATTTCAGAAGTAATTCATAGGTGAACCGTCCCATGGATTTTTTCAAAAGAAATACCGCAGCCAGAGCACAGATTCCTCCAAGTACCAGTGAAATCCATACATTGATTAAAAGCACTCCCATAAACTGGCCTGTCGCCAGAAGAATCAGCGGGAGTACCAGAAATACTGCGCCCTGCTGGGTCTCTTCCACACCCTGAGCTTTTGCAGAGCCTCTTACGATCAGAGTGATTGCCATCAGAGAAATCGACGGTGCGATCAAAAGTAAAATAATAAGCCAGTTGATTCCCGGCACCAAAAATTTTCCCAGAAAAAACATAGTTTCTGCCTCAAGCACCAGAAGCATCACCAGAAAAGAAAGCATCGAAAATTCTTCTGCAAACTGAAGGTAGCATTTCCGGATCTCCATTTTATCCATCTGCGGCTCGTATCCCATTAACTCGTCAATACTGATGTTAAAATACGCGGCAAGCCGGGGCAGCAGCGTAATATCCGGATACGTCATTGCCGTTTCCCACTTAGAAACCGCAGCCTTCGATACACCCAGATATGCAGCCAGTTCATCCTGTGTAATTCCTCGCTTATGACGATTTTTTATCAATACACTGCCAAGTCTGATCTCTTTCATCTGTTCCACCTCCTGCCTGTATTATAAAAAAACATGAGATAGAAAACAATGGAGTTCTGATTGACTTCTGTTAAAAAAATCAACCTGCAGGAAACTTTTATTTGAAAGAGGATTTTAACTGCAAAAAAATGATGCTGCCAATATTCATGACAGCACCATTTATTCATTTTCCTGAATCCGTGAAGTTCATCCTTTTTTGCAACCAGCTCTCAAAACAGAACTGGT
>OAVH01000006.1_pt1 | contig 178605 bp, 152 predicted proteins | sample 1495281 | NCBI WGS metagenome assembly OAVH01 (sample SAMEA2580082, study PRJEB22360) | human gut metagenome | biome: human gut; feature: human-associated habitat; material: faeces | place: Denmark | collected 2008/2010
TAACCCCTCAAGAGTGAGGGGAAGGGGAGTTGAAGTGTCGGAGACACTTTTTTATTCCGTTTATGTGGATGTGAAAGATGTTGACAATCACAGAAAATGGGTACACTAAGGAAGAACCTTATTGCAGGAAAGTGAGGTAAATCATGTTAACAAGTGAACAAGCAAAACAAAATCAAGAAAAGTACGGTTTTAATGAACTGGTAGAAGGAAAGAAGAAAAGTATTCCACAAATATTTTTAGAGCAATTCAAAGATTTCCTTGTAATCATTTTAATTTTCGCAGCAGTGATTTCAGGATTCTTAGGTGATGCAGAAAGTGCGATCGTTATTTTTGTAGTAATTACGATCAATGCGATTCTTGGCACTGTTCAGACTGTGAAGGCGGAGCAGTCGCTGAAGAGTTTAAAACAGCTGTCTGCACCGGAAGCGAAGGTGCGCCGAGACGGTGTCGTAATTCAGATTCCTTCCAGAGAAGTAACCATCGGTGACGAAGTGATCATTGAAGCAGGAGATTGTATTCCGGCAGATGGAAAGCTTCTGACGGTAGCAAGTCTTAAGGTGGATGAAAGTGCACTGACCGGAGAGAGCTTATCTGTAGAAAAATCTCTGGATGAGGTGCCGGAGGGCGCAGCGCTTGGGGATCAGACAAATCGAGTATTTTCAGGAAGCTTTGCTACTTACGGAAGAGCAACCTGTGAAGTTACAGAGATTGGAATGGAGACGGAAGTCGGCAAGATTGCGAAGCTTCTGAAGACAACCTCAGAGAAACGGACACCGCTTCAAATCAATCTGGATGATTTCGGAAGAAAATTGTCGATCATCATTTTAGTATTCTGCGGTATTCTCTTTGGAATTAATGTATTTCGCGGAGATTCTATTGTAAATGCATTCTTATTTGCAGTTGCTCTTGCAGTTGCTGCAATTCCGGAGGCGTTGAGTTCGATTGTCACGATTGTTCTCTCTTTCGGTACACAGAAAATGGCAAAAGAGCATGCAATCATTCGGAAATTGCAGGCAGTAGAGGGACTTGGAAGTGTATCTATCATTTGTTCCGATAAAACGGGAACGTTGACTCAGAATAAGATGACGGTGGAAGATTATTACGTAGATGGCAGCAGAATTCCGGCAGACAAGATTGATCCGGAGCAGGAAAATCAGAGAAAGCTTCTAAGATTCAGTATTTTATGTAATGACTCTACAAACACAGACGGAAAAGAAATCGGTGACCCAACAGAGACTGCACTTATCAATCTTGGAAGTAAGCTTGGTTTTGATGCTATTGATATAAGAAATCGCTATCATAGAGAGTCTGAGATTCCATTTGACAGTGATAGAAAATTGATGTCTACTGCACATACAATGAATCAAAAATATACAATGGTAGTAAAAGGCGCTGTAGATGTGCTGCTCACACGTATGAGCCACATTTGTATCGGCTCTGAGATCCGCAAGATCACAGACGAGGATCGACAGACGATTGAAAAACAGAATCTGGAATTTTCACGGGATGGACTTCGTGTGCTTGCATTTGCGTATAAGGAAATGGGTGAAGAAAGAGAATTGACATTGGAAGACGAAGATCAGCTTACTTTCTTAGGATTGATCGCAATGATGGACCCGCCGAGAGAAGAGTCTAAGGCAGCAGTTGAAGATTGTATTCGTGCCGGTGTAAAGCCGATCATGATCACTGGAGATCATAAAATCACGGCAGCAGCAATTGCAAAGCGAATCGGTATTTTAAAGGACGAATCTGAAGCTTGTGAAGGCGCAGTAATTGAAAATATGTCCGATGAAGAATTAAGAGATTTTGTAGAAGGAATCTCCGTCTATGCAAGAGTTTCACCGGAACACAAGATCCGTATTGTCCGCGCATGGCAGGATAAGGGAAATATTGTATCTATGACAGGTGACGGCGTAAATGATGCTCCGGCTCTTAAGCAGGCAGATATCGGAGTAGCAATGGGAATTACGGGAAGCGAGGTATCTAAGGATGCGGCAGCTATGGTTCTTACAGATGATAACTTTGCAACCATTATTAAAGCAGTAGAAAATGGACGTAATATTTATCAGAACATTAAAAACTCAATTCAGTTCCTGTTATCCGGAAACTTTGGTGCGATCCTTGCTGTATTGTATGCGTCAATTGCGGGCTTGCCGGTTCCATTTGCACCGGTTCACTTGTTATTTATCAACTTGTTGACAGATAGTCTTCCGGCAATCGCACTTGGTCTGGAACCGCATACGAAAGATGTGATGAATGAAAAACCTCGTCCGATGAACGAATCTATTTTGACAAAACCATTTTTATTGAGTATTGGAACAGAAGGCCTTGTAATCGGAATTATGACAATGGTTGCATTTATGATCGGATATGGACAGGGCGGAAGCTTACTTGCAAGTACGATGGCATTTGGAACACTTTGCATGAGCAGATTGGTGCATGGCTTTAACTGTAAAGCTGCAAAACCGGTTATTTTCACAAAGAGATTCTTCAATAACATTTACCTGATCGGAGCGTTTTTCATTGGATTTGTATTGATTACAGCAGTTATGACGATTCCGGCATTGCAGGGAATGTTTAAAGTTGTTACACTGAATATGAGTCAGTTGTTAACTGTTTATGGTCTGTCACTGTTGAACCTTCCGGTAATACAACTTTTAAAGTGGATCAGAAATAAAGTAAATTGTAAGTAAAGCGAATCAGAGAGTGAGGTGCACATGGAATTAAATCAGGAAAACATTCGGAAAATTAAAGAAATCATATTGTTTACAGCGGTTATTATTGTCTGTCTTTGGAAATATGAGACCGTGTTAGACATATTGTTTTTTGTGTTGAATATTCTGACGCCATTTATTTTGGGAGGTGCTATTGCCTTTGTACTGAATGTTCCTATGAATTTTGTACAGCGGCACCTCTTTGATGAAGAAAGAATCAAAAAGAGTAAAGTATTACAGAAGATGGCAAGACCGGTGAGTATGATTCTTGTACTTATTGCTGTTTTCGGTATTGTTGCAATCGTTATGTTTATTTTGATTCCTCAGCTTGGAGAGACCTTTGCAAATCTGGGAAGAAGTATTCAGGCTTTTATTCCGCAGCTTCAAGAGTGGGCAGCTCGTCTCTTTAATGACAACAAAGAAATTATGGACACGGTTAATAATCTGGAATTTGACTGGAATAAGATTATGGATACCGGAATTAATTTTTTTAAGAGCGGTGCAGGAAGTGTTGTGGATTCTACGATCACAGCTGCAAAAAGTATTGTAAGCGGACTTACGACGTTTTTCATTGCATTTGTATTTGCAATTTATATTTTATTGCAGAAAGAGAAGTTGGGAGTTCAGGCTAAGAAAGTATTGTTTGCCTTTGTGCGGCGTGGAAGAGCAGAGGCGACGGTGGAAGTACTGTCTCTTACTTATAATACATTTTCCAGTTTTCTCACCGGACAGTGTGTAGAAGCTGTCATTTTAGGAAGTATGTTTGCAGTGTCGATGACAATTTTGAAGCTCCCGTATGCGCTTCTTGTTGGAATGCTGATTGCATTTACGGCGTTGATTCCAATCTTCGGAGCCTTCATAGGGTGTGGAGTGGGAGCATTCTTGATTTTCATGGTGGACCCGATGAAAGCCTTAATCTTCGTTGTACTGTTTCTTGTATTGCAGCAGATTGAAGGAAATCTTATTTATCCGCATGTAGTTGGCAATTCGGTGGGACTCCCATCCATCTGGGTACTGGCAGCAGTCAGTATCGGTGGAAGTCTGATGGGCGTTGTGGGAATGTTGATCTTCATCCCAATTGTGTCTGTAGTATATGCACTGTTTCGGGAAATCGTATATTTGAAGTTGAAGAAGAATCAGATTGATCCGAAGGAATTGGAAAATATGTAATAATAAAAGGAAAATAGATAAAAAGTGGACGCATTCTTAAGAAAGTGTCCACTTCTTATGTATTAATTGTCTTTTTTATATATTGCGTTGTAAATTTGTTCAAGATTATAGTCGGGAGCGAAGTTTTTTGCTACAGCACAGAGGTGTCGGATAGTATCCGCATCTTCCTCCAGTTCTTCAGCGATCGTTTCGGGAGTTTTATCTTTGCGGAGTTTTTTGGTGAGTTGTTCTAATAATTTGAATTTTCTGCCTTCTTCTCGGCCTTCTTCACGCCCTTCTTCCCGTTCATAATATTTTTCTTCCCATGCCTGCATATATTTCACTCCAATTTCTTCGTTGGACTTAACCTTTTGCACACGCTGATGGATTCGTTTGATGCGATCACTGGTTGAATGTTCAGCTACTTGATTTGTAGTATTTTCCAGATAGTGCAGAAATTCGACAAGTTCCGGCGATACTTCTTCAGGATTTGTACCACGGGTATTTAAGAAAATTTTAGTAGCACCATCATTTAGTCCGCATTCAGGTCGTTCTTCACATTTATAATTGAAAGTATAACGATATAATCCTAATCCGAATGGGTCAAATGGTGTGATGATAATGATAAATGATCGATTCAGAATGTTATAATTGGGAATACCGGGCTCCATTAAGCTGGTGTCAATCATTGCCTGATAGTAACGGCTTCTTTTAGCTAAATCAGTCTGACGTTTTTTCTGCATCTCTGTGTTGTAAATGCTTTTATCCTCGTCCATTGAACAAACATCCATACGGATAGAACGAATGGCGGGTGAGACTCGGAGTTCTTTCTCGGTTTCATTTTGTGTAAGCAGTGGAACAGTATGCCCAAAGATGATGCTGAGAGCATCTTGATGTGCCTGAGGGTCTTCCATTACTTCATCAAATAAAAAGCGGTCAGTAAGGTTTAAGTCACTTAACGGTATTAAATTTTGTTTCATATGTTTCTCCTTTGATTTTATCATAAAGTTTTTTTAGTGCATAGATAAAATTAGGAAAATACAGTCATAGGCATCACTCCTGTACATTTAATGAATCAAACATTGGAATCTTCGATGAAAACATCCTGAAATTATAGATTAATAGAATATTTGAATTGTAAAATATAGTAACACAGGAATGAAAGGAAGACAAGAGAATAAGATAATCAAGAAGGGAAAGGATATATCAGAGCAATTCAAAGGAAATGTGAAGTAATATGTGAGAAAAACAAAAAACCACTGGATTTTTAAAATCAGTGATTTTTTGTTGGAAAATGATATATATCGTTTGTGAAGGTATATAAAGTAAAAAGAAAATGATTAATAAGTAGTATCTGCTGGTTAAGTCCGTGTGGGACTTAATCAGCAGACACTAATTATAGATGGAATAAAAGGAAGAGGACAATATATAGGAACATATATTGCCCTATCGACATTACAAAGATATTGGTGGGGAGAAGTAAAGTTTTATATTGACGGAGATGAAGAATATCCAACGATTTGTGGAACCGGTATGGAAGATTATTTCGGCGGTTCCTGGAGTTTTGCAAAACAGGAAGCGGGAAAGACAATAGAACAGACCTATACGACTTCTTTTCTTGGATATCCGTATTATTCCAGACATGATGATCTTACAAAGAATCCATATCATAATGATGATTGCCCGCCTATGAGAGGCTTCTATCGGTGGCATGTGAGAGATCCAATCTTTTTTGAAGAAAATCTTAAGGTAACAGTTCAGCAAATTGGTGTAGGACATAACGGATTGTTTGAACGACAGGATGACTTGTCAAGTGTTGCGTATTGGTATCAAAATGAGCCTCACAATACATTTCCGAATCTTCTCGATAAAGAAAAAAGATGGCCGAGATAGGAAACAACAATGAATACAGATAATCTGGAGGGTTTTTTATGTCTAGAGAATTAATGCAGCAAAATATCCAGAAAGCCCAGTTGGAAATTGATGCTAAAAAAGATATTGTTAAAAATGGGAAGATGCGTCAGCATTATCACTTTATGGCACAGACAGGGTGGATCAACGATCCGTATGGACTGATTTATTATAAAGGGAAATATCATTTTTTCTTCCAATACAATCCATACTATGGCTTTTGGGATTGTATGCACTGGGGACACGCAGTAAGTGAAGATCTTGTTCATTGGGAATATCTTCCTCTTGCGCTGGCGCCTTCTGAGAATTATGACAATCATCCTCGCGGAGGCTGTTTTTCAGGAAGTGTCATCGAGCATGATGGAAAATTATTCTTAATGTTTACAGGAACAGCCAATAACGGAGATGGATTCGAACAGACGCAGTGTATTGCATACAGTGAAGACGGAATTCATTTTGAAAAATACGAAGGCAATCCGGTGCTGACAGCGCCAGAAGGAATTCCGACTGATTTCTTCAGAGATCCTAAGATATGGAAGCATGAAGATACTTATTATATGGTATGTGGTGCAAGCAGAAACCATAAAGCGCAGGCTCTTCTGTATCGTTATAAAGATATGTTTCATTGGGAGTTCTTCAATGTGCTTGCAGAGAGCCGCGGTGAGTGGGGCTACATGTGGGAGTGCCCGGATTTCTATCCACTTGGTGATAAATATGTCTTAATGTTCTCCCCTATGGGAGTAGGTGATCGTACGGTTGTGTATCTGGTGGGTGACTTTGATTATCAGACCGGAAAATTTGATTACCATGTAAATGGTGAAATTGACTGGGGATTCGATTACTACGCACCACAGTCCTTTGAAGCACCGGACGGACGCCGGATTATTGTAGGATGGGCAAATGCGTGGGACTGGATGCCATTTTGGAAGGACTGGGGACCGACTTATCAGGAAGGCTGGTGCGGTTTTTATAATATACCAAGAGAAGTGCGATTGATGGAAGATAATACGTTACAGTTTATACCGGTGAAAGAAATGGAATTGCTCCCACAAGAAGAGTGGAAGCAGGAGCAGATGTCTGTAGGCGAAGAAAGACAGGCTGTAAAAGCAGGAGATGGAATTTCCTATGAATGGAAATTTAAAGTCGATCTCGAACAGACAGATGCAACAGCATTGAAAATTATCATGCGAAGCGGTGAAGGAAAAGAGACGGTATGCACGCTTGATTTTGCGGAAAGCAAAATGTCCGTAGACCGCAATCACTCAGACGGATGGAGCAAAGGAATATCTGAAAGTATTTTGTATCTTCAGGACAAAAAAGAATTAGATATCCATATTTTCTCCGATCAGAGTTCCGTAGAGATCTTCACTGACCAGTATCGAAACAATCACTCGCTGAACATTTATGCCGGAAATGAGCAAAACGAGACTTATGTATGTGCCCGTGGTGGAAAAGTGGTTCTTAAGGATATGGAAACATATGGATTAGGAGAATGTTACCGATAAAGGAGAAGAGCTATGCAGAAGCAGTATGATGTGACAGCGTTGGGAGAATTGTTAATTGATTTTACTGAAAATGGAGTGAGTGAACAGGGAAATGCGCTGTTAGAAGCGAATCCGGGAGGCGCACCCTGTAATGTGCTTGCGATGTTACAGAAATTGGGGAAGCGTACCGCTTTTATCGGGAAAGTTGGAAAAGATCAATTTGGCAGATTGTTAAAGGAAACCATTGAGTCGGCAGGGATTGACTCTAGAAATCTGGTAATGGACGAAGAGGTAAACACAACACTTGCTTTTGTTCACACAGATAAAGATGGTGACAGAGATTTTTCATTTCGGAACCTTGTCTTTTACGCATGAAGAAGTAAAAGAGGCAACAAAATTTGCAGTAAAATGTGCGAAAGAAGCAGGAATACATATTTCCTTTGATCCAAACTTGCGGGAACCTCTGTGGAAAGATCTGGAGGACGCAAAGAAAGCAATGGCTTATGGTTTTCAAAATTGTGACATATTGAAAATTGCAGATAATGAATTACAGTTTTTTACCGGAGAAGAAGAGTTTGATCAAGCAGTATCTATTCTTCAGGAGAACTATAAGGTTCCGCTGATATGTATGACACTTGGAAAAGACGGAAGTCGCGCTTACTATAAAGGAAAGAGAGTATTTGCAAAACCATTTCTTCAAGATGCAACGATTGAAACAACAGGAGTCGGAGATACATTTACAGGGTGTATGTTGAATTTTGTTCTCGAAAAAAGGTTGGATGATCTGACAGAAAGTGATCTGGCAGAAATGTTAATATTTGCCAATGCGGGAGCATCATTGATTACAACCAGGAGAGGCGCGTTGAAGGTTATGCCTGAAAAAGAAGAAATTGAAAAAATTATACAGGGATGTTGTGGTTCATAGGAACCACAATGTCCCTAATTTTTTAACATTTTTTTGAATTGAGTTTACCGGATAACGTATATGAAGAGAATCTAAAAAAGTTAAACTTATGAAAAAGGCTTGATTTTTCAAGGAAAATCAAGATAATAAAAAGTGAGGTGGGATGGATTTTGGGAGAAGTAGACGGTATGGGCTGTTTTCGATCTGGGGTTTATAGGAATAGGTACAGGACCTATGAAAGTTTTTATGATACCATTTATTCTGACACGATGTACCCGAATGATTTAAGACCAAAAGAGAATCATGGATATAGGACAAAGCATAGAGGTTAAATAGTTTTTAAAGAAGCGTTTTTAGGCAGGTGAATGATAACCTGCCTATTATTTTCTGGAAAAATCAAAAAAATAAATTATTTAGAGAAAAGTTGTAACGAAAGCAGATTTTCTCCGACTAACCTATGAAGAAGGAGGTGAGCAGTTCTGGATTACGAGAAATTATATCATTCATATTACATGCAGGTCTATTCGTATGTGATGACAATTATGAGAAATCAGTCAATGGCTGAAGAAATTACGCAGAATACTTTTTTTAAAGCGATGACAGCAAAGAAGAAGTTCGAAGGAAGATCAAATGAATTGTCGTGGCTGTGTGGGATCGCGAAACATCTGGCAATGGATGAACACCGGAAAAATGCGAAAAGCTGTGAATTCGATGAATCTGTAGAAAGAGCAGGAGGAATATCTGCTGATCTGGAATCGGAAATGGAAGATAAAGATACAGCACTTCAGATTCATCTTATACTTCATGAACTGCAAGAACCCTACAAAGAAGTATTTCAGTTAAGAGTTTTTGGTGAATTGTCATTTTCACAGATCGGACTTATCTTTGGCAAAACCGAAAACTGGGCAAGAGTTACTTATCATAGGGCGAGAATTAAAATTCAAGAAAGGATGGGGAAAAATGAATAAGCATAGTTATGATAAATGTGAGATTGTTCAAGATCTTCTCCCACTGTATTATGATGATGCGTGCAGTACCGTCAGCAGGCAGTTGGTTGAAGATCATTTGAAAACATGTCAAAAATGTCAGAGAACTTATGAAGAATTACAAGATACTACGATTGATACAATGATCCAAAAGGAATCGGAAGGCGTGTTAGAGCGTCATGCAAAAAAGGAAAAAAATACCGCATATAAAGCCGGAGTTGTGATTGCACTACTGCTTATAATTCCTGTTGTAATTACTTTTTGGGTGTCTGTAAGCAGCGGTGGAGGATTGGGAGTGTTTTGGGTGCTGACCGCATCTATGCTTCTGGCGGGAGCATTGACCGTTGTTCCGCTGACATCCGGCAAAAATAAACTGTTGAGAAGTATTTTGATTGGAATTTTCGCTTTATTACTTATCATGTATTTTGTCGATCGCATGAATGGCGGCGGAGAATTTATTTTCTGGTCTGTACCAACGATTTTCGGATTGTCTGTCGTATTTTTCCCAATCATCATGAGAAAGATAAAGCTTCCGGTGGCACTGTCTGATAAAAAAGCGCTCATTACAATGATTTGGGATACGATGTGGCTCTATCTTACCATTTATGTAATCTGCAATCGTTCCGGAGATGTGGAAGGAATGCGCGCCGGTTTTATCGTTTCAGCGGTTATGATGAGCGGCGTGTGGATTGTTTTCCTAATTATCCGGTATCTGAAAACAAATGGATGGATCAAGGCAGGAATCGTGACAGCAGTTACCGGTATATGGTTTGCGTTCGCAAATGATGTATGCGTCTTTTTCACAGAACATAAAAAGCAGCTGACAATCAGTTTTGTAGATTTTTCGGATTGGAAAAATGTGTCTTGTGTGAATGCAAATATTTACATGATAGTTTTGATTATTGGCAGTATTGCAAGTGCGTTATTCATTATAAATGGCTGTTTAAAGAGGAAAAATGAAAAGTGACTCCATCACAGAACTTAATACCTTCTCCGTGATATATTCTAAAAAATGCTTTTTGGAGGATAGTCATGGAAACGAAAATGAAAAAGAAGCGCAGAGCTTTTGTAAATGAGAATGATTGTGTTGCATGCGGGTGCTGTGTGAAGGTGTGTCCGCGAAATGCCATTGAAGTTTGGAAAGGAATCTATTTGCATGGCTTGGGCTTCTTTGTTTCTTTATTCCATTGAAGAGTAAATGGTTCCGCTATGGTTTTTTTGATTTTCTTCTTCCTTATGTTTTTCCAGATGCTTTGGAACACAGGACTCGTGTTTGCAGGTGCGAAAGACCTTGGTCAGGTGGTAACACTTCTGTGGACGTTTAAGCTTCCGTGGCACTGGGCATATCATGGAACGGTATTTCATCAGGGAGTTGCACAATTTGCATTCGGTTTCTATAGTGTGATGCTCAAATCAACGGTTCTGGGACTTGTCACAATGGTATTGTTCAAACCTCGGAGTTGGTGCGTATATTGTCCGATGGGAACCATGACACAGCTCATATGTAAGGCGAAAAATCGGGGAAAAGAAGAATAATAAATAATGAATAGCGAATAGTGAATAATCCGTCAGGGATGTGGTTTTTTGAAAAACTGCATTCCTGATTTATTTTTTAGCTGGCATTTTTATAACCCACCTGTGGAATTAAAATAAAGTCATCAAAAAGATAGGTGTTCGCAGAAACGGAGGAATTGATGATGAAAGGATTTCATACAGGAGAAGGATATATGGGACTGGTAGACGGAAAATATGTGTTATTTGCAAGTGAATCAGATTATTATGATTATATGGAAGCGTAAAAGGAGGGGAAATCATGAGTAAGATTTATTTCACGTTGACAGGAACAAAACATTATTATGGACAAGATTTTCTGAAGAAAGGTATGAAGATCTACTTAGAGAAAGAACGGGATAATGAATACGATAAGGAAGCAATCAAGGTAACTTGTGAAGGACTTGGGAAAATTGGATATATAGCAAACAGTTCTTACACAGTAATCGGTGATTCCATGAGCGCTGGAAGAATCTATGACAAGATGGGAGATACTGCAAAAGCAAAAGTAGTGCTGGTCACTGATTGTGGAATTATTTGTCGGTTGAGCAAGAAGAGCCTTTTAGAGAGCGAATAGAATTCCAAGAAATAGTATGGTATTTTTTCGGGACATTTTACACGGAAAAATACCATATCTTCGTCTTATCTATGGTATACTAAAAATGTTACTGGGAAAAAGAAGGCTATAATTTATTATTAAAGTTAAGAAATTTATATTGCGAAATATATTTATTTAGGGAATCAGTACTGATTTAGAACAGAAATAGAAATATGGAGATGATAAACACACAGAGAAAAATGTTGTGTGAAAAATAGAGATTTACGATGTAAACAAGTATTTACCCCAAAATAGGAGGGGGTGGATGAGTGAGAAGAAAACAGAAAAAAGTATAGAATTATTGCGAAGGGTAGGGAGTTAATATGGGTAAACAGGAACAGTTGATTGAATATATAGTTCAGGACATTGTTGATATGTACTCTTCAGATCAGAAAATAGAATATGATGAGGCTATGAATAAATTTTATAATTCAAAAGTTTTTGAAAAACTACAAGATAAAGAAACTGGATTATATGTGGAAAGTTCAGAATATGTGTATGATCTTTTTAAAGATGAGATGAATTTCGGACGAATTGTTCAAGCGGAAATATAAGTTTTTTTGATATAACTTTAAATTATTGTAAGTGTAAGAAATTAGTAAAGTAATAGAGAAACGAGTGGGAACAGCGTAAGTTGGGTGAAGTGGCTAAAGAATTCACTTTTCACCGGCGGGAGTATATTAGGACTGTATACATATTGAAAAACAATCGAAATGATGAAATTCCAAGGATGATGAAAAAGGAGAAGTTCTTATGCCAAAGGGAGCGAAGCAAAAATATAAGCTGTATAGAGTTGCGCAGATTATGATGGAGCATACGGATGAAGAGCATTTTATTACAATGCCGCAGCTTATCGGTGAATTAGAAAAATACGGAATTACAGCAGATCGGAAAAGTCTTTATGCGAATTTACGGGATTTGGAAATTATGGGAATAGAAGTGGAAGGAGAGAAAGTCAGAAATGGATATCACTATCATGTAATAAACCGACCTTTTGAACTTCCGGAGTTGAAGCTTCTGGTAGACGCCATCCAGTCATCTAAGTTTATTACAGAGAGAAAATCTAACATTCTTATAAAAAAACTGGAGAAGCTTCTAAGCAAACATGAGGCACAAAAATTGCAGAGACAGGTCTATGTGTCCGGACGGATTAAGACGATGAATGAGAGTATTTACTATACGGTAGACGCCATCCACAATGCTATATCGGAGAATAGGAAGATTCGGTTTCAGTATTTTCAGTGGAATGTGAAAAAAGAAATGGAGCTTCGACATGATGGGGCATGGTATCTGGTCAGCCCTTGGGGATTGTCGTGGGATGATGAAAATTATTATTTGGTGGGCTATGACTCTGAGGTGCAGAAAATCAAGCATTACCGCGTAGATAAGATGCTTCATATTCAAATGACGGAAGAAGAAAGAGAAGGAAAAGAGCATTTTAACAAATTGGATATGGCGGATTATACGAAGAAGAGCTTTGGGATGTTCCGCGGAAAAGAAAAGACTGTAAAATTGTTAGTTGATAATCAATTAGCGGGGGTGATGATCGATCGTTTTGGCAAGACAATCAGTCTGATTCCTGTTGATGAGGAACATTTTACGATCAATGTAGATGTTCATGTGAGCAAGCAGTTTCTTGGATGGGTATTTTCTCTTGGAGAGCAGGTGAAGATTATCTCGCCGGATGAAGTGGTAGAACAAATGAAGAGAGAAATTGAGAGATTGAAGAGTCAGTATAATATTTAGAAGAAGAGGTCAGAGAAAGCAATCAAAGCTTAGCTGACCTTTTTTAGACGGAATCTGAGCATAACTTTTAATGACAAGAATCAAAATAGCATGCAAATATTCAGACAGGTGTGGTATAATAAAAGTTAAGTATATTCGAAAAATAAAAGACAGAATGGGAGGAAATACTTATGGCAGAGAGAAAATATGATGTAACTGCACTTGGAGAGTTATTGATTGATTTTACAGAGAACGGAAATAGTGAACAGGGAAATCCACTTATGGAAGCGAATCCGGGAGGAGCTCCTTGTAATATGCTGGCGATGATTCAAAAACTTGGAGGTACAACTGCATTTATCGGAAAAGTCGGAAAAGACATGTTCGGAAGACAGCTTAAAACTGCGGTGGAAGCAGTTGGCATAGATACAAGGAATCTGATGGAAGATGAGGAAGTTCATACAACGCTTGCGTTTGTACATACCTTTCCAGATGGAGACCGTGATTTCTCATTTTACCGGAATCCGGGAGCAGATATGATGCTGGCAAAAGAGGAGATACAGGAAGATTTAATTAGAAATTCAAAAGCGTTCCATTTCGGAACATTATCGTCTACACATGAAGGAGTAAGAGAGGCAACCAGATATGCCATTGATGTGGCAAAAGAGGCAGGATGTCTTATTAGTTTTGATCCAAATCTTAGACCGCCGCTTTGGAACACACTGGAAGATGCAAGAAAAGAAATCGAATATGGACTTTCCAAGACTGATATTTTGAAGATATCTGACAATGAAGTGGAATTCCTCTGTGGAACTTCAGATTATGACGAAGGTGCGAAGATGTTGATTGAAAAATACAACATCCCATTCGTATGTGTGACACTTGGAAAGGATGGAAGCCGCGCATATTATAAGGGAATGCGCGTAGAAGTTCCGGGATTTGTTCAGAAGAATACCATTGAAACAACCGGAGCCGGCGATACATTTTGCGGATGTATGTTACATTACATTATCCAACATGGATTAGAAGATCTGACCGAGGAGAATTTAAGAGAACTTCTCACATTTGCCAATGCAGCGGCATCGGTCATCACAACACGAAAAGGCGCACTGGCGGTTATGCCGTCCAAAGAAGAAGTAGAAGAGCTGCTTCGTGAATAATGATAGAAATAAGGATTGAGGGAAAGAAGATGAGGAAACGGTTGATAGCGGCGTTGTTGATCATGCTGCTATGTATGGGGATGAGCATGACAGCTTATGCAGTCCCGCAGATAACGCCGGAGGAGCAGCCACCGGCTGAAGCAACGGAAGAAGAAGCGCAGGCATTTAAGGCGGCGCAGTTAAAGAAATATTATGATATGCCGGTGGCAACGAATGAGATCAAAGGGTGGCCACAGGGGCCGGGAACTTACGGAGAAGCGGCAATCATTATGGAGGCAGGAACCGGTGCCATCTTATACGGGAAAAATATTGATGATCAGCATTATCCGGCAAGCATCACGAAAGTGCTGACGGCGCTGGTGGCGCTGGAAAACGGCAAGATGGATGATAAAGTGACATTTACGCATGACTGTGTCTCATTCCTTCAGCCCGGAGACTCCAGTATCGGAATGAAGGAAAATGACGAGATCACGCTGGAACAGGCATTGTATGCAACGCTTCTGGCATCGGCAAATGAGGCGGCTTATGCTGTGGCGGAAAATGTGGGAACAAACGCCGGTCACGATTATCAATGGTTTATTGACCAGATGAATGCCCGTTGTAAAGAGCTTGGCGGAACCAATTCCAATTTTGTAAATGCAAACGGACTTCACGATGAAAACCATTACACCAGTGCAAGGGATATGGCATTGATCGGGAAGGAGCTTTTTAAGCATCCGGAGTTTTTCAAGATTGTACAGACACTGCAGTATGAGATCCCGTCATCAGGTACATGTCAGCAGCATGTATTTCAACAAAAGCATAAGATGCTGCAGCCTTCAAGTTCGAAATATTATGAGTATGCGGTAGGCGGAAAGACCGGTTATACATCGGATGCATTGGCGACACTTATTACTATGGCAGATAATGGAAGCATGAAGCTTGTCTGCGTCGTGCTTCGAACGCATGGGGGAAATAATTACCCGGATACTACCAATCTTTTTAATTACGCGTTCGATAATTTTGAACGGATTGACGTGAATGGGCAGGAGACTTCGGAAGATGTAGGAGATATTCTGAAAGACGAGAGCGGAGAACACAGTGGATATGTAGTTGTTCCGAAGGGTGTGAAGTTTTCAGATCTTAAGATGGAAATGACGGTTGATGAGGGACATACCGGAGAAGCAGTGCTTACTTATACCTATGAAGGAAATCTTGTGGGAAGTGCCAGAGTAAAACTCAGTGAGAAATATCTCAAGGAGCATAGGGCTGAGATTAAGAAACAAGAAAAGGAGACGAAGAAAGCAGATGCATCGGATGGGAAAAATCTTCAACAGAGTCTGATTGTTGTGGGAATGGCAGTTTTACTTTTGGCCTTAATACTGTTATTTATCGCGAAGATCAGACAGTATCGCAGAAGACTGGAGAGACGTCGCAGAAGACACCGGAGAAGATCGAGCCAGCAGAACAGAGCAGGGCAGAATCCGCGCAGGCGAAAGAAGTAAAATACCCCTTGACGAAAGAACGGTTCTTTTACTATAATAGAGAAGGTAAAAAACATAAGCAAAAAATGATGACGGAGACAGTACGGTGTTTCAGAAAGGCATAGCGAGCCGGGGATGGTGGAAGCCTGGTGCGAGTAAGAGATGTCTGAATATCACTCCAGAGTTGCAGCCGCTGAAAAGAAATCGGTGCATAACAAGTGTTAAGCACAGGAACATCCAAGTAGGCCCTGCCGGTATTCCCCCGTTACAGGGAAGACATATGATGGTATGTTTAGGTGGTTCATAAACGTGAGTAATGCTCTCGTCCTATTCAGGACGGGAGCTTTTTTATTTATCGCTCAATAAAAAGGAGGATTATCATGTATAAGAAGGTTTCAACAGATCTGAATTTTGTTGACAGAGAGAAAGCTACAGAGAAATTCTGGGCGGAAAATGACATTTTTGAAAAGAGTATGAAGCAGCGGGAAGGCAATGAGATGTATATGTTCTACGACGGCCCTCCGACAGCAAATGGAAAGCCGCATATCGGTCACGTGCTTACACGTGTTATCAAGGATATGATTCCAAGATATCGTACAATGAAAGGCTATGAGGTTCCAAGAAAAGCCGGATGGGATACGCACGGTCTTCCGGTTGAGCTTGAGGTTGAGAAAGCACTCGGACTTGACGGAAAAGATCAGATTGAAGAGTATGGTCTGGAGCCATTTATCGATAAGTGTAAAGAAAGCGTATGGAAATACAAAGGTATGTGGGAAGATTTCTCAAGTACGGTTGGTTTCTGGGCTGATATGGAGAATCCATATGTTACTTACCACAATGAATTTATCGAGTCTGAGTGGTGGGCGCTTAAGAAAATCTGGGATAAAGGTCTCCTCTACAAAGGATTTAAGATCGTTCCTTACTGCCCGCGCTGTGGAACACCGCTTTCTGCACAGGAAGTTGCACAGGGATATAAGGATGTCAAAGAGCGTTCTGCAATCGTAAGATTTAAAGTAATCGGTGAAGATGCTTATTTCCTTGCATGGACAACAACACCGTGGACACTTCCTTCTAATATCGGTCTTTGTGTCAATCCGGAGGAAGATTATGCGAAAGTTCAGGCAGCAGACGGATATGTTTACTATATGGCATGCGCGCTTCTTGACACAGTTCTTGGCAAGCTTGGCGAAGATGGAAAAGCAGCTTATGAGATTTTAGAGACATATAAAGGAAAAGATTTAGAATATAAAGAATATGAGCCACTGTATCAGTGTGCCGCAGAATGTGCTGAAAAGCAGCATAAGAAAGCATTCTTCATTACATGTGATACTTATGTAACACTGACAGATGGTACAGGTGTCGTTCATATTGCGCCTGCATTTGGTGAAGATGATGCGAAGGTTGGACGCAAATACGACATGCCGTTCGTTCAGTTAGTTGACGAGAAAGGTAATATGGGAGAGACAACTCCATTTGCCGGAATGTTTGTGAAAAAAGCGGATCCTGAAGTATTAAAAGATCTGGAAGAGAGAAAGCTTCTGTTTGAGGCTCCGAACTTTGAGCATAGCTATCCTCACTGCTGGAGATGCGATACTCCGCTTATCTACTACGCACGTGAGTCATGGTTTATCAATATGACAGCGGTAAAAGACGACCTGATCGCAAATAACAACACGATCAACTGGATTCCGGAGAGCATCGGTAAAGGACGTTTCGGCGACTGGCTGGAAAACGTACAGGACTGGGGAATCAGCCGTAACCGTTACTGGGGAACACCTCTGAATATCTGGGAGTGTGAGTGCGGACATCAGCACTCTATCGGAAGTATCGAAGAGCTGAAGGAAATGTCTGATAATTGTCCGGATGATATCGAGCTTCACCGTCCATACATCGATGAAGTGACTATTCGCTGTCCGAAATGCGGCAAGCCAATGCACCGTGTACCGGAAGTTATCGACTGCTGGTTCGACAGTGGATCTATGCCGTTTGCACAGCTTCACTATCCATTTGAAAATAAAGAATTGTTCGAGAAACAGTTCCCGGCAGCATTTATTTCCGAGGCTGTAGACCAGACACGTGGATGGTTCTATTCACTGCTTGCGATCTCTACACTTATTTTCAACGAGGCACCTTACAAGAATGTTATCGTTCTTGGCCACGTACAGGATGAAAACGGACAGAAGATGAGTAAGTCGAAGGGAAATGCAGTTGACCCATTTGATGCACTTGAGAAATACGGAGCTGATGCGATCCGCTGGTATTTCTATGTAAACAGTGCTCCGTGGCTGCCAAATCGTTTCCATGGAAAAGCAGTTGTGGAAGGTCAACGTAAATTCATGGGAACACTGTGGAACACCTATGCATTCTTCGTGTTGTATGCGAACATTGATAACTTTGACGCAACAAAATACACCTTAGAATACGATAAATTATCTGTCATGGATAAATGGCTGTTGTCTAAGCTGAATACACTGATCAAAGAAGTGGACGATAATCTTACCAATTATCGTATTCCTGAGACAGCAAGAGCGCTTCAGGATTTCGTAGATGATATGAGTAACTGGTATGTAAGAAGAAGCCGTGAGCGTTTCTGGGCAAAAGGCATGGAACAGGATAAGATCAATGCGTACATGACACTTTACACAGCCCTTGTAGAAGTATGTAAGGCAGCTGCGCCGATGATTCCATTTATGACAGAAGACATTTACCAGAACCTTGTAAGAAGCATTGATAAAGATGCAAAAGAAAGTATCCATCTGTGTGACTTCCCAGTTGCAGATGAAGCTCATATTGACAAAGAGCTGGAAGAGAATATGGATAAAGTTCTGAAAATGGTTGTGATGGGACGTGCGTGCAGAAATGCGGCAAACATCAAGAACCGTCAGCCAATCGGTCAGATGTATGTAAAAGCAGGTTTCGATCTTCCGGAATTTTATCAGGATATTGTAAAAGAAGAATTAAATGTAAAAAATGTTAAATTTACAGACGAAGTTCGTGAATTTACTTCTTATACATTTAAACCACAGTTAAAGACAGTGGGACCAAAATATGGTAAACTTCTTGGTGGAATTAAAGCAGCGTTATCTTCTCTTGATGGAAATGCAGCAATGGATGAGTTGAACAAGGCGGATGCTCTGAAGCTTGACGTAAATGGTCAGGAAGTGACTTTATTCCGTGAGGATCTTCTGATCGAGTCCGCACAGATGGAAGGATATGTGTCTGAAAATGACAATGGAATCACAGTTGTTCTTGATACAAACCTTTCCGAGGAACTGCTGGAAGAAGGTTTTGTACGTGAGATCATCAGTAAAGTCCAGACCATGCGTAAAGAAGCAGACTTTGAAGTGATGGATAACATTGCGATCACTTATGAGGGAAGTGAAAAGGCAGAGGTAGTATTTGCAACTCACGCACAGGAAATCGGTGCGGAGACACTGGCAGTATCTGTTGAAAAGAAAGCTCCGGCAGGATATGTAAAAGAGTGGAAGATCAACGGTGAAAATGTAGTGCTTGGTGTTGAAAAGCAATAATGCAAAAATCAGCTTAGATAGTTAGGAAGGAATTAAATTTATGTATAACCCAAGATTTGAAAAGGCAAGATTTAAGAAAGATGTGCAGGACAATGTAAAAAGATTGTTCCGTAAAGAACTGGATGAGGCGAATCCACAGGAGCAGTTTCAGGCAGTGTCCTACGCAGTAAAGGAAGCGATCATTGACGATTGGATCGAGACGCAGAAGAAGATCGACAAAGAAGATCCGAAGATTGTGTATTATATGTCCATGGAGTTCTTGATGGGGCGTGCACTGGGTAATAACTTGATCAATATGACTGCTTATACAGAAGTAAAAGAAGCGTTGGATGAACTTGGAATTGATTTAAATGCCGTGGAAGACCAAGAGCCAGATCCGGCTCTTGGAAACGGTGGACTTGGAAGATTGGCAGCTTGTTTCCTTGATTCTCTGGCATCTCTTGGCTATGCAGCTTATGGTTGTGGTATCCGTTATCGTTACGGAATGTTCAAGCAGAAGATCAAAGACGGATATCAAGTGGAAAAACCGGATAACTGGTTGAAACACGGTAATCCATTTGAACTTAGAAGACCGGAATATGCGAAAGAAATTCGTTTCGGAGGAAATATTCGAGTAGAATATGATGACGCTACAGGAAAGACATTATTTAAACAGGAAAACTATGATTCTGTGTTGGCAGTACCATATGATTATCCGATTGTAGGATACGGAAATGGTCAGGTGAATACACTTCGTATCTGGGACGCAGAACCGATCGTAGATTTCCAGCTGGAATCCTTTGAACGAGGCGATTATCACAAGGCTGTGGAGCAGCAGAATCTTGCAAAGACAATCGTAGAAGTATTGTATCCAAATGACAATCACTATGCAGGAAAAGAGCTTCGTCTCAAACAGCAGTATTTCTTCGTATCAGCAAGCCTTCAGCTGGCAGTAGATAAATATATGAAGGATCATGATGATATCCGCAAATTGTATGAAAAAGCAACATTCCAGATGAACGACACACACCCGACGGTGGCAGTTGCAGAGCTTATGAGAATCCTTCTGGATGATTATCATCTGGAATGGAATGAGGCGTGGGATGTGACAACAAAAGCCTGTGCTTACACGAACCATACAATCATGGCAGAGGCGCTTGAGAAATGGCCGATCGATCTGTTCTCAAGACTGCTTCCGAGAGTATATCAGATCATTCAGGAGATTGACAGAAGATTTATTATTCAGATCCGTGAGATGTATCCGGGAAATGAAGAAAAAGTGAAGAAGATGGCAATTCTTCGTGACGGTCAGGTGAAAATGGCACATCTTGCTATCGTTGCAGGATATTCTGTAAATGGTGTTGCAAGACTTCATACAGAGATTCTTAAGAAGAGAGAACTTCGTGATTTCTATGAGATGATGCCGGGGAAATTTAACAATAAGACAAATGGTATTACACAGAGACGTTTTCTTATGCATGGAAATCCGCTCCTGGCAGACTGGGTGACAGAAAAGCTCGGAACAAAAGACTGGATTACAGATCTGTCTCTTATGTCAGGACTGAAAAAATATGCAGATGATGAAGAAGCGCTGAAGGAATTCATGGAGATCAAATACAAGAATAAAGAGCGTCTTGCAAAATACATTCTGGAGCACAATGGAGTAGAGGTAGATCCGAGATCTATTTTCGATGTACAGGTAAAGAGACTGCACGAGTATAAACGTCAGCTCCTTAACATTTTACATGTGATGTACATTTACAATAAGATCAAAGAACATCCGGAGATGAGCTTCTATCCGAGAACTTATATCTTTGGAGCGAAAGCGTCCGCAGGATATGTTCGTGCGAAAGAGATCATTAAGCTTATCAACTCTGTTGCGGACGTGGTAAATAATGACCGCAGCATCAACGGAAAGCTGAAAGTTGTATTTATCGAAGACTATCGTGTATCTAATGCAGAGTGGATCTTTGCGGCAGCAGATGTCAGTGAACAGATTTCCACAGCTTCCAAAGAAGCGTCCGGAACCGGAAATATGAAATTCATGTTAAACGGAGCGCCGACACTTGGAACCATGGACGGAGCGAACGTGGAGATTGTAGAAGAAGTAGGAAAAGAGAACGCATTTATCTTCGGATTAAGTTCAGACGAAGTTATGAACTACGAGAAAAATGGTGGTTACGATCCATATGAGATTTACAACAATGATCCGGACGTGCGCCGCGTAGTAGATCAGCTTGTAGATGGAACTTACGCAGACGGAGACAGAGAAAGATACCGTGATCTGTATAACAGCCTGCTTAAGAGTAATGGCTTTGACAAAGCAGATATGTACTTTATTTTAAAAGATTTCCGTTCTTATGCAAATGCACAGGAAGAAGTGGAAAAAGCATATCGCGATAAAGACAGATGGGCAAAAATGGCACTTCTCAACACCGCAAGCTGCGGAAAATTCTCATCCGACAGAACAATTCAAGAATATGTGGATGACATTTGGAAATTAGATAAATTAGTATAATAGAATATCCCTTTTCATACAGTAGTGTATGAGGAGGGATATTTTTATGTATAGACAATCTGGCAGAAAGTATCGTATGAAAACAGGATGCGGGAATATGTGGATAAAATTAAAAAAGGTGTGGGCATATTTAACAATCATGGTATTGCTGCCTTATATTATAACGGTGTTTATTCATGGGCCAAGCTTTGCATCCACATCAAATGTAGATAATACTTACATTAAGGTGAAAACAAAAAACGGCTTGCTGGAAATGCCGATCGAGGAATATTGTATCGGAGTTTTGGCAAAAGAAATACCGGCGGATTACACGGAGGAAGCATTGAAAGCACAGGCAATCCTTGTGCGGACAAATGCGTATATGAAGATTCAGGAAGGCGGAAGTGAGGTGGAATTTTCGGACGATTTTTGGACCCAGAAAAAAATGGAGAAAGTATGGGGAGCGGCAAAATATTTTAAATATCATCAAAAACTAAAAAATGCGTGGGATGCTACGGAAGGAAAGGTTCTTACATATGAAGATAAGCTTGCGAAAACGCCATTTTGCCGATTGACGAATGGAAGTACAAGAGATGGAAAGGAGGCGCTGGGGGAGGATTATCCGTATCTTACAATTACGGATTGTTCAGAAGATGTAGAAGCTGTGGAACAGATTCAGACAGTTACACTAGATAAATTAGATGCAGAGATTACACAGTGTGATACAACCGGATATGTACAAAGCATTCGTGTGGGGAAGGAAACAGTGAGCGGAGAGGAATTTCGAAATACGTACGGGTTGGCGTCCAGCTGTTTTACACTTCAAAATTACAATGGAAAATTAAGAATCACGACAAGAGGCGTGGGGCATGGAATCGGTATGAGTCAGTATACGGCAAATCAAATGGCAAAGGACGGGAAAAAATGTGAGGAGATTTTAAAATATTTTTTTAAAGATACAGAATTAAAAGAAGTCACACAGATTGTGCCGAATTTCTAATATTTTATGTTTGCGAAAGTATAACTGCACTGCGATCTGGCAAAAATAAAGTCAGAGGTGGTGATAAAATGAATCAAAATCAAACGCAGAGTCCGAAGAGACCAAGACCAAAAAGAAAAAACAGAGGGGCAACTGTTGCAGCAGTTCTTTGTTTTGTGGCAGCTATCGCAATTGTTGGAACATATACATTCAAAGACTATAAAGCCATGAAAAATGAACAGTTGCTGGCAAAACAGGAAAAAATGAAGGCAGAAAAAGAGCAAGAGCCTTTAGAAGAGACGACAACGGATCTGATCATTAATGATCTGCAAGAGAAAGTAGAAGAGACAAATCTGGAAAACGAAACACAAGAAGCAGATGATACTACAGAAAATGGACAGGCAGATACGGACTCCGGCCTACAATCACAGGCAGCAGCAGGCGAGACAAAAGCAGTAAGTTTTAATAGCGATAGTAAATTGCTCTGGCCGGTCAACGGAAATATCCTTATGAGCTATAGCATGGATAAAACAGTCTATTTTTCCACATTGGATCAATATAAGTATAATCCGGCGCTGGTAATTGCGGGAGCAGAAGGCGACCAAGTAATCTCAGCAGCTCCGGGAATTGTAAAGTCCATTGACCAGTCCGCAGAGACAGGGCTGACCGTAAATGTAGATATCGGAAGCGGTTACGAACTTTTCTACGGGCAGCTCAAAGAAGTACCGGTAAAAGTCGGAGATCATGTAGAGGCAAAAACAGTACTCGGTTACGTAAGCGAACCAACCAAATACTACAGCGTAGAAGGAAGCAACGTATATTTCGAAATGAGAAAAGACGGACAGCCGGTAAATCCAATGGAATATCTGGTGGAATAATGAATTTGGGACGGAATTTGGGACGTAGCATTTTTGCAAAAAGCTACGTCCCAAATTACAAATTGCCCTGTCCTAGATTGTAAAATGACCTGTTCCAAATTGCAGATTGTGATTTTATCATTCTTATTTTATAATGGTCGGTAGGAATGAAAATAGTTTAAGGAAAGAACGGGAAGATATGAATTATACATACATTTTAAAATGCAGTGACGGAAGTTTATATACTGGGTGGACGAACGATCTGGAGAGGCGAGTAAAGGTCCATAACGAAGGAAAAGGCGCAAAATACACAAAAAGTCGAAGACCGGTGGAGTTGGTTTATTATGAGGAGTTTTTGACAAAAGAAGAGGCAATGAAACGAGAATATGAAATAAAACATTTTACAAGAAGAAAAAAAGAAAAGTTAGTGGAAAAAGGACACCCTAAAGATTAAAAAAGGACACCCCTTAATGCAGTTTGGGACGTAGCATTTTGTAAAAATGCTACGTCCCAAACTTATATATAAGCATACATTACGATGTAATGACAGAGGCTGCCGCCCATTACGAATAAATGGAAGATTTCATGGCTTCCGAAGTATTTATGCCGGTTATTGAAAACCGGAAGTTTTAAGGCATAAATGACTCCACCCACAGTGTAGATAATTCCGCCGGTCAGAAGCCAGCCGAAGCCAGCCGGTGACAATGCATGAAAGATTTGTGTAAATGCGAGTACACATGTCCAGCCCATGCCGATGTAAAGGATAGAGGATACCCATTTCGGACAGTAAACCCAAAATGCCTTGATTAAAATTCCGATTAGAGCGATACCCCATACAATACTAAGAAGAATAATACCAGTTTTTTTATTTAAAACTAAAAGGCAAATCGGTGTATAACTTCCGGCGATTAAAACGCTGATCATCATATGGTCTATTTTCTTCAATATTGTATTGATACGTTCACTGCGGTCAAATGTGTGATATGTGGTACTTGCCGCATATAAAAGAATCAAACTTAACGCATAGACGCTCATGGAAATAAGGTATAGTGGATCGGCTTGCCTGCTTGCTTTTATAAGAAGTGGAACGGAAGCGCCGATTGCCATAACCATTCCGATAAAATGGGTAATAGCGCTTCCTGGATCTTTTACATATTTTATAACTAATGTTTTAAATGTACTTTGTTCTTTGGTTGTTGAAGAATTTTCAAATAAATGGTTAATTGAAGTTGTTGTGTGTATCGCCATATCTTTCATATAGATGCCTCCATTTCTAATTTTATATCTGACGATTTCGGTTGCTGCTTTGATAGTTTTAATTCGGTGAAAATAGCGAATGTTCACTACTTTCCGGTTGAAACAATATTCGAATAACAACACGTAGTATTAAAAACCACATTAAACATATGCTTATATTATACCCTTTGTTTTGGAAATGCAAGCACTATAATAAATTTTTTATGATTTTTTTATTTTGTGTCTTGTTCCGGTCCATATTTTACAATAAAAAATGCCGGCCAGTGTACTTATTGCCGTAGCGAGAATTCCAGCGCCCGCGATTCCGGCGGGATCGATACTTCCGTATTGGCTTCGATAGGCAATCACATTTATGGGAATAAGCTGCAAAGACGAAATGTTTAGAATTAGGAATGTGCACATTTCATTACTGGCTGTTCTGCGTTTTCGTACGGGACCGGGCAGAAGTCCTTTCCTTCGATCATCCTCCAGTGATTTCAGTGATTCCATAGCCTTTAAACCTGCCGGAGTAGCTGCCCATCCAAGACCGAAAATGTTTGCAAGGATATTTGTAGTGATATGTTCCCGCGCCGGATGATTTAATGGAAGCTCAGGAAATAGAAATTGAATAAAAGGGTGAAGCCTTTTGGAAATATTTTCAATCATGCCGGATCTTGTGGCAATTTCCATAAGACCGGTCCAAAAAGACATAACTCCCATCATAGTGATACAAAGAGTGACCGCCTCTTTGGAGGAGTCGAGAGCAGCGTCTGTGATATCCGGCATTCGTCCGGTGAAGGCGGCATAAAGAATTCCGATAAAAATCATTCCGGCCCAGAGATAGTTAAGCATGAGAAACTCCATAAATTTGTTTTAAATTATTGTATGGATAAATGTGAAGTATTATGAAAGAAAGTGGATGCATATACATTTGATGAGTGACGGGAATTAGAGTGGGATAAATTGCATGAAAATATTTCTTGATGTATCAAGGCTGATTGTTCCATTTATCATATTTGGAATTGTGACTTATGGGATAATTATGCGTGTAAGTGTTTATGATTCTTTTGTAAAAGGTGCCAGAAATGGATTTTTTACAGTGATTAAGATTATGCCTACGCTGATAGGACTTATGGTTGCAGTAGGAATTCTGCGCGCGTCAGGGTTTTTGGATTTTTTGTCTGGATTTCTGGGAAATTTTTCAGAAGTCATCGGTTTCCCCGGAGAGCTTGTACCACTTACGGTGGTAAAAATGTTTTCGTCCTCGGCTGCCACAGGACTTCTGCTGGATATTTTCAAAGAATATGGAACAGATTCTTATATTGGACTGATCGCGTCTATCAGTATGTCTTGTACAGAAACTATTTTCTATACAATGAGCGTTTACTATATGGCAGCCAAAGTGACAAAGACTAGATTTACGTTAGGTGGTGCATTGTTTGCGACCTTTGCAGGTCTTATTGCCAGTGTAATTTTGGCAGGAATGATGTAGAAAGAAAAAAGTTTACGGGTTGCAGTTTTTACAAGGAGAATAGCCTTGTTGAATCAAGGCTTTAGTATTTCCTGAGAACTCCTGCTTGTTTTTCGGTTTGATATCTTGCACACTACTGCAATCAGGGCGGTGAAACTTTTTTGTGTTTTTATTCAAAACGTATAGATCTTCACTGGTTTTGGAAGGTTGCTCTGTCTGGGAAGACTTACTGTCACCGGTATGATAGTCAATTTCTATTCCGGGCTGGACATTGTAACAGTAAACGCAAAATGCAAGGTCATCATTTTCTACAGATTGAGCTTCCATGAGAACACCGTCGGCTACAAGATTTTCTTGGTTATAAATCGGAGTTACGCGATATAAAACATGATTGCCTGTTTCCTTTACATAATCCGCTACCATATTTTCAAAGGGGAGCATACCTGTAACATTTAAATACCGAGTACCGGTGATCAGATTTTTCTCATTTGCATTTTCAGCGGATAGCTGGTAACCGATCAAATGGCAGCGATTGTATAAATAGTTTCCGTCGATTCCCATATATTTTACAGTATGCCATCCGGAAGGCTTGATCATTCCGATTTTACCGCGTTTTTCGGTGGGCATGATTTCTTCGCAAATATTTGCATATGCAGTACCGCACCGGCCAAGGTCATCCAGTTCGCTATAGGTTTCAAAGGCGTCTGTTGTAAGTTCTTTCTCTGAAAAGAAGGGAACATTGTCGTGGATCGTGACATAAGGCTCGCCGGAGTATTCCGGTATCGATTTCAAATCATAGGAAGTAGAAAGGGTATCGGCTAATTTGTCGAATGTTTCATTGGACATTCGGGTATTTGTGTTGGTGGATTCGTCAGTGCTGCACCCGCCAAATAATAAGGAAAGTGATAATAAAAGACTTCCCAGTAATAGTTTTAAATTTGTGTGTTTCATATGATGCCTCCTTATAAATGCTTTTTATATTATAACGTTGTTTTCAAATAATACAATTAGAACCGTCATTCAATTTGAAAAATCAAGGAGAATTTGCTAGAATAGAACACAGAGTAACATCCGAATTTAATGGAGGTTTTGCGATTATGGAGATAAATAATAAAGCAGATGCACCAATAGGGGTTTTTGATTCTGGTGTAGGCGGTCTGACAGTTGCAAGGGAAATCATGCGTCAGCTGCCTAGTGAAAATATGATATATTTTGGAGACACGGCAAGAGTGCCTTATGGAAGTAAGTCGAGAGATAACATTATTCGCTTTTCAAGGCAGATTATTCGTTTCCTGCGGACAAAGCACGTGAAAGCAGTGGTAATTGCTTGTAATACTGCAAGTGCATTTGCACTGGAGACGTTGCAGAAGGAAACCGATATTCCGGTTATAGGCGTAATTGTGCCCGGAGCAAGAGCTGCTGTGAAAGAGACGCGGAATGGGAAAATCGGCGTGGCAGGAACAGAAGGCACAATACGAAGCGAAACTTATAATAAAGTGATTCATAGCTTTATGGAAGATGCGACAGTGATCGGACAACCATGCCCGTTGTTTGTACCGCTTGTGGAAGAAGGATTTGCGAAACATCACATTACGAAAGAAGTGATTGATATTTATCTTTCTAATATGAAAAATACAGACATTGATACGATGATTCTTGGCTGTACACATTATCCGCTTTTGCGTTCCAGTATCATGGAATATTTTGGGGACGCAGTACACATTGTAAATCCGGCTTATGAGACAGCAATTGATTTGAAAAAACAATTAGAAGAAAAAGGACTGGTCAACCAATCCGGGAAACCTGCGACGTATGAATTTTATGTCAGCGATGCAGCAGAGAAATTCACAAAATTTGCAAACAGCATATTGCCATATGATGTGGCTTCAACAAAGCAAATCAATATAGAAGAGTATTAAAAAATTAATTTGGGACGTAGCATTTTTGCAAAATGCTACGTCCCAAATTGCTTTTTCCCCTGTCCTTTTTTAAAAAATATACTTCCGAATTAAGTCAAATGGTGCCGGTCCCATATCTAATACTGCTTTGTGGAAGCGTTCTTGCGTAAATTCTTTCCCCCACAAGGTCATGGCTTCTTTTTTTAATTCCAGAAACTCTACGTAACCGATATAATATTTTAAATAGTTTGCCGGATCGGAGAGTATTAGTTGATAGATTTCTTCGATAGCTTTTGTATCGGTAATTCCATATTCGCGGAAAAAGGTGGTCGTATCAAGGAGAGACCAGCCGTCATAGTGAACACCCATATCTGCAAGAGCATATAAACCTAGAAGAATAGAACTATTTTTTTGCATTAGGGTAGCTTGCGTTTTTTTTATGGGAGCAAAATAATAACTTAACATTTCGCTATAGGTGGCCCATCCTTCGGTATATCCGCCACAGTCAAGGAGATGACGGATAGGCGAGGGGTTCTTACTTGCAAAGTAAGTAGTCTGGTATAGATGTCCGGGATATCCTTCATGGGCAAGCGTTGTATACAGAGATAAATCATCGCTGATATGTCCATTGTTAATGTAGATAATATTTTCTTCGGTATTATCAAGTGCTGGAATAAGGTAAAAAGCAGGACTTAGAAAGTTTTGCATTTCTTGTGAAACATATTTGATTTGGACATTCACATTTGGCGGAGTTGGGAAATGTCCGGAAAGGTTTCCTCTTAATGAAGATAGTATGGACGCAGGGTTAGAATCCTCCAAAACAACTCCCTGGGATTTAAATAAATCGGATGATGGTGAGGGCGTTTCCGCAGAGAGGGAGGATAAAGTTTTTTGTATGGAAGCTAAATCTTCTGCGATATGTTTCTTCGTTAATTCTTGAAGTTCGGGAATACTTCTGGAAGAGCCGGTTTCAATGGCTGTAAGAAGTTCATAATATTTGTCCCCCTCAGGAAGGTGACACAATCCACCGGAGTTTGTTCCACTATTTTTTAATTCATGGAGTCCTTGCATTAATTGTTCATAAGCGGGATAGACATACTGTTTGATAGAATCCACATTCTTTTCAACATAAGCGTCTTTTTCTTTTTTTAGTAAATTAAGAGTTTGTAATCGTTGCTCAAAAGAAGAGTAAAGGAAATTATTGTTTTGTAAATTAATAAATGTCTCACAATCGTCTATGATTGCATCGGCTTGAGGTTTGGACATAAAGAGTCCGTGTTTGGCTTTTTCTTCTTCGAAATCTAAAATAGAAGCAAAGTATTCTGGAGTTTCTGCAAGAAGTGCAAGGTAGGTGTCTACATCCTGCTTCGTATAAAATTGATATTCTGACAAAAGGATAGGAAGCTGTGCCTGAGCGCCGGTAAGTGAAGCAAGCGGTTCTTCATATAAAAGATACTGGGAACTTTTTAAAGAATAAGAAAGATGTTTTTCCAGTATTTCATAAGTAACCTGATTCCTTTTTGAAAGTTTTGTTTTGTCGTAAGAGTGCAGAAGAGAAAGAGAATTTTCTAAAGAAGCAGATAAGTTCGATGTGTCAGTTTGGTAAGTGCCTAAAGAAACAGAAGAGTTTACAATATTGTAAGTAGCGGGATTTTTTAATGTATAATGAAGGGATAAAGTATTTCCGGAAAGTTCTTGCCGAAAAAGTTGATCTGTATAATTTTCAAAACGTTGGTCTTCCGTTTGGGAAGTATGATGTTGGCTGTAAAAAAATGTGCCCAACAGTAAAAGGATGGAAAAAGTAAGTAGAATTCCAAGAGTTCTTTTTTTCAAAGATTTTGTTTTTAGAATGTTCATTTTTTGCATAGAGACCTTAGTTGTTTTTTATATGTATATGTTAAGAATGAGAAACCATGATTAATCAAAGTGTGGAAATCCTTGACACAAGACGGTTTTATGTGCTAGGATTTTCAGTATGGATTACTTAAAATAATAAAGAAAACACAGTGATGGAGAGAGTACGCCTTTTTGATATTTTACAGAGAAATCCCGGAGGCTGAGAGGGATAAATTAGAATTGGCAGAAGATGGCTCCTGAGTGGTATGGTTGAGCAGAGATTAGGAAATAATAAAGTTGCTATAGTAATTAATTTCTGGTGAGATCATAAAGGGTCCGCCCTTTACAGCGGTAGGTGCAATAGCACCTGATGAGGCTTTTTGTCGTGAGATAGAAAGTAAATAGAAGTGGTATCACGGGAATTCCCGTCTTCTCTGATTTTTCCGGATGGAAGGATCGGAGTTTTTTTATTATTTAAAAATTTTAAGGAGAGATTTAACATGGAAAAGAAAAAGTATTATATGACGACAGCCATTGCGTACACCTCTGGTAAACCGCATATTGGAAACACTTATGAAATCGTACTGGCAGATGCGATTGCAAGATATAGAAGAAGCCAAGGCTATGATGTGTTTTTCCAGACAGGAACTGACGAGCATGGTCAGAAAATTGAATTAAAAGCAGAAGAAGCAGGCGTTACACCAAAAGAATATGTGGATGATGTTGCCGGACAGGTAAAAGAGATCTGGGATCTTATGAACACTTCTTATGATAAATTTATCCGTACAACGGATGAGGATCACGAGAAGCAGGTTCAGAAAATTTTCAAGAAATTGTATGATCAGGGAGATATTTACAAAGACTCTTATGAAGGACTTTACTGCACACCGTGTGAATCTTTCTGGACAGAGTCACAGCTTGTAGACGGAAAATGTCCGGACTGCGGGCGCGAAGTGAAGCCTGCCAAGGAAGAGGCTTATTTCTTCAAAATGAGCAAATATGCAGATCGTTTGATCGAGCATATCAATACACATCCGGAATTTATTCAGCCGGTTTCCCGTAAAAATGAGATGATGAACAACTTCCTGTTACCGGGACTTCAAGACTTGTGTGTGTCCAGAACTTCTTTTAAATGGGGAATTCCGGTAGATTTTGATGATAAGCATGTTGTCTATGTTTGGCTGGATGCGTTGACAAACTATATTACCGGTATCGGTTATGATGCAGACGGAGAAGGTACGGAGCAATTTAAGAAAAACTGGCCGGCAGACCTTCATTTGATCGGTAAAGATATTATTCGTTTCCATACCATTTATTGGCCGATTTTCTTAATGGCGCTTGACCTTCCGCTTCCGAAGCAGATTTTCGGACATCCTTGGCTGTTGCAGGGTGATGGAAAAATGAGTAAATCAAAAGGAAATGTGTTGTATGCAGATGAGCTGGTAGAGTTTTTCGGCGTGGATGCAGTACGTTACTTCGTGCTTCATGAAATGCCATTCGAAAATGATGGTGTGATTTCATGGGAACTTTTAGTAGAGCGTATTAATTCAGATCTTGCAAATACACTTGGAAATCTTGTAAACAGAACGATTTCTATGTCTAATAAATACTTTGGCGGAACAGTTGAAAATAAAAATGTGACGTTAAATGAAGAAGAAGCTGCTATTGATGCAGATCTTAAATCCGTAGTAGAAAATACGCCGATTGCAGTTGAGAAGAAAATGGATGATTTACGAGTTGCAGATGCAATTACAGAAATCTTCAATTTGTTTAAACGCTGCAATAAATATATTGATGAGACAATGCCATGGGCGCTTGCAAAAGAAGAGGAAAAGAAAGATCGTCTGGAAACTGTTCTCTATAATCTGTTAGAGAGCATCAAATCCGGAGCAAAACAGTTAGCGCCATTTATGCCTGAGACATCCGAGAAAATTCTGGCACAGCTGGGCGATGGAAAGGTGGTAGAAAAACCGGAAATTCTTTTCGCAAGATTAGATCTTGAAGAAGTGATGAAAAAAGTAGAGGAACGTCATCCGAAGCAGCCGGAAGAGACACCGGAAGAAGTCGCTGAAGAAGATGTTATAGATATAGAAGCAAAACCGGAGATCAGTTTTGAAGACTTCGGGAAAATGCAATTTCAGGTTGGCGAGATCATTGCATGTGAAGAAGTGAAAAAATCAAAGAAGCTTCTCTGCTCACAGGTAAAGATCGGAAGCCAGGTAAAACAAATCGTGTCCGGTATCAAGAAAGAATATAGCGCAGAAGAAATGGTTGGTAAAAAAGTAATGGTACTTGTAAACTTAAAACCGGCGAAGCTTGCAGGAGTATTATCAGAAGGCATGCTTCTTTGCGCAGAAGATGCAGAAGGCCATCTCTCGTTGATGACACCGGAGAAAAATATGCCGGCAGGAGCAGAAATAAGTTAAAAAAGGACAGGTCAAAAAGCAATTTGGGACGTAGGCTTTTGTAAAAATGCTACGTCCCAAATAGAAGAAAGGCAGGAGTAAGCAATGGGAAAAATCAGAATTGGTATTGTTGGGTATGGAAATATTGGCAGAGGTGTAGAGCAGGCAATTGCCCGTAATGATGATATGGAATTGAAGGCTGTTTTCACCAGAAGAGATCCTTCTGCTGTTGTGATTAAGACGGCTGGCGCAGAAGTGAAGCATTTTGACGATATGCTTTCTATGAAAGATGAAATTGATGTGATGATGCTTTGTGGTGGGTCTGCTACAGATCTTCCGGTGATGGGACCGGAGATCGCGGCAAATTTTAATACCATTGACAGCTTTGATACGCATGCAAAGATCCCGGAGTATTTTGAGAATGTGGATAAGGCAGCCAAAGCCGGAAATAATGTGAGTATTATTTCGGTCGGTTGGGACCCGGGAATGTTCTCACTGAATCGCCTGTATGCAGAATCTATTTTAGTTCAGGGAAGCACATACACATTTTGGGGAAAAGGTGTAAGCCAAGGACACTCTGATGCAATTCGCCGCATAGATGGTGTGAAAAATGCAATTCAGTACACCGTTCCCATTGAAGAAGCGGTTGACCGTGTGAGAACAGGAAGTGAACCGGAGCTTACCACAAGAGAGAAACATTTGCGCGAATGTTATGTAGTGGCAGAAGAGGGCGCTGACAAGGCGGCAATTGAACAGGCAATTAAAACGATGCCGAATTATTTTGACGAATATGATACGACTGTAACATTTATTTCTGAGGAAGAATTAAAAGAAAACCACAGCAAAATGCCTCATGGCGGTTTCGTAATCCGTACAGGCGAGACAGGAACCGAAGGAAATAAACATGTGATTGAGTATTCGTTAAAACTGGATTCAAATCCGGAGTTTACTGCGAGCGTACTGGTAGCTTATGCAAGAGCTGCTTACCGTTTATCCCAAAAAGGCGAGAACGGAGCAAGAAGTGTATTTGACATTGCACCGGCATTATTATCACAGAAAACACCAGAACAGTTAAGAGCACAGATATTGTAACATTTAGACAGAAAAAAGACAGAATAACTATTTATTTGGGACGGGACATTTAAAAACCCGTCCTTAATTAAATGATAGGAGGAACTATGATTTTTGATACTCATGCGCATTATGATGATGAGCAATTTGACACAGATCGGGAAACGCTTCTTGCCTCGATGCCGGAGCAGGGCGTTGGCACGATTGTAAATGTGAGCGCGACATATGAATCCTGTGAACGAGTGGTGGAGCTGGTGAAGAGGTACTCTTTTATGTATGCAGCAGTGGGAATCCATCCGGATGAAGTGGGAAGCTTGAATGAAGAGCGTTTTCAACAGATGAAAGAGTTATGTAAGCAGGAGAAGGTTGTTGCAGTCGGTGAAATCGGTCTTGACTATTATTGGGATAATGAATCGCATGATGTGCAGAAGGAGTGGTTTGTCCGTCAGCTTGATCTTGCCAGAGAGTTGAACCTTCCGGTGCTGATTCATAGCCGGGAGGCGGCAGCAGATACGATGGAGATCATGAAAGAGCACGGGCAGGGATTACGAGGTGTGATTCATTGCTATTCGTATTCGAAAGAGCAGGCAAAAGAATATGTGAAAATGGGATATTATATTGGCGTTGGAGGTGTTGTGACTTTCAAAAATGCAAGAAAGCTCAAAGAGACCGTGGAGGAGATTCCGTTAACGTCGATCGTATTAGAAACCGATTGCCCGTATCTTGCGCCGGTTCCATTTCGCGGGAAACGAAATAATTCCTCTTATATTAAATATGTTGCGGAGGAGATTGCAGAAATCAAGGGCATTTCTTATGAAGCGGTTGTGGAACAGACAGAGAAAAATGCGAGAGATTTGTATAATTTGACGGAAGTATAGAGCTTAAAAGGAAAGAAATTGTTCATACATTCTTAATATTTATTTTTCTTTTAAGGTATATCAATAAAGACAATCTTGTTGTATAATTAGAAACAATTATGAAGCAGGGAGCAAAGAAGATGAGTGGACCGACACTAGGAAATCCGCAGAATACCATAGAGGTTCTGCAGAAATATGACTTTTCATTTCAAAAGAAATTTGGTCAGAATTTTCTGATCGATACACATGTATTAGATAAGATTATCAGCGCAGCCCATATTACAAAAGAAGATATGGTGCTTGAGATCGGACCGGGAATCGGTACGATGACCCAATATCTTGCAGAGGCAGCAGGAAAAGTTATAGCAGTTGAAATTGACAAAAATCTGATTCCGATTCTATCAGATACATTAAGTGAATACCAGAATGTGAGGATAATCAACGAGGATGTGCTAAAGCTGGATCTTCGCAAACTAGCGGACGAAGAAAATGGAGGAAAGGCAATCAAAGTAGTTGCAAATCTTCCATATTACATAACGACGCCTATCATTATGGGATTATTTGAGAATCATGTGCCGGTAGAGAGTATTACGGTCATGGTACAAAAAGAAGTGGCAGATCGTATGCAGACAGGGCCGGGAAATAAAGATTATGGCGCGTTGTCTCTGGCGGTTCAATATTATGCGGAGCCTTACATAGTGGCAAATGTACCGCCTAATTGTTTTATGCCGAGACCGAAGGTGGGATCTGCGGTGATTCGACTGACCAGACATAAAGAACCACCGGTAGAGGTAAAAGACGAGAAGCTGATGTTTGATATTATCAGAGCGTCTTTTAACCAAAGGCGAAAAACGTTGGCAAATGGATTAAACAATTCTGATAAAATAACCTGTTCAAAAGAAATCATTACTAAGGCGATCGAAAAGCTTGGCAAGGGTGCCAGCGTACGCGGAGAAGCGTTAAGCCTTCAAGAATTTGCCAGCCTTAGCAATGATATTTTTGAGCGGGCTATGTAATCTATATAAAAACAACAAAAAGAGAGGATGATGTGTATGTCAAAGAAGAATAAGTATGTATTATTTGAGATCACTCCGGAAATCGAACATTTTGCTGAATTGTGCGAGAAAAATACAGCCATAGATAAAGAACTGTATGCCAAGTATGAAGTCAAGCGAGGTCTTCGTGATTTAAACGGAAAAGGCGTTCTTGCAGGTTTGACAAACATTTCCGATGTGTGTGCTACCAAAGTTGTAGATGGAAAAGAGGTTCCGTGCGCAGGTAATCTCTACTATCGAGGCTACAATATTAAGGATCTGGTCGGAGGATTTCTGGCAGACGGACATTTTGGATTTGAAGAGATTGCGTATCTTCTTCTTTTTGGAGAGCTTCCGAATGAAGCAGAGGCAGAGAGATTCAAACAGACGCTTGTCAATAGAAGAACATTACCGCCGACATTTGTAAGAGATGTCATTATGAAAGCGGCAAGCCGCGATATGATGAACAGCCTGTCACGTTCAATATTGAATTTATATACATATGATATGAAAGCAGACGATACAAGCATCCCGAACGTGCTTCGTCAGTGCCTGAACCTTATCAGTCAGTTCCCGATGATGATGGTATATGCCTATCACGCATACAATTACCGTATGGGCGGTGATCTGTTCATTTATGCTCCATCACCGAAGCTGTCAACAGCAGAAAATATATTGATGATGCTCCGTGAGGATCGTAAATACACGGAACTGGAGGCGAAGATTCTGGATATGGCGCTTGTGCTCCATATGGATCACGGTGGTGGTAACAACTCTACCTTTACTACACACGTTGTCACTTCCTCCGGAACGGATACTTATTCTACAATGGCAGCAGCGATGGCTTCTTTAAAAGGACCAAAACATGGCGGAGCAAATGTAAAAGTGACGCAGATGTTTGAGGACATGAAAGAACATTTGTCTGACTGGGAAGACAAAGATGCCATCCGTCAGTATTTGTGTGATCTTCTTGATAAGAAGGCATTTGACAAGAAGGGGCTTATCTACGGAATGGGACATGCGATTTATTCCGTATCAGACCCAAGAGCTGACATTTTCAAAAACTTTGTGAAACAGCTTGCCATCGAGAAGGGCTGCGAGAAGGAATATGCCCTCTATGAGACGGTAGAGCACATGGCACCGGAAATTATCGCCGAGAAGCGTAAGATTTACAAAGGTGTAAATGCAAACGTAGATTTCTACAGTGGTCTTGTGTACAGTATGCTGGATCTTCCACCGTCATTGTACACACCGATCTTCGCGACAGCGCGTATTGTAGGATGGAGCGCGCATCGACTGGAAGAGTTGAAGAATGCAGATAAGATTATTCGTCCAGCTTACAAGCCGCTGGCACCATATCGTGATTATGTGAGGATGAAGGATAGATAATGAAAAATGAATTTGAATTTCTAAGTGCAGATGGGAACAGTCGCGTACATGTACAAGAATGGATTCCGGAAGGAGAGGTCAAAGCCGTTGTTCAGATCTGTCATGGAATGGTGGAATATATTGACCGGTATGATGGATTTGCAACTTATCTGAACGAGCGTGGATACTATGTAACCGGAAATGACCATTTAGGTCACGGGAAAACCGCGCATGATAAAGAAGATCTTGGACATTTCCCGGAGAAGCATGGCAATCGCTATATTCAGTCGGATATTCACCGCCTGAGAGAAATTACAGAGAAGAAATATCCGAACGTTCCATACTATATGCTTGGACACAGCATGGGGTCTTTTTTGCTGAGACAGTATTTGATGAACAAAGGCGAAGGGCTTACGGGAGCAGTGATTATGGGAACCGGCGACCAGCCGAAGCTTCTGGCGTCTGTCGGACAGAAACTGTGCCGTGTGATCGCACGCGCCAAAGGCTGGAGACATCGAAGCCTGCTGATCGATAATATGGCGTTTGGCGGGTACAACCGGAAGTTTGAACCGGGAAAGACCGGGAAGGAATGGTTAAGTTCTGATTCGAAGATTCCGGAGAAATACGTAAAAGATCCGTTTTGCTCTTTTCGATTTACTGTAGGAGCATACTATCAGATGTTTGAAGGAATCAAGATTGCCGCGGGGAAAAAAGGTGCAGAGGCAGTTCCGAAGCATCTGCCGATTTTCTTTGTGGCAGGAGCGGATGATCCGGTGGGAGCATTTGGAAAAGGTGTAAAAAGAGTTTATGAAAGATTAAAAAAGTCCGGAATAAAGAATGTATCACTGAAGCTTTATGAAGGAGACCGGCATGAGATCTTAAATGAGACTGACCGCCGGCAGGTATATGAAGACTTGTATCGGTGGATGGAGGGGCTTCGTGCATAGAAAGCTTGTGAGATAATAAAATAGAGCGAATGATAGAAGAAAGTAACCGTATTCTTGGCATAATGCGAGAATCGGTTACTTTTTTCTTGACAGAGACTTCGCTGAACATTAAAATGAACATTGTTCAATATAGAAACAATGGGAAGGAGAAAGAAAAATGCAGGCAATAGCAGAAACTTTATTTGACATTATTTATCTGGTCACAGTCATTACAATCGGAACGTTGATGATCAGACAATGTAAAGGAAATCTTCAATATAAATTATTCGGAATTATGGCGGTAACGCTTGGGCTGGGAGATGCTTTTCACTTAGTGCCGAGAGCCATCGCGCTTTGTACGACCGGTCTGGAGGATTATACGGTTGCGTTGGGAATTGGGAAATTGATTACTTCTGTGACAATGACTGTATTTTATATTTTACTTTATTATGTGTGGCGGCTGCGCTATCAGGTGGAAGGGAAAAGAAATCTGACAGTTATAGTCTATGTACTTGCACTGATTCGGGTGATTCTCTGTCTGTTTCCGCAAAATGAATGGATTCATGCGGATGTACCGCTTTCATGGGGGATTTACAGAAATATTCCATTTGCATTGTTGGGGCTTCTGGTTATCCTTTTATTTTACAAAAGCGCAAAAGAGAGAAAAGACCGCTCTTTCCGATTTATGTGGCTGACCATCGTGCTGAGCTTTGGCTTCTATATTCCGGTGGTTTTGTGGGCGGATGCTATTCCGGTTATCGGAATGCTGATGATTCCTAAAACTTGCGCATATGTGTGGACGGTAGTGATTGGGTACCAGGATATGAGAAAGCAGGAAAGCAATGAATAAGGCAGTGACATCAAAAGAAGAGATATTGGAAGTGAGTCGAAAAATTGCGGCGAGGGATGGAATTACTGCCGTAAATATGCGGACGGTTGCAGCAGAATGTGGAATTGCGCTTGGCTCTCTCTATAACTATTTTGTATCAAAGGCGGAATTGCTGTCTGCAACAGTGGAAGCGGTGTGGGCAGATATCTTTCCGGTTGGGAAAATATCCGAAGATTGCAAAAATATAGTGGATTATTTGAAAATACTTCTGGAAAGCGCAGAGAAAAGTAAGGAGCGTTACCCGCAGTTTTTCTCTATGCATGCGTTAAGCTTTGCGGCAGGAGAGAAGCAGGAAGGGCGAAAGACGATGGAAGAATATTTTCAAAAAATAAAGCATCAGATGCTTCGTTTTATAAGAAATGATGAAAAAATACGTCCGCATATATTTTCAGAGAGATTGTCGAAAGAAGTGTATGTAGACTACATTTTTACATTGTTTCTGTCGATATTGTTTGATGAAAGAGCGGACCAAGAAGCATTTCTGGAGTTTGTGAAGAATTATTTGTATTAAAGAAGTGTCTGGCGGGCGTTTTATTTGGATGGAATTATTTAAGTGTACTTAGGAAATAAGATAAGGAGGAACCGATATTTATGAAGAAAATAATGAATACATCTTTGATTTATTGTGTGCTTGCAATGGCAGGCGGTGTTTTTTACCGTGAATTTACAAAATGGAATGGTTATACAGAGCCGACAACTTTGGGGGTTCTGCATGTGCATTTGTTAGTGTTAGGAACAGGCGTATTTTTACTGGCAGCACTATTTGCAAAAGTGACAGAACTGGAAAAGAATTCTTTATTTAAAAAATTCTTTGTGCTCTATAACCTTGCGCTTCCGTTCATGGTAGTGATGATGCTGATTCGCGGGATCGTGCAGGTGCTTTCCGTTCTGGGAAAATGGAGTGAAGTTCTTCACGATTGAGGGACCGAATAAAGAAAAAGTTGAATTCAGTCAATATTTATAGTTGTCAAAAATGAGAAACGCATACTTTTTTTGACGTAAAACAGCGAAAACCCGCTAACCTTCCGGCTAACGGGTTTCGTTGTTTTTATAGTTATCTAAAGGAATGAGAGTAAAGTGTGCATCGGGTGCGTGCCCGATGTTTTACTTTATGAGGGGGAGATAGTTGCTCTATCAACTATCTGACTTTAGTATATAAGATAAATGTGTCTAAAATATGTTGTATCTATAAAAGAAATAGAAAATTTCTTAAGAGCACCTTAAGAACATAGGAAGAAAATCATAACCGACGTAAAGGGCAATAGATTCATAATATTTTAAGAAATTTCAACATTTGTCCTTAAAAAATCCCTGCTATTCTTGTATAGTAGAAGAGAGGTGATAAAAATGGCTAAAATATTAGTATGTGATGATGACAGAGAAATTGTAGAGGCGATAGATATTTATCTGACGCAGGAGGGGCATGAAGTTTTAAAGGCGTATGACGGAGAGGAAGCGCTTAAGGTTTTAAAGGATCAGGAGGTAGACCTTCTGGTGATCGACGTTATGATGCCAAGACTTGACGGTATCCGTGCGACGCTTAAAATTCGGGAGGAAAATAATATTCCGATTATTATCTTATCGGCAAAATCAGAAGATGCAGATAAGATTCTGGGATTGAACGTAGGAGCAGACGACTATGTGACTAAGCCATTTAACCCGCTGGAACTGGTGGCGCGGGTGAAATCTCAGCTTCGAAGATATACACAGCTTGGAAGCACGGCTGCAAACAAAAATGAAGCAGTCTACACGACCGGAGGCTTAATGGTAAATGATGATCTGAAGGAAGTCAGTGTGGACGGAGAGCCGGTGAAAATGACACCGATAGAATATAACATTTTACTCCTTCTTGTGAAAAATCAGGGGAAGGTATTTTCGATTGATCAGATTTATGAAAATATATGGAACGAGGATGCCATAGGAGTGGATAATACGGTCGCGGTACATATCCGACATATCCGTGAAAAAATCGAGATTAATTCGAAGGAGCCACGCTATCTGAAGGTTGTGTGGGGAATCGGTTATAAGATAGAAAAATTATAGAAAGAAGGTATTTATGAAAAATACATGGTATAAAACCAAATTAACCAAAGCGATTCTGGTTCTGTTGTCCATTTTATGTTCCGTGACCATTGTCGTAAGTATCTTATGGTTTGTTGCCTATCCGGTATTGAGAGAAGAGCTGTTAGACGGGAAAAGGGCAAAAGCGTATGAAGATACATTAAGCTTTGACCAGAAGATGCAGGAATACAATTATCAGGTAACTTTAGGCTTAAGCCAGAATGTCATTTTCGAGACCGAAGGAAAGTATAATCCAGATAAGATCATTGATGTCAGAGAATACTATGAAAGGGGAACGGTCAGTGGTGAAAATAAAAGTGGTTTTGCCTATAAACTCGGCGATCTGATTGCGTGGGATGAAGCTTCTGTTTCGGAGTATTACAGCAGCGAAGATGTGGCCAGTGACGAGGAATGCGTGATTGTATGTGAAAAGACAGATGGGAGTTTTTATTATTACTCTTATGCTGAATTTCAGGCGAGGGTAAAAAATGGAGAACTCCAATTTTTACCGGAGGGAGTAAAGACGCCGGCTCAAGGGGTGGATGTACAGCAGATTCTGAATATGCTTAAAGAGAATGTGCTGGACGATTATGGATCCGGAATCAAGATTCTTGATGCGGACGGTCAGGTAAAGTACATTGCGTTCTGGCAGTATAATGATGTGCAGCTCGTCGAGAGATATCATCCTGTCGGTGTAGAAGATTTGCTGCAGCTTGTAAATGAAGATCCGAGATGGAATGGGCATTTACAGGATGTTTATGAAATGTTATCCAGCGTGATCGAGACGATCGGAAGCGGTTATGATTCTTATATGACAGTGGATTCCGGTATTGAAGAAGGCGATTCGAACTATTATTATCTCTATGCTGATCTAAAGAGTAAAAAGGTTTATACAAATAAAAAAGAATATTCGAACCCGCTGGAACTGGAAGAAAATGTCAAAAAAATGAAAAAGTATGGAAAATATGTTGTCGTGAGACCGAAGCTGTCCGAATTTGAATCAAATCTGTCAAATGAGGATGCGCTTACATGGAGAGACAACATTAAATATTCCGGTCCGCAGACGGAGGATTTTGTATTTGTGGCAGCGGTAGATACGAATTATCCGATTCAGGACAGCTTTTATGCGGAAAACCAATTATTTGAAAAATATGCGTCAAGCGGAATAGCGGTCGCGGCGTTGGGAATGAGTTCCTTTATGACCCTGATTATATGTCTTGTATGGCTTACGGTGGTTGCCGGACGGAGCAGCAGGGACGAGGAGCTTCATTTGAACTGGTTTGATGCATGGAAGACAGAGCTTGCAGCGGCAGTCGTTATTGTGTTGTGGCTGATTCCAATGCTTGTGTCGGGAAGCACGATATCGGTTACAGATATACTTCTCGGTGTCAATGATGAACTTGCAACAATGTATGGCTATTATAATTATGTGATGAATTCGATTCCGTATATTGTTGTCGGCGGTATCTTGACGGCATATACCAGTGTCATGTTTCTCGGAGGATATTTGAGTCTTGTAAGACGCTTGAAGGCCGGAACGATGTGGGAAAACAGTGTGCTCAAAGGAGTCTTTAAGTTTGTCCAATATGTGGGTGTGAACATGAATGCAGTCTGGAAGGCAGTCGTTGGGTTTGGCGGACTTTTGATCATCCACAGTCTGGCACAGATCAGCGGGCATTCGATATTATTTGTTGTACTTCTGCCGATTGATCTTGTCGTATTCATTTATCTCATTTACCAGGCGGTCGGAAAAAAGAAGATAAAACAGGGGATTTCACAGATCGCACAGGGAGAGATTGATTATAAAATTGATACCGTTGGTCTGCACGGGGAACAAAAAGAAGTAGCAGAGCTTGTAAATATTATCGGAGAAGGCTTGAATACAGCGGTGGAAAAGAGTGTGAAAAATGAGCGCTTGAAGACAGATTTGATCACAAATGTATCCCATGATATTAAAACACCGCTCACATCAATCATCAATTATGTAGAACTGTTGAAACAGGAAAATTTTGAAGATCCAAAGATTCGGCGATACATCGAAGTACTGGAACAGAAGTCGCAGCGACTGAAAACATTGACAGAAGACGTAGTGGAGGCGTCGAAAGTAAGTTCCGGAAATATTTCACTGGATATGATGAATTTGAATCTGGTGGAAATGATTCAGCAGACGAGCGGAGAATTTCAAGAAAAATTCGCTGCCCGCAATCTGGAAGAGGTGTTGAATATTCCGGAAGAAGAGGCAATGATCTGCGTAGACGGAAGAAGAACATGGCGAGTGCTGGAGAACATTTACAACAATGCGGCAAAATATGCAATGGAAGGCAGCAGGATTTATGCAGATCTTACCGTGTTGGAAGATCAAGTCCTGTTTACGCTGAAAAATGTATCCGCATATCCATTGAATATATCCGCAGACGAATTGACAGAACGATTTATCAGAGGAGATATATCGCGAAGTACAGAAGGAAGCGGACTGGGATTGTCCATAGCAAAAACATTGACAGAAATGCAAAAAGGACAGTTTGAATTGTACTTAGATGGAGATTTATTTAAGGTAACCATAAGATTTCCGCGGGTTAAATAATTAACGGGGGACGTAGCAAAGTTAAACTTTGCTACGTCCCAAATTGTATTTTGCTACGTCCCAAATTTACTTGCGCTTATTTCAAAAACACATTACAATATTACTATTATGGAGAATTTAAAATTATTATTACAAGAAAATTTGGATCAGGAGTTTTTAGCGGCGGTTTTGAGTGCGCCGCGGGATAAATCGGGTGTAGAGAAGGTGAAGGTTCGTCCGCTTCTTAAGAGAGGGGAACTTGTTTTTCAACTGGAGTCTTTCTGCAATCGTCAGGCGTTTCATGAGAATCTTAGTGCCGAGGAGGCGGCGGATAGAATTTTTGAATATATGCAAAATATGAAACAGATGCAGATGGAGACGAAGCAGTGGAACTACACGGTTCTCGTGAGCAAAAAAGGGAAGCTGACAATCAAGCGAAAAGCGCAGAAGAATCCGAATAAGCAGGCAGATATGAACCATAACCGCAAGAAGCAGTATATTCTGGAAGAGGGAACAATGGTTCCTTTTTTGAGAGATCTTGGGGTTATGACCGAAGAAGGGAAGATTGTGCGGACGAAGTTTGACAAGTTTCGACAGATTAACCGCTTCCTTGAATTTATTGAGGATATTCTTCCGCAGCTTGACAAGGGGAGAGAAGTTACAATCCTTGATTTTGGATGTGGAAAATCTTATCTGACATTTGCCATGTATTATTATCTGCATGAGTTAAAGCAATACGATATCCGTATCATCGGGTTGGATTTAAAAACAGAGGTTATCAGACATTGTAATGAGCTGAGTAAAAAATACGGATATGAGAAATTGACTTTCCTGGAAGGCGACATTGCGGATTACGAGGGTGTTGATCAGGTAGATATGGTAGTGACACTGCATGCTTGCGACACTGCAACGGATTATGCGCTTGCAAAAGCTGTTGGCTGGCACGCGAAAGTTATCTTGTCTGTTCCGTGCTGTCAGCATGAGATTAATGGGCAGATTGCAAATGATGTCTTGAAACCGATTCTGAAACATGGACTTCTCAAAGAACGTTTTTCTGCAATCGTGACAGATGCACTCCGCGCAGAATATTTGGAAAGAGAAGGATATGAAGTACAGGTCTTGGAATTCATTGACATGGAGCATACACCGAAAAATATTTTGATCCGTGCCATAGATACCGGAAAAAAAGGAAAGAATAGTAAGAGAATCAAGGATTGTGAAGCATTTTTAAATGTGGAACCAACGCTTGGACGTCTCCTTGGTATGCAGAAGGATTAGATAAAAGAGGACACAGGATGAATATAAAGAACAAATTAAAAGAAGCCGGTATTCTTATCGGAGTATTTATCGTGGCAGTATTGGTGTTCAGTTATTTTACTAATAAGGGAAACGATAATATGACGGCGGACATTGGAACTGCAACGTTTCCAAAGATAGGTTTTGATTGCGGCGGATATGGGATAAATGCTGTTCCCGGATATGCGCAGTCTATGGACATTCCGACGATTCGCGACACGATCACACCGGTCTTATCCGGAAAGCTGAATGTGGAGATCAACGCTTATGAAAATGCAATTTCAAGTATGGAATACAAGGTGTATTCGTTAGATGGCACAGAAGCGTTTCTGGAGAAAAAGATAAAAAAGCCGGGGAAAACGGAAATGCTTGATCTTAACAAGTCCGGTCTGTTAGATGAAGAGCGGGTGCTGGAAATTATTTTAAATTATAATAAAGAAAAAACCGTACATTTTTATACGAGAATTGCCGATGAAGAGAAGGCAGATATACAGCAGTGTCTGGATTATGTGACGACGTTCCATAACGGAGCTTTGAATAAGGAAGAAGGAGTCGGCGTCGGAAAGGCGATTGAGCCGAATGAAGATGGCGATAACAGTACCTTTGCACATGTAACGATCCACTCGAATTATGATCAGGTATCTTACGGCGAGCTGGAGCCAAAACTAGAGGGCGGCGAACGCTGGGAAATCAAAGAGATGAATGATACCTCCTCATCGATACAGGCAGAATTTATTGTGCGGTGTAAAGGGGAAGAAAATGAGGATGATCTGTATAAAGTAAGAGAGTTCTTCCGTGTGCGCTATGATTCTTATGCCAAGCGGGGATATTTGCTGGATTATGACCGTACGATGGAGCAGATCTTTGATCCGACCAAAAAGGTGTTAAGCGAAAAGGGTGTGCTTCTGGGAATCGCGGAATATGATATCCCTTATCTGAATGATAAGGATGGAAGCATTGTCTCTTTTGTGCAGGCAGATGATCTTTGGAGCTATAACAAAGAGACGGATGAAGTATCGCTGGTATTCAGTTTCGCAGCTTCGGAAAATACGGATGAGAGAAATCTTACAAATCAGCATGAAATACAATTATTAGAGGCGGATGGAAACGGAAATGTGACATTTGCTGTATATGGATATATGAACCGTGGAGAACACGAAGGACAGGTTGGTGTTGCGGTTTACTATTATAATGTAGAGCAAAGCTCTGTAGAAGAAAAGGTGTTTATCCCTACAGATACCTCGTGGGGAAATGCGATTCACGAGCTGGGGAAATTAGTCTACTATAGTGTGGACAGAGAGATGCTGTATGTACTTGCCGGCGATACCTTTTATGAGACAAATGTGGAAAAGGAAAAGACGAAGGAGCTGGTAACAGGACTTACGGAGGATCATTATGTAGTATCCAGCGACGGGCGTCTCCTTGCTTATCAGTCAAAAAGCGGAGAAAATGGAGCTAATGAGCTTACCATTATGAATCTGTCTTCCGGCAAGACAAGGACAGTAACCGGCAAAGAAGGCGAGAACATATATCCTCTTGGATTTGTGAAAAATGATTTTGTATACGGAACTTCAAGAATAGAAGATGCCGGACAAACAGCAGCGGGTGAAGATGCAAGCCCTATGTATAAAGTGGAGATTCAGAACAGCAAGGGAAAAACAGTCAAGACTTATGAGCAAAAAGAGATCTATATACTGGGCGCTAAAATGGAGAAAAACAGAGTGATTCTGGAGCGGGCAGTAAGAGACGGAAGCATCTACACTGCAACGGCAGAAGAATATATTTCTAATAACGAAGAACAGAAGGAAAGCAATATTTATCTGGATTCTTATGTGACAGAATTGAAGAAAAAACAGATGCGGCTGACCTATGAAGATGGCATTTCAGATAAAGAACCGAAGGTATTAAAGCCAAAACAAGTAATGTTTGAGAATCCGACAACGATTACCTTTGATTACGATAAGAAAGAGAAACAATATTACGTCTATGGATATGGAAAACTTCAGGGCTCTTATGAAATTGCAGGTGATGCCATCCAAAAGGCAGATTCGTATGGAGGAGTCGTGGTGGATCAAAGCCAGTCCTATATATGGGAGAGAGGAAATCGGGATTTGAACTATACCATTGATCATTCTGAGGATATGGCAGCACAGATTAAAGCAAAGCTTGACAGTGGAGTTTCGCCGATGGAAGCGCTGAAAGAATATAATTCCGGCGCAAGTCTTAATCTTACAGGATGTACAGCGGAACAACTTGCTTACATTATCAATCAGGGGAAACCGGTGATTGGAATGAAAGAGGCCGGAAAGCCGATCATTCTTGTAGGATACACAGATGAGAATGTAATCTATGTGGACGCAGCAAGCGGCGAACGAAAAACCAGCACATTTGAAGAGATGGACGCAATGACCGCAGGAAGTGGACATACGTATATCGGATAAAAGACAAAATCAGGGACGGGTTTTAACCCGTCCCTGATTTGTTAACGATTTCGTTTTATCGGCTGAAATACGACATTTCTATATTTTTTTAAAGCAAAGTAAACAATCATTCCCAGTATACCACAGGAAACAACTTCTCCGATTCCAACGGTCAGCATCATAAATGGAATTGGAAGTGCAACGCCATACGCATATCGCAGCACGAATGGTACGATCAGTGTGTTGGCGGCAATCGGAGGAAGTGGCGCAAGATAAGGGCTTTTATTACGAAGCTGATACGTGAAAAAAGCGCCGATCAAGGTTGCCAGACTTCCGCATAGGATATCCGGTAAAACTGCTCCGCCGAGAATATTTCCGATCAGACAGCCGACAAACAACCCCGGAATTGCGGCGGGAGTAAATAACGGAAGAATGGTCAGTGCCTCTGCAATACGAACCTGTACTTCTCCGAAAGAAAATGGTGCGAAGACATAAGTAAGCACCACATAGATAGCAGCGATCATAGCTGCCTGTGTCATGAAAGTTACCTTTTGATTTTTCATATTCAGTTCTCCTTTAGTTTTGTTTTACGTGTGGAAGGTCACGAACACACGATTCATTTTCCGCGAAACAATGAGCCATGCGGATGTGCTTGCACATCCATCTGGCGAATGTCGCGAGAGCCAAATACCGCAGGCATTTGGCTTACGCCGGCAATCGGCGAAACCCTTGTAAGACCTTGTTTTTCGGGTTTTTGTAACGGGTAATAGTGTAGCATAGAGAAGTGCAAAAATCAAGGTTTGTCCGGAATTTGTCCGGAATGGAACAAGGATAAGAAATAGCAATCACCACGGGATGGCATCCCACATATACTAAGGTAGATACTTATTTACAGGAGCGTATAGATATGCATAACAAAATCCCTTATTATATGGCTTATCCGGAGTTCTTCATGTATGGAACGGAGCGGACGGACCGGATGGATTATGATTATATGAAGAGTACTTATCCGGACACCGCAAAGCGTGTGCTTCCGCTTGTAGAAGAAGAGTGTGACCGTCTGGAATATAGTTCCAGTATGATCTATGACGAATATCCGGACCGTTTGCAGCTTCGTTTCATGACGAAGAGAATCTATGAAAGAGCGCAGGAGGAAGAAGAAAATCCGGGAGTATGGCTTCTGGATCTTATTCAGGTGATGCTGTGTCAGGAGCTGCTTTTGAGAAGGCGTGAACGCAGAGAAAAAAGAAAGTTTTATTGATTCTCGCTATAAAAAGTAGACGAGTGTGAGAAGATGTGTTAGAATACCTCCACGTAACCTTGAAAAGATACAGCAGATAAAGGAAGCCAAGCGATGGATAATATTATTTTTATTGGTATGCCGGCAGTCGGAAAAAGTACAGTCGGAGTTGTGACAGCAAAACGTTTAGGATATCAGTTTATTGATACAGATCTTCTGATTCAGGAGCAGGAAGGAAAGCTGTTAAAAGAAATCATTGAAGAGCAGGGGAACGATGGATTCCTGAAAGTTGAAGACCGGGTGAATGCCGGCGTGGAGGCACATAATGCAGTGATTTCTCCGGGTGGCAGTGTGGTTTATTGCGAAAATGCTATGAAGCACTACAAAGAGATCGGGAAAATAGTATATTTGCAAGCTTCTTTTGAAACAATAAACAGCAGATTGCTCAATGCAAAAAATCGAGGTGTTGTGCTGAAAGACGGACAGACACTGAGAGATTTGTATGATGAGAGAGTACCGCTTTTTGAGAAATATGCCGACATTACCATTTGCGAAGACGGCATTGATTTCAAGGAAACAGTTTCTCGTGTTTTGGATGCGCTTGAGGCACTGTAAATATTACGAAATAGTTACACAAGTGTAAAAAATATTTTACAAACAGGGAAAATGTGTTATAATGTCAAAAGGTATGGACATAGATTAGAATTTGCTAGATAGAAAATAGAAGAAAAATCAGAGGTGTAATATATGGAGCAATATATTATTAAGGGTGGTCATCCATTAGTGGGAGAGGTTGAAATTGGTGGCGCAAAAAATGCGGCGCTTGCAATTCTCGCTGCAGCTATTATGGCAGATGAAACTGTGAAAATTGACAATCTGCCGGACGTAAATGATATCAATGTCCTGTTAGATGCAATTGCAGGAATTGGAGCAGATGTTCAGCGTGTGGACCGTCATACGGTTTGGATCAATGGCAGAGGGATCAGAGATTTCAGTATTGAATATGATTATATCAAGAAGATCAGAGCTTCCTACTATTTGTTGGGAGCATTGCTTGGGAAATATAAGCATGCAGAAGTTGCACTTCCGGGAGGATGTAATATCGGCAGCAGACCGATCGATCAGCATTTGAAAGGATTCCGTGGACTTGGTGCAGAAGTTGAAATTGAGCATGGTAAGATTATTGCAGAGGCAGAGCGTCTGGTAGGGAAGCATATTTATTTTGATGTGGTGAGCGTCGGGGCAACGATCAATGTGATGATGGCTGCGGCAATGGCAGAGGGTCAGACCATTATGGAGAACGTTGCCAAGGAACCACACGTTGTAGATGTGGCAAACTTCTTGAACAGTATGGGCGCAAATATCCGTGGCGCGGGAACAGATGTGATTAAGATCCGTGGTGTTAGACAACTTCATGGGACAGAGTATTCCGTGATTCCGGATCAGATTGAAGCAGGAACATTTATGTTTGCAGCAGCAGCTACCAAAGGAGATGTGACTGTGCTGAACGTAATTCCGAAGCATCTGGAGGCAACAATTGCTAAATTAGTAGAAATCGGATGTGAAGTGGAAGAATTTGATGATGCAGTGCGCGTTGTGTCAAAGGGTAGCCTTACAAGCACACATGTAAAGACGCTGCCATATCCGGGATTTCCGACAGATATGCAGCCACAGATCGGCGTTACCTTAGCTCTTTGCAAAGGGACAAGTACGATTACAGAGAGTATTTTCGAAAATCGTTTTAAATATCTGGATGAGTTGGCGAGAATGGGAGCCAATATCAAAGTGGAGGGAAATTCCGCTACGATTGAAGGTGTGGAGAAATTCTCCGGAGCGAGAGTGAGCGCGCCGGATCTTCGTGCGGGAGCCGCGCTTTGTATTGCAGGTCTTGCGACAGACGGAATTACGATCGTGGATGATATTGTTTATATTCAGCGTGGATATGAGCGCTTCGAAGAAAAACTCCGCAGTATCGGCGGCTTGATCGAAAAAGTGGAGACTGAGAGAGAAATCCAGAAATTCAAATTAAAAGTCGGCTAGATAAAATTAGCTGGAATTCATCCTTGACAATTACTATAAAAGGATGTAAGGTTTATAAGTACCAAAAATAAATAATGCAAACTTTCTCTTATTCAGAGCAGTGGAGATACAAAGGATCTATGAAGCTGCGGCAACCCCCGTCATGGGAAGGTGCCAACCTGAGCGAGCAATCGAACAATAAGAGGATTGGTTTATGAGAATATAAACAGTCCACTTGTTGTGGGCTGTTTTTTTCGCGAAAACAAAGAGCAGGGCAAAAGAATGTCCGCGACTGAGCGCCTATGGCGCGAGGCGGCTCTGCGCATTTTATAGAATGAATGATAGCCCCGACAGAGAAAGTACGAAAGAAAGGAAGAAGAACATGGAGAAATTATTATTCACATCTGAATCTGTAACAGAAGGTCATCCGGATAAGATCTGCGACGCAATTTCTGACGCAGTACTTGACGCTCTCATAGAGCAAGACCCGAACAGTCGTGTGGCATGTGAAACAGCGATCACAACAGGTCTTGTTCTTGTTATGGGAGAAATCACAACAAACGCATATGTAGATATTCAGAAAATCGTCCGTGAAACAGTAGATGAGATTGGATATAACAGAGGAAAATACGGATTTGACGCTCATACTTGCGGCGTAATTACTGCAATTGACGAGCAGTCCAGTGACATTGCTATGGGTGTTGACAAAGCGTTGGAGGCGAAAGAAAACCAGATGTCTGATGAAGAAATCGAAGCGATTGGCGCAGGAGATCAGGGAATGATGTTCGGTTATGCCTGTGATGAGACACCGGAGCTTATGCCATATCCGATTTCTCTCGCGCACAAATTGACACGGAAGCTTACAGAAGTTCGTAAAAACGGAACACTTGGCTATTTGAGACCGGACGGAAAATCTCAGGTAACTGTAGAATATGATGAGGCAGGAGTACCAAAGAGACTGGACGCAGTGGTACTTTCTACACAGCATGATCCGGATGTAACACAGGAGCAGATTCACGAGGACATTAAGAAATATGTATTTGATGCGGTAATTCCGGCAGAAATGGTTGACGATAAGACAAAATTCTTCATTAACCCGACAGGACGTTTTGTAATCGGCGGACCTCACGGAGATTCCGGTGTAACAGGACGTAAGATTATCGTAGATACTTATGGTGGAATGGCTCGGCACGGCGGCGGTGCATTTTCCGGTAAAGACTGTACTAAAGTAGACCGTTCTGCGGCTTATGCGGCGCGTTATGTGGCTAAGAACATTGTTGCGGCAGGTATTGCAAAGAAATGTGAGATTCAGTTATCTTATGCGATCGGTGTAGCACAGCCGACATCTATTATGATTGATACTTTCGGAACAGGAAAAATCTCTGAGGAGAAGTTGGTTGATATCGTAAGAGAGAACTTTGACCTTCGTCCGGCAGGTATTATCAAGATGTTAGACCTTAGAAGACCGATCTACAAGCAGACAGCAGCATACGGACATTTTGGAAGAACGGATCTTGACCTGTCATGGGAGAAAACAGACAAGGCAGAAATTCTCAAATCCTATTTATAAAATTTTAATAAAAGTTTATGGGCGCTTTGGTGAGAGGCGCCCTTTTTCATGCTATACTGAAGGCGGAGGACATAAGCATATGAAGTTGAAAACAAGGTTGTCTATTGCCTTTTTAACAATTACATTAATACCGGTCATACTCTCCGTTGCGATGGTGCTGATCATGTGGAGAATCCAGGCGGGAGCAATTGAAGAAACATATGGCATTTCCGGTGCAACAGTGGAATCTTTGTCGAATTCTACGCAGGTGCTGTCGAATCTAACTGAAAAGCCATATCGCGAACTGGAAGAGATGGCAGATCTGCATTCCGGAGAAATGGAAGATGCAACATATTTAGATGGATTTAATCAGCGTCTGAAAGAAAAGAAGTCCTATCTTCTTGTGCGCAAAGACAGTACGATCGTATATACCGGCGCAGATGCAGGAAAGGTGGAGAAAGTTATCTGTCAGCTTCCTGATTACGGGGATTCTGCGACGACGTCAAAAAATGGTATTTATCTTGGCGGAGAGGTACAGGCGCTTGTCAAGCAGGTGGATTTCGTTTATCCGGCAGGGGAACAGGGAAGTGCATTTATTGTCACCAACATCAGCAATGTGATTCCGGAAGTAGAAGAGTTTGTGATGGATATGATGTTTGGTGTGGCCATTGTGCTTGTATTGACAGCATTTCTTCTGATTGTCTGGATCTACCGTGGGATTATGGGTCCCCTTAATAAGATGCGTGTAGCGGCAAGAAGGATACAGACCGGAGATCTGGATTTTGAGATTCCGACAGAGGCAGATGATGAGTTGGGACAGCTCAGCCGAGACTTGGAGGATATGCGCCAGAGACTAAAAGATACCGCGGAAGAGAAGGTTGCTTTTGATAAGGAAAATAAAGAACTGATCAGTAACATTTCCCATGATCTGAAGACACCGGTGACGACGATTAAAGGCTATGCGGAAGGAATCATGGATGGCGTGGCGGATACGCCGGAGAAAATGGAAAAATATATTCGGACCATTTATAACAAAGCAAATGAGATGGATACGTTGATCAATGAATTGACATTGTATTCTAAGATTGATACGAATCGTATCCCATATAACTTCAAGATTTTGTCAGTGAATGATTATTTCTCGGATTGTGCAGAAGATCTTTCGTTTGATCTGGAGGCAAAAAATGTCGAGTTCGGATATTTTAATTATGTGGAAGAAGAAGTGCAGGTTATTGCGGACGCGGAGCAGATCACACGTGTGATCCACAATATCGTCAACAATTCTGTGAAATATATGGACAAGGAAAAAGGGAAGATTAATCTCAGAATTAAAGATGTAGGAGATTTCGTGCAGGTAGAGATTGAAGATAACGGAAAAGGAATCGCAGCCAAAGACCTGCCAAATATATTCGAGAGATTTTATCGAACAGATGCTTCCAGAAATTCTTCGAAGGGCGGAAGCGGAATCGGCTTGTCGATTGTCAAGAAAATCATCGAAGAACATGGCGGCAAGATATGGGCTACCAGCAGAGAGAATACAGGCACAACCATGTATTTTGTGCTTAGAAAATATCAGGAGGTACCGGTAAATGAGTAAGATATTGATTGTGGAGGATGAAGAAGCGATTGCGGATCTGGAAAAGGATTATTTGGAGCTTTCAGGATTTGAAGTAGAAGTGGCAAATGAAGGGACGCTCGGACTTGAGAAAGCGTTAAGCGGAGAGTACGATCTTTTTATTCTGGATTTAATGCTCCCCGGGGTGGATGGATTTGAAATCTGCCGTAAGATTCGCGATGAGAAGAATACTCCGATTATCATGGTATCAGCAAAGAAGGACGATATCGATAAAATACGAGGGTTAGGACTTGGAGCGGATGATTATATGACGAAGCCATTCAGCCCAAGCGAATTGGTTGCGCGAGTGAAAGCGCATCTGGCAAGATACGACCGCTTGATCGGAAGTGCGGCAGAGAAAAATAAAATCATAGAAATTCGCGGACTCAAGATAGACACAACTGCCCGCCGCGTGTGGGTAAATGGAGAAGAAAAAACATTTACGACAAAAGAATTCGATCTCCTCGCATTCTTGGCGGCACACCCAAATCATGTATACACGAAGGATGACCTGTTCCGGGAAATCTGGGATATGGAATCCGTAGGAGATATCGCAACGGTAACCGTGCACATTAAGAAAATAAGAGAAAAAATAGAACTGGATACATCAAACCCACAGTATATCGAAACAATCTGGGGCGTAGGATATCGGTTTAAGGTATAATTTAGGACGTAGCATTTTTGCAAAATGCTACGTCCTAAATTGCGTTTTGGGGTGTCCAAAATTGATTTAACTGTTTTTGATGAAGGTGGTGTGGCATTTCGGACACCGGATTTCGATCCGTCCTTTTCCGCGCGGTACGCGGATTTTCTGCTTGCAGCCCGGGCAGCGGTAAATGTGATGTGTCTTCCGTTGTGCCATCATGTTTTTCTGTTTGCCGAACCATGTTCTGAGTTTGTAGGTTTTATTTAGGAATGTCTGGTTCTCGCTGGATCTTTTGTACAGGTTTCGAGAGAACATTCGAAAATATGTCAAAATGATAAAAAACCACGATAAGAGCGACAGTGTGTAGCTGTCAAAGACGATGGACAGCACCATTGTGGCAAGCCCTGCACCGAGAGAATATTTGCCTAAAGTGTCTACTCCGTACCGCCCATACATAAAACGCATAAATTTTTCTTTCAAAGTCATCAACCTCCTGAAAATATATTATTATCATACGATAATGGCAAGTAAAGTCAATAAAACAGAAATTAAAAAAATATAAAATAACTGTAGTCTTTTTTGCTTTTGTGTGAATGATGCTTGTACTGTGAAGAAAAATCGGCTAAAATAAAGCGTAGATTGATGATGGCTGCAGTGATAGAGCTGTGGAAAATGAGGAAGACTTGGAGTGAGGAAAATGTCGGCTAAGAGAAAGATAGATGGGAAATCAAAGGAAATGAATCGTAAGAGAGCAAATCATCACAGAGGGCGCAGAAAGTCGAGGAAGGCGAGACGTAAAAATATGATTTTGAACGCGATCCTTGTAGCTGCGATTGTTGTTTTTTGTGTGTCTGCTTTCAAACTATTACAGATAGGAAAAGGCTATAAAGACGGGCAGAGTGAATATGAGAAAGTACGAGGTGTGGCAATAAAAAATGCGGATGATAAAGAGAAGTTCCGCGTTGATTTTGATGAGCTTATGAAAATTAACGATGATACGGTAGGATGGATCAGGTTCTATAAGGAACCGTCACAGATCAACTATCCGGTAGTGCAGGGCGAAGATAATGACCTCTATCTCCACAAAACATTTTCGGCGAATGAAAACACACTGGGAGCGATCTTTGTAGACGCGGCGGCAAGCTCAGACTTTACAGATAAAAATACAATCATTTACGGACATCGTATGAAAGACGGTTCCATGTTCCGTAAGCTGGAAGAGTATAAAGACAAGGATTTCTGGAAAGAAAATCCGTATTTCTATATTTATACACCGGATGGAAAAGAGATTACTTATAAGATTTATTCGGTTGGTCAAGTGCTTGATACGTCCGACACATATCTGACCTCTTTTGCCGGCGAGGAGGACTATCAGAAGTTCCTTGATATGACAGTGAAAGAGGCAGACTACGATACAGGCGTAAAAGTAACGACGGATGATACTATTGTTACACTTTCCACATGTACCGCAGCCAGTGATGAACACCGTTTTGTTGTGCGGGGAGTCAAAGAGAAAGAAGTGGAGCTTCAGTAATTTAACAGAGACGAGGTGGGAATATGTCGTATACATATGAAGTGGGCGATATCGTGACTTTGAAAAAGCAACACCCATGCGGCAGCAAGGAGTGGGAAATCCTCCGGGTGGGGGCAGACTTCCGGCTGAAATGTATGGGCTGCGGGCATCAGATTATGATCGCGCGTAAAATTGTAGAAAAGAACACAAAGGATTTGAAGAAAAAAGAGTAGATATGAAAAGAACTTATTTAGTAACAGGTGGAGCCGGTTTTATCGGCTCCAATTATATTCATTACATGTTTGAAAAATATGGCGATAGTATACAGATTATTAATGTAGACAAACTGACATATGCCGGAAGATTAGAAAATCTGGCAGAAGTAGAAGACAGGGGAAATTATAGATTTATAGAAGCGGATATCTGCGATAAAGAAATGATAGAGTCGCTTTTTTCAAAATATGTAATCGACAGAGTGGTACATTTTGCGGCAGAGAGTCATGTGGATCGCAGCATTGATGATCCGGAAATATTTGTGAAAACGAATGTGCTTGGAACCGCTGTTTTGTTAAATGCCGCCCGCAAGGCGTGGGAAAAAGAAGATGGCATGTATCTGGAGAATAAGAAATTTCTTCATGTATCTACAGATGAGGTGTACGGTTCATTAGGTGAAACCGGATATTTTTATGAGACAACGCCATATGCCCCGCACAGTCCTTACTCGGCAAGCAAAGCGTCTGCAGATATGCTGGTTCGTTCCTATATAGATACGTATGGGTTCCCTGCCAATATTACGAATTGCAGTAATAATTATGGACCGCGTCAGTTTCCGGAGAAGCTGATTCCTCTTATTATAAAGAATGCGCTGCAAGGAGAAAAACTTCCGATTTATGGAGATGGATTGAATGTAAGAGACTGGCTCTACGTAGAAGATCATGTGAAGGCGATTGATTTAGTGCAGGAGCAAGGACGGCTCTTTGAGACATATAATATCGGCGGTCACAATGAGAAGACGAACCTGGAGATTGTAAATACAATCCTTGAAGTTTTAAGGGAAGCATTAGAGGAAAATGATCCAAGGAAAAGATTTATAAATGATAGCCTAATCCAGTATGTGGAAGATCGGAAAGGGCATGACAGGCGTTATGCCATCAATGCAGATAAAATAAGAAGAGAGACAGGCTGGATGCCGGAGACTTCTTTTGAAGACGGGATTCGTGAAACGGTGAAATGGTATCTTGCACATGCAGTTTGGAGCAAATGTGAAGAGAATATATAATAGTAAGATAGAAAAAGTAAAAATAATATAGGAGAGGGTAAAATGGCAAGAGAGAAGATTAAAGAATTATTTGCACAGGGAATTGACTGTTCACAGGTAGTGGCGGGAACATTTGCAGAGAAGATGCAAATGTCTGAAGAAGATGCAAGGAAGATGTCAGCCTGTTTTGGCGGTGGTATGATGTGCGGTGAGACTTGCGGAGCTGTAACAGGAGCGCTTATGGTTATTGGCATGGTCTATGGGCATAGCCAAGAAGGGGACATGGATCAGAAAAACATTATGATGGGAAAAGTGGCAGAGTTTAAAGAGCGATATGCAAAGAAACGCTCTTCCACAATGTGCAGAGATTTATTGGGGCATGATCTTTCAAAAGAAGGAGAACTCGAAAAGGTTCTAGAAGAGGGCTTGATGTTCAGCTTCTGCCCGGGAGTAGTGGAAGATGTCCTTGATATATTGGAAGAAATTTTATAGCAGACAGAGGAAAGAAAACGTCGGAAGAAATCCGGCGTTTTTTTGTGTTCGGATTAGTTTTAAAATATATACCATAGAAAAAGTAAATAAATAGCTATGATTTATTACGAAAATCAATTTGTGAAAAAATGGAAGAATGCGATATAGTTAATCTGTATGAAAAAAATACCAATGAGGAGGAAAAGCAATGAAAGTAACAAAGAAAATGAAACGATTTGCTGCATTATTAATTGCCGCAGTCGTGATGTTGAGCGGAGTTCCATTACCGTCGGTTCAGGCGGCAGGAGACGCCAAAGGAGTTGATGTTTTAACTTTTACAGTTAAAGATGAGGAGGGCCATCCAGTAGAAGGAGTTGAGTTAGATATATATGATCGGGGAGGTCGAACATATACGAATCTGAAGTCCAAGATGGGTGGAGTAGTTCGTTGGAACATTCCTTCACATTTTGATATGTATAACGGACAGGTGTTAGAGATTAAGCCAATTAACGAGGAAGAGGAAATTGGTTCAATTACATTTAAGGTGAAATTTGATGGCTTTTATACTGTTATTGATACTATTAATGGTGAACCGGCTGAAAATGTTAAAAATTTGGAACTCACTGTGAACAAAAAAGGCGGTACGGTAGAGGATAAGCCGGAGATTACAAGCGTATCTTTGAATAAGTCAAGTTTAGAAAATGCAGGTGGTGTAGTACAGTTCTCTGTAAAGGGAAAAAAACTGAAAGACAAAGTAGAGGTAGAAGTTTTAAAGAACGGAGTTGCAGCAGGAGAAGTGAAGATCCAGCAAATGGAAAATCAAGAGACATGGAATGAATACTGGATCACATTGCCAAAAAATGAGGCAGAAACAGAAGTGCAGTATACTTTAAGAGCGAAACTGGTAGGAGATCCTGCAACAGTGAAAGAGAAAACTGTTACAGTAAAAGGAACAGGGCTAGTAGCAAATCCAGAAATTACGCAAGTAAGTGTAAATAAGACAAGTTTAGAGAGCGCCGGTGGTGTAGTACAGTTCTCTGTAAAGGGAAAAAAACTGAAAGACAAAGTAGAGGTAGAAGTTTTAAAGAACGGAGTTGCAGCAGGAGAAGTGAAGATCCAGCAAATGGAAAATCAAGAGACATGGAATGAATACTGGATCACATTGCCAAAGAATGAAGAAACAACCGCGATAGAGTATACTTTGAGAGCGAAAGTAACAGGAGATGAAGCTTCAGCAAAAGAAGCAAAAGTTACGGTAAAAGCAGCAGAAGTAAAGTCAGAAATTGCGCAAGTAAGTGTAAATAAGACAAGTTTAGAGAGCACCGGTGGTGTAGTACAGTTCTCTGTAAAGGGAAAAAAACTGAAAGACAAAATAGAGGTAGAAGTTTTAAAGAACGGAGTTGCAGCAGGAGAAGTGAAGATCCAGCAAATGGAAAATCAAGAGACATGGAATGAATACTGGATCACATTGCCAAAGAATGAAGAAACAACCGCGATAGAGTATACTTTGAGAGCGAAAGTAACAGGAGATGAAGCTTCAGCAAAAGAAGCAAAAGTTACGGTAAAAGCAGCAGAAGTAAAGTCAGAAATTGCGCAAGTAAGTGTAAATAAGACAAGTTTAGAGAGCACCGGTGGTGTAGTACAGTTCTCTGTAAAGGGAAAAAAACTGAAAGACAAAATAGAGGTAGAAGTTTTAAAGAACGGAGTTGCAGCAGGAGAAGTGAAGATCCAGCAAATGGAAAATCAAGAGACATGGAATGAATACTGGATCACATTGCCAAAGAATGAAGAAACAACCGCGATAGAGTATACTTTGAGAGCGAAAGTAACAGGAGATGAAGCTTCAGCAAAAGAAGCAAAAGTTACGGTAAAGGAAGCGGAAAAACCGGAAGTAAATAAGGAAGCTCTTAAACAGAAAATCACAGACGCAAAAGCAATCGAGAATGAGAACTACACAGAAGCAAGCTGGAATGCATTGCAGGCAGCAATCGCAGCAGCAGAAGCTGTGCGTGATGATGCAGACGCAACACAGGATGCTGTAGATGCACAGGTGACAGCGCTTAAAAAGGCAGTAGATGGATTAAAGGAAAATTCGGAGAAGCCAAATCCGGAGAAGCCAAATACAGAGAAGCCAAATACAAATAAACCAAATCCAAATAAGCCAAATACCAATAAACCGAATGCAAATAAACCAAATGTAGATAAGAATGAGAACGCGGCTCCAAAAACTGGAGATTCTGCACCGTTTGTTCCATGCATGGCAGGTATGATTTGTGCAGCAGCAGTAGCAGGTATGGTTTTAAAGAAGAGAAAGTCTTTCGAATAGAGCAGGAGGAAACTTTATGAAACTTAGGGCTTTGGCAACAAGAATAGGGGCAGTTGCGTTGGCGGTTTTAATTACCGCCGGCAACCTGGCTCTTACCACTCAGGCGGCAGACGCTTGAGTGGATGTGCGGGAAGAGGATGTCTTCCCTCCGGCGCCTGATGACGTAGTTCAGGATAAGATGCTCAACTGGGTAATCCGAGGGGTTACTTTAGACCAGAGTTATAAAAAAGAGGACTATATTCCAATCAAACCAGATCGATTTAAAGGTTTACAGCAGTTTACATATTCAGCAGGAGCGCATCCAGAGGCATATCCGATTGATGTATATGTGTATAAACTGGGAGGATTAGAATACGCAACTGATTTAAGAAAGATTGATCTTTCTTATAATATGGTAAGTGATTTGACACCGCTCAAAGATCTTACAAATTTGAGAGATTTGACTTTCTATATGAATAAGCTTACAAGTATTGAACCTCTTCGTAAACTTACGAATCTGGAACAGTTAAATATTGCGTTTAATGAAGTGAAGGATTTGAGTCCTTTGATAAACATGAAGAGTTTGAAGGACTTGAATGTTGAGAATACTGGAATTTCTGATCTGAGGGGAATAGAAAGATGTACTAAGCTTTCGTCTTTGAACCTTAGCGGAAATAAAGTTTCGGATATTTCAGCGCTTGGAAATCTGATAAATATGGAAAAGTTCTTGTGGTTAAATAACAATCAGATTACAGACATTTCAGCTTTGGCTGATATGACAAAATTGCGGGAACTTGATTTGTATGGCAATCAAGTGTCAGATGTCTCAGCGCTTAAAAACCTTAGAAATCTGGAATCTCTCAATCTCGGAAATAATCGTGAAATAGCAGATCTTGCACCACTTGTCAATCTTACAAATTTGAAGGAAGATGAAGTTAATTTAGTTGGAACAAAGATTGAGACAAAGAAAGAATTATTATTCGAAGTTATCAGAGTCAACAAATTAATTGACCGGTTCAATGCGAATGAAATCAGTGTTGTGGATAAAGGAAAAGTAGAAGAAGCAAGAAAGGCTTATGACAGATTGTCAGAAGAAGCTAAGAGCTATATCACAGAACTTAGAATTACCGCAGCAGAAGAAAACATTGCAAGACTGGAGCAGGGAAAAGATCTTGTTCGCTATGATGAATTGTCTGAGTTCGAAAATATGGCAAAACAGGATGTCAAGACGTTAGAGATCAGAGTGACTGATACAAACGGTGATCCCGTGAGACATGCACGTTTTAACGTAAAGGGTCAGAGATATGGGGAAATTTACGGAACAATCAGTACAGATAAATATGGACTTGCAGAATATACAATTCCGTCAAATAATAATGAAACCTCATATACTTTTAAACTTCAAGAAAGTGCAAAATTTACAGGAGATACTGCGGATATTGAGATTACACTTTCAGCAGATTCTGTGATTACACATATCAATGGAGAAGCAACAGAGGATGGAAAAATTGACCGTACGCTTACATTAAAAGCAGGTGCACAGTTGTCCGTGAATAAAGTGACACTGGAAAAACTGATCGCATCAGCAGAAAAAATCAGTGCGGACGAATATAGTGATGTGAGCTATTCTAAATTGACAAAAGCAATTGAGGATGCGAAAGCTGTTGTGAAGAATTCTTCCGCTACGCAGAAAGATGTAGATGAAGCGGAAGCAAGTCTTAGAAATGCGATGGATGACCTTGAAAAAGGTGCGGACATGAGGACTTTGAAGATGAGTGTTGAAGATGGGGAGGGAAATCCGATTCCGAACATTCATTTCGAAGTAAGTAATTCATGGAATGGCGGAAGAACAGAACTTATTTCTAATGAGTCTGGTAAAATGAGTTACACGGTTCCTAAATATCCAATCAATTACTATACGGTTGTTATTAACGCAGACGAAAATTATACCATGGTAAATGAACTGCGTTTCACAGAAGAAGAAAACAAAATCGTGAAAGTAAATAATAAGACGGTGACAGGACCGGAAGACTTGAATGTAACCGTAACTCTTAAGAAGAAAGAGAATCTGAAACCAGTCGATAAATCGGCATTAGAGGCGTTGATCCAAGAAGCCGAGGCGATTGTTGAGGAAGGCTATACCGCAGACAGCTATGCAGCGCTTCAGAAAGCCATTGATGAAGCAAGAAAAGTAGTGGCAGACGATAAAGCATCTCAAGTGACAGTGAATAGTCAGAAGAGCGCACTTCAGAAAGCCATTGATAATCTTGTACCAAAAGAGGTTAAACCGACAGACAGGACAACAGCAGTGATCATTGCAAAAGATGGAACAGGAAAACCAGTAGAAGGCGTTAAGTTTACCGGCTATTCTACCTACGTATCAGATGTAAATAAAGTGACCGATTCAAGAGGCGCAATTGTGTATACCATGAATTTTGGAGAGACTCTGACTCTTCAGCTTGCAGATGACAGATACACAACAACAAGCGGAGAGATTCGTGTGAGAACTGATTGGGAAACCGGAGAGATTATATCAATTAACGATAAGGAAATTACGACTCTGGAAGAACAGATTGTTAATGTTGTTGTCAATAAAGTCGGCGGAGAGTCAAGTGTAGATAAGAGCGATTTAGAGGCGAAACTTGCAGAGGCGTTGAAAGTAGATTCGGGAAAATATACAGAAGACAGTTATAATAAACTGTTGGCAGCCATAGAGGAAGCGCAGGAAGTATTTGATCGTGATGACGCAGCGCAAGATGAGGTTACAGAGCAGGTTAACAAACTTACAACAGCAATGGACAATCTGAAAGAAAAAGAAGAAGGAACTGTTGATACAACTCCTTTGAAGGATAAATTAAAAGAAGCGAAAGCAATTAGTGCAAAAGGATATACCGCAGATACTTATGCAGCGCTTCAAGATGCGATTAAAAAAGCGGAGGGCGTATTAAATAGCAATCCATCCCAGCAGGAAGTATTTACAGCGGTGATTGATCTTCAGAAAGCCATTGATAATCTAAAAAAAGCTGTTGTTGACGTAAATAAAGATCTTTTGGGAGAAACGCTGGAAAAAGCTAAAAGTTACAAAGCGGATGACTGGACAAAAGCAAGCTATGAAGCGTTACAGAAAGCCATCGCCGAGGCAGAAGTCGTATATAAAGACGAAGAAGCGGATCAAGTAGCGGTTGATAGAAAAGTTGCGGCCCTTAATAAAGCAATCAATAATCTGGAAGCAAAAGGAAGTGAAACTCCGAATCCGGAAAAACCAGAAAAACCGGAGAAACCAAATACACCAAATACTCCGGGAACCGGTGGACAAGGTGGACAAGATGGAAACGGAAATGCTGCTGGTGGACAGAAACCAGATGGAACAGTCCTAAATGGCGGAACATCCGGACCACAAGCTGCCAAGACCGCAGATACAGCGCATCCGATTGTATATGCAGCAGCCATGTTTGCAGCAATGGCAGGAATCGTTGTATTCAGAAGAAAAAAAGTAAAATAATAGTCAAATGACAAGAAAAGTGCCGGAAGAGATTCCGGCGCTTTTTATTGGGGGCTTCAGTTGAAAAACAATACCCAAATAGGATATAATATGTTGAAAATGGAAGGATGGGGAAACAACGTGGGTATGTTAAAAGTGACGGAATGTGAATTGGAAGGATTGAAAATTATAGAACCGCAGGTATTTGCTGATGATCGAGGCTGGTTTATGGAATTATATCGAAAAGAAGATTATGAAGAAGCAGGTATTTGCTGTGAGTTTGTGCAGGATAATCGAGCATATTCGAAGCAGGGCGTGCTTCGCGGGATGCATTTTCAAGTGAAATATCCACAGGATAAGTTGTTGAGTGTATTGAGAGGAGAAATATACGATGTTGCAGTAGATATTAGAAAAGATTCTAAGACATATGGGAAGTGGTTCGGAATCAGATTGTCTGATGAAAATAAGAAGCAAGTATTTATTCCGAAAGGATTTGCACATGGATACCTTGTATTGTCAAAGGAAGCAGAGATTTTATATAAATGCAGTGAAATCTATCATCCGGAAGACGAAGGCGGTATCGCATGGGATGATCCAAAGCTGGCGATTCAGTGGCCGATTTCCGTTCAAAGTGAACTTATTATTTCAGAAAAGGATCGAAATTGGGAAGGGCTTTTATAATGAAAATATTAGTGACAGGCAGTAACGGACAGCTTGGGAAAGCGGTGGTTAGGGAATTAAAACACAGAGGTCATGAAGTGATCCCCGCAAGCCATGAAAATATGGATATTACAAAAGAGGATATTGTTTGGTCAGTATTGGAAGAAGTAAGACCGGATGCAGTCGTACACTGTGCCGCGTATACAAACGTGGATCGGGCGGAAGAAGAGCGAGAGGTTTGTCGTCGGGTGAATGTATGTGGAACGAAATATCTCGTAAAGTGGTGCGGCGAACATGATACAAAATTTCTATATGTTAGCACGGATTATGTGTTTTCGGGAGAAGGAACGGTGCCGCATGGAGAAGAGGATGAAAAGAATCCGTTAAACACATATGGACAGAGCAAACATGAGGGAGAGGAACTTGTAAAAAAGAATTTGAAGAAGTGGTATATTGTACGTACCTCATGGCTCTATGGAGAGGGACAAAATTTTGTCACAGCAATTCTTAAGAGGGCGAAAGAAGAAGGAGAGCTTCAAGTAGTAAATGATCAGATCGGTTCGCCGACATATGCAGAAGATTTGGCAGTGACGATTAGCGAGCTGATAGAGACTGAACGGTATGGAGTCTATCATGTGACGAATACAGGCGAATGTACATGGTATGAATTTGCATGTGAGATATTAAAATACGCAGATATAGAAGCGGTGGTGCATCCGGTGACAACAGAGCAATACCCTAAGAAAGCAATGAGACCGAAGAATAGCAGGCTTGCAAAGAAGAAGTTGGGAAAAGAAGGATTTAAAGTGCTGCCTCCCTGGAGAGACGCATTGAAAAGATATATGTATTATGATTCCCTTTCTTGACAGAGATTCTGAATTGACGTATATTAAAATCAACGCAGATGATGGTTGCTGTATCGAGGAACTATCACAATTCTTAGAATCTAAATATGAATCATATTTCTATGAAGAATCTTCCAAATCGGAATATATTCTCGTTTGAAAGAAGAATAAAATGAAAAAACGAAAAGTAGGGAATCCATTGTCTGGGAAAGGCATTTTTGCTATTATGTTTTTATAAAGATAGTTTCTCATATAGCCTTACGGAAAGGATGCTATATGAATGAACGCGGCGGGACAAATGAATATCGGGAAGTTATATCGTCTGGAGCAGATGTGAAAAAGGAAATTTATAGTCAGACCGAGGATGCAGTGCTTAAGACAATGATACACTACTTCAAGGATGAGTTATTGCCTTATCTAGGAATCAAGGGAAAGGCGGTCGGAATCGCAGCAACAGAAGTAGTTTACCTCGGATTGAAGAAGCTTTTGCAGGATTTTAATCTGGTTATGGAAGATGGCTCGTGGAGTCATTTTGAATTCCAAAGTAAAAACGAAGGTCTGGAAGGTTTGAAACGATTTCGGGCATATGAAGCGGTTACAAGTTATCAGAATCACGTGGAAGTTACCACATATGTATTGTTTTCGGGAACGATTCAGAATCCGATGACAGAATTTACAGAAGGGATGAATACCTATCGGATTCATCCGGTGATTATGACGAATATGCAAGTGGAAGAACTTGTAGAAAAACTGCAGAAAAAGACAGCAGCAGGAGAAAAGTTGACCAAACAAGATTTAGTTCCAATGACGCTTTGCTCTTTAATGGGCGGGAAACTCAGCCAGAAAGAGCGGATTACAAAAGCGTTTGAGTTCTCAAGGCAGGCAGAGAAAGACATCCCGAAGGAAGAGATAAATAAGATTGAGGCGGTGATGTATGCGATGGCAGAGAAATTTTTGAATGAAGTAGATATGGAAGAAGTCAGGGAGGCAGTTAAGATGACAAAGTTAGGGACGATGTTAATAAATGAAGGGCGAGAAGAAGGGCGAGAAGAAGGACGATGTAAAAATATAATTTCGTTAGTTCTCCGTAAGATACGAAAAGGATATAGTGCGATAGAGATTGCGGATATATTGGAAGAAGATAAGAATGTCGTACAAAAAATTTACGATGCTGCGGTTGCAGAGAGTCCAGATTATGACATAGAAAAAATATATAGAAGATTGAAGGAAGCATAAGATGGTTGCCAAGTTTCTAATCCTTATACAGAGAATTAGAAACTTGGCTTTTATAATGGAAAATTCACTTTGATATAGATGGTGTCTATAAATAAGCTGTTAATATAGATTTCGTCTATAAAATTGTCAGAATAATCAATAAGTAAATAGATAAAAAATATTGACATACCGCGGGGGGGGGTATACGATATCTAACGGAAAATGTAAAAGTATGTCAAAAATTGAGAAAGGAGAAGGACATGAGAAAGAACACAAGAAGAGTGCTCGCACTTGTTATGGCGCTTGCACTTATCCTTGGAAACTTTACCGGTCTTGGGACAACGTCGAAAGCGGCGGGCATTTCAGAAATTTTCAGTGTCACGACATCGGTAAAAGAATTACCTAGTCAAGGTGGTAATGTAGATGTAACTTTCACAGGAGAAAATCTTGGCAGCAATGTGTATTATAAGATCACGGCTAAAAAGGATGGCGAATCATATTTTAGCCCGAGTGTAGCCCATACAGCGATTGTATGCCCGAGTGTAGAAGGAGGAACTGTTTCTATTCCGGTTCCGGAAAATACAGAGGGTACAGAAAGAACTCTTAGAATTAGTATTACAGATCAAGATAATAAATTTTCGTATGAGAAAAAAAATTCAGTTGATATCACACAGGCTGCAGCCGGTGGACAGACACCAACTGTAGACAAGACTGCTCTTGAGAAAGCAATCAAAGATGCAGAAGCATGTAAACAGTCTGATTATACAACAGAGGCTTGGACGGCACTTCAGTCTGCACTGACAGAAGCTAGAAAAGTAAAAGATGATAGTGCTGCTACAGAAGAAGCAGTAAAGGCTGCAACCAAGGCGCTTAATGATGCAATTGCTGCTGGTAAACCGGCGGTAGATGATTCCGTTATTAAAGCGAAGGTTGTAGATGAACAGGGTAAACCATTAAATGGTATAGATTTTGAATTGTTTGAAGAACTTGAAGGAAGTGAAATTAATATTCCGGCTTCAGATTCAAACGGAGAAACTGAGTATTCAGTAAAAGATGCTCAAGATGGGGAATATACATTAACAATACATACAACATCTGAGTATACATTTGATCCGATAAAGGGATATACATATTATGTTACTGATGGGAAAGTAACAAAAGTAACAGTAGATGGAAAAGACTATAATGAAGAAATTCCAACATTTACAGCAAAGAAAATTGGCGGTGGCGGAGAAACTGATCCAGAAAAACCGGAAGTTAATAAAAAGTCATTGAAGATCAAAGTTGTAGATGAAGTTGGAATGCCGGTGACAGACGATAAATGTAAATTTGTAAGTGTTGATCCACGATATACCTTTGAAGAAACCTTGAAGAGCGAAGGAAATGGAGTATTTACAGCGACATTTGTTGATGTGGATCAAGTAGAAGCGATTATTAGATTAAAGGAGTCTTCAAAAGACAGTTATGAAGTGACTTCAGCAGTAAAAGAATTAAAACTCGTTTTAAATAAGGGTGAGATTCAGACTGTAAATGGCGAAGCCTATGATGGAAAGCAAGAATATACATTTACAGTAAAGAAAATCGGTGGTGAAGTCGAGGAAGAAAAAGGCAAGATTACAAGTGCTATCTTAGCACCGGAAGAATTTACTGCAGAGGGTGGTGAAGCCACACTGCTTGTTCTGGGAGAAAAATTAGACAAGCATTTATCTGTTGTAGTGAAGCTTGGAGGTCAGGTGACTGATATTCAGGCTGAGAAGTCCATGGATTCAACAGATACAAAACATTCCTATGCGATTAAGTTCCCGGCAAATGAAACGACACAGACAAAGTACTACAGTGTACAGTGTATCGTAGGAGCGAGTGCATTGGAGAACAAATACATTCCGGTGACTGTTGCCGGTAAAGAAGAAGGCGGCGAAGGCCCGACTGATCCGGAGGCAGAGGCAAAGATTACAAAGATTACTGCTACACCGGACAGCCTTCCATCAAAGGGTGGTTCTGTGAAGTTGTCTGTTGAAGGTGAGAATCTGACTGCCGATAACTGGACAGCAAAGGCAGTTGGAGTTCTGGAAGGAACAGATGCTAGCAAAGGAACTGTAGACGCTGTAGATGTTACAGCAGATGGAGCAATCTTTAATTTTGGCAGAAATATGATTTCTACTAATCGTATCCAATGGACCATTCAGGCGGGGCCGATTGTGGATGGGGTAATGCAGCCACAGAAGGAAATTGTCATCTATCAGGATAAGAATATTAAAGTAGAGACAGTTGATATTGTAGAAGCCTCTCAGCCGGATGGACAGACTATTATTGTAAAGTTTGAAAAAAACGTTAAAGTAGCTGAGTTAGAAGCAGAAGAATTAGGAAAACTAATTCATATTAGCGGTGTTTCAGAAATAGATGGTCAGCCTGCGGATGATTCTGTTTATTATTTACAGAAAGATGATGTGGTTACAGCAAATGGAGATACTGTAACAATCAAATTAAGTCAGATATTAAAATTGTCAGCAGGAACAGCCGCAATTTATTTTGAGCAGGGCGCACTTAAGACGCCTGAAGGTGTTACACTTAAAGAAGTACACTGGTCAGTTACTTCTAATCCGAGTATTTATAGTATCGATTATGAAAAAGATGTATTTGATTATAATGGTGGAACTGCTGTTGCAGTATTAACAGGTGTGAGACTGGATGAGATTAATCTGAAAGATCCTAAGAGATTGGAAGCATCTGTTTTAGATCCACAGACATTAGAAAAAGTGGATCTTCCGCTCACAATTACGAACGCTGCGGAAGACAAGGCACCTACGATTGAATTTCCAGTGCCAAAGAATGAGACAGATAAAACACAGTCTTATCTTCTTAGTCTTGAATTAGACGGAAGTCCGGTATACGAAGGCACAGGTTCTAATAAAGCCAAAAGAGCAGTTGTATCTGTGTTGCCAAAAGACGCAGATCATAATGAACCGACAATAAGCGGAATGACGATTAGTGGTAATGGTAAACTGGAAGGAGGTACTTTAACAGATCTGAAAGTTGATGTTGAAAAGGGTCTTGGACAATTAAAAGTAGAATTAAAACTTACAGGAACTAACTTAGATTCTACGAAGACGGAAGCACGTGCGATTGATGAAAACGGTGTTATCTGGCCGGTATCGCACGTACCGGAGTGAGATGGCACTTGGCGCTTCGTTGGAGTCGCAGGGATTAATAAAAACGGTGTGTTTGGAGATGGAAACAGTCAGCTAGTTGAGATTCTTCCACCACGTTTAGCAGGAACTAATAAAACATATACCATTCAGATTGCTTTAGATGGCAAGAACTTCTTAGATGTACCTAGTGTTAAACTGACAGTCAACAATGAGTCATTGAAAGGACAGGGAGCTGACGGTATGAACTGGGTAGAGTGTGGAAAAGAAGACTTATTTAATATTACAGCAACTTATGTTGATGAAAAGGGAAAAGAGATTGCCCAAGCTTACAAGGCTCAGGGATATATCATTTCCGAGTGGGAAACATATACACCAAGTATTCAGGCAAAAGACATTGAAGGTTATGAACTTGTCAGTGCACCGGATATGAGCCAGTACGAAGGTTTTATCGGAAATAAGAAAGACTATAATTTCCAGTTCAAATATAGAAAACTGGGAAGTACAGACCCAGGCGGTCAGGGAGAAGGAGACGGAAATGGTTCTGGTTCCGGATCAGGAAATGACGGAAATACTGGAAATGGCGGACAGAGTGGTTCAGGAGCTAACGGACAGAATGGTTCTGGAAGTCATAATAAGAAACCAGATGCTCAAAATCTGTCAGCTACAACTAATAAGGGAAATGTAGCGAAGACAGGAGATACAAATCCGATTCTTCCAATTGCAGCAGTAGCAGTTATTTCTTTAGCAGGTGTTGTAGTTGTTTTCAAGAAAAAACGAGAAGTAAAATAAGATAGTGTATACAAGGCGTCGGATTTTCCGGCGCCTTTGTCAGCTGAAACGAGAATGGTGTCAATCTTGAAAAAGCGATATGTTTGTGTTATAAAAAATGTAGAATAATGTGCTTGTTGGAATGAGAGCACTAGTAAGAGGAGCTATATGTTATTTAATTCACCGATTTTTATCTTTTTATTTCTGCCGGTTGTATTTATTCTGCATTGTTTGGTTAAGAAAAAGATTCGGAATATTTTATTGCTTTTTTCCAGTTTATATTTCTATGCATGGGGAGAGCCTCGTGCGGTTTTTTTGATGATTTTGTCTATTTTGTTTAATTGGAAGATTGGGAAGATTATTGGAAAAAGTAGTGGAAAGAAAAAACGTGCAGTGCTTATTGCAGGAATTGCCTGTGATTTGGGGATGTTAGGGTATTACAAATATTTTGGAGCATTGGTAGAGATTGCATTACCTATCGGGATTTCTTTTTTTACATTTCAGGCAATATCTTATATTATAGATGTGTATAGGGGAGAGACTGAGGCTGCATCCAGTTTGGTGAATGTTGCACTTTATATATCTTTTTTTTCACAATTGATTGCGGGTCCTATTGTAAAATATCGGGATATTGACAGTCAGATTAGAGAGAGGGAAATTAGCGCAGGGGGCGTTACTGATGGGTTTAAAAGATTTGTTTATGGTCTTGCCAAGAAGGTTTTGCTTGCTAATACCTTAGGGCTATGTGCGGATACGATTTGCGGTTATCAAGTGACTTCGGTGGATGGAATAATGGCATGGGTAGGAGCCCTTGCATATGGATTCCAAATTTATTATGATTTTTCGGGGTATTCAGATATGGCAATTGGACTTGGTGCTATGTTTGGCTTTACGATACCCGAGAACTTCCGATATCCGTATTTGTCAAAATCGGTTTCCGAATTTTGGAGACGGTGGCATATTTCGCTTGGTTCTTGGTTTCGGGAATATGTATATATTCCTCTTGGAGGAAGTAGAAAGGGAAGAAATAGGACATTCTGTAATCTTGTGGTGGTATTTTTTTTGACGGGACTGTGGCATGGCGCCCGTTATACTTTTGTATTGTGGGGGTTGTATCATTGTGCATTTGTATTGCTGGAAAAGGCAGGATTGCAGAAATGGTTGGATAAGTCAAAAGTACTTGCTGTGGGGTATTGTTTTACTGTGGTGAATTTTGGATGGGTGATATTTCGGGAAGACAGTATTAGAAATGCACTTCAATATATGCTCCGAATGATTATACCTTGGCGATATTTAGATATCGTGATACAACCGTGGAATTATATGGATAGAAAAACACTTTTCATAGGGATGTGTGCTGTTGCAGGCGCGGGAATTTTAAAGAGAATTGTTCCGGTACAAATAGCAGAAAAATGGAAAAACTCCATTGTAGAAGCATTATATATCATCATGCTATTGGTGCTTTCGCTGGCATCTATTGCAAGCGATACCTATAACCCATTTATATACTTTCAGTTCTAGGGGGGATAGACGTTGAAAAAAAGAAAGAGTTCGGTTTTGATTTTGGCAGCATTTGCAGTTCTTTGTTCTTCTTGGGTTATAGGAAAAGGGTATAAAACTGATAATATTCCATTTAAGAATCAACTAATTGCGATAAATAATTCCATTGATTATTTTGTGTTTCATAAAGCATCCAACGAAAGAGTGATTCTTGGTGAGGATCAATGGTTGTTTTATGACTGCAAAGACGACGGAGATCCGATTGGCAGCTATCAAGGGACAAACCTTTTTACAGAGGCTGATCTGCTTGCGATTAAAAATAACTGTATTGCACAGAGAGATTTTCTTGCCAGTCAAGGGAAAGAGTTTGTCATTTTCATTGTGCCAAACAAAGAACGCATTTATTGTGAATATCTTCCGGATAGATATGGTAAACCTGCGGATAGATACCGGACAATGCAGGTGGTGGAGTATCTTCGGGAAAATACGGACTTACGAGTCGTATATCCGTATGAAGAACTGATGGAGACAAAAAGGGTTTTAGAAGAAAATATTTATTGTAAAACAGATTCTCACTGGAATGAAATTGGGGGATATGTGGGTGCAAAAGCCCTATTGGAGGAACTTGGAATAGAAATGCCAGAGATTACTGAAAGTCGGATAAAGATTTCTAAGGGAGAAAATCGATCGGGGGATCTGGCGAAAATGCTCGGATTAAGTAAGAAATTGCAGTTCTATGATGTGGAATATCGGGTAGAGGGGTATGATACTCATGCTGCCAGGACGATTCAGTGGGACTTAGATGATGAATGTTGTTATCAGACGAAAAACGCAGATCCAAGAAAGATTTACGTACTTGGAGATTCTTTTGGAATAGTAATTGCAGATTATATTGGCTCTCAGTATCAGGAGAGCTGTATGAAATATAACCTTGCATACTCCTATGAAGATTTTAAGAAAGAAGATCCAGATATTTTTGTGGTTGAAACGGTAGAACGTTATGTGGAGGAATTGAGTCGTTTTTCTGTAAAATAATATAGGAAGTATGTATAATAGAGAAGATAGGTAAGGGAAAGTTATGGTTAGCGTTATTTTGTGTACATACAATCGTGCACATACTTTGAAAGCAACGATTGACAGTATATTAAAGCAGACGTATACGGCGTTTGAATTGATAATTGTAGATGATGGTTCAACAGATGATACACAGAAGCTGATAGAGCACTATAAAGATGCAAGGATTCGAAGTTTTGTATTAGCGGAAAATAGTTACTACTGTGCGGCAGCCAATTTTGGTATTGAGAAAGCCCAAGGGGAATATATCGCATTTGCGACCAGTGATGACATCTGGAGTCCTTACAAATTAGAGAAACAGATGGATTATCTGGAGAAATGTAGAGAGTGTGGAGCTTGCTTTACGTTTGCAGGCATTATTGATGAAGATGGGAAAGCGGCTGATGAACGATATGCTGGGTTAGCGTCAGTGCTTCAGAAAAATTATTATACACGCAGAGATTGGATCCAGCGCTTGATCTTCGAAGGAAACTGTATTTGTCATCCGTCTGCGGTAGTTCGCAGAGAAGTGTTGGACAAAGTCGGAGGATATCATTTGTATTATGGTCATTTGGCTGACATGGATCTTTGGCTTCGAATTCTAAGATATTATTCGATCCATATGATAGAAGAACCGTTAGTCAGTTATCGGTATTTTGAAAATGCAAAAGACCAGATCAGCGGTGTAAGTGAAGAACAGGTGACACGAAGTTTAAATGAACATATGATTATTAGGCGTAATTTTATCAATGATTTGACAGATAAAGAAATGTTGGAATTTTTTGACAATAAGTTTCGCTATAAAGAAGCATATTCGCATTTGGAACTGGAAATTGAAAAGGCATTTTTACTTATGCACTGCATCCAAGATTTGCCGAATCTATGGGTACTTGGTATGGAGAAGTTCGAGGAGCTTCTCAGAGATTCAGAAGCTGTTAAGGTATTAAAAGAAATTTATCAGATTAGACCGCAGGATATTTATAAGTGGAATTTTCAGCATTTCTATATGGATTATGGGATTCATAACCGATTTGCAGAAAAAGACAAGGAACTTCAGAGGCTGCAGGATGAATTTTATAAGCTGAACAAGAATCTTCTTGCAATAACAGAGGATAGGAAAGAACTTAGTGAACTTCTGGCTGTGCAGAGAGAACAGAGTAGGGATTTGGAAGAAGAACTATCAAAAATGCGCAGTGAATTGGAAGAAAATAGAGAAAAATTATTGATGATGAAACGAACACTGGATATTAAGGAGAAAGTGTCGGAAGAAATCAAAATAGAAAATGAAGAGAAGACAGCAATTTTAAATGAAGCGTTGCTAAAAAAATTAAAGATAGAAGAAAAGTGGAAAAGGAGATAAGGAGAAATGATGAAACAACAATGGAAACAGGCAGTGGCGGTTGTAGGAATAACAGTTTTGATGAGCGCTATGATGCTTGGTGGATGCGGTAAAACTACAAAGACTGAAAAAACAGATGGAACGTCTGATTTTAAGGGGGAATTCATAATCAGCGCCAAGGAAGCGAAAGAAAAGCTGGGAGATAAGAATGTACTGTTTATTGATGGTAGAGGGGAACCTTCTGCTAAGAAAGGTACAATAGAAGGGGCTCCGGTGACAGACTGGACAAGTCTTTCTACTTGTCAAGAGGGAAAGGCAGGAGACGAGAATTGGGGACTGGTGCCGGAACCTACAGACCTTACAAATCGTTTACAAGCACTTGGTATTGATAAAGAAAAAGAGATTATCGTATTAGGAGAGCCGGAAAATGGTTGGGGAGAAGACGGAAGAATTCTCTGGGAGTTAAGACAGGCAGGCTGTGAGAATGTGAAGATTGTAGATGGCGGTCTTACTGCAATGAAGGATATTGGTGTAGAAGCTAAGGCTCCGATAGCCGAACCGAAAAAATCGGATATTGTTGTCACAAAGCTTGACCAGTCTCACGATATTATGACAGAGGAACTTCAGAAGAATTATGATGATTACAAGATTGTAGATACACGTACACCAAAAGAATATGAAGGTGCAGTCCTCTATGATGAGGCGCAAGGTGGACGCCTTCCGGGAGCGGTCAATCTTCCATATACAGAATTGTTCCAGAGTGACGGAACATTAAAAGATAACGAGACAATTACGAAGATGTTCGAAGAAAAAGGAATCCATAAGGAGGATAAAGTAGTAACTTATTGTACCGGAGGGATTCGCTCCGCATACGTTCAGCTTGTATTGGAGATGTGCGGTTATGAACATACATACAGCTATGGTCAGTCATTTTGGAGATGGGCTGTAGTTGGAGAAGTGGAAAAATAAAAATGCGTGATATAAAAAATACCTGTCATTTTTGTGACGGGTATTTTTTTGCGCTAAAACTGCAAAAATATATAGATAAAATAAATAAGTATAGTCTGCTTATCATTATAATCAATTAGATGAGGAGAGATTAACGTGATACGATACTATGAGAGGAAAATATTTCTAAAGCGTAATAGGAGGTAGGTTATGAAAAGAAGATTTCTTGCTGGACTTCTCGCTATTGCACTTAGCATATCTATGAGTGCGACAACATTTGCAGCAGAACTTCCACAAGAAGGAACTGTGCAACAGCCCGTTGAGGGGGAAGAAGAGCAGGTGAATGTCGATGCAGGTGGAATGGCGGAAGAGACAGCAGAGGGTACATCAGAAGACAAAACAGAAGGAGAGACAGATAAACCAACTGTAGAAGCTGATGAAAGTCAAGCCGAAAAGCCGAAAGAAACTGAAAAACCAGTAGCGTTTGAGGGCGAAAAGGTTGAAGCAAAAACGAGGGAAGCAGAGACATCCGCTTGGACAGCAGAGGACTTTACTTATGAACAGATGTCTGTAAGACTATACGGCTGTGATTATTCCAGAGAATTCAAGGTATCTGGTCTTGCGGTATCCGGCTTCTCGGAAACGGGTGTTAAGAAATTAGAAACAAATAAGGATTTGATAATTCCGGCGAAATCTCCGGACGGAACAAGCATTATGGGTGTTACTGCCGGAGCATTTAAAGAGAAAGGCCTGACATCTGTTAAATTCCCAGAAGGCTGTATCGTACCGTATGATGATACGCTAACACATGTTGTGACAGAAAGAGGAAACTTTATAATCGGGGAATCAGCTTTTGCAAAGAATAATCTTACAGAAGTGAGTCTTCCGGAAGGTGTTATTGCAGTTATGACTTCTGCATTTGATATGAATAAGTTGGAAAAAGTGACATTACCAAGCACAATTTGGTGGATAGAGAATTTTAGCTTTAGAAGTAATAATATTTCAACTGTAAATTTTCCAAAAACATGTACGTTTCAGCTTGAAATACATGGATCCGCATTTGCGAAAAACAATATTAAATCTGTGAGACTTCCGGATTACACTATGGTTGTGAACAAACATGTATTTATATATAATCCGGGAATGGAATCTGTTCCGTCTCATGCCCCATCAGGAGAAAGCGATATGGGGGGAGTTGTATATATGTATACAGATAATCCCAATCTTGCAAATATGGAGCGGATCCATCATATTGAGAGGAAAAATGAAACACAGGTTTCATGGCATCAGAAGCTGATTGTTGCAGCAAAGCCAGAAGTTGACAATACTTGGAAAACATCAGATTTTACTTTTGAGGGAACGACAGTAACAGGATTTACGGCTGCGGGGCTTACAAAAAGTGAAAGTAATAAGGAATTAGTTCTTCCGGATAAGAACCCATCAGGGAGAGCAATTACAGCTGTGAAGGGTACTTTTAAGGCGAAGGGAACGCCGTTTAAATATATACAGATTCCAGAGTCTGTGACCGAGATTGGCGATTCCGCATTTGCAGGAGCTGAGATTACTAAGCTTACGCTTCCTAGTAAAGTAGAAAAAATTGGAAAAGAAGCGTTTAAAGGAAATAAACTTAGTAAATTATCGGTTCCGGGTACAGTAGCAGTGATTGCCTCATCTTCTTTTGCGCAGAGTGAGGCGCGCCTTAAAGAGCTTATATTGGGGGAAGGAATTCAGACACTTGAAGCAGAAGCATTTGCAAACTCTGCACTTACAAAAGTCAATCTTCCAGATAGCTTGAAGACGTTGGATAAAGATACTTTTAAGAGAGAAGGAACAGAGAAAGTCATTCTTTATACAAATGTAGAGAATTCATTCCCGGCATCCGAATATCATCAGGTGAAGTTAAATCTTGGAGATTGGAACGACAAAGACTTTACCTATGACGAGACAGGAAAAGTTGTAACAGGTTTCACGGAGGTCGGAAAGAAAAAGGCAGAAGATAATCATAACCTTGTGATTCCGGATAAAAGTACCAATGGAGAGTGGATTACTGAGATTGGCGATGCGGCGACAACAGATACAGATGGATTATTTGGCGGTGGCGGGGTCTATTTTGAAACGGTAGTGCTTCCTGCGAAGCTTGAAGCGATAGGAATAGGGGCATTTCGAGGTCAGGGAATTCAGAAAGTAACATTTCCTAACACATTAACAAGCATTGGAAATTTGGCATTCCAGACAAATGAGTTGAGAGAAATCATTTTACCAGACAGTGTTACTTCTCTTGGAACAGCTGCTTTTGCAACAAATACACATATAGAAAAATTAGTCCTTTCCAAAAACTTGACAAAAATTCCGAGAACGGCGTTTGGTAATACAGATAACGGCGTAGCGCCATATAATGAACTTGTTATTCCAGAAGGTGTTACAAAGATTGAAAGTGGTGCGTTTGTCGGAAATAGTTTATCGAAAATTGAGATTCCAAAATCTGTAACAGAAATTGGAAGTAATGCATTTATGAATACAAGTGCGCACAAACCGCTGAGAGAAGTGGTTTTGCATGAAGGGTTAAAGAAGATTAATAGTAATGCATTTGCATATTCTTCAATAGATAGTATTAAGATTCCGACAACAGTAACTACACTAAATAAAAATGTGTTCTACGGAAAAAATGGTGAAAAAACGAAAGTATATGTTGACGATATGGAACAATATAAGAAGTTTACAGATCCTAAAAATATTAGTGAATGGCATGAAGTGAGAATCAATCCGGGTCCATGGACAACTGATGATTTTACATACGATGGAACAATCGTAACCGGATTTTCTGAAAAAGGACTGTTAAAGAGAACGGATAAAAAAGAACTTACTATTCCAGATCAAACACCGGAAGGAGAATGGGTAACAGAGATTGCAGCAACAGAACTGAGTGATGAGGATGGATTGTTTGGTGGAGAAGGAGTTATTTTTGAAACAGTGGTGCTTCCTGCAAAGCTTGAGGTGATAGGAATAGGGGCATTTCGAGGTCAGGGAATTCAGCAGGTAACATTTCCTAACACATTAACAAGTATTGGAAATTTGGCATTCCAGACAAATGAGTTGAGAGAAATCATTTTACCGGATAGTGTTACTTCTCTTGGAACAGCAGCTTTTGCCGCGAACGCACATGTAGAAAAATTAGTGCTTTCCCCAAATTTGACGATAATTCCAACAACAGCGTTTGGTAATACAGGTAAAGATGTAGCGCCGTATAAAGAGCTTGTTATTCCGGAAGGTATTACGAAGATTGAAGGTAATGCATTTACCGGCAATAGTTTGTCTAAAATTGAGATTCCAAAATCTGTAACAGAAATTGGAAGAGGGGCATTTATGAATACAAGTGAACACAGTCCATTGAGAGAAGCAATTCTTCACGAGGGATTAGAAAAAATTGGATCAAATGCGTTTGGGTATTCTCAAATTAGATCCGTAGATTTGCCAACGACTGTAAAAGAAAGAAAAGCATTGAATGCGACAGCATTTGCAAATGCCTCATATGGTAATCCTGTTGTTTGGGTAAATAGCCAAGAACAGTTGGATACATTGAAAGATGGACTAATGAATCCATCCTTTGAACTTCGCAATAAAAATGAATTTACATACGAAGTAAAGGGGAACGAAGCAGCTATTACAGGGCTTGGAAAAGGGGTGTCTGTAGGTGAGGTTTTAGTTCTTCCAAGGACAAGCCCGGAAGGCAAGATGATTACGGAGATTGCGGATACTGAAAATGTAAAAGGCGGAACGTTCACACAGAATCCGACGGATTTCAAAGCTACTATCTATAAAGAAGTTGTTTTGCCGACGGGATTAAAAAGAATTGGAAATTATGCTTTCCAGTGGAATAAAGTAGAAAAAATTAATTTCCCAGAAGGATTGGAAGAGATTGGAGAAGGTGCGTTTAACTTCTGCAATTTAACGAATATTATTTTGCCGGACAGTGTAGTAAAAATTGGTGAAAATGTATTCGCATCTAATGAAAATCTTACGAAAGTAGTGTTATCCAAGAGCTTGACTGAAATTCCGAAAGGAGCTTTCTGTAGTGATGATACACAAAAGGGTCTGATTAATTTTACAGAGCTTGAACTGCCGGATGGAATTATAACGATTGGAGATTATGCGTTTGCGAATAATCATTTGAGTAAATTAGTAATACCAGACAGTGTGAAAGTAATTGGTGCGAATGCATTTGCACAGACAAGTGGAGGTAGGAAGCTTGAATCATTAAAACTTTCCAAAAATTTGACTGAGATTGGAAATAGTGCTTTTAAGAATTCTGCTTTAACCTATGTTACAATACCAGAGTCGCTTACAACATTGAAGAGTACATCTTTCCAGAACGGAAAAAACGGGATTGTATTCTTATATGCAAACAATGAGAAACAATTAGAAAAAAATGGAACAACCTATGTTCCGGAAGGAGAAGGTCATAAAGTTATCCTTGAAGATATGTTAAATCATGGATGGACGTTTGATGACTTTACTTATGAAGGGACAACTGTTACAGGTTGGTCTGAGCAGGGAAATATTACAAGAAAAGAGAACTTAAATCTTGTAGTACCATCAGTAAATCCAATGACTGGAGAAGCAATTACAGCAATCGGTGATGCGGCATTCCAGATTCCTTCTGATGAGTGGGATCAAGGACATACAGGAATTGAGTCTGTCAACGGTATGGTGACGGTGAAAATTCCAAGAACTGTAACAAAGATTGGAAATAACGCATTCCAGTATAATAATCTTGAAACTGTAGCGCTTCCGGAAGGACTTGTAAGTATTGGTGACAATGCCTTTAATTCGAATAAGCTGAAAGCAGTAAGCTTGCCGGATTCCGTAACAGAGATGAAGCCAGGCGCTTTTTCGGCAAATGATATTACAGAGATGAAGCTGTCGAAGGGGTTGACTAAATTAGAAAGTGGAGTGTTTTCTAGTAATATTCATTTGACACATGTAGAGCTTCCGGAAACAATTACAGAGATTGGAGATTATGCATTTTCAGGCGATAGGATTGCATCAATTGTGATTCCGAAATCGGTAATAAAAATTGGGAAGTCAGCATTTAAGCTTCACCGTATGACGGAAATTACAATTCCGGGAAATGTAAAAGAAATCGGTGATTCGGCATTTGAAGGAACTTATAAGGCAATTACGATGAAGAAAGTAGTTCTCGAGGAAGGAATCGAAAAGATTGGTTCATTAGCATTTAGAATGGGATATCTGGAGGAGGTAGTAATTCCAAAATCTATTACAGCAGTTGCACCAGAGGCCTTCAGAGATAATACGGGTTATAACAACAGCAAAACAGTAAGATGTTATACAGAGAATCTGGCACACATGGATTTCAAAGTTGATTCCTGTCAGGAATTTGTATTCAAAGCTCCGTGGACAAAAGACTGTTTTGAATATGCAGGAACAACAATTATAGGATTTTCAGAAAAAGGTCTACAGTATGTAAAATACATGGAAGATGTTGTGCTTCCGGATAAAAATCCAAATGGAGACTGGATTACATCTATTAATGCAGGAGCATTCAAGGGACATGGCATTACAAGTGTTAAACTTCCGTCTCATTTGGTAAATATTGGCGAAGAAGCCTTTGCTGATAACAAGATTACAGAAGTAACACTTCCAGAGAGCGCAATAAATGTAGCAGTGAATGCATTTGATAAAGGTGTTAAGATTAATAAAACAGTAAAACCATCTACGAATGGAGATGGAAATAACACTGGAAAAACCGATAAAAATAAAGGTAATAATGACAAAAATGCAGTTGCAAAAACAGCCGATGAAGCGCCGCTTATGCCATTTGCAATGACAGTGGTTATCGCATGTGCAGTTATTATGTATGTTAAAAACAAAAAAAGAAGCATTAGATAGTTGATGGAATGATGAAGTACAGCCCCTGCTTTTATAATAAGCGGGGGCTATTTGGTTTAAAATATTTTCATTTTTAGTTTAAAATGTTATGATAAAAGACAGCAGCAAAGGTATAGGAGAGGCAAAAGGTGAAGGAATTTTTACGATTTAGGGCATTATTATATGAATTGACAGTAAGAGACATTAAAGTAAAATACAGGCGCTCGATTCTGGGCTTATTATGGACGGTGTTGAATCCGCTTCTCATGATGCTTGTGTTGTGCTTTGTGTTTTCTAAGCTTTTTCGATTTGATATAGAGAATTATGCGATTTATGTGTTGAGCGGACAAGTGATCTTTAATTATTTTCAAATGTCTACGACGGACGCAATGATGGCGATTTTGAATAATGGAACATTGATCAAAAAGGTATATGTTCCAAAGTATATGCTTGTGTTGGTTAAAATTCTTTCTGGTACAGTGTACCTTCTGGCATCATTCGTGGCGCTTCTTGTTGTCATGGCGGTGACGGGAAGCAAAATTGCGGGACCACTGTTATTTGTAGTTCCTGTATTTTTTAGCTTAATGATCTTTTCGTTTGGTATGGGGCTTTTATTGGCGGCGATTACGGTGAGATTTCGTGATGTTATGCATTTGTACGGTGTGTTTTGTACCGCTTTGTTTTATTTAACGCCGATCATGTATCCATTTTCTATTTTGCCGGAGTATGTGCAAGGGGTTGTTTACTATAATCCTTTAACGGCGATCATGGAGGTGTTTCGTATGATTGTTCTGGAAGGACAGAATCCGGAGCCAGGGCGCATGTTTTATAGCCTGGGAACATCTTTTGTGATGCTGCTTATCGGCAGAGCGGTGTTTAAAAAACGACAGAAGACATTTATTCTGGATCTATAGCGAGAGGAAGGATTGCGTGAGAATGGGAAAGCAGATAATTAAGGCAGAAAATGTATCTATGCAATTTAACATGGCAACGGAAAAGATTGATAATATTAAAGAATATTTTGTGAAGAAAGTAAAAGGGCGTATTTCTTATGATACGTTATGGGCGTTAAGAAATGTGAATTTTCAGATGGATGCAGGAGAAAGTGTTGGGCTTGTTGGACTGAATGGAAGCGGCAAAAGTACCTTCCTTAAAATTTTGGCAGGAGTACTGGAACCGACAGAAGGAAAGGTGGAAGTGGCAGGAAGTGTTGCTCCTTTAATAGAGCTTGGCGCCGGATTTGATATAGATCTGACTGCCAGGGAAAATGTGTGGCTCAATGGAGCAATTCTCGGATATAATCGAAGCATTATGAGGGAGCATTATGATGAGATCGTAGAGTTTTCCGGTCTTCATGATTTTATGGATACGCCGCTTAAAAATTTTTCATCGGGTATGCTTGCGAGACTTGGTTTTTCAGTAATGACGTTTGGAACGCCGGATCTTCTTATTGTGGATGAAGTGCTTTCGGTTGGGGATTTTGTTTTTAAGGCTAAATGCCGAGAGCGGATTGAAGAATTGAGAAAACAGGGAACCGCTATATTACTGGTATCTCATAGTGTGGGTGAAGTTCGGGAAATCTGTTCCAGAGCAGTTTGGCTTGAAAAGGGAGTTGTTCAGATGGATGGCTCGTGTATGGAAGTGACAGAAGAATATATAAGAAGGGGAGAAAAATAAATGGATCATCAGTTTTGCATTCTGCATTGCAGAGCGCATATGACGGCAGAGAATAAGGTATTGGTCTGCGGATTTTGGAAAGGAACAGACCGAGGGAGTGGTGACCTTCTTGTGTCTTTGGATTACACGCCGGTAAAGACGGATATTAAAGTTCAAGAGACGGTGCGTACGTTGGGGGTGTGCGAGAAGCGGTATTTTTTGTGGATCACTTTGCCGGGAAGTTATAGGGCGTATAAAAAGCTTAGAATATTTGAACGAGATGGTGCGAATCTGAAAGAAGCCTATGCTATAGAGACGAAGAAGATAGAAAAGCTTAAGGATAAGATCCCGATGTCTGTAGATGAATTTGTATTGGATGATCGTGGAATCAGCGTGAGTGGATGGTGTATTGCCAGAGAAAATTATAGTATATGCCTCAAAGATGCATCAGGGACTGTCATTTCCGGAAAAATCATGGACCGGAGAAGAACGGATGTAGAACAGGCGTATCCAGAGTGCAAAAAAGAATGGATTCATGGATATTTATTTACATCGAAAGAGCGGATCGAAGGAAAAGTGACAGTTGAAGTCTATTGTGACGGTGTGAAGGAGATTGTGCAACACTCCTTTAGACAGGCACTTCCGATGAAAATAGGTAAGAGCATAAAGGAACAAGGGTGGAAAGTCAAGGTGTACTATCAGCAGTTTGGATTAAAACAGACAGTTCGAAGAGCGATAGAGAAGCTAGGAGGGAAAGAGGTTCGGACTTACGAAGCGTTCAGAAGAAGGTATTTCCCAGATAAGAAAGAGTTGAATAGACAGAGAAAAGAACAGTTTGTGTATGAACCACTCTTTTCAATTGTAGTTCCGCTGTATAAAACGCCACTACCTTATCTTGAGGATCTGATTTGGTCTATACAGGCACAGACGTATGAGAAGTGGAAATTATATCTTTCGGATGGGAGTGGGAAAGAGTCTTCGCTTAAGGAAGTACTTAGGAACTATGCGCGTAAAGAAAAAAGGATACATATTATTGAAAATGATTGTAGGCTGAATATTTCAGATAATACCAATCGGGCGCTAGAACAGGTAGACGGAGGCTATGTTGTATTTGTGGATCATGACGATACTTTGGCTCCGGACGCATTGTATGAGTGTGTGAAAGTGTTGAATCGTGAACCGGATGTGGAAGTGATTTATACGGATTCTGATAAACTCTCGGAAAATGGAAAGAGATACAGTGAGCCTTGTTTTAAACCGGATTTTAATATGGAGCTTTTGCGATGCCAGAATTATATCTGTCATCTTACGGTTATCCAGAAGAGGTTTCTTGATAAAGTCGGGTATCTGAATTCCAATTACAGTGGGGTGCAGGATTATGATCATATTCTGCGTTGTGTGGAACAGACGAATCGTATTGTTCACATTCCAAAGATATTATATCACTGGCGCATGTGTCCGGGATCGGTGGCTGTAGATACAGACAATAAGCCCTATACTTATGAATTGTTTCAGAAGATTTTGAGAGAACATTATGACCGGATGGGAATACAGGCAGAAGTGAAGGCTGTGTTTCCGGGAGTAGTCCGAACGGTTTATCAACTTCCTTATGAGCCGCTTGTGTCTGTAATCATTGCCAATAAGGATCACCGAGAAGATCTTATGCGTTGTGTAGAGTCGCTGGAACAAGAATCTGAGTATAAGAATCTGGAGATTTTAATTGTAGAAAATAATAGCGTATCAGAAGAAATAGTTACATATTATGATCAGGTGCAGAGGCAATATGACAATGTGCGTGTGCTTCGGTATGAGAAAGAGTTTAACTATGCGGATATTCAAAATTATGCGGCAGTAAGAGCAAAAGGAGATCATCTGCTTCTGTTGAATAATGATACATGGCTGGAAAGACCGGAAAGTATTCGAGAAATGCTGGGATATTGTATGAGAGATGATGTGGGGATTGTAGGTGCTAAATTGTTGTATCCGGACGATACGATTCAGCATGCTGGTGTTATCGTGGGATTGGGCGGTGTGGCAGATCACGCATTTGTAGGAATGGATCGAGAAGACCCGGGGTACTGCTGTCGCGCAATTTGTGCGCAGGAATACAGTGCAGTAACAGCGGCATGCCTGATGGTAAAGAAAACTGTTTTTATGGAAGTGGGAGGAATGGATACCGAATTGAAGATTGCGTTTAATGATGTGGATTTTTGTCTTCGTGTAAAAGAAGCGGGATATAAAATCATATACAATCCTTTTTCAATCTGGTATCATGATGAATCCAAGACAAGAGGGGCGGAGGATACACCCGAGAAAATAGAACGTTTTCGTGGAGAAATTGAATATTTCCAGCGAAGATGGGCGAATTTTCTGTACTGGGGAGATCCGGCTTATAATCCGAATCTTGCCCTTGACCGCCATGATTTTTCGTTGAAAAGTTAAGAAAGAGGCAGTGAATGCTATAAATGCCGTTGGAGAAACTGAAAGGCATAAAGAATGCTTCCATATATCGTCCAAGATTCTGTCCGGAGATAGGACAGTGTGTTGCCAGAAATGTGAGAAGTCAGATGGCGCCTTGTTTTTGTCCCGTCCAGAATGCCTTTTGTATAAAAACGTCCAAGGTTCATTTTGTGGAAATATAAGAGTTTTAACAATGTTCCTGTGAGAAAAAAAGGCGCGCGGAACAGTCTTTGAAATAAGGTTAGGTTTTTTTTGCGAAGCCAGATATTATTCCGAGCAGATAAGTATACTTTAAACGGAGTATATTTTGCACCGGTTGTTCCGCTTCCATAATGAAATATGTGGGCTTCCGGACAGACTACATTTTTGTAACCCATTTTTCGGGCGCGGAATCCAAGATCCACATCCTCCAGATAGGCAAAAAAATGCTCGTCAAAAAGACCGGTTTTCTCTAAAAGAGACCGGCGGTAAATGACGGCGCATCCACAGTTTGTGAATGACGGAATGTGGTTCTTGTGGTGTAAAGCGAAACGGGCGGAGGCTAAGCCTTGTCCCCGACAGAAAGCGTAGCCAAAGAGGGTGTAAAAATCTCCGATAGTATCTGTAAGGTGCGGAGCGTTCATAGAGAGGATATGGGCGCCTACAGAAAATATCCGGTTGTCAGAGAGGATGGCGTTCATCATTTTTTCGATACAGTTATGTTTAACGATTGTGTCATTATTAAGTAACATGACATAAGGTTCTTTGCTTTCTTGAATGCCGGCGTTGGCAGCAGCGGCAAAGCCTTTGTTGTATGGAAGTTTTAAAATGTTTACTTCCGAATAATGCCTTTGAAGCAAAGTCACACTTTCGTCAGATGAGCCATTATCAACCACTGTGATCCGAAAATTTTGATAGGTCTGTCGGCGCAGTGAATTAAGGCAGTTCGTTAAAAAATGTGCGCCATTATAATTGGGGATAATAATATGCAGTTTCATAGTGATTTTTCCTTTAAAATGATTTATTATTATTATAACTGACAGAGAAGAAAAGGGAAAGCTTAAAGATGTGTATAATAGATGTGATGATTCCGGTGTGGAATCCGGATGAACGTTTGCGGCAGAGTGTTGAGAGTCTTCTGCACCAGAGTTGTAAGCCACGAAAAATCACACTGGTTTTTTCGATTGATAAGATGTGGGATGACCGAAAGGCAGAGAAGTGGTTTGCAGATTATGATGATAAGGTGGAGATTATAAAAATACCGCGTGCAAAGTTTAATCATGGAGGCACTAGACATCAGTGGGCGCGGTTAAATGATGCGGATTATCTGTTGTTTCTGGTGCAGGATGCAGTTCCGGAGAACGAAGAACTGGTGAGGGAACTGGTGAGAAGTATTGAGAATCCCAATCATGCAGTGGCTTATGCAAGGCAGATTCCCGGATTTGGCTGTGATGAGATTGAAGAATATACAAGATATTTTAATTATCCGTCCTACAGTCTTAAGAAAACAAAAGCAAAATTTATCAAAGGTGGAGTGAAGGATTGTTTTACCTCCAATGTATGCGCCATGTACCGGAAAGACTGGTATGATAAAATTGGAGGTTTTGAGGAACATATTCTTCTTAGTGAGGATAGTGTGTATGCCGCGAAAGCATTACTTGCCGGGGCTGATGTGATCTACAATGCAGATGCACATGTGATACATGCACATAATTTCGGATACAGGGTGCAGTGGAAGCGGAATTTTGATATTGGTGTTGTACACAAGATGTATGATGAAATTTTCGGCAGATTGTCGTCGGAAAAAGAGGGAGTGGAGCTGGTTAAAGGAACAGCCTTGCATTTATTAAAACAAAAGAGGCTTCGGCTCCTGCCAAGGCTATTTTGCTTAAGCGCGGTAAAATTCCTGGGATATCAAGCGGGAAAGCGTTATGATAAATTGCCCATGTGGCTTGTGAAAAAATGGAGTTGGGATCAATATTACTGGAGGAGGAATGAAGATGGAAGATAAGAGAGTAGGAGAAGATAAGATGGAAGAACAGAAAGTGGAAGAGCAGAAAGTAGAAGAGCAGAAAGTGGAAGAACAGGTAGAAGGCGTGGAAGAGCAGAACGGTGTAGATTCAAAACCGGAAGAGAAGAAAACGACTTCGAAAAAGAAGATCATTATTGGAGTGATAGCGGTTCTTGCGGCGGTTGCAATCGGAATTGGCGTGTATGCGAACAGTAAACTTTCGAAGGTAAAACAGACGACTGTAGACGAAGATCAATTAGAGATTTCGGAAGAGGTTGAGGAAGAAATCGGGGCAAATTATCTGAATGTTGCAATTTTTGGTGTAAATGCGAAAAGTGCAGATGACAAAGCCGTGGACAGTGATGCTGTCTATGTGGCAAGTTTAAACGAGAAGACGAAAGAAGTGAAGATTTTCTCTGTTTACGGAAATACAATGCTGGAGCATAATGGTAAATCGGTGAAAATGAAAGAGGCTTATGCAGAAGGCGGTGCGGAAGAAGCGATTGCAGTGCTGAATGAAAATCTTGATCTAAATATCAAAGATTATGTTACGTTAAATTTTGCGGCAATGGTTGATATGATCGATACGCTTGGCGGAATTGAGATTGAAGTAACGGAAGAAGAAATTCCACATATCAACGGATATGCGCAGGGAATCGCGAAGGCCCTTGGCAAAGATACACCGGACGTTACGGCAGCAGGGATGCAGACACTCAATGGTGTACAGGCAACCGGTTACTGTCGTATCCGCGTTACAGAGGGCGGAGATGTAAAGCGCGGAAGCAGACAGATGGAAGTGATCAACAAAATGTTGGAGAAGCTGACAACTTCTGGGTTTGAGCAGGTAGATAAGTGTATGGATATTGTTTTGCCGAATGTAGAAACTAATTTTGAGAATGGCGATATCATTTCTTATGGAGCAGATGCAAAAAAATATAAAGTATCTCTACTTCCGGCATTTCCGAGAACGATCAAAGAGCAGGTACGTCAGCCGCAGAAGGAAGGCGTACAGTTCGCAGATTTTGAAGAAATAGTAGAAGGAACGAATCTGGAGAAAGATGTTGAGGATATCCACAAGGAATTGTTCCCGGATCGTATACAGGAGAGTGATAAATAGTGAAAGGTATCATATTGGCGGGAGGGACAGGGACGAGGCTGTACCCGCTTACCATAGCGACATCTAAGCAGTTGCTTCCTGTTTATGATAAGCCGATGATATATTATCCACTTTCGATTCTGATGCTTGCCGGAATCAGAGATATTCTGATTATCTCCGGGGGAAGAGAACTTCCGCTATTTGAAGAATTGTTTGGAGATGGAAGTCAGCTTGGGCTTCGGATCGGTTATGCAATTCAGGAAGAGGCGAAAGGCGTGGCAGATGCATTTCTGATTGGAGAGAAATTTATTGGTTCAGACAGAGTGGCTTTGATTCTTGGAGATAATCTGTTTTATGGCAGAGGAATTTCGGAAGTTTTGAAAAAAGCAGGCGAACAGTCAGGAGCGGTTATATTTGATTATTATGTCAATAATCCACAAGAATACGGAATAGTTAATTATGATGAAAGTGGGCGTCCGGTGTCACTTGAAGAGAAGCCAGATGAGCCGAAATCCAATTATGCGATACCGGGACTGTATTTTTACGATGCAGATGTTGTGGATGTGGCGAGAAAAATTCCGGTTTCACCAAGAGGAGAGTTGGAAATTACTTCTGTAAATGAACAATATCTGAAGGAAGGTAAACTTAACGTTTTACCGTTGGGCAGAGGAGTCGCATGGTTTGATGTCGGAAATTGCAGTGCTCTTAAGGATGCGTCGGATTATGTTGCGGCGCTTCAGAAGAGGCAGGGACTTTATGTCTCATGTATTGAAGAGATTGCATATCGTCAGGGATTCATCAATGGAGACCAGTTAAGAAAGCTGGCAGAGCCATTAGAAAGAACAGATTACGGGAGATATTTGACCTGGATAAGTAAGAGGAAGGATTAGGAGAAGATAGATGGATAACAAAGCGTGTACACATTGTGGAGCATGTAGAGCTAACTGTCGTTTTTTGGAAAAATACGGGATTGATATAGGAGATCTTGCCGAAAGGGAAGATCTTCTGTATCATTGCTTCCTTTGCGGAGAATGTACTGCGGTATGTCCGGAGAGGATTGATGGGCGTCAGATGGTCTTGGATATGCGGCGAAGACAGGTAAAAGAAAATGGAAATAAAATAAAGATATCCGGATATGAGATGTTGATAAAAGAAAAAGAAAATTATATTTTTAAAAATTATAAGAACGGAAATACAAAGAGTGTGCTGTTTCCGGGATGTAATTTTCCATCTTTTTATCCGGAGACGACAAAGTATTTGGTTCAAAAGCTGCAAGAAGCAGGAATTGGGGTTGTTTACGATTGCTGCGGAAAGCCGATTGCCGAGCTGGGCATGGAGCAATCTGAGAAGATAATTATTGAACGGTTAAATCGCAGACTTCAGGATGCGGGGATAGAAGAACTGATTATGCTCTGTCCTAATTGTTATATGTTCTTAAAACCATATCTGGATGTTCGAATGGTAAGTATTTATGATAAACTGCAAGAACTTGGATGGGGCAGAATGGTGAAAGAGGATGTGACGATATTTCCACCGTGTCCGGATAGGGAAAGCAAAGAAATTCTGGAAGGGATGCGTCCGTTTTTAAAAGGAAAGGTAGAGCTTGTTGATAACGTACAGTGCTGCGGTCTTGGAGGATGTGCGGCCAGAAATGAGTCTGAGCTTGTGGAGGAAATGATCGAAGATATTAAAAAACATGGACGAGTATACTCTTATTGTGCGTCTTGCTCTGGGAATTTTGCGAGAAAAGGTTATCAAGATACAGATCATTTACTTCTTAAGATATTAGGAAGAGAAGAAAAACCGGATACGGTCAAGTCTGTTATTAATCGGATGAAGCTCAGATTTTAGAAAAACAAGTGTATTCAAAATCGTTTAAATTTCTTGAAAAATCATTTAAATTTCTTGAAAAAACGCTTGAAACAAGAGCGAAGATGTGTTATCATCCTAAATTGTGATACACTATAATCCGCGTAGAATGTGCGGATATCCTTGCTCCCACATAAGTTGAGCGGGGGCCAAAAGACCAGAAGGAGGTGCAAGACGACATGAATAAATATGAATTAGCTGTTGTTGTCAGTGCAAAAATCGAAGACGACGAAAGAGCACAGGTTATCGAAAAAGTAAAAGCTTTAATCGAGCGTTTTGGTGGCCAGATCTCTGACGTTGATGAATGGGGTAAGAGAAGATTAGCTTACGAGATTCAGAAGATGAAAGAAGCATATTATTATTTCATCCACTTCGAGTCTGATGCTGAGACTCCAGGCGAAATCGAGCAGAGAGTTCGCATCATGGACAATGTCATCAGATATTTATGCGTAAGACAGGAAGCATAAGCAGGAAGTAGAGGTTATTATATGAATAAAGTAATTTTGATGGGACGCTTAACAAGAGATCCTGAAGTGAGATATTCACAGGGTGAAAGTTCTACAGCGATTGCAAGATATACACTTGCAGTAGACCGTAGATTCAGACGTAACGGAGATGGAGAGCAGAACGCAGACTTCATCGGATGTGTAGCGTTTGGAAGAAGCGCAGAGTTCGCTGAGAAATATTTCCGTCAGGGATTGAAAGTAATTGTTACAGGACGTATCCAGACTGGCAGTTATACAAATAAAGACGGTCAGAAGGTATACACAACAGACGTTGTGGTAGAAGATCAGGAATTTGCTGAGAGCAAAGCGACAAGCGATGCGAACATGGGTAACTTCCGCGCGTCAGCTCCCACACCGGCTCCGGCACCAGTATCTGATGCAGGCGACGGTTTCATGAATATTCCAGATGGAATTGATGAAGAATTACCGTTCAACTAGACAGGATATAAGGAGGTAAAGCAACATGGCTTTCGATAAAGGTAATCGTCCAGAAGGCGGCTTCAAGAGAAGAGGCGGTGGACGTAGAAGAAAAAAAGTATGTGTATTCTGCGGTAAAGAGAATAACGAAATCGACTACAAGGATGTAGCAAAATTAAGAAAATACATCTCTGAAAGAGGAAAAATTCTTCCAAGAAGAATCACAGGAAACTGTGCAAAACATCAGAGAGCTCTTACAGTAGCAATCAAGAGAGCACGTCATATCGCTCTTATGCCATACGTTCAGGAGTAATTAATTGTTAATTGGGACGTAGCCTTTTTACAAAAGGCTACGTCCCAATTTGCATTTCGGGGTGTCCTTTTTTGCATTTTGACCTGTCCTAAAATGAAAGTGTTCTATTTCTGTTAGTTAATTCAAGTTCTGAATAATCTGAAATTTATATAGAATATATAAATAAAAAGCAAATATATATCAAAAAAAACAATAAGTGGAATTGTCAAACTTCTTGAACCGAAAAAGCATTGTTGTTATACTTGTTTCTAAAGTAAGAGCTGTAACGCTTGATGAAAAAGGAGAAAGAGCAATGAAGAGGAAAAGGAACGTTTTGGCAAAGGTTTTAAGTGCTGTTATGGTTGTTTCCTTAATGGCAGTAGGAGCTCCGGGGAATGCGGAAGCGTCTTGGACGCCAGAAACAAAGCATGATATTCCGGGCTATCAGTTCAAAGATATCTATGCTACAGAAAAGGTGAAGGTTACGTTTCCGGTAAATGAAGTTATTAATTCTACCAGTAATCCGGTACTGACCACACCGGTAAAAAAATCAGTGAAATTCAAAGTTTTTAACAGTACGTTACAGAAAGTAGAGCAGGAAGTGCAAACTCAGAACGGAAAGCTTACAGATTTAGAACTGATTAAAGATCATAATTATATCTTCTTTTTGGAAGATTCCGACTACAAAATGAATAATGCCTACTTATGGATAAAAGGAAAAAATGACATTGTAAATATCAAGGATGTCGAGAGAACTCCGGATAATAAAGTAAAATATCATTATGGGCAGGTAGATGAACTGCGTGTATATAAGAGGGCTGAGACGGAAACGCATCCGGAAAATGCTCGAAGAGTGACATGTGATCTTCCGGTGAAAACAGAAAGCGGCGGTAGTCTTTTTAATGTAAAAGTTCGCTTCACAAGCGATGTAGAGACTGTTGAGGCATTCAGTGACTCTCGTCTTGGCAAAGTACAGGTAAAATTGCTGGAAGATGTAAACTATATGGTTTCGGTGGAGAATAATACATGGGGAATCTCTCCGTTCCCGATTGTTGTCAAGGATAAATCAGAATACAGAGCAGGAAAATATACGTATGATTATTCTAGTTGTGCAATGGTTCAGGAACTTACGCTTGTGCCGAAAGGCAAAGAGCATGCAAAAGATACAGTGCTTACAAATAAAAACTATGATGAAATCTTTGCAGGGCTTTATGAGGGAATTGCAGGAAATACGACAATTAAAGGTATGAATTTCAAGGATTTTCTTGTGCTTGAGCGAAAACTGGACAAGAGTGCTGTGCCTGAACTTGGGGGAAAAGATTATGATGTTCTTGAACTGTCTCTTATCAACCCTCATAGATGGGAAATTGCAAGACTGGTAACCGGAAATTATGAGATTACCGAAGAACTTGATAATGGAAAGAGAGTTGAGAAAGTCTATTATGTAGATGGGGGACTTAAAGAGCTTGATTTCAAACAGAGTGGAAATAAAGTAACATTTTCTATGAATTCATTATCGGTGTATCCGATCGTGCTTCAATACGGAGAATCTGTTCCCGCAATTGATGACGTAAATGTATCTCTTACAGAAGTAAATGATGATAGTGCAAAGGCAAAAGTTACGGTAACTGGATCGAAGTTACCAGAGAAACTTGCATACAATACTTTCTATAAGAAAGCGGGAAGTACAGAGCCGGAGAAACCAGAGGTAGATCCGAAAGTATTGAATGTGAAAGTAGTTGACGAAGAGGGGAATCCTGTAGAGGGAGTAGAACTGTATTTACAATCTCAAGAATATGAAGGCTTGGGAGATGTGGAATTGTCTTCAACAAATACATCTGGAGAAATGAATTATACTTTTACAGGTGATGAAAATATTTTTGGAGAAGATGAAGATACATATAGATTACTTCCGACAAAAGAGAGTGGATGTATTTGTGATGTACCAAAGGTGATTAGTTTCGAGATAATTGACTGGGTACCATGTATTTCAACCGTAGATGGAGAGAATTATACAGGCGAAATTACTCTTGTTGTCAAGAAAGAAGGAAATACAGAGCCGGAGAAACCAGAGGTAGATCCGAAAGTATTGAATGTGAAAGTAGTTGACGAAGAGGGGAATCCTGTAGAGGGAGTAGAACTGTATTTACAATCTCAAGAATATGAAGGCTTGGGAGATGTGGAATTGTCTTCAACAAATACATCTGGAGAAATGAATTATACTTTTACAGGTGATGAAAATATTTTTGGAGAAGATGAAGATACATATAGATTACTTCCGACAAAAGAGAGTGGATGTATTTGTGATGTACCAAAGGTGATTAGTTTCGAGATAATTGACTGGGTACCATGTATTTCAACCGTAGATGGAGAGCCTTACACCGGTGAGATTACCCTGCAAGTGAAATCTTCTGCTGTAAAAGCAACAAAAGCAGCGAAGAGCGCGAAAGTGATCGCAAATACATCTGGAGAAGAGCAGACTTTGACGGATTGGATCGCAACTGGAGAAGCAAAAGAAGTAACTGCAAAAGGGGATGAAAATGAAAGAACATTTGAAGTTACATTCCCGGTAAAAGACTTCCCAGAAGCTTTGAAATGGACGGCTGGCGTGGCATTTGAACTGGCAGATGTAAAGAATAAGCAGGATGTAAAAGGTAATGAAGTTGATATTGCGGCATATGAAACAGAACGTCAAAAAGCTTTAGACCAGTTGAAGCAGGAAATCAAGGACGCGGAAGAATATATTAACACTTTGAAAGAAAAAGAGTATACCAAAGAAAGCTGGAAAGCATACAAGGATGCAATCAAAGAAGCAAAAGATATGGTGAAAAAGAGTGCATCAAAGGATGGATATCTGGCTGTGATCCAGAAGCTTGCAGATGCAAAAGCAGGATTGAGAAAAGTAAATCAGCCAGGTGAAATTCCGGGTGGCGGAACAGGTACAGGCGGAAATGGTTCCGGAAGCGGAAATAATTCTGCAAGTGGAAATGGTTCCGGAAATGGAAATCCGAATGCAGGTACAGGTGGAAATGGCTCCGGTGCACATGGAAATTCTCAGAAAGCACCTCAGACAGGAGACGCTACACCGTTAATACCACTTGCAGTAAGCATTTTTGGCACGCTTGCAGTGATTTTGACTGTAGCAGTAGTAAAGAGAAGAGCAAAATAAATGTAAAAATTATTAAAGGCGGGGATTGTTGATCTTCGCCTTTAAAATGTGTAAAAGATTCTTTTCCTTTAAAATCAAAGTACACTGAAGGTATGATTGTTTTTTCACAAAATTGCAATTTCAAATATGTTATGATATGCTGATTTGCGAAAACTTTAAAACGAAAGAAGATGTTAAAAACAAAGGAAGAGGTAAAAGCTTATGAGAAAAGAATCTATGCCGAAATTGTTGACTATGCTTCGGCATTACTCTATGCAGCAGTTTTCGAAGGATGTGGTGGCGGGAGTAATCGTGGCAATTATTGCGCTTCCACTGTCTATCGCGCTTGCACTTGCATCAGGAGTCGGACCAGAGGAAGGAATTTATACTGCGATTGTCGGCGGCTTTGTGATTGCTATGCTTGGAGGAAGTCCGGTGCAGATCTCCGGACCGACGGCGGCATTTGCAACTATCGTGGCGGGGATTGTTGCGACGAAAGGAATGGAGGGGCTCGTAGTTGCAACGATTCTTGCAGGAGTGATTCTGGTTGTGATGGGACTTTTGAAATTTGGAGCATTGATCCGTTTCATTCCGCATACGATCGTAACGGGATTTACGGCGGGAATTGCAGTTACGATTGTAATTGGGCAATTAAAAGATTTTTTTGGACTGACATTTCAGCATAGTCCGATTGAAACGGTCGAAAAGCTACAGGGATGTATCTCTACATTTGGTACGTTAAATGTGACAGCGCTGCTCATTGGTATTTTGGCGCTTGCCATTCAGATCATTTGGCCCAAGTTTAATGCGAAAATACCAGCGTCTCTGATTGCGGTAATTGTAACAGCAGCAGTTGTAAAAATGGCAGGGCTTGATGTAAATACAATTGGAAGTCTTTATGACATATCGAATAAGCTTCCGGTGCCACATTTGCCAGTATTTGATATTGGACTTGTGAAAAATGTGCTTCCGGATGCATTTACCATAGCAATTCTTGCGGCAATAGAATCGCTGTTGTCCTGTGTGGTTGCGGATGGAATGATTGGTGATAAACATAATCCGAATGTGGAACTTGTAGCGCAGGGAGCCGGAAATATTGCATCAGGAATATTCGGCGGAATTCCGGCGACAGGAGCGATTGCAAGAACAGCGGCAAATATTAAAAACGGTGGACGAAGCCCGATCGCGGGAATGGTACATGCAGTTGTGCTTATATTGATTCTTGTGGTTTTGATGCCTTATGCGGCGCTTATTCCAATGCCGACGATTGCGGCGATTTTATTTATCGTAGCGTATAATATGTGCGGATGGAGAGAATTTGTAGATCTTGTGAAGACGTCGCCAAAAAGTGACATTGCGGTACTCATTATCACATTTGTCTTGACAGTTGTATTTGATCTTGTAGTAGCGATTGAATTTGGACTTGTTCTTGCAGCTGCCTTATTCCTTAAAAGGATGGCTGATGTTGCGGAAGTAAGGAGCTGGACATACGTAGAAGAGGAACAGGAAGGGCTTCGGGTTGTTCCCGAGGGGACGCTTGTATATGAAATCGAAGGTCCCATGTTTTTTGCAGTGGCAGATCAGTTTTTGAATGTGTCTATGGACAAGGACACAAAAGTTGTAATTATGCGTATGCAATCCGTGCCGGCGATGGATGTATCAGCGCTTCGCAAACTTCAAGAAGTGTATAAAATGTGCGAAAAACATCATGTGACTTTATTGTTCTCACATGTGACAGAGCAGCCGTGGAAAATGATGGAGAAAGCAGGATTTGTAAAGGAAGTTGGAGAAGAGAAGTTCTGCGATAATATTGACATAGCGATGAAAAAAGCAGATAGGATATGTGGATGGTTGAAATAGCATATAGATAAAACAAATAAATTCTTTTTATATATTCAAATTGCCAATTGGACATTTGTATAGTAAAATGGGTACAATGATGTTACAAAAATAAAGTTGGTGAGATAGAAGCCAAAATTACAGGAGTTGAAGATGAAAGAGAAGAAAACGTGGGTCAAAAAGGTTGTGTTGCTGGCTATTGCAGCGATTATGGCGGCGGCATATTTTTTTGTGCCGGAAGTGCATGGTGTGCTGGCGAAAATATTCAGTATGTTTGCCAGCGGTGATTTTACGGTTGTAAGAGAATTTGTAGCCTCTTATGGTGCATATGCGGCGTTGATTTCGTTTCTTCTAATGATTCTTCAATCAATAGCAGCACCGCTTCCGGCCTTCCTGTTGACGTTTGCGAATGCCAGTTTATTTGGTTGGTGGAAGGGAGCCATCCTTTCGTGGAGTAGCGCAATGGCGGGAGCGGCGGTATGCTTTTTTATTGCCAGAATACTTGGGAGAGATGTGGCAGAGAAGCTGACCAGCAAGGCTGGCTTAAAACAGATTGATACATTTTTTGAAAAATATGGAAAGAATACGATTTTAATTTGTCGGCTTCTTCCATTTGTTTCGTTTGATATTGTCAGCTATGCAGCGGGGCTTACATCAATGTCTTTTGTGGCGTTTTTTGTAGCTACCGGAGTAGGGCAGCTCCCGGCAACCATTGTTTATTCCTATGTTGGGGGTATGCTCACAGGAGGAGCTAAGACATTTGTAACCGCGCTTATGATTTTATTTGCGTTATCAGCATTAATTTTTATGTTGAGAAAAATATATGCGGATAAGCAGTCTGCTAAGAAGAAAGAGGTTTAGAAAGGGGAACGTAAAATGGAAACGTATTACAAACCGGAGGATTTGGAAAAATTTGGCACAATGGCGGAGAAAGCCCCATCAATAGGCGAAAAGTTTTTTGATTATTATGGAGCGGTTTTTGCAGAAGGAGCATTAACAGCCAGAGAAAAATCGTTGATTGCGTTGGCGGTGGCACATACTGTACAGTGTCCATACTGTATTGATGCCTATACGAATGACTGTCTGGAAAAAGGGGTAAATGAAGAACAGATGACAGAGGCGATTCATGTGGCGACAGCAATCCGTGGCGGTGCAAGTTTGGTTCATGGTGTACAGATGAAAAATATTGTGAAAAAGCTGGAGTTTTAATACAAATTCATAAGGTGAAAAAATGCGCTGTTGCTGTTTGGAAGGTGACAGCGTTTTTGCATGGGATGGAGAAGTGAAATGAAGAATAAAAAGATGTGGGCATTTGTTGGAATAGTGGTTTTAATACTTGTGTTAAATCACATCTTCGGATGGTCGGAGTATCTAAGTGATAAAGAAAACCTTGCGTTTTTGAAAAATATGGTAGAAGAAAATTTGTTTTTGGCAAGTGCTGTTTATACAATATTGACGATTATCGGATGCGTTGTTCTGGCACTTCCGGGAGTGACATTTGCCATTGTAGCAGGCTTGATCTTTGGTCCGGTGTTGGGGACGGTGTTGTGTTCTGTGAGCACAACGCTTGGAGCTATGCTGGCTTTTGTAGTAGGACGCTTTTTTTTGAAAGATAGTGTAAAGCCAATGGCTATGAAAAATAAATATTTGAAAAAATGGCTGTTTGACGAGTCGGGGAATAATGAGCTTTTTGTTTTGATGATCACAAGATTAGTACCGATTTTTCCATACAATCTTCAAAACTTTGCCTACGGTGTGACAGACATTAAATTTTCGACTTATTCGATTGCTTCGTTGATTTTTATGCTTCCCGGAACTGCCATGTATACTGTTGGAACAGCGGGACTCGCTGATCGGGAGAACCGATGGCTCTATATTGGAATTGCGATAGTTTTGGCAGTGAGTGTGATAGGAGTTGGCGCTTATTTAAAAAGGCGTTATGTGCAGGAAGAAAAGATGCAGGAGGAAAAAGAGTAGCAGTATGAAACGAGCATTGATCGTATTTACGAGAGTACCTGTGGCAGGGGCTACAAAGACCAGACTTATGCCGTATTTTTCAGCGAAAAAATGCGCGGCCTTGCATACCTGTTTTCTGATCGATATTGCCAGTCAATGCGATAGGACGGAAGCGGATGTATTTGTATATGGAACGCCCAAGGAAAGGATTCATGAGCTGAGAGCGTTGTTTGGGGAGCGTGTGTTTTATCGGGAACAGCAAGGAAATGATCTGGGAGAGCGGATGTATCATGCGATAAAAGAAGTGCTGGAAGCCGGGTATGATGCGTGTGTTTTGATCGGTACAGATATACCGGAAATAAAAAGTACAGATCTGGATGATGCCTTCCGAGCCTTGATGGATTGTGAAGTCGTATTTGGACCGACGAAAGATGGCGGGTATTATTTGGTCGGTATGAAACGTCCGATAAAAGAGGTGTTCGAAAAACAGATATACGGTCACGGAAATGTTCTGGAGAGAACGGTGGCATATTATAAAGAGATATCGAAACAAAAGGGACAGCAGTGCAGAACGGGGTATGTTCGTGTACTGGGAGATGTCGATGTAAGAGAAGATGTGGAAGCACTTAGAAATCGTATAAGGCTTAAAGGGGACTGGAAAAAGAGCAAAACGGGAAAATACCTTATGAGAAATCAGAGGATATCAGTTATTGTGCCGGTTTATAATGAAGTGACAACGATTGAGCAGATACAAAGAGAATTACTTCCGATTAAGAACCGCTGTGAGATTATTTTTGTTGACGGGGGAAGTACAGATGGGACGGTTGAGAGAATCAGACCGGAATTTCGTGTATTGCATGCGCCAAAAGGAAGAGCAAAGCAGATGAACCTGGGTGCAAAAGAAAGTAATGGGGACATTTTGTTTTTTCTTCATAGTGACAGTGAACTTCCGAAGCGTCCATTAGAAGAAATCCGTGCGGTAATGGCAAAATATAGTGCCGGGTGTTTCGGGATTGCATTTCATTCCGGACATTTTTTTATGTGGACATGCCGGATAATTTCCAATCACCGAATCAAAGACCGGAAAGTGATGTTCGGAGATCAGGGTATTTTTATCGACCGCAATTTGTTTTTTGAGGCAGGGATGTATCCGGAAATTCCGATTATGGAGGATTACCAGTTTTCTTTGACATTGAAGGAAATGGGGATTAAACTGGGAATGGCGAAACATAGAATTTACACATCAGACCGAAGATTTCCGAAAAAAACGATTCCTATGCTTAAGGAAATGTGGAAAATGAACCGCCTTAGGAAAATGTATCGGGATGGCATTTCGATAGAGAAGATATCGGATCTGTACAGGGATGTGCGATAAAGGGTAAAAAACAGAAAGTAGGCGTGGAGATGGACAGTATTAAAGGTCTAAAAGAATATGTGAAAAGTAAAGAATACCGAAAGGCGTTGGGACTTCCGGATGAACAGGAAGAGACCTATCAGTTATTGGCGCAGGGAGAATATAATCGAAATTATTATTTTGTGCATCCAATAACCAGACAGGAACTTGTGCTGCGTGTTAATTGTGGAAGTCAGATGCATCTGCAACATCAGATTGAATATGAGGCGCAGGCGTTGGAGCTGTTGGCAGAATGTGGAAGAACGCCGAAGGTGTTTTATGTAGACGGAAGTAAGAAGCTGTTAGAACATGGGGTTCTTGTCATGGAATATCTTTCTGGCCATGTGTTGGATTATCGTACGGAATGCAGGTTTGCAGCAGAATGTCTGGCGGATATCCATAGCGTACAGTCGGATAAAATGAGTGAGTATCTAATCGCACCGGAAGGGGCATTGGAAGCTATCTTGACAGAGTGTGAAGAAATGTTTCGAGTGTATGAAGAATCACCTTTGGGAGAAGAGAAAAAGAAGAGTAAAATTCGAAACCTGCTGAAACAGGGATGGGAAAAGGCAAAAGAATCAAATCTGGATTGTCCGTATAAATGTTGTATCAATACGGAATTGAATTCAACCAATTTTTTAATCAATGGGGAAAATGAGAAGAATTATCTTATTGATTGGGAAAAACCATTATTTGGAGATCCGGCACAGGATTTAGGACATTTTTTGGCGCCGACGACAACATTTTGGAAGACGGATGTGATTTTAAGCAGGGAAGAGATGGACAGATTTGTAGCGGCGTATATAGCTAATGTTAAGGGGCGATTTTCTACAGAGGGATTAAAAGAGCGGGTGGATGTGTTTGTGCCGATCACCTGCCTTAGAGGAATTACCTGGTGCGCGATGGCGTGGATACAATATAAGCAGCCGGATAAGCTTATTTTTAATGAATCTACATTTCGAAAATTAGAAGAGTATTTGTCGTGGGATTTTCTGAAAATGATAGAACAACAATTTGAATAAATGTAAGCAGATAAGAGTAGTGTGAGTGAGGAAATGTTATGGATGAAATCATCAAAGAATTTCATGATCTGGAGGAAATACCGGTCTTTCAGAGTATGATTGAAGAGCCAGATTATTTACAGACGGCAGATCATTTAGATGTGGTGCAAATGAATATCGGGAGGAAATGTAATCTTGCCTGTAAGCATTGTCATGTGAATTGCGGACCGGCAAGAACGGAAGAAATGTCACGAGAAGTTATGGAGGCGTGTCTGGTCTATGCAAAAGAACAGAATGTGACAACGATTGATATTACGGGCGGAGCGCCGGAGATGAACCCTAATCTGGAGTGGTTGATAGAAGAGGCAAAGAAGGTATGCGACCATGTGATCGTGCGGACAAATCTGACGATTTTGCTGGAAGAGGAGTATAAACATCTGGTGGATGTTTATGTGCGGGAAGGTGTGGAAATTGTCTGCTCGCTTCCTTATTATCGGGCAGAAGAGATGGATCGCGTCCGTGGAGACGGAACGTTCGATGGAGCGATTAAAGTGTTAAAACAGTTGAACGATCTGGGATATGGAAAAGATCCCAATTTGGTATTGAACATGGTGTATAATCCGGCAGGAGCATTTTTTCCACCGGATCAAGAGGCAATGGAAAAGGAGTATAAACAACGTCTGGGAGAAGATTACGGAATTGTCTTTGATCATTTATTCACGTTGTATAACAATCCGATGGGGAGATTCGGAATGTTTTTAAGACGATCCGGAAATTTGAACAGATATATGAAGAAATTGTATCAAGCGTTTAATAGAGATACTGTAGAGGGGCTTATGTGCCGCTATCAAGTATCTGTGGATTATGATGGGAAGGTCTATGACTGTGATTTTAATTTGGCGGCAGAGCTTCCGGTATTTACGGAAGAGACCATTTTTGACTATGTGAAACAGCCTTATAAAAAAAGAAAAATCCGCATGGACAAGCATTGTTATGCCTGTACAGCGGGCGCAGGTTCAAGCTGAGGGGGCGCAACCGGCTAGGCGGGCAGCCTGCAAAAATTGAAAATAAACAAAATGTAAAATCGGGACGGGTTAAAAACTCGTCCCGATTTGTAATCTGGCAATTTAAAAGGACTGCATATTGGCGAGGTGCAGTCCTGAGGAAAAAGTTATGAAAAAGAATTTTGTTGTTCGATTTCTTCGAACAATTATAGTATATGCAGAAAATGTGATGAAAGTGTGATGAAAATAAGAAGTAATTGTTAACACTTTTATAGAGTTGTGAACATATCGATGACCTGTCCGGTCATGACCGGTGGTGTATCGCATAAAAGATAAACAATTCCTTTGGCAACGTCAGCTGCACTTCCCATCTTCACATCATCCTGTCCCACATTGTGGTTATATACGCGCTGTCCGGGTGTGTCTACGATTCCCGGCGCCACAGCATTGACTTTGATTCCATATTCCTGTGTCTGGATAGCGGTAGTCTTAGTGAGTGTTACAATCCCACCTTTTGCAACGGCATAAGCGCCCATCTGAGAGGCAATCCGCCCCATACGGGAAGATACGCTTACGATGTCGCCGCCGCCTTGACGGATCATGACAGGAACTACTTTGTTGATACATAAGAATGGGATTTTTAAATTAGTCTTAATGATCTGATCCCATTGTTCCTCGCTCCACTCCCATATTTTAATTGCCTGTTGTTTTACTGTGTCGTAGATCTCAGATGGATAACCACCTGCATTATTTACAAGGATGTCAATGCGGCCGTAAGTTTCCAATACGGAGTCAACCATAGACTGCACCTGGGCGGAATCTGTCAAATCTCTGGAAAGAGAGGAGGCGGTTCCGCCTTGTTCTTTAATTAATTTTACTGTTTCATCGAGATCCGCCTGCGTTCTGGCAACCGCTACAACGGTAGCGCCTTCGGCAGCAATCGCAAGGGCAGCTTCTCGTCCGATTCCCTTTCCGGCACCGGTTATAATTGCAATTTTTCCTTTTAATTTCATAGGTGATTCCTCCGCTGCTGACTAAATGATTCGTTCGTTTTCTGTAAAAAATGCTGTTGTTGCAGGGTAAATATAACTGTCGCCCACATTGTGGAGCAAGATGATATTCAAGTGATCATTCAGGTTTTTCTTATCCAGCACGATTGCTTTGGTGAGCTCCGAAAGAGGAAGCGTGCATTGATACGGAAGTCCATAAGCGATAAGCAGGCTTTTGATTCTTGATGCTGTGCCGGGGGTGCTGAGTCCATGCTCTTCGGTGATGCGTGTAAGCTGATACATACCGATGGAAACAGCCTCGCCGTGACTTTCTCTTTTGTAATTGTAGTGCTGTTCGATGGCGTGTGCCAACGTGTGTCCAAAGTTCAGAAGCATCCGGTTTCCGGTATCGAATTGATCTTCCTCTACAATCATTCGTTTAATATCGACACACCGGTAAATAATATCCGGCAACATCGGTTTTAATGCCGAAAAAGAGCCGGCATTCTCCAGCTGTTCAAAAAGATCGGCGTCTTTGATACATCCGTATTTGATCACCTCTCCCATACCATCGTGGATATAGCGTTCCGGTAAGGTGTCCAGAACAAGAGGGTCTATCAGTACGAGAGAAGGCTGATAAAATGCTCCCGCCAGATTCTTTCCCTCAGGAAGATCAACGGCAACTTTGCCGCCGACAGAAGAATCTACCTGCGCAAGCAAAGAGGTGGGAATCTGCACATATTTGATTCCCCTTAAAAATGTAGCGGCCGCAAAGCCGGCAAGATCGCCGATCACACCGCCGCCCAGCGCAATGAGAAGATCGCTTCTGGTAAAATGAGCATCCAGAAGCGCCTTGTAAATGCGTGGGAGATTGTCGAAGCTCTTCGTTTCCTCACCATGTGGAAGAATGAAGTGATAGCAGTCAAAATCCTTGTTTAAAGAGGACAGGATGCGCTCTCCGTACAGTGGATATACGCTGTCATCCGACACGATCATTATTTTCTTCCCTTGAAAGACTTCTTTTATATAAGAAGCTGTGTGTTCGGAGATATGGTTTTCAATATAAATGGGATAACTATGTTCCCCGAGATTTACTGTTAATTTCATAGTGTTTTTCCAAGTACCTTTGCGATTTGAGTGACATCGTTGATCAGTTCATTAAATTTATCAGGTTTTAAAGACTGGGCGCCGTCGCAGAGAGCGCACTCCGGGTTGTTGTGGACCTCGACCATCAGTCCGTCTGCTCCAGCGGCAATAGACGCTTTTGCCATGGAATCTACTAACCACCATTTTCCGCCGGCGTGGCTGGGATCTACAATGATCGGAAGGTGCGTCAGTTTCCGAAGAACCGGGATGCTCTGAAGATCCAGAGTATTCCTTGTATAAGTTTCGAAGGTACGGATTCCGCGTTCGCATAAAATGACATTTTCGTTACCTGAAGCCATAATGTATTCCGCAGACATGATCCATTCTTCGTAGGTGGCGTTGAGTCCACGCTTCAAAAGAATTGGACGATCGACCTGTCCCAATTGTTTGAGGAGATCGAAATTCTGCATGTTGCGGGCGCCGATTTGGATTAAATCTACTTTCTCATTAAAGATATCGAGATAATCTGTAGACATAAGTTCTGTGACGATTGGAAGACCGGTTTCTTCTTTTACAGCGCATAAGATGTCTAATCCTTCCAGTCCTAAACCTTGAAAAGAGTAAGGGCTTGTTCTTGGCTTAAACGCACCGCCTCTTAAGAGATTGGCGCCGGATGCCTTGCAGTCCTTTGCGATGGAAAGCACCTGTTCATAGGATTCAACGGAGCAAGGACCTGCGATCATAGCGAGATTTCCTCCGCCTATTTTTACGCCGGAAACATCGATAATAGAGCTCTCTGGGTGGAATGCTCTGTTAGCAAGCTTGTAAGGCTCCTGCACGTGCATGACTTTTTCTACAGCAGAATCCACCTCAAATATTTTCGAATCTATTTTACTGGTGTCTCCGATACAACCGATGATTGTCATGTCGGTGCCGTGGACAACGTGTGTGTCAAGACCACGTACGGTGACCATCTGTTCGACGTGGGCAATATCTTCAATAGTTGAATTTGGCTTTAATACAATAATCATAAAATATCCTCCATAGTCACACTGTAAAAATTTAGTTGTTTAAAGTGTGAAACTAAAATTATAGTACATTCGTAGAGTTGATTTGTCAACCGATTTTTGCAAATAATGGGTAAAAATGGAGGAGGCGAATGATTTCAAAGCGAAAGAAAATATGGTACTATGTGAATATGGAAGTACTTGATTGTTGGAAGGCGGAGCAGGAGAATACTCTGGGGCTTAGAAGATGGATAAGAGAAGAAAAGTGACAAAAGAAAAGAAGATACTGCTGTCGGGGATACTGTTTTTGGCGGTAGGAGGTGCATTGCTTCTGGCAGCGCGAGCCACGGAAGGATTTGCAGACTGGTACAGCAGCCATATTTATACTGTTTTTGTAAATGTAATCGGCAGACTGATGGGACGGTTTCCGTTTTCAGTATCTGAGATTTTACTGTATGTGCTTCTTGGTTGTGTGCTGTGGTGGATTGGGAAGCGTATTACTCTTCGGTGTATGGGAAGAAAAGAGAAGTGGAAGCTTAAGGAAGGATTCATATCGTTATTTCTGCTTACATCCGTTCTGTTTTTTCTGTATGCGATCAATTGCGGAGTGAATTATTACAGAGAAACTTTTTCGGAAAGTGAAGGTATTGTGACCCGGGAATATTCGGTGGAAGAATTAAAGGAAGTGTGTCGGTGGCTCACAGATAAGGTGAATGAGACTGCGGATCAGGTTTATCGGGATGCGAATGGACGTATGACACTTGAATCTGTGAATGTGGAGCAGGAGGCGGTTGCAGCGATGGAAGATCTGAGCGAAGAATATAAGGCGCTTCAGGGGTTCTATCCGAGACCGAAGGCGTTATTGAATCACTGGATTTTATCCGTACAGAATTTGACGGGGGTATATTCGCCATTTACGGTAGAAGCAAATTATAATGCCGGAATGGTGGATTATAACATTCCATTTACTGCCTGCCATGAATTATCGCATTTGAGAGGATTTATGGAAGAAAAAGAAGCAAATTATATTGGATTCCTTGCCTGCATCGGCTCGGATACAGAAGCATTTCGCTATAGTGGATATCTTATGGGCTGGATCTACTGTACCAATGTGTTATATCAGGAGGATTATGAAGCGTGGGAGGAACTGCGGGGAGAATTGAAAGACGGCGTGTTGTCGGATCTGCGCGCAAACAGTGCCTTCTGGGCGAAATATGATACTGCGGTGGCGGAAGTGTCTGACAGGATCAATGATACTTATTTAAAAGCAAATGGGCAGCAGGAGGGCGTTGAGAGTTATGACCGCATGGTAGATCTGATCGTGACAGAATATAAAGTGGGGAAACTTAAATAAAGAATATTAAACAAAGAAAGTATTCAAAGTGGAAATAAACTTTTCACTTCAGATAAACAAAGAAAACAAAGAAAATATAAAAAAGTACTTGCCAAGAAAGGCGCGGTGTGATAAGATATAACACGGTCACGTTCTGTGAATCGTATGGCTCCATGGTCAAGCGGTTAAGACATCGCCCTTTCACGGCGGTAACACGGGTTCGATTCCCGTTGGAGTCACTCGAACATTTGATGTTCGTTATAGGATAAGGCGCCATAGCCAAGTGGTAAGGCAGAGGTCTGCAACACCTTCATCACCAGTTCAAATCTGGTTGGCGCCTCTTGAACACAACTTCGAAAGAAGTTGTGTTTTTTTGTTGCGAGGAAATATGTGGAAATGATATGATAAATATGTGGAAATCAGTGGATAACTATTGAGGAAAAGCGTATGAAAAAAAGAAAGATCAGCAGCGAATTTGTCTATTTTACGGGAGCGATTATTTTGGCTTTTGCAACGGCACTTTTGACGGCGTCTGATTTGGGGCTGTCTATGGTGATCGCGCCTGCTTACATTGTCAGCTTGAAATTTGACTTTCTTACATTTGGGCAGGCGGAGTATATCGTACAGGGAATCCTGTTTGTAGCGTTCTGCGCAGTAGTGCGTAAAGTAAAGCTCACATATTTCTGTGCGTTTTTATCAGGTTTTATTTACGGATTGATCTTAGATTTCTGGAGAATGGTCATTCCGCATTTTAATCCGGATCTGTATGAGCCGGGGGGATTTTCTATGCAGCTTCGGATTTTTTATTTTGTGACAGGATTTTTGCTCAATTCCCTTGGCGTGATGCTCTATTTTAAGTCGTACATTTATCCACAGGTATATGAATTTTTTGTAAAAGGTGTGAGTAAATATTTCCACGTGGAGCTGTCAAAGTTCAAAATAGGTTTTGATATGTGCTGTTTCATAGTTGCTGTGGCAGTATCTTTTTTACTTCTTCATAGAATTGAAGGAATTGGACCGGGAACGGTCGTACTTGCCTGCTGCAATGGTCTGTTGATCGGCTGGTATGGGAAATGCTTTGATAAATATTTTGAAACCTATCCGGTGTTGGAGAAATTTGCCGAGAAATTTGAATTATAAAGAGATGAAAAGAATGAAAAAAGAAACCAGAGGGACTGGTTTCTTTTTTGATTGATCTGAAGTTCAATGCAAATCACAAAATTCGGGGTTGTATTATTTTGTGTTCCTAAAACAATATACCACCTAGAAAAACAATTGAAAATAGTTTTTGAATACATAAATATATGAAATAATTGTGCTTGAAGCACAATTGTGGTAGAATTTAGAAGAGAGGTGATTATGTGGCTGTTGAATTAATTGATTTATATGCAGACATTCGCTCCAGATATAATGTGAAGCTTCACACAAGTAGTTGTTTTGAAAAGGAGATTGGGTGGGTGCACATTGTGGAGAATGAATTGTTCGCACAATTTTTACATGGAAATGAACTTATATTTACGAGTGGCGTGCAATATACTTCGGAAGAATGGATGAAAGATTTTGTGGATATGTTGTACAATAAACATGCGGGCGGACTGATTCTTGGCTTGCCCGAAGGACGAGAATTTTCGAAGGAAATTATCGAATATTGTAATGAAATTCGTTTTCCTCTATTTTCGGCGTCATGGGATACGCCGTATATTGATGTGATGAGGCGTTTTTCAGAAATTTTGCTTCAAAATGAAAAGAAAGAGACGAACCTTGTTTCGGCTCTGAAAAACGCAATCTATTATCCGAATAATTTAGAATTATATGTAAAGGATTTTGAGAGTAATGGCTTCTTTCAAGGGATGTCTTTTTGTACGTTTGTACTGAGCTGTCATACTTACCATACAGAGGATGGAAATAAAGCGTTGGCAAAGATGAAGGAAGATTTACGCTATTTTCTAAAAAAGACGGTTTTATATGAAGAAAATGATATACTTATCATTTTAGCGGTGGGAGACCAGATTTCTTTATTAAATAAAGGGATTGTTGACCAGTGCAAAAAAGATACCAATATTTATGCGGGGGCTGGAATGACGGTGACTTCAATTGAAGATATTCATAAATCTTACAAGATGGCAAAGACAGCATATCAACTGACGAAGACTACGATTCCGCGCAATTTTTTAACATATGAAGAACTTGGAATCTATCAGCTTTTGACCGATTATAGGGAAAAAACAATTTATCCGAATTTTGTGGAGGAAGCACTGGGAAAGCTTATTGATTACGATAAAAAGAATCAGACGGATTATATGCATATATTAGAGACTTATTTTGAAAACGAATGCAGCATTATTTGTACATCTAAGGCGCTGTATTGTCATAAAAATACGTTGTCTTACAAAATCGGAAAAATAAAGGGAATACTGGGATATGATATGTTGCTTAATGAGAACCGAATGAAGATAATGATAAGTTTGCGAATTTTGCGTCTGGATAGGGAATATTATGTGTAAAAAGAAAAAGAAATTTTAACAGATAATGTGCTATAATTAATAGGACGGCAATATAGTAGTAAGGAGGAATCATCAATGAATGAAAATCGTGTAAAAAGAAACAAATTGCTTGGCGAGAGAGTTATTCGGGGACTGGAATCCCGTAATATGGAAGGATTCTATGCCGAGTCCAAAGAAGAAGCTTTGAAGATTGCGCTGGATCTCATTCCGGAAGAGAGTACCGTGGCGTGGGGCGGTTCTATGTCAATCGCAGAGATTGGGCTTAAGAAGGCAATTTGCGAAGGCAACTACAGAGAATATAATCGAGATGATGCAAAAGACCGTGAAGAGAAGCGTAAGATTGAAATTGCTACCTATGATTGTGATTATTTCCTTACCAGTGCGAACGCGATTACAGAAGACGGTGTAATGGTCAATATAGATGGATTTGCAAACCGGGTATCCGCGATTGCGGCAGGACCGAGAAACGTAATCATGATCGTGGGCATGAATAAAGTTGTAAAAGATGTAGACGATGCGATGTCGAGAGCAAGAAATGAAGCTGCACCGATCAATGCACAGAGATTTTCGTTGGATACTCCATGCTCTAAGACGGGGGCGTGTTTTGACTGCAAGAGCCCGGATACAATCTGCTGTCAGATTTTGATTACAAGATTCTCTAAGCTTCCAAAACGAATAAAAGTGATTCTTGTTAATGATGAATTAGGATTTTAGGTTGACGAACTTGCGGGTATTTGTTATACTTAACAAGTATCCGCAAGGTGACACATAGAAATAAGGCGCCATAGCCAAGTGGTAAGGCAGAGGTCTGCAACACCTTCATCACCAGTTCAAATCTGGTTGGCGCCTCTTGAAAAACACAACTCCGTTTCGGGGTTGTGTTTTTTTGTGGTATAGAAAATTTTGTTTTGCAGCGTAAGAAGTTGAAAAAAGAGAGCGGATTAGGCACTTCATATAGAAAAATGTAATAAGTGGTGCAGGGATATGACAAAAATCAATTGGAATTTCGAATTTCGAGAGACTATACTTAAGATATATATAAAGTAGGAGGTATGAAGTATGTCTATTACAGCGGAAACAGCGAAAGCGCATGCAAAAGATCCGGCAGTATTATGTTGCAGAGCAGAAGCGGGAATTACAATTGAACCGGCAAATCTTGAGGATCCGGCTATTTTTGATGAATTGGTTGATTCTGGATTATTGAATCTGGATGGCTGTCTGACGATTGAGCAGGTATTGGGAGCAAAATTGACAAAGACAAGTGATTCGCTCAGCCCATTAACTGCTGATAATGTAGAGGGAATTAAAGAGGTTGCAGAGGAAGCACCGGAAGAAGAGGCGGCAGAAGCAGCACCAGAGGTTAAGGTTGAAGGAGTTGTTACAACAATCAAACAAGGAAAAGTAGTGATTTCCATTAAAGAAGGAAAAGACATTTATCTCGAACTTCCAATATAAACTCGAGAAAAGACGCGGATGCATGAAAGTGCTCCGCGTTTTTTCTTGTTGACGGACACATTTACTGCGAGTATGATGTAAGAACAACAATGGATATTATTAAAATAAAATAGAAAACATAAGGTCATGATGGAAATGATGGGACGAAAAAAGAAAAATATCAGATGGAATACGATGGGCATTCTTGCCGGCGGCTTCTTAGGCGTGATTCTCCTTGGCGGAATGCTTTTGTGGATGCCTTTTTCCAACCGGCAGCCGATCGAATTTATGGATGCACTTTTTACTTCTGTGTCTGCGGTGTGTGTGACAGGGCTTGTAACAATCACTCCGGCAGCGCAGTTTACGGTGGCAGGGCAGATGATTTTGCTTGTGCTGATCCAAATCGGCGGACTTGGGGTGATTGCCTGTGTGACAGCATTCTTTTTACTTTTGAGGAGAAAAATCACGCTGAAGGAACGGATTGTAATTCAAGAGACATATAACATGGATAAATTAAGCGGGATGGTTCTTCTTGTGCGAGGGGTTCTTTTTGGAACTTTCGCGGTGGAAGGTGTAGGCGCAGCGCTTTACGCTATTCAGTTCATACCGGAATATGGAATCATAAAGGGAATCTGGTATTCGGTTTTCCATGCAGTTTCCGCCTTTTGTAATGCGGGAATTGATATTCTCGGAGCTTCAAGTCTGACAGAGTATGTGACCAATCCGATCATAAATATTACGACAATGATATTGATTATTTTAAGTGGACTTGGATTTACAGTGTGGTTTGATGTAATTGCAAATGGGAAAAAGTTGATTCGACAGGAGATGCCGCGAAGATGGTGGTTCACAAGATTGAAATTGCAGTCTAAACTGGCGATTATTATGACGCTGCTGCTTGTTGTGAGCGGTGCGGTTTTTATTTTTTTCGCGGAGTATGATAATCCGGAGACACTTGGGAATTTATCTCTCGGAAATAAAATGATGGCATCAATGTTTCAGTCCGTTACAAATAGGACGGCGGGATTTGCTACGATTTCCCAGAGTGCGCTTCACACAGAGTCGAAGCTTTTCAATAGTATTTTGATGTTTATCGGAGGCTCGCCGGGAGGGACAGCAGGCGGTGTGAAGACAACGACCATTGCCATGTTATTTCTTGCGTGTCTCACATTTGTAAAAGGAGGGAATGATACAGAGTGTATGGGAAAAAAGATTTCTGTAGAAAATTTCCGAACGGGCTTTTGCGTAGTGATGGCTGCGTTTTTTGTGTTTGTGACAGGAACGCTGACGATTCTTGTCATTGAACCGGATACGGTTCCTTTGGTAAATGTGATTTATGAGACAGCGTCTGCCATTGGAACGGTGGGCTTGACAGCGGATCTTACGCCGCATCTTGCACGGGCGAGTCAGGTGGTACTTATGCTTATGATGTATGCCGGACGTCTGGGACCAATGACGCTGGTGCTTTTATTCGCCGGGAAAATGCATCCGCGGGATAAGATCAGGAAACTGCCGGAAGAGCGGATTATGGTTGGATAAATGATTGGATAATCAGATGGAAATATAGGGAGAAGAGGAAAAATGAGAAAGCAGTATGCAGTATTTGGGCTTGGAAGCTTTGGCGAGAGTGTGGCAGTCACACTTCAGGAGCTTGGCTGTGAAGTTGTTGTTGTAGATAATCACATGGAACGGATCGAGGATATTTCTCCGTATGTGTCATATGCAGTTCAAGCGGACATTGAAGACCCTGAGGTGATAAGATCTCTCGGCGCAAGAAATCTGGATGGAGTAGTAGTTGCGGTTGCGGATGATATGGAGGCTAGTATTATGGCGACGCTGGTATCTAAGGAGATTGGCGTACCATATGTACTTGCGAAGGCAAAAAATGAGCTTCATGCCAAGGTGCTGAAAAAAATCGGAGCAGACAGCATCATCTTCCCGGAGAAAGAAATCGGACAAAGCGTAGCCAGAAATCTTGTGTCCGGTGAATTCGTGGATTGGATCTCGCTGTCTCCGGATTACAGTATTACAGAGATCCAAGTTCCGGAGAAATGGATTGGGAAGTCGCTTTCGGAAATCGATGTGCGGCGTACAAAAGATGTGAATGTGGTGGGAGTTCGAATCGGAGAAAAGATTCAGGTAACTATTGACCCGGAGGAACCGCTCCAAAAGGAAATGATGCTGATTATGATCGGCTCCAATGAAGCGTTGGAAAAATTCGGAGAAAAGCAGGTGAGAGAATGATAACAAGTACGTCGAACGCAAGAGTGAAACGCCTTGTAAATCTTAGAAAAAAACGAAAGGCAAGAGATGAAGAAGGAGTGTTTCTCGTAGAAGGTATCCGCATGTTCCGGGAAGTTCCGGTGGATAAATTGCAAGAAGTCTATGTATCGGAATCCTTTTACAAGAAAGAAAAAGAGACGGTAGAAAAAGTGCTGGCAGGAGGAAACATCCGTCCGGAATTAGTATCAGATACGGTATTTTCGCATATATCGGATACGAAGACACCACAGGGGATTCTGTGCGTGGTAAAACAGATGGATTATATGCTGGAGCAAATGATTCAGGGAGAACAGCGCCACCTTCTGGTGCTTGATAATCTCCAAGATCCGGGGAATCTCGGAACCATTGTTCGAACAGCGGAAGGCGCTGGGGTAAATGGAATTGTTATGAGTGCAGACTGTGTGGATATTTACAATCCCAAGACAATCCGGTCTACCATGGGTTCGGTCTATCGCATGCCATTTTGCTATGCAGAAAATCTTGAAGAAGCGATAGAGAAGATCAAACAGGCTGGCATTCATACGTATGCGGCACATCTTCTTGGGGAAAATGATTATGATCAAGAAGATTATCGTACGTCTTGTGCATTTTTTATTGGAAATGAAGGGAATGGTCTGCGGGAAGAGATCGCACAGGCGGCTCAGACTTATGTGAAGATTCCCATGAGTGGGCAGGTGGAATCATTAAATGCAGCGATTGCCGCCTCTGTTCTGATGTTTGAAGTGCGAAGACAGAGAAAAGGGCGAATTATCTGAATATTAAGATAATCTTCATTGTATTTACCGAAAAAGTATAGTAATATAGTTCATAAGTAATACTATGCAGAGAGGGAAGGAGGAGATGAGATGCAGGAAATGTTGTGGCTGGCATTATTTATCCTGTTGTTGATCATTGAGATTGCCACAATGGGACTGACGACAATCTGGTTCGCAGGCGGTGCATTGGCTGCATTTATAGCGGGGCTTTTGGGCTGCGGTTTGGCGGTGCAGATCATTTTGTTTCTGGTTGTCTCCATTCTTTTATTTGTATTTACAAGACCGGTTGCGGTGAAATATTTCAATAAGGACCGGCAGAAGACCAATGCGGACCGTCTGGTGGGGCAGGAAGCAATTGTTACAGAAGATATCTATACACTTCAGGCACATGGAACGGTAGAGGTAAATGGTCAGGAGTGGTCGGCAAAAACAAAAGAGGCAGACGGTAGGATATCAAAGGGAGAAGTTGTAGTAATCGAGGAGATTCAAGGTGTAAAATTGATCGTAAGGAAGAAGGAGGGACAGTAGTTATGTTTGGAGTTGGATTAATCATGTTATTAACCATTTTGGCGGTGATCGTTGTACTTATTTTGGTTTCTTGTATACGGATCGTCAGACAGGCGCAGGCGCTTGTTATTGAGAGGCTTGGGGCTTATCAGGCGACATGGAGCACCGGTCTTCATTTTAAATTGCCAATCGTAGACCGGGTGGCGAGAAAAGTAGATTTAAAAGAGCAGGTAGTAGATTTTGCACCGCAGCCGGTGATCACAAAGGATAATGTTACAATGAGAATTGATACTGTAGTCTTTTATCAGATTACTGATCCGAAGATGTTCTGTTACGGAGTTGCAAATCCGATTATGGCGATTGAAAATCTGACAGCAACAACGCTTCGTAATATTATCGGAGATCTGGAACTGGATCAGACGTTAACATCCAGAGAGACGATCAATACGAAGATGCGGGCATCTCTTGATGTGGCAACAGATCCTTGGGGTATTAAGGTAAATCGTGTGGAGCTTAAGAATATTATTCCGCCTGCAGCTATTCAAGATGCGATGGAAAAACAGATGAAAGCTGAGCGTGAGAGACGTGAGGCGATTCTTCGTGCAGAAGGTGAGAAGAAATCTACGATTCTTGTGGCAGAGGGACAGAAAGAGTCGGCAATCCTTGATGCGGAAGCAGAGAAGCAGGCAGCAATCTTGCGTGCGGAGGCGAAGAAAGAAGCTATGATCCGTGAGGCGGAAGGTGAAGCAGAAGCAATCATGAAAGTGCAGCAGGCGAATGCAGACGGTATACGCTATTTGAAAGAGGCGGGGGCAGACGAAGCGGTACTTACAATTAAGAGTCTGGAAGCGTTTGAAAAAGCAGCCGACGGAAAAGCTACGAAAATTATTATTCCATCCGAGATTCAGAGTATTGCCGGATTGGTGAAATCACTGGCAGAGGTCGGAACGGATAAAATGGAATAACAGATAAAATGATGCCGAGAGGGGGATGCAGGTGAGACCTGTTCTTGACCTTACAAAAGAATATGGACTTGTCCTTGACGGCGGCGGAGCAAGAGGCGCATACCAGATTGGTGCATGGAAAGCGCTTCGGGAAGCCGGTGTTAAGATTAAGGCTGTAGCAGGGACATCGGTGGGCGCTTTAAATGGCGCCCTTATTTGCATGGGTGACCTTGAGAAAGCAGAGACGATTTGGAGAGAAATGACATTTTCCACGGTGATGGATGTGGATGATGAAGAGATGGAAGGCTGGTTTTCCGGCGAGACATCTGTAAGGGATATTTTAAGGACGCTTTGGGAGAAGATTAAGGATGGCGGAGTAGATATTACGCCGCTTCGCAATTTGATCCACCAAGTGATCGACGAAGAAAAAATCAGAAATTGCGGAAAAGAATTTTGCTTGTCTACATTTTCACTGACAGACAAAAAAGAGCTGACGCTTAGTGTGGCAGATATAGAAGAGGGACTTCTGGAGGATTTTCTTCTTGCGAGCGCGTATTTGATCGGGTTTAAGAATGAACCGCTCCATGGTAAGAAATATACGGACGGTGGAATTGCCAATAACGTGCCGGTAAATTCACTTCTGGAACGGGGCTATGAGGATTTGATCGTAGTGCGGATTCATGGACCGGGCTGGGAACAGAGGGTGAAATTGCCGGAGGACGGAACATTTTATGAGGTGTCTCCGCGGGTAAAACTCGGAAGTATCCTTGAATTTTCTACAAGGCGAAGCAGGCAGAATCTTACCATTGGATATTACGATATGAAGCGGGTATTGTATGGGCTGGAAGGACGGATCTACTATCTGGAGCAGACCCATGAGGATGATTATTACAGCAGGCTTCTGGAACCGTTAAAGGAGATTGAGAAAGCGGAGATCGCGTTTGTGCTCAAACTATCCCTTGGAAATAACGATAAAGAACTGTACATGGGAATGCTGGAAGCTGCGGCAAAATTGCTGCGGATTCCCAAATATCGCATCTATACAGTTGACCAATTGTTTGAAATGGTATATAAAAAATATATAACTTTAGAGGATCAGATAAATTTGCCGCGCTTTGTGCACGTGCTGATGGAATTGAAAGAAGGAAATGAGATGAATTTAAAAGGAAGACATTTTTTGACACTGAAGGATTATACACCGGAAGAGATTTTGTATCTTGTGGATCTTGCGGCGGAATTGAAGGAGAAGAAGAAAAAAGGAATTGCCATCGATCATTATCGTGGTATGAATGTGGCGCTTATTTTTGAAAAGACGAGCACTCGGACAAGATGCTCTTTTGAGACGGCGGCGCACGATATGGGAATGGGAACTACATACCTTGCTCCAAGCGCTTCTCAGATTGGTAAAAAAGAAAGTATCAAGGATACTGCGCGTGTGCTGGGAAGAATGTTTGACGGTATTGAGTATCGGGGCTATGGTCAGGAGATTGTGGAAGAACTGGCAAAATATGCGGGGGTTCCGGTGTGGAATGGTTTGACGAATGAATATCATCCGACACAGATGCTGGCAGATCTTCTTACAATCCGCGAACATTTTGGACGAATCAAAGGAATCCGTCTGGTGTATATGGGAGACGCCAGATATAATATGGGAAATTCATTGATGATCGTCTGCGCGAAAATGGGAATGCATTTTACAGCATGTACTTCTAAAAATTATTTTCCGGAGCCGGAGCTTGTAGCGCTCTGTGAGGAATATGCGAAAGAAAGCGGAGGAAGTATTACGCTTACAGAAGACGTAGAAAACGGAACAAAAGATGTAGATGTTATTTACACAGATGTATGGGTATCTATGGGAGAACCGGAAGAAATCTGGGCAGAGCGTATTAAAGAATTGCTTCCGTATAAAGTGACAAAAGAAGTTATGGACAATGCCGGTGAGTCGGCAATATTTCTTCATTGTCTGCCGGCGTATCATGATCTGGAGACCGGTGTTGGAAGAGAGATCAAAGAAAAGTTCGGACTGGATGATATTGAAGTGACGGACGAGGTGTTTGAATCTGAGAAATCAAAAGTCTTTGATGAGGCGGAAAACCGTATGCATACCATTAAGGCGGTTATGGTGGCAACACTTGGAGAACGGTAAGGTAGAAATAAATGAAGTCAGAGATTTTAAGATTGCTGAAGGAAAGCGATGATCATGTGTCGGGGCAGCAGTTGTGTGAGCGGTTTCAAGTGTCCAGAACTGCGGTCTGGAAGGTTGTGGATCAGTTAAAAAAAGAAGGATATGAGATTGAGGCGGTGCCACGGAAGGGGTACCGCCTTGTGGAGAGCCCGGACGTGCTGTCCGAAGCAGAATTGGAGAGTCTTCGAAGCACAAAGTGGGCAGGCAAATCCATTTTCGTTTTTAAGGAGACTGATTCCACCAATATTCAGGCCAAAGCAGGCGGAGAAAAAGGAGAGCCTCATGGTACCTTGTATGTGGCGGAAAGCCAGAGTGCAGGAAGAGGAAGACGGGGGAGAAGCTGGGAGTCTCCGGCAGCAGAGAGCATTTACATGAGCCTTTTGCTGCGTCCGGAGTTCCAGCCGGTGAAAGCGCCTATGCTTACGCTTGTTATGGCGCTTGCCGTGGCAAGGGCGCTTCGGGAACAGACCGGTGTCGATGTACAGATCAAATGGCCCAATGATCTTGTTGTACAGGGGCGGAAGATATGCGGGATTCTGACAGAGATGAGTACCGAGATGACGTGGATCAATTACGTGGTGATCGGAATTGGTATCAACGTCAATCAAAATGAATTTCCGGAAGAGCTGAAAGACTGTGCTTCTTCACTGAAAATGGAAACCGGCAGGAGGTTCCAGCGCTCGCACCTGATCGCGGCAGTGATGGAGCATTTTGAAATGTATTATGAACAATTTTTGCAGGAGGGATCGCTTGCGGGACTTCGCAAGGAGTATAATGAGTTGTTAGTCAACAAGGACAGACAGGTGAAGATTCTGGAACCCGGCAATCATTATGAAGCGTATGCGCTGGGAATCAATGATACGGGCGAGCTGATCGTGGAGAAGGAAGACGGAAGCGTGCAGAATATTTTCGCGGGGGAAGTGTCTGTGCGTGGAATTTACGGATATACATAATAAATGGAGGAACTGAATGTACGAAGAAAAGATTGTCCTTTGCGGGGCGAATTCATATGAAGAAAAATATTATCTCAACCCGGATTTCTCCGGATTGCCGGATCATATCAAAGACGAACTTAAGATCATGTGTGTCTTGTATGTCAACGATGTGGGTGGAATATTGACACTTGTATACGAAGAAAATGGAGAACTGTGTTTTGAAGTAACGTCGGAGGAATTTGATCCGATGTTTGACGAGATTGGAAGTCAGCTCAAGATCAAAGAGCTTCAGCGGGACAAACAGGATCTGCTGCAGTCGCTTCAATTATACTATAAGGTGTTCTTCTTGGGAGAGGAACTGTAGGAGGAAGATATGTTATTAGTCATAGATGTTGGAAATACTAATATAACACTTGGAATCTTTGACGGGGAAAAAGTGTCCGGTACATTTCGTATGAAGTCAAAACAGCCACGCACTTCCGATGAATACGGAATTATGCTTCGTGAACTGGTGGAACGTCACGGAGTAGCCGGAAAAGATATCCAAGATGTGATTATTGCATCCGTAGTACCGGATGTGATGCACTCTCTGGGAAGTGCAATTATTAAATATTTCGGAATTAAGCCGATGGTAGTGTCTGCCGGTATTAAAACAGGAATCCGCATCGTTACCGAGAATCCAAGGCAGGTAGGCGCTGACCGTATCGTCGATGCGGTGGCTGCATATACGTTATTTGGCGGACCTGTGATCGTAGTAGATTTCGGGACTGCCACCACTTACGATATCATCGGACCGGATGGAACCTTTGAAGCAGGCGTGATCGCTCCGGGAATCCGCACATCCGCACAGGCATTGTGGGGAGAGGCAGATATGCTTCCGGCGATAGAAATTAGAAAACCAGCATCAATCCTTGCAAAAGAGACCATCTCCAGTATGCAGGGAGGACTCCTGTACGGACAGATCGGGCAGACCGAATACATTGTAAAAAGGTTAAAAGAAGAATCCGGCTACACGGACGCGAAAGTTGTAGCAACCGGCGGATTAGGGAAAATGATCGTATCCGACACAGATGTAGTGGATGTGTACGATCCGCAACTTACATTAAAAGGACTTAGGATTATATTTGAGAAAAATAAAAAACGTTAAAAATTTAACTGGGGACGTAGCATTTTGCAAAAATGCTACGTCCCCAAGAGGTGTATCATGAACATAGGAAACTTGAAACTTGACAACCCGTACATTCTTGCGCCGATGGCGGGAGTGACGGATCTTCCGTTCCGCCTGCTCTGTAAGGAACAAGGAGCAGGGCTTCTCTGTATGGAGATGATCAGCGCTAAGGCGCTGCTATATAAAAATAAAAATACGAAGGCGCTTCTAAAGATTCATCCGGAGGAGTATCCGGTTTCGCTGCAGCTCTTCGGCTCGGAGCCGGATGTGATCAGCGAGATTGCGAAAGAAATCGAGCCGCTTCCTTTTCAAGTGCTGGATATTAATATGGGATGCCCGGTGCCGAAGATTGTGAAAAATGGAGAGGGTTCTGCCCTTATGAATGATTCAAAACGGGTGTATGAGATTGTATCTAAGACAGCCAAGGCAACGAAGAAACCGGTAACGGTAAAGATTCGTAAGGGGTTCAATGATGAGTCGGTAAATGCGGTGGAAATTGCAAAGATCATTGAAGATGCAGGCGGTGCGGCAGTCGCTGTCCACGGGCGCACGAGAGAGCAGTATTATTCGGGAAAAGCAGATTGGGAGATTATCCGCAAGGTAAAAGAAGCGGTCTCGATTCCGGTCATCGGAAACGGAGATGTGACGAGCGGTGAACTTGCTGTGAAAATGCGGCAGGAGACAGGGTGTGACGGAGTGATGATCGGCAGAGGCGCACAGGGAAATCCGTGGATATTCTCAGAACTTCTTGAATATGAGAAGACGGGGATTTTGCCCGAAAGACCGGATGCAAAGTCGATTCGGGAAACGATGCTTCGCCATGCCAAGCTTCTCATGGAATACAAAGGAGACTATATCGGCATCCGTGAAATGCGTAAGCATGTGGCATGGTATACAAAAGGAATGAAGGGGTCTTCCAAGCTGCGGGATGAGATTAATCGAGTAGAATCTTATGCAGAATTAGAAGAACTATTGTATGAAAAAATCAATTAATGCGCAGGTAATAAAAAAGCCTTGTTTTACATATAATGAAGCAGTGTGTAAGACAAGGCTTTTTCCGCGCCGATTCAGCATCTAAAGTGGAAAAACAGGTTGACAGAGAGTGCCTTGTTATGTATAATAATGAAATTGTGAAAGTAGGTGTATTCGGCGTATTTTGGCGTCAGTATACACTGGCGCTACACGCTTCAGATAGAGAAAGAAAGTAGAAAAAAGGAGCAGATAAGCAAATGGTAGCAAAGAAGAGATTACTTACTTATGCAGGACTGAAAGCACTGGAAGATGAACTTGAGAATCTGAAAGTTGTAAAAAGAAAAGAAGTGGCAGGCAAGATCAAAGAAGCTAGAGAGCAGGGAGACTTGTCAGAGAATGCAGAGTACGATGCAGCAAAAGATGAGCAGAGAGATATTGAAGCCAGAATCGAAGAACTGGAAGGAATCCTTAAAAACGCAGAAGTTGTTGTAGAGGATGAAGTTGATTTTGATAAGATCAATGTAGGATGTACTGTAAAAGTATTTGACATTACATTTGACGAAGAGATGGAATTCAAGATTGTGGGATCTACAGAGGCGAACAGTCTGGAAGGCAAAATTTCCAACGAGTCTCCGGTAGGACAGGCATTGATCGGTAAATCAGTTGGCGACGTAGTAGAGGTTGAGACGCAGGCCGGAGTAATGGAATATAAGGTGTTAGACATCAGCCGTTCTCAATAAGAAATGTATCTGAAAGGGAAAGGAGATAAAAATGGGCGAACAGCAGAAAAACGTACAGGAACAGGATGTTAATCAGTTGAGAAAGGTGCGCCGTGAGAAACTTGCGGATTTACAGAGCAACGGAAAAAATCCTTTCGAGATTACAAAATATGATGTGACCTGTCACGCACAGGACGTAAAAGATAATTATGAGGAAATGGAAGGAAAACACGTAAAACTGGCAGGACGTGTTATGCAGAAACGTGTGATGGGAAAAGCTTCCTTCTGTAATATCCTTGATCAGAGCGGAAATATCCAGTCTTATGTTGCAAGAGACAGCATCGGAGAAGAAGAATATAAAGATTTCAAAAAACTGGATATCGGAGATATTGTCGGTCTGGAAGGTGAAGTATTTAAGACAAAGACCGGAGAGATTTCCATCCACGCATCAGCTGTAACACTTCTTTCCAAGAGTCTGCAGATTCTTCCTGAGAAATATCATGGACTGACCAATACAGATATGCGTTACCGTCAGAGATATGTAGATCTCATCATGAATATGGATGCGAGAAGTACATTTATCAAACGTTCTAAGATCTTAAGCTCTATCAGAAGATACTTGGACGGACAGGGCTTCTTAGAGGTTGAGACGCCAATGCTGGTAAATAATGCCGGCGGAGCTGCAGCAAGACCGTTTGAGACACATTTTAATGCGTTGGGTGAAGACTTTAAGCTTCGTATTTCTCTGGAATTGTACCTTAAGAGACTGATTGTCGGCGGTATTGAGAAAGTATACGAGATTGGACGTGTGTTCCGTAATGAAGGACTGGACACAAGGCACAATCCTGAATTTACATTGATGGAGCTTTATCAGGCGTACACAGATTATAACGGAATGATGGATCTGACAGAGAACCTGTATCGGCATGTGGCACAGGAAGTTCTCGGAACAACAACCATCACATACAATGGTGTGGAAATGGATCTTGGAAAACCATTTGAAAGAATTACAATGGTAGATGCCGTTAAGAAATATGCAGGTGTTGACTGGAATGAGGTTAAGACTTTGAAAGAAGCAAGAGAGCTTGCCAAGGAACACCATGTAGAGTATGAAGAGAGACATAAAAAGGGCGATATCTTAAGCCTGTTCTTCGAAGAGTTTGCAGAAGAGCATTTGATCCAGCCTACATTTGTAACAGATCATCCGATCGAGATTTCTCCGCTCACAAAGAAGAAACCGGAGAATCCAGAGTATGTAGAGCGTTTTGAGTTCTTCATGAATGGATGGGAAATGGCAAATGCATATTCTGAGTTAAATGACCCGATCGACCAGAGAGAGCGTTTCAAAGCACAGGAAGAACTTCTTGCACAGGGAGACGAAGAGGCGAACACAACAGACGAAGATTTCTTGAATGCACTTGAGATTGGTATGCCTCCGACAGGTGGTATCGGTTTCGGTATCGACAGAATGTGTATGCTTCTCTGTGACGAAGCGGCAATCCGTGACGTATTGCTCTTCCCGACAATGAAGAGCATGGGCACTGCAAAGAATGAAGCTAACAATGCTGCACAGTCTGCTCCGGTTGAAAAAACAGTGGAGAAAGCAATCGCTGAAGTGAAAGAAACATACGATTTCTCTAATGTAGAAGTGGAACCATTATTCAAAGATATGGTTGATTTTGACACATTCAGCAAGTCAGATTTCCGTGCTGTAAAGGTAAAAGAATGTGAAGCAGTTCCAAAATCTAAGAAGCTTCTGAAGTTCGTATTAGACGACGGAAGTGGCGAAGATCGTGTGATTTTAAGCGGAATTCACGATTATTACGAGCCAGAATTCTTAGTAGGAAAGACATTGCTTGCAATCACAAACCTTCCACCACGTAAGATGATGGGAATTGATTCTTGCGGTATGATCATCTCCGCTACACACCTTGTAGAAGGAAAAGAAGGACTGAATGTTCTGATCTTGGATGACAAGATTCCGGCAGGAGCAAAACTGTACTAAGTGAGTAAAAAACTTCGTAATTTGACAACAAAAATTTTCTTTGACAACAATTTGACAACAAATTTGTATTCCAACATGAATCATCATGAAGAATGGTGATTAGTTGTCAGTAATACTACTCCAACAATATGGATTGTTGAGGGCACTTTTTGAAAGAAAAATCTTTCAGAGAGTGCCCTTTTTTATTATATAAGAAAGTTCTTCGGATTTCAAAAGAACTTTACTCGTATTTTACATTTTTTTACATAAAGAAGATAGAGAACCATCTTTGAATTTTAGTAAAATAAATTCGTAAATATTGTGTGGATGTATACTTGAAGTTTTGCGGAAGTATGTGTACAAATATAATCTCTCGGAATCTTGAGTGATTATGATTGGCAACTGCAGAAATGTGTACTTTGAAAAGTAAATATGATTCGGAACAGAAAAAAGAACACAGAAAATAGACATAACTGTCGCTATGCCTGAAAAATAGTGTATAATAGTTTAAGGATTATGCCGCATTTAAAATCAACTTTCTCAGGGTGGATTCAAAGGGCAAATCCCAGGCATCCAAATGCTGTAGCATGAGGATGTGATACAGGCGGCAGTACCACATCTTAGTTGAGCGGTGTCTGCCGCTTTCTAATTGAAAGTCTATTTTCTCACGTTTGTTTGAACGTTCAGCCGAAGTTCTGGCATTGTATTCCAGTTTCCATTCTTCACTGTCACGCGGTGGGAAATTGATCAGTCTGGGAATATCTTTCATCGCAAGATGAACCGTTCTCCCATATTTGGAGTCTGAGCAGGGAGTGCTACAGGAGCATCCATATTTACGGCTGGCAAGTGGACAACGGAACTTTAACCTTGCTTTGGAAGGTTCAGAACCATCGTGGTTCATTTTCCGACCTGCTTTGCAGATGGGAACACCATCTTTACCAATGGTAAAATCATCCTTATATTTCATACTGATTCCACGCTTTTCATTTAAATCAATAAATGGCTGGATATTGTTTTCACGGCAATACAGGTAGTAAGACATAGCATCATGTGCAGAATCCAAAAGCCATTTTCTGACATGAAAATCAGGAAGAAAAGATTTGAAACGAAAATAAGTTTCTAAAAATCCATGAGAATCATGCTTGGATGCCGGATTCAGTAAAGGAAATATGGGAAGGTCACTTTCCGAGTTTGCAGCAATCAGCATATACAGGTCATACCCATGATAAAAGCATTCTCTGGAAGAATCATACCCGATGTCACAGTCCGGTTGGGAAAAGTAACGGTCACAGTCGCAGGAAGAGATTCCGCTTTTTCCCCTTTTTGTTTTGGCTTTTTGACTTTCTTCTTTTTTACAGGATGTATATGAGGAGACAGATTGTCAGAATCAGAATCCCAAAGCCTGTCAAGGAAGTCGTAGAAAGTGCCGACACCGGGCGTATCACCAAAAGAAAATCCGCTAAGGATTGCGTAGAGTGGATTTATTTTCAATTGTGCGGCCCAATCAGTAAGGGAATGTACCTTAAAATCAATGGAAAGCAGATAGGAACGCTGCATACAGGAAGGAGTCCTTGGTTTTGGACCAAAGACGGAATATTTACTGCGGAGCAGTTCATCAGTATAAGAAAGATCAAGATTCCAGAAACGTTCAATGATGTCCCATGTGGATTTCGCAAAAACAGTAGGATCCGGATAATATTTACGAAGATTTTCAAGCACAAAAGTTTGATAGGCGGTATGACCGCCGGAATTAACAGATAACATAAAAATCGCCCTCCAGTCGATGAAAATAAAATATATTCAATCGGCTTCGCCGCAAATTTTGAGCGATTTGTCAAGCTTTTTAGACAAAAAAGTGGGGGATTTTAATAAAAAGGAATCTGAAACCCTTGATTTTACGGGGCTGAAGATTCCGAGAGATTATAAATGACAAAGGGAGGTAACAATGGAAAGAGGAACAAGGCAGAAGAACAGAAGACGCGTGCTTGTCCCGCGTTTTTTGGCATGGGTGATGGCAGTTGCAATGCTTGCGGGAACAATCAGCTTTCCGGTACAGGCTGAGGAAACTGCTGAGACACTTGCTGCGTGGAATTATGAAAAGGCGGCAGATGCACCGGATGCAGATTTATTACAGACCGGGGCTGTGACTGGCAGTGGAATTCTGAGTCTGGAAGCAGGACCGGAATATACGGGATTTTCGTCCGGCGGACTGAATTCCAAATCATGGAAAAACGGAGGAAACTGGCAGATATCCAATATTAATGCGGCTGAATATGAAAATCTGACATTTTCAGCATCCATGCGGTCTTCAAAAACAGGACCGAGAAAATTTCAACTGCAGTATTCCGCAGACGGAATGGAATGGAATCCGGTTGAAGGGAGTGATGTGGAAGTTACATCCACATCCATGAGTGAGAAATGGAGCAGCCTGCCGCTTCCGGCATCGCTGGCAGGGACAACCTTCAGTCTTCGGATTGTACTGACAGATAGAGTGGCTGCGTCCGGAGACGGAAGTGCATTTAGAGCAAACGGAACGAATACGATTAATAAAATTAAAATTGAAGGGGCGAAAAGCTCCGGAGGAAGTGGGAAGCCACAGGAAGTATGTGCGCCGGTCACATCCAACATTGCAGACGGCGAAGTACCGGCAGGAACTGTTGTGACACTGGGATGTGATACAAAAGGAGCAGTGATCCATTATACAGTGAACGGTGGAGACAAGAATGTTTACGGACAGCCAATCACGCTGACGGAGGATTCCACCATCACTGCATATGCTGCAAAAGAAGGTTACGAGAGTAGTTCTGTATCAACATTTACATATACAATTGCAGACACGAAGCCGGCAACACCGGATGCTGAGGTTGGCTCCTGCCTGACAGAGCTTCCTGACGGAGCTGTGTTCGTAATGTATAATCCTGCAAATAAAAAAGTGATGTCGTCCGCAGCAAGCAGAACAAAACTGTCAGCATTGGACGCAGAGCCAAATGAAGCCGATACACTGACTGCCCCGTCTGGTTCTGCAGTGATGAAAGCATCCCTGGACAGTGAGAACGGTTACTATACACTGACTTGCGGTGGAAAATATCTTACATCCGGAGCAAACGGAAATAGCCTTACATTTGAAGATACCGCAAGTGACTACAGTCTTTGGTCGGTGGAAAAAGCAGATGACAATGGCGGTTTCTTTGTAAAAAATGTCAATGCGGAATATGGTGGAAACAAGAATCAGTATATTGAATATTATAGGACATTCACCACATATGGGAAAAATAGTTCATCGAAACCGGATGCCTATCTGATGCGGTTTTACAAGGCAAAGGAAACTGCATCAGTTGATGAGAGCGTTGTGTTCACAGCAGCACAGTGGGCAGGAAATGCAAATTATGAGAAGGCAGGAGCAGCAGAGAGCAAAAAAATTGCCGGGGATTTATATGCGGCAAATGATATGCTGGATACAGAGACGGAATTCACAGCAGTAGTAAACGAAAGCGAGGTGCAGCCGTATTCGACAGCTAAGAGTTCTGCAACAGGCTCCACTTCCTATTATATGGGAGGAAAAGGACTTGGATCCGGTAAGGCAGATTATATTCAGCTTGCTTTATCATCATACGGATATGGAAAGATGGGGCTTTCTTTCCGGCTTCGCGCAAGCAACACAGGAGCAGGAGCTTTCCAGATGCAGTATTCAACGGATGGAAAAGAATTCCACAATTTTACCACAGGAAACTATTCCTACAAATATACGGCATATGGTGCGGACGGAAGTTCCAGCGATGTAACTAAGTCCGGAAAGATTATAGACGGAATTGCAAAGACAAGCCTGGCGCCTGCAAACTATATCAGCTTTCATTTTGATGTTCCGGCAGAGGCTGATCATGCAAAACAGTTATACATTCGATTAGTTCCGGGCACAGAGCGGGCGAAAGGAGACGGAACACCTGCCGCTTCCGGCACGCTTCGTATGGATTCAGTCGTTTTAACTGGAAGCCCGGTGACAGCAGCGGATCTTTGCGGATATGTGACAGCAGATCCGGGAGCCGGTGAGATTTCAAAAGGAAGTGAGATTACGCTGACAAGCGCAACGGAAGGCGCTGATATTTATTATTCCCTGAATAATGGTGAGTATGTGAAATATGATGAGACGAAGAAACCGGTTGTGTCAGAACTTCCGGCAACGATTCGGACCTATGCAAAAAAGGAAGGGATGACGGACAGTATTAAGGTTATCTATACGTATACAGCAGGAAAAGTAAAGAGCGTAAAGGCAACTCCGAATGGCGGGGCAGTTCTGAAAGATACGGAAGTGGCTTTGAAATGTGATACGGACGGGGCATCCATCTTTGTATCTGCGGATAATGGAGAAACGTGGGAAGAATATACCGATAAACTGAAACTCACAGAACTTCCGAAAACATATTTTGTAAAAGCAACAAAAGAAGGATATGAAGACAGCAGTATTGTCACACTGAATTACACAGAACGAACGAATGAAAAATACAATCTTTATTTTGGACAGCTGCATTCACACACAAATTATTCGGATGGATCTGGGAGCTGTGAAGATGCGTATAAGCATGCATCAGCGGTAGACAATCTGGATTTCCTTGCAGTGACAGATCATTCCAACTCATTCGACAATGCAGACGCCGCATCTATCGCAGATGGATCAGTCAGCGGTGAATGGGTGGAGGGACATGCACTTGCAGATAAGTATACGACAAAGGACTTTGTCTCCATATTCGGGTATGAAATGACATGGTCCAATGGACTTGGCCATGTGAATACATTTAACACAGATGGATTCCAGAGCAGAACACAGTCTGATTACACGACTTATAGTACTGCCTTGCAGAATTATTATGCTACATTGAAGACAGATGCGGATTCCATCACACAGTTTAATCATCCGGGAACAACATTTGGTGATTTCAGTGATTTTTCTTACTATGATGAAGAGATTGATAATCTGATTACGATGATCGAGGTTGGAAATGGAGAGGGCGCTGTGGGAAGTTCCGGATACTTCCCGTCTTACGAGTACTATCAGAGAGCGTTGGACAAGGGATGGCATGTAGCACCGACGAACAATCAGGACAACCACAAAGGGCTCTGGGGCGATGCGAATACGACGAGAAGTGTTGTGTTGGCAGATAGTCTGACCAGGGAAAATATTTACGATGCGATGAGAAACTATCGTGTATATGCAACAGAGGATAATGACTTGAACATTTATTATACGCTGGATGGTTACGAGATGGGCACGATTCTTAGCAAAGATCAGACTGGCGATACTGTGACATTAAAGGCAGACATTTCAGATGCAACTGATACAGCCATCGGAAATGTACAGGTGATCACAAATGGAGGTCTGGTACTGGATGAGAAAAACGTGGAAGGAAACAAAGAATCTGTAGAGTTCCAGGTAAATAACAAGTATTCTTACTATTACCTGAAGATTACAGAGGCAGATGGAGATATTGCAGTTACAGCGCCGGTATGGGTAGGTGAGGTAGAAGCGGCAGGAATCAACAGCATTTCTACAGATGACGTACTTCCGGTGAAGGGACAGGCACTGAAGGTAGACTTAAGTTTATATAATAATGAAACATCGGATATGGAAATTGAGTCAATCGATTTCAAAGTAGATGGAGAAGTAGTAAACAGTGTGGATCTGAAAGAGGCAGGACTTGACAAAGTTGCCGCAATGGGAACTGCTGAGTATTCTTTCGATTATACATATGACAAAGTCGGCAGCATGGAGATGCAGGCTGTCGTGAAGGCGAAATTAAATGGAGTTCAGAAACAGTACAGCAGTGTTCTGAAACTGACATATGTGACACCGGAGATGGTTACGAATGTCATCATCGACGGTACACATTACAACGATTACGTAACCGGATATTATGGCGGAAATGTCGGGAACTTTACAAAGATTGCAGGAAACAAAAATATCAAAGTAAATGTAGTTACCGATGAGATTACACCGGAAATGCTAGATGATTGCGCATTATTGATTATTTCCGCACCGGCTAAGAAGAATGGTACAGCTAACGCAGGGGATTACAAGGTATCACATTTTTCGGATGAGTTTATCCAGATGGTAAAAGCTTACACCGACAAGGGCGGAACGTTAATTGCCTGTGGAATTGCAGATTATCAGGATACAACCAGCGGACAGACGGCAACTGAGATGAATAAGCTGCTCAGTGCAGTCGGAGCCACAACAACACTGAACAGTGATGAGGCATATGACGAGGTCAATAACGGAGGTCAGCCGTATCGGCTTTATCTGAAAAACTATAATGCAGATTCTCCGTATCTGGCAGGCGCGGTTGGCGATAAGACAAACGAGGATGGCAGCGTAATCGAAGGACAAAAATACAGCGCGTACAGCGGCTGTACGGTAAATCTGGATGCAGACGCTGTTGCGGCAGGTAAGGCTGAGCCTCTGGTAACGGGATATGACACAACCTATTCGATTGACTGTAAGGATGAAAATGGTAATAAAGTGGCAGGAACACCCGGATATATTGACAAAGGAAGTATGGTGGCAATTGCACATGAAAAACTTCCAAGTGGCGCCAATGTGTTTGTATCAGGAACTGTATTTATCTCAGACTTTGAGGTGAAAGCTGAACTCGATAACAACTGGGATCTTCCATATTTGAATAAGACCATTGCAGATAACATATTGGATCAGGTTACTGTAGAACTGCCGGTATCTGCCATTGCAGACGTCAGAAAAGCAAACATGGGTGATGTATTTACCATCGAAGGATATGTGACAGCGGGAACAAGCAATGAGAATACAAAGTTCTTTGATGCCATCTATCTTCAGGATGATACCGCGGGAATTACGGTATTCCCATATGCGCAGGCCGGTCTGGAAATTGGGACAAAGATGAAGATTACCGGTTATGTAGATGCATATCAGGGAGACAAAGAGATTCAGATTATCAGCAGCAAGATTTTGGCGGATGAGGAGAAGAGAATATACGAACCGGAAAAATTAAGCGCTGCAAAAGCTATGGATTACGAGGCGAACGGTGGAAAACTGGTAGAGGTTACCGGAACCGTGACGAAAGTGGTAACAGACGCAGAAGGGACAGGCGTAGCACAGTTCTGGCTGGATGACGGAAGCGGTTCTGAGGCAAATGTATTCATTGACGGATATATTTTATCAGGAACGACAGGAACAAATCAGTTGGCATCTATTGTAAAAGAAGGAGCGAAAATCACGGCAGCAGGAATTGTTTACATGCATCCAGAAGGAAGTTCAGATGAAAGTGTTACTTGTATACGGGTTCGTGATTGTGATGAAATTAAACTGGCCGAAGCAGGTTCCGGAGATGGTGGAAACACCGGAGATAACGGAAACAGCGGAAATACAGGAAATACCGGAAACAGCGGAAATACAGGAAACACCGGAGATAACGGAAACAGCGGAAATACAGGAAACAGCGGAAATACAGGAAACAGCGGAAATACCGGAAATACTGGAAACAGCGGGAATACCGGAAATACTGGAAATGGCAGCAATACCGGAACTGTGACAGCAAAGACAGGAGATCAGGCATCGGTTATGGTTTGCGCATTATTCCTGATTCTATCGGGTGCAGCGATAATGCTGGTAGTTGTATACCGCAGAAAAGTGCAAAACAGAAAACCGTAAATTGTGAGAAACAGAGTAGTTACGTGAACGTAAAAAGGTGAGGAATATGAAAAAGATCAAACTCTCACCAATAAAGAAGGCAGGTGGCCGGGTGCTGGTAACAGTGCTGGCCGCCCTTTCTTTTATTGGATTATTGTATGCAGCCAACATGAACAGACCAACTTATCAGAGCAGCGATACGTCCGGAATTGAGTATGAAGTCGGCAAAGTTACAGGAATATTGGCAGATAACACAACGATAGATGAAAACAATGGCGGAATCTGGCGGGGAAGCATGGAACTTCAGGTTGAAATACTGACCGGCCGTTATAAAGGAGAAACCACGTATGTAACCAATTATTTTAGCTCTCTGTACAATGTCAGGGTGAGCCAGGGAGATAAAGTATCGATTCGGATTGATACAGGTGACAGCGGTTATCAGGTATCCATTTATAATTATTACAGAGTGCCGCAAATGCTCGGATGTGTTGCAGCATTCGTACTTCTTTTAATTGTTATCGGAGGGAAAAAGGGGGCAAAGTCAGCAGCAGCTTTGATCTTTACAATGGTTTGCATCATCGGAATCCTGCTCCCGCTTTCACTGAAAGGATATTCGCCATTGTGGATTACGATATTTATTATATTAATCTGCAATTTATTGACCTTTTTCCTGATTGATGGAATTCAGACAAAGACAATCATAGCATCGGCAGGAAGCGTATGCGGAGTGCTTGCGGGGGCCGCATTTGCACTTGCAGCACAGTGGATGATGTCTGTGACTACACTTCAGACAGAAGAAGCGGAGACCTTACTGTTGATTACGACAACCACAAAATTGGAATTAAAGGATTTATTCCTGTGCGGCATTCTTATCGCTTGTATGGGAGCGGTCATGGATGTGTCGATGAGTATAGCGTCTGCTGTTGCTGAGATTCACAGTGTGAATCCGCAGTTAGAAACATGGGAGTTATTTAGATCGGGGATGAATATCGGACGTGATGCGATGGGAACCATGTCGAATACATTGATTCTCGCATTTGCCGGAAATTCATTTAATATGCTGCTGATGATTTATTCCTATGGAATCGGATTTCAACAACTGATGAATACAGATTTTATTGCGGTAGAAGTGATAAGAAGTATCGCGGGCAGTATCGGTATTATCTGTACGGTTCCTATCGTTGCATTTATGGCGGGAGCCGCATTTGGTAAAAAACAGAAAAGATTGCGTTAGGAATGTTAAAGATATGTTCTTCAGGGGTTCTCTAATCGGAGAACTTTCCTTTAATATGAAAAAGAAGCAGGACAATGGGAGACCCAATGCCCTGCTTCCTGTTTATTCAGAATGAACAGGAATATATTTTTGATTACGACTTTTAGGTTTAGCGGGAATCGTCATTTTAAGCTGGCCGCTTGCCAGTAGAGGATTCAAATATTTTTTTGTAAAATAAGTGAGATTTCGATAACCAATAAATGAGCAAATTTCTTGTTTGCTTTTTTCTGTTATACAAAAATCCAAGACTGCGTGTAGGATGTCCTGTGGTTTATCTTGCGCACTAACTTGGTCACTGACTAAGTTTTTCTGACTAAGATGGTAATTCACATTTATACTTCAGAGTGAAATTTCTTAGATCTTTGAAGCCGCAAAATGCTGCAAGCTCTTTCTTTGATTTTGATTTTGTGCAGAAAGCCAAAATCTGTTCAGATACTGCTGAAGGTGCAGAATCTTGGTGGGTAACTTGGTGGATGTCACCCACTAAGTTGTGGTTCATATCTTTCAAAAAGGATAGTGTGTATGGATGAACTCTAATATAATAGTGTTTAATTTTTCAAAAAAAGAGGTTCTCTTTTGTGTATTTCCTTTCGTGCCATATTCATGTATAATAGTAGCACGAAAGGAAGTGATGGGGCATGACAAAATTGGAACGGTTTGCACAGCTGGACGGTCTTCTAGCAGAGCAGGACGGGATGCTACAAACTTCTCAGGCGATTGCCAGAGGAATTGTAAAACCTATTTTTTATGAATATATAAAAGAGCGAAAATTAGAACAGGTTGCCCACGGGATTTATGTTTCTGAAGGTGCCTGGGTAGATGCTATGTTCCTTTTGCATCTGCGATGCAATCAGGCAGTGTTTTCCCACGAATCGGCCTTGTTTTTTCATGATTTGACTGACAGAGAACCCTCCCAATATTCTGTTACAGTACGGCGTGGTTATAGTCCGACTCGCTTAAAAGCAGAACTTGTGTGGATGTTGCGAAAGGAAGACAGCAGGCAAAGCTTTATGCAGATTTATTAGAACAAAAATATAAGAGAAGACCGGTTGTTTTTCTTACAAACGGATTTGAAACACATATTATTGATGGACAATATCCTGAAAGAAAATGTTCGGTGATTTATTCGAAAAGAGACTTGGAGAAATGGTTCAATTTATTGACTATGAGAACAAGTCTTAAACACGTTATAGTGGATAAAGATGTTGCTGGGCGATATTACCAGCAAGCTGCGGTCAAAGCTGTATGTAACAGCTTTGATGAAAAGAATCGTAGAAAGGCATTGCTTGTTATGGCAACGGGTTCTGGAAAGACAAGAACAGTTATTGCATTGTGTGATTGTTTGTTAAAAGCGGGCTGGGTAAAAAATATTCTTTTCCTGGCTGATCGAAATTCACTTGTTACTCAGGCGAAAAGAAGTTTTGTGAATATGCTGCCGAATTTATCATGTACAAATCTTGTTGAAGAAAAGGATAACTGTCATGCACATTGTGTCTTCTCGACTTATCAGACGATGATGAATTGTATTGATACAGTTAGTGATAGTGAAGGGAAATTATTTACCTGTGGTCACTTTGACCTTGTGATATGTGATGAGGCACATCGCTCCATTTATAATAAGTACAGAGATATTTTTTCTTATTTTGATGCGCCATTGGTAGGTCTTACAGCTACACCAAAGGATGAAATTGATAAAAACACGTATGAAGTTTTTGAATTAGAGAATGGTGTTCCAACATATGGATATGATTTGGCGCAGGCTGTAAAGGACGGATATCTTGTAGATTATATTTTTGTTGAATCGAAACTTAAGTTTATAGAACAAGGGATTGTATATGATGAGTTGTCAGAGGAAGATAAAAAAGCCTATGAAGAGACTTTTGAGGATGAACATGGCGAGCTGCCGGAATCAATTGGCTCATCAGAACTTAACACGTGGATATTCAATGAGGATACGATTAAACAAGTTTTAAATATATTAATGACAGATGGGATTAAAATTGATTATGGGCAGAAACTTGGAAAGACAATTATTTTTGCGAAGAATCATAATCATGCGGAGAAGATACTAGAAGTTTTTAACAAGGAGTATCCACATCTGCCTGATTACGCAAAAGTAATAGATAATTATATGACCTATGCTCAGAGTGCGATTGATGAATTTTCTGATCCTAAAAAAATGCCTCAGATTGCAATTTCTGTAGACATGTTAGATACGGGCATTGATGTGCCGGAGATTTTAAACTTAGTATTTTTTAAAAAGGTCATGAGTAAAGCAAAATTTTGGCAGATGATCGGACGGGGTACGAGACTATGCCCTGGTTTGCTTGATGGAGAAAATAAGCAGAAGTTCTATATTTTTGATTTCTGTGGAAACTTTGAATTTTTCCGAATGAATAAAGGAAAAGCCACGGCGAATATGATAGCGCTCCAAGGTGCGATTTTTAACTTGAAATTTGAAATATCCTATAAATTGCAGGATATAGAATATCAGGTAGATAGGCTGATTGCATATCGGAAGGCATTGGTTAAGCAAATGAGTGAGAAGGTACAGGAATTGCCAAGGGATAATTTTGCTGTGCGTCAGCATCTTAAGTATGTGGATTTATATTCTTCAGAATCAAATTATAATGCTCTAACCTATGAAGACACATTAATTGTGAGGGAAGAAGTTGCACCTTTGATTTTACCGGATGGGGATGAGGCCAGTGCTGTTCGATTTGATGCACTTATGTATGGAATTGAATTGGCCTATTTAGTTGGAAAGAAGTATTCAAAAGCTCGCACAGATTTGTATAAAAAAGTTACAGGAATTGCAAGTGTGGCTAATATTCCAGAAATTCAAGTACAGTCAGACCTAATTAATAAAATTTTGAATACGGATTATGTGGATAATGCCGGAATTAATGATTTTGAAGAAATCAGAGAAAAACTTCGTGATTTGATGAAATATTTACCGCATATAAATGCTCGGTATGATACTAATTTTACAGATGAACTGCTTTCGACGGAATGGAAAGAATCAGAGCTTGAGAATGATGAACTTAAAAATTACAAAGCGAAGGCAGAGCATTATATCAGACAACATCAGGATCATATTGCAATTGCAAAGTTAAAGACAAATCAACCGTTGACATCTACAGATATTGCAACATTAGAAGAGGTACTATGGCATGAAGTCGGTACAAAGCAGGACTATGAACATGAAGTTGGAATGAAACCGCTTGGTGAATTTGTACGCGAGATTGTAGGCCTGGATATGAATGCAGCGAAAGAAGCATTCTCGGAATACCTTACTAATACAAGTCTTGACAGTAGGCAGATTTACTTTGTAAATCAGATTGTGGAATATATTGTTCATAATGGGATGATGAAAGACTTTTCTGTTCTTCAAGAATCTCCATTTACGGATCGAGGAAGCGTTGTGGAGATATTTACTGATTTAAATGTGTGGATGGGAATTAGGAAGGTTATAGAAACAATAAATGCCAATGCGGCAGCATAAAAAGTAAAATATTAAGATACTGTTATAGTTCAATGTGTGCAGGACAAATTACAGATTTAGAGGTTGGTCTTAATGCTGGAAGGAGCCAAGTGTGAGGCTGAATAGAGCAATGTTGAATTTTTAATTTTGAAGAAAGCTGGATTGAAATTATGATTTTATATTTTACGGGAACTGGGAACAGTCGATATATTGCAAAAAGGATTGCGAAAAAAACTTGTGACGATATGGCGTGTATTTGTTGTTGCCCTGTGGAAGCGATTGAATACGGAAAGAAGAGCAAAGGGAAACCACGTTATCATTGTAAATGATTCATATTATATAAGGGAAAGTGAAGTTGTGTCAGAACCATAAAAAAGAAACCAGAGGAGTCAATTGTTGACCACTCTGGTTTCCTTTTGGCTGCCTATTTCCAATCTAACATATATTTCTGGAATGCAACTGCATTTTTTGCGTCTTCATCCAATTCTGCTTCAGATGCACCGCGGCTGATGTCGCGCCAGATATGGATATCGCGACCAACCTGACCGCCCATGCTGACAAATGGTTCCATGACAACAGTTCCATCGTATTCAATATCGCGGAGAGCATTTCCGATCTCTCTCCAAGGGGTGCGTCCTTTTCCTGGAACCATACGGTTACATTCACCGGTGTGGAAGTGACCGAGAAGATTGCCGGCAGTGCGGATCGCATCACCGATACTTTCCTCCTCGATGTTCATATGGAAGGTGTCTAACATTACTTTCACATTTTCCTGTCCGACTTCTTTTACGAAGGCAACACCTTCTTCGGCAGTATTTAAAATGTGGGATTCAAAGCGGTTCAGTACTTCCATCCCGAGATTGATGTTGTGTTCTTTCGCAATTGGAGCAAGAAGCTGCATTCCTTCAACGCTTCGCTTCCAATCCTCTTCTTTGTTGATGTTGCCAAAATCTACCGGCCAATATCCATAGAGAGCGCCGCCGATCAGATGGATATCAAGCTGTTCCATAACATCAAAGAGACGTTTGTACCATTCTAATGCACCGGCACGGATGCCTGCGTCTGAAGATCCCATGTTGTGGTCGTAAGTAGGACCATATCCGGCAGTCAGCTGGATTCCATTTGCGGAAGCACAGTCTCGAAGCGCTTTGATCTGTTCTGTACTATACTCAGGAAGTGGCGCTGCGCCAATCTCCAGAAGATCGAAACCTAAACGGGCAACCTTTTCCACATAATACAAGTAGTCCGCAGCCCATTCTTTTTCCCAGTAGGCATAATAAATTCCGTGTTTCATAATCCTTAACTCCTCCTTTTTGTAGTACATATTAAGAAAATAATTCAACTGATCCAATTATATCATTTAGTTTTATAAAAGACAATGATATAATGGGGTAAGACGAGGATTGAACACCTGAAAAATAGATATCTACGGAGGATGGAAAATGGAAGCAATTATATTTGATGTAGACGGTACGTTATGGGACTCCACAGATGAAGTGGCTGTATCATGGAATGAAGCGCTTAAAAGGGAAACGGAATTAAGGCGGAAAGTGACAGCGGAAGAGTTGAAGAAGGAATTCGGGAAGCCGCTGGAAGAGATTATGGCGGATCTGTTTCCGGAGCTTGCAAAGGAAGAGCAGATAAAGCTGTCGCAGATCTTATTCCGCTATCAAAATAAATGGATGGAGGCTGCGCCATGCAAAGTCTATGTAGGAGTTCCGGAAGTAATCCGGGAACTGGCAAAGAGATATAAAGTATGTATCGTCAGCAACTGCCAGGAAGGATATATCGAAGCATTTTTGAAAAATACAGGTCTGGGAGACGCGATTACAGACCATACCTGCCCGGGAGATACCGGAAAGTTAAAGGCTGAGAATATCCGGCTTATTATGGAGCGAAATGGAATTCGGGAAGCGATTTACGTTGGCGATACACAGGGGGATGCGGATGCCTGCCGGAAAGCGGATATTCCGATGATCTGTGCGGAATATGGTTTTGGGGAAGTAGAGGGAGACTATAAGAGAATTAAAACCTTTTATGAGTTGTTAGAGCTTGTATAGGTGTAAGATTGAAAAAATAGATAAAAAAGCGGTATGATATGTTTAAGAAAGTTAAGAAAGGAAAAAAGACTATGAAAAAGATTAAGAAACTTGTAGCAATTCAACCGGTGTCATTTTTAGAGGAGAGCAAACCGCTGTTGAATGATTACTGTGATGAAGTAGTGTTCTATGATACACAGCCGGAGAGTGCAGAAGAAATTGTATCAAGAATTGGTGATGCGGATGCAATTTTTGTAAGCTACACACATGCGATCGGTGGAGACATTTTGTCTGAATGTCCGAATTTAAAATATATCGGCATGTGCTGCAGTCTGTATTCTGAGGCAAGTTCGAATGTGGATATCGCATATGCCAGAGAACATGGAATCGTAGTGACCGGAATCCGCGATTACGGGGATGAAGGCGTGGCAGAGTATGTACTGATGAACAGTATCCGTCGTCTGCATGGCGCGGATGGTTATCAACCACTTCTCGGAGATATTTCTGAGGTATCGGGTGCAAAAGTGGGACTTTTAGGACTTGGCGCCAGTGCACAGGCAGTCGCGCGGGTATTGAAAATGATGGGCGCGGATGTAAGATATTACAGCCGGACAAGAAAACCGGAGCTTGAAAAGGCGCAAGGCTATCAGTATCAGGAGCTTCACAGTCTCCTTCAGGAATGTGATATTATCTGTAGCTGTTTAAGTAAAAATGTAAAATTGCTTTATGAAGAGGAGTTTGCATTAATGGGGGAAAATAAGATCCTTTTCAATACTGCGCTCAGCCCATGCTTTGATCAGAAAGCAATAGAAAAATGGCTGGAAAAAGATAATACATGGTATTTCTGCGATACATTGATGGGACTGGGAGAAGAGAGTCTTCTTAATCGTGAAAATGTCTTCTGTCAGAAGCGTTCTTCCGGTATGACAAGACAGGCAGTGGTGAGACTGAACCAGAAGGTACTTGAAAATTTGAAAAATTACATAGAAGATTAATGGATGTTCGTTAGAAATGGGTGCAACCTCTTGCGTTAAAAAGACTTTTATGGTATGATGCTTCATAGCGTTAAAGCGCGAAAAGCAAAGAAAGGAATAAGAGAAAATATGGTTGCATTGATTGAGGCAGTATATCGTTTCCTGTGGGGAGACATTGTAACAATCCCGTTGCCGGGAGGGAATAGTCTGGGACTTTCGCTTCTGGTAATCTTGTTGATTCCTACGGGAATTTATTTTACAGTGAGGACGAAGTTTTTGCCGATTCGACTGTTCCCGGATATGGTACGTGCGCTGAAGGGAAAGAAAGAAGAGAAGAATAGTCTTTCAACGTTTCAGACACTTGTAGTATCTACAGCAACAAGGGTAGGTATGGGAAATCTTGTCGGTGTAGTAGCGGCAGTGTCTGCCGGAGGTGCCGGAGCGGTGTTCTGGATGTGGGTAACAGCGCTGATCGGATCATCTACCGCATTTGTCGAGGCAACGCTGGCACAACTGTACAAAGAAAAAGACCCGCTCTACGGTGGGTTCAGAGGTGGACCGGCATATTATATCCATCGATATTTTGAGCGCAAGAGCGGGAAGAAGAAAAACCATGTCTGGCTGGCAGTTCTTTTTGCTATTTCAGGACTTATCTGCTGGTGTGGAATCAGCCAGGTAATCAGTAATTCCGTGGCGGCCTCTTTCGAAAATGCGTTTCACATTCCGCCAATTTATACAACGATTGTACTTGTGATCGGAGCGGCGATTATCGTTCTGCGGAAAAATGCTACCGTAAAGGTATTGGATATTATGGTGCCGATTATGGCAGTGTGCTATTTTGTCATTACTATTTTCATTATCGTGAAAAATATCGGAAGTATGCCGGCGGTGTTCGGCAGAATTTTTCAAGAGGCTTTTGGTCTGCGTCAAGTTGTAGCGGGTGGTTTCGGTGCGATCGTTATGAACGGAGTGAAGCGTGGACTGTTCTCGAATGAGGCGGGGTCTGGTTCCGCACCGTGTGCGGCAGCGGCAGCAGAGTGTGACATGCCGGTAAAATCCGGTCTTGCTCAGGCACTGGGTGTCTTTATTGACACAATTGTAATCTGCAGTTGTACAGCAATGATTATGCTTCTCGTTCCGGAGAATCTTGTAACTGGCAAGGAGGGGATGGACCTTCTCCAGGCAGCAATGAAGTTCCACTTAGGTGATTTTGGTGTGATTTTTATTGCAGCGACCTTATTTATGTTCAGTTTCTCTACGTTCCTCGGCATTTTGTTCTATGCGAGAAGTAATGTGTCCTATCTGTTCGGAGACAAGTGGGGCTGGCAGACCGCATATAAAGTGTTGGCGCTTATCATGCTGTTTATCGGAGGAATCGCAACGTACACATTTGTGTGGGATCTCGGAGATGTGGGGATTGGTCTGATGACAATCTTCAACATCGGAATCTTGTATTTGATGGGAAATGAAGCTTTGGCAGAGTTAAAGAAATACGAAGGAAAGTAAAAGAAATTATTATGCAGGATGTGCCAGTGAACCGTCGCATACCAGGGCAGAGGAAAATAGAAGGTACGAGAAAGTAGAAAGACTGCTTGCCATATGGCGGGCAGTCTTTTATGATGGAAGAAAGAAGGAGGACGGGGAAATGAAGTTGAAAAATATTGTGATTGTTGTAAAAGATATAGAAAGATCCAAACAATTCTACAAAGAGCTGTTCGGTCTGGATGTCATTCTTGACCAAGAGGGGAATGCGATCCTGACAGAAGGTCTGGTTTTGCAGGAATCTAAGGTGTGGGAAGAGACGCTCGGGCAGAAAGTTGTCTGGAAAAATCATGCTTCAGAACTTTATTTTGAAGAAACGGACCTTGATTTGTTTTTGGAAAAGCTTCAACAGTATGAGCAGAAAATTCAGTATGTTTATTTGCCAGAAGAAGGAGAAAGCAAGAAGCGTGCAGTCCGGCTCTATGATCTTGACGGAAATATGATTGAAGTGAGAGAAGTATCTTGACAGAGAGTGTAATCGGAGAGACAGAGAGTTTGTGAATATGCTATAATTATGAATAGCATGGTGTTTATGGTACATAATGAGGAGGCGGAAAAATGTTATATATAGGTGTAGATTTAGGAACTTCAGCAGTTAAGCTGTTATTGATGGATGAAAAAGGAGAGATTAAAAAAATTGTTTCCAGAGAATATCCTTTGTACTTCCCGCATCCGGGCTGGTCAGAGCAAAAGCCGGAGGATTGGTTTGAACAATCGATGGACGGAATCAAAGAGTTAACTGCCGATTGTGACAAAGAGAAGGTGGCAGGGATTAGTTTCGGCGGGCAGATGCATGGTCTGGTAGCGCTTGGCGACAATGACGAAGTGATTCGTCCGGCTATTTTATGGAATGACGGACGAACTGGTGAGGAGACGGAGTATCTCAATCAGGTAATCGGGAAGGAAAAGCTATCGGAATATACTGCAAATATTGCATTTGCCGGATTTACAGCGCCGAAGATTCTATGGATGAAAAAACATGAGCCGGAGAATTTTGCAAAAATCAAAAAGATTATGCTTCCGAAAGACTATCTTGCTTATAAGCTGTCCGGTTCATTTTGTACAGATGTATCTGATGCGTCGGGAATGCTTCTGATGGATGTGAAAAACCGCTGTTGGTCTAAGGAAATGCTTGACATTTGCGGCGTTACAGAAGAGATGCTTCCGAAATTATATGAGAGTTTCGAAGTGGTTGGAACCTTGAAGCATGAGATTGCGGAAGCGTTGGGATTATCTTCAGATGTGAAGGTGATCGCAGGAGCCGGAGATAATGCCGCGGCGGCAGTGGGAACAGGAACGGTGGGAGAAGGAATGTGCAACATTTCCCTCGGCACATCAGGAACTATTTTTATCTCCAGCAAAAAATTCGGTGTGGACGAGCATAACGCGCTTCATTCATTTGCCCATGCGGATGGATATTATCACTTGATGGGATGTATGTTGAGTGCGGCTTCATGCAATAAATGGTGGAATGAAGAAATCTTGAAAACGAAAGATTTTGCGGCGGAACAAAGTGGAATTACAAAGCTTGGAGAAAATAATGTCTTTTATCTTCCGTATTTGATGGGAGAACGATCTCCGCATAATAATCCGGACGCAAGAGCAATGTTTATTGGAATGTCTATGGACACTACAAGGGAAGATATGACGCAGGCAGTATTGGAAGGAGTTGCGTTTGGACTGCGTGATTCTCTGGAAGTTGCAAGAAGTCTTGGTATTCAGATCGAACGGACAAAAATATGCGGTGGCGGGGCAAAAAGTCCGCTTTGGAAGAAGATTATTGCTAATGTGATGAATATGAAGGTGGATGTCATCGAGAGCGAGGAAGGTCCTGCTCTTGGAGGAGCTATGCTTGCAGCTGTCGGATGCGGAGAGTACGAGGATGTGGAAACCATTGCTAAGAAGCTTGTGAAAGTGATTGATACAGTGGAGCCGGAAGAAGAACTGGTTGCCAAGTATGAAGAGAGGTATCAGAAATTTCGCAAGATTTATCCGACAGTAAAAGAGTTGTTTTCATAAATGTCATCCGCGAGAATCGATAATAGAAGAATAGCCCTCCGTTGAAGTATATTAGGATTATGAAAACCGAATAGTTTGCACAAGTATTACACAAAGTATATAATAGAAGAAATATAAGACGGAAACGGAGGGCATAAAATTGGAAAGAGTAAATCGTTGGAAAACATACACCAATGAGCAGTTGGAGGAAGTGGAAAAAGTCAGCAGCCGCTATAAGAGCTGTCTGGATGCCGGAAAGACAGAGAGAGAAAGCGTCAGTCTTGCAGTTGATATGGCGAAAGAAGCCGGCTACAAAGATCTTGCGGAATATGTAAAAGAAAATGCAGAACTCAAATGCGGTGATAAAGTATATGTCAATCAGATGGGGAAAGCGCTTGCACTGTTTCAGATTGGCGAGGAACCATTAGAGAAAGGCATGAATATTCTTGGCGCTCATGTGGATTCTCCGAGACTGGATGTGAAGCAGAATCCGTTATATGAAGAGTCAGAGCTTGCATATCTTGACACACATTACTATGGCGGAATTAAGAAATATCAATGGGCAGCCATCCCTCTTGCGCTGCATGGAACAGTGGCAAAAAAGGACGGCACGACTGTGGATATCACAATCGGAGAGAAAGAGGACGATCCGGTACTTGTAATCTCTGATCTTCTGATTCATTTGGCAGGAGAACAGATGGAGAAAAAAGCCAGTGTTGTGATTGAAGGAGAAGTTCTGGATGTACTGGTGGGCTCAAGACCGCTTGTGAATAAGAAAGAAAACGAAGAAGCAGGTGAAGAAAAACAGGAAAAAGATCAGGTGAAAGCTATGATCCTTCGCTATCTGAAAGAAACTTATGACATAGAGGAAGAGGATTTCCTTTCCGCAGAATTAGAAGTGGTTCCGGCTGGGAAGGCGAGAGATTGCGGGCTTGACAGAAGTATGATCCTTGCTTACGGACAGGATGACAGAATCTGTGCATTTACGTCTTTATTTGCCATGTTGGAAGTGAAGAATCCAAGACGCACAAGTTGTTGCCTTTTAGTAGACAAAGAGGAAGTCGGAAGCGTGGGCGCAACGGGAATGCACTCCAAATTTTTCGAAAATGCAGTGGCAGAGATTATGGCGTTGACGGTTGGAGAATCTGATCTGAAAGTGAGACGCGCCCTCCAGAATTCTTATATGCTGTCTTCAGACGTGAGTGCGGCATATGATCCGATGTTTGCCGGTGTGTTTGAGAAGAAAAATGCGGCATTTTTCGGAAATGGATTGTGCCTTAATAAATATACCGGAAGTCGTGGGAAAAGTGGTTCCAGTGATGCAAATGCTGAGTATATCGGGAAATTAAGAGGTGTCTTTGACGGGGCAGACGTAGCCTTCCAGACAGCGGAACTCGGTAAAGTAGATAAAGGCGGCGGCGGAACGATCGCCTATATTATGGCAAATTATGGAATGAATGTCATCGACAGTGGAATGGCAGTATTGTCTATGCATGCGCCTTGGGAAATTGCAAGTAAAGCGGATATTTACGAGGGCTATCGCGGATACAAAGCGTTTTTAGAGAAAATGGAGTAAGGGGAAGCGAAAAATTTTGAAAACACTTGACTGTAAACAAGGTTTATAGTTTATGATTTCCTTAACAAGGAAAGGCAGGTGTTAGATATGACGATACAAGAAGTAGAAAAGCTTGCGGGAATGACAAGAGCCAATATTCGATTTTATGAAAAAGAAGGATTGATCACACCGGAACGAAACGAAGCCAATAACTATAGGGCGTATAGTAACAGAGACGTAGAGGTGCTCCGTAAGATCAAACATCTGAGAATTCTTGGAATTTCGGTAAAGGATATTAAAAGAATCATTGAAAACGAATTGGAACTTCCGGAAGCAACAGAATATAGATTAGAAGAGCTGAAAGAAGAAAAAAAGAATCTGGAAGAGATCGAGTGGATGTGCCGATATATCAGACAGCATAATGTTCAGTACGAGACGATGGACAGTGAAGTGTTTGAAGAGAAGATGGGGCGTCTCACGGAAGTATTCAAAGATGTGCTCAGTATGGACACGGAGAAAGAATATATTACAGTGCGTCAATTAAATCGGACCATAGGGCTGATTTTAATCTATGGATTTGTTTTAAGCGCTGTGTTAAGTTTCTTTTTTGGAAATATATTCCGAAACGGACATTTCACATGGCTTTTCGCGGCGTGGTGTATCATTTCTATTGCGACAGAGCTGGTCTTTCAATGTACATCAAAGCTTGGAATTCAATTTGTATTGTTCCAGATATTAGCACTCCTTCTGGCGCCTGCTGTACACGCATTTATCGGAATGGGCGTCATGGGGCTTCAAGTGATAACGAAGGAACAGGTGGCGCTGGAGTTTCTGCTGATTGCAATCTTTTTACTTCTGATATTATTGATCAGTATGAAGAAGAGAGAGTTTTTGCGAAATTACAGAAATACAGCTGTGGCAGCGGTGATATATAGTGCGCTGGCAGCAGTTGGTCTGTATTTTTCTATAGGCAACAGGAAAGCATTTTTGATACTCACTGTAATCTTAATATTGGTGAATGTATTTACAGGCTTCGGTTGGGTATCTGCGAATTTGAACAAAGAAAATTATACCCGTTTCTATGCAGTCACTTCGGCAGCAGCTATGTTTAATGTTGTATCACTTCTTCTTAGCCAGCAGGGCAGAAATATGCAGGGTGGAAGATGGAAGGATGCAAATGCTGTAGCTGGAAGAAAAAGATAGTTTCTTTCCTCCTGCTTGTATGATAGAATATAAAAAGTGAGAGTTCATACAAGTAGGAGGAAATCAAATGGAAAATCAGAGAATTATTCAAGTTGAGGATAAGGTACCTTTTCAGTTACTGCTTCCTCTGAGTATTCAGCATATGTTCGCAATGTTTGGAGCGTCTGTGCTGGTACCGTTTATTTTTGGTATCAATCCGGCAATCGTGTTATTCATGAACGGAGTTGGTACCTTAATTTTTATCGCGGTGACGAAAGGACAGGCTCCGGCTTATCTTGGCTCCAGTTTCGCGTTTCTTGCTCCGGCGGGAATTGTCATTGCTGAAATGGGCTATGAATATGCACTTGGTGGTTTTGTTGCAGTAGGATTTTGTGGCTGCGTTCTTTCTTTTATTATTTATAAATGTGGGACAGACTGGATTGATATTGTTCTGCCCCCGGCGGCGATGGGTCCGGTTGTAGCTTTGATCGGATTGGAATTATCCGGTTCTGCGGCAAGTAATGCAGGACTTCTGGATGAAACACTCGATATGAAGAATGTGATTGTGTTTGCGGTAACGCTCGGTGTTGCAGTATTTGGAAATATTTTATTTCGGGGCTTTTTATCTGTCATTCCGATTCTGATTGCGGTAATTGCGGGATATATCGCGGCACTTGCCTGCGGAATTCTTGATTTTTCTCAAGTGGCAGAGGCGGCATGGTTCGCGGTTCCGAACTTTCAGACACCGAAGTTCGATTTGGGAGCGATCATGATGATCCTGCCGGTGCTTCTGGTTATTACTTCAGAGCATATCGGGCATCAAGTTGTGACAAGCAAAATTGTAGGACGTGATCTTCTCAAGAAGCCGGGACTCCACCGTTCATTATTCGGTGATAATTTTTCGACCATGTTATCTGGTTTGATCGGCTCCGTGCCAACAACAACCTATGGGGAGAATATCGGAGTGATGGCTGTAACTAAGGTGTACAGTGTGCGAGTGATCGGCGGAGCGGCAGTGCTGTCTATCATTTGTTCCTTTGTAGGAAAACTGGCAATGTTGATCCAGACCATTCCGGGACCTGTGATCGGGGGAATCTCCTTCCTTCTGTACGGAATGATCGGAGCTTCAGGTATTCGTATTCTTGTGGATTCGCAGGTGGATTACGGACGCTCCAGAAATCTGATGTTGACCTCAATTGTGTTTGTGACAGGTCTGTCCGGTATCAAAGTGAATTTCGGCAACATCCAGCTTACAGGAATGGTGCTTGCATGTGTAGTTGCCATGATTTTAAGTCTGATTTTCTATATCCTTGATAAATTGAAACTGACCAATGACCGAGAAGAAGCATAGATAAAGTGTGTACATTGCCTTGTTTGTACATTGCCTTGTTGGTATTGCGCAAGTTTTGATAAAAAATATTGACAAAACTTGTATTGTATGGTAATCTAACTAAAGTTGCCGAAGACAGCAGGTGCGTGAGCGTAAGTTGAGAAACGCCTGCCGAGGAAAGTTAGATTCTGTTATGAGTGAATTTACAGCGCCTTTGTGTCTTTGGATGCGGAGGCGTTTTTTTGGCAGCATACCTAAAATAATATAAGGAGGTGCACCATTCGTGGCAAAAGTTGAATTAAAACAACCTATCGTACAGGCTATTGCAGAAGATGTCAAAGATGCAGCAAGTGTTGTATTAGTTGACTACCGTGGATTAACTGTTGCAGAAGATACAGCTCTTCGTAAAGAGTTAAGAGACGCAGGAATCATCTACAAAGTTTGTAAAAACACAATGATGAAGAGAGCTTTTGAAGGAACTGATTTCGCACAGTTGGATGAGCATTTGGAAGGACCAAGCGCCCTTGCAATCTCTAAAGACGACGCTACAGCTCCTGCAAGAATTTTATGCAAATTCGCTAAAAATGCGAAAGCTCTTGAATTAAAAGCAGGTGTGATTGAAGGTACAGTATATGATGTAGATGGTCTTACAGAGTTATCCAAGATCCCATCAAGAGAAGAGTTACTGTCCAAGTTACTTGGAAGCTTACAGTCACCAATTACAAATCTTGCTCGTGTTCTTAATCAGATCGCAGAGCAGGGCGGCGCTGAGAACTGTGAAGCTGCTCCGGCAGAAGAAGCAGTAGAAGAGGCTCCGGCAGAAGAAGCTCCAGCAACAGAGGAGTAAGATTAAAAAATAAAAATTATTAAATGGAGGATAATAAAATGGCAAAATTAACAACAGCTGAATTTATTGATGCAATCAAAGAGTTATCAGTATTAGAATTAAATGATTTAGTAAAAGCTTGTGAAGAAGAGTTCGGTGTTTCAGCAGCAGCAGGAGTAGTAGTTGCAGCAGCAGGCGGAGAAGCAGCAGGCGGAGAAGCAGAGAAAGATGAGTTCGATGTAGAATTAGTAGCTGCTGGAGCATCTAAGGTTAAAGTTATCAAAGTTGTTCGTGAGATCACAGGACTTGGACTGAAAGAAGCTAAAGAAGTAGTTGACGGAGCTCCAAAGGTAATCAAAGAAGGCGCTTCTAAAGCAGAGGCTGAGGAAATCAAAGCTAAACTTGAGGCAGAGGGTGCTGAAGTTAACCTTAAATAATTGTATTATATTAGGTGAAATAAAACACTGTGTGAGCAATTCACACAGTGTTTTTTTAGTTGAGAAACCGGGTATTCATTATGAAAGTGACCGACTTATATCACATAAATAGCTGCAAAATGATCTGAATGATCCAGAACAGAACGTAGAGAATCATGCCTACGTTTAAGAAAATGACAGAAAACCGTTTCTCTTTTGGAATAAAGAGCTCGGCTGGAATCAGTCGGAAGCGCTTCCAATTTGTTACAAGAAGAACGATACCTGAGATTACAAGTCCGAACACAACAATCAAGTAGGGAATGACGATAGCCAGTGGAAGCAGCATCCCCAGAAGAAAGTGAAAACCGTTCATGGCAGAAGAACCGCCCTCCAGGGTAGAGATTGCGTCAAGGAAAAACAGGCTTCCGACGGAACCCATGAAATTCAGAGCCATGTGAAGGTAGATGGTATAACGAAGACGTCCTGTTTTGACATAGATAAATGCCCAGAATGCGCCAACGAGGAAAGTGTATACAAACTGATTCAGATTGCCGTGGAACAGTCCGAACATCAGCCCGGACAGGAAAATAGCAGTCCCTTCCCCATAGCGGATGGTCCGGTCGACCAGAAGCTTGCGGAAAATCCATTCTTCCAGGGCAGGGGCAAGTAATACCATAACGAAGAGGGCGGTCAGAGGGTTAAGTTCGGAAACAAGATCTGCAATAGCATCGTCTACCGGAGAACCCTTGATAATGCCTATAATATTTGTGAAAAACTGCCCGGCAAGATTACTCAGATACATGAGAGCGTAAGAAATCGCGAAAGCTCCCAGAAGCTGAGTAGGTTTCATGTTATGCTTTTTCATCTGCACACCGGGTACCTGTCGAATCAACAGACTGGTCAGCGGAAAGGCTATGGCATAAGTCGGGAGCATAGAGACAAGCAGCGAAAGATTCGGATTGTCAAGAAGGGACGGAGCAAAAGCAAGTACCAACATGGAGACAGCAACCTGTACACCGATAATGATAAGCGCTCCAAAAAAGTACATAAGTCCCAATGATGAAAAGTGTTTTTTATAAGTTTTCAGTAGTTCATAGTTCATAGGTGTCTCCCCTTTTATCCGGAAATCGATAGTTCCTTTATCAGATGGTTTGTATGATGAAAATATCTAAATCATAATATAAATATTATCATATGTGAAGTCCAAATATGCAAGAAAAAAATAATGAAGAAAGTGTGAAGACCTTCTGAAAAAGAAAGGTTAAAAATGTAAAAGATTTTACATAGATTCAACATAACTCTGACAGAGAATTTTACATAGAGTATGTATATTGAAATGGTAAAATCGAAAGTTTGTATGTGAGGAGAAAGTGATGAACGAGAAAATACAGATTGCATTTGGCTTACTTGGAGGACTGGCTATTTTTATTTACGGAATGAACATGATGAGTGAATGCCTTCAGAAGGCTGCCGGGGAGAAGATGAGAAGTATACTTGCGCTTCTTACGAAGAATCCGGTGATGGGAGTGCTTGCAGGCGCTCTTACGACAGCAGTGCTTCAGAGCAGCAGTGCAACGACAGTAATGGCAATTGGTTTTGTAAGCGCCGGTTTTATGAACCTTCCGCAGGCAATATCTATTATTATCGGCGCCAATATCGGTACAACAATGACAGCGCAGATCATAGCATTTAAGCTCAGTGACTATATTTATGCAATTATCTTTGCAGGATTTATTATTTCATTTCTTGTGAAGTCGGAAAAAGTAAAAAATATCGGGCAGACGATTTTTGCGTTTGGTTTATTATTCCTTGGAATAGAGACCATGGGAAGCGTGATGAAACCATTGGCAGACAGTCCTGTTTTTACGGAGATGATCGCCAGGGTATCGGATGTTCCGATTCTGGGTGTAGCTGTTGGTACATTGATGACACTTGTGGTGCAGAGCAGTAGTGCGACGGTTGCGGTATTACAGAATTTTGCATCACAGGCAGGCCCGGACGGGGTGACGAGTGTGATCGGTCTCGCCGGTGCGATTCCTATTTTATTCGGAGATAATATCGGAACGACGATCACGGCGGTTCTGGCAAGCATCGGACAGACGAAGGATGCAAAGAGAACGGCGGTAGCACACTGTGTGTTTAATATCTCAGGTACGTTTTTGTTTATCTGGTTTGTAGGTCCGTTTGCAAAACTTATTCAGATGATTTCGCCGAAAGGACCGGAGATTGAAGTAATCTCAAGACAGATTGCAAATGCGCATACGGTATTTAACTGTGTCATGACATTGATCTGGGTGCCGCTTATCTGGCTCATGGTGAAAATTGTCATGCGTATTATTCCCGACGGACGGAAAGAACAGTATAGTTTGTCGGAGCCTTTGTATCTTGATGAGAAGCTGATCGGACAGCCTACGGCAGCCTTACAACTGGTGGCAAAAGAAGTGCTTCACTGCAGCGAGATTGTAAGGGATATGATCAGACAGACGAGAGAAGCGCTGAAAAATGAAGAAAAGAAAGAGATTGAGGATGTGCATTGCAAATTAGACGCAGTAAAGAGTCTTCATGCACGAATCACACAATATTTGACGGATCTGTTCGCCTCCGGATCATTAAATGAGGAACAGGCATCCCAGAGTGCCGGAATCATGTATGTGCTCAGTGACGTTGACCGTATGGGGATTCTGTGCGGTGAAGTTGCCGGAGGAATCAAAGAAAAGATGGAGAAAAAGTATAAGTATTCGAAAGAGGCAATGAAGGATCTCGGGAAAAGTCTTGAACTGATTGAAACGATGTACAGTGAAGTCCTGGAAGCAATTGTGAGTGGAAAGTTAGAGCATGCGAAAGAGCTCGTTAAGAAACGAGAGAAGATCATGGAGCTTGATATTAGTATGAGAAAAGCACATATGAGTCGGGTAAGTAAGGGAAAATGCGATGCAAGTCTTACCGCGCCGTTTAACAGTATCCTGTACAGCATTGACCGTATGGGTAACAGCTGTGTAAATATTGCGGATACTGTTCAAGGGCAGCTAGAGCTTAATTCTTTTCAAGCATAAATTTATTGATGACATGTAATACGCCGTCCTCATCGTTGGATTTTGTAATATAGTCCGCGTGTTCAAGGACCATAGGCTGGGCATTTGCCATAGCAACACCGAGTCCTGCAGTCTCGATCATAGTGAGATCATTGTAACCGTCGCCGCAGCAGATCATCTGCTCGGCGGAAAGTCCGATACTGGTGAGGAGCTTAAGAAGAGAATGTGCCTTGTCGATACGAGGGGGCATGATCTCAAGGAAGAACGGATCTGAGCAGTAAATATACAGATAGGAGCGGAAGTATTCTTCTGCTTCTTTTTTAATTCGCTGAATGGTATCCGGTTCTCCGGTGATCAATAGCTTATTGGAAGGCTCCGTGATTTCTTCCGGGAAATCTTTTGCCTGAATGATTTGCATATGATTAATGCGGGATTCCAATTCTGTATATTGGTTCGGTCTGATCCCGGATAAGATGCTATCTTCTGTGTAGGCGAGAATATCTACGCCGGCGTATTTCTTTGCGATGTGAAACAGGGGAAGAGCAACATCGTCAGGGATAGTTTTGTTGTAAATTGCCTTCCCTGTCCGGCAGTCGGTAATTCGTCCGCCGTTGAAGGATAGAATGTAGCTTCCGTAGTCCTTAAGATGAAGTAACTCAGCGAGAGGAACAACACCTCTGGTCGGCCGTCCGCTGGCAAGAACTACTTTTTTTCCCTGTTCCTGTATTTGTATCAGAGCCTTGATGGTAGGCTCTGATACTTCTTTTTTCGAATTGGTAAGTGTACCATCCAGATCTAATGCAAGAAGCTGATAATCCATAATCTACTCCTTTTATAAATGTTGTAATGCTTCTACGATTTCTTCCAGATGCATTCCGTGGGAGGCTTTCACTAAGACGTTATCTCCGTCCCTTAAGAATTCACCTGCTGCGGTAAGGAAGTCTGACTTTGTCTCGAACCATAAGACTTCTTTGACACCGCTGTCGGAAGCTCCGGCAGCAATCTCTTTACCCAGTGTACCGATTGCACAGACAAGATCAATTCCTTTTTTGGAAGCGTAAGCGCCGGTTTCGTAGTGCATGCGGGACGCATCCTCGCCCAGTTCACCCATATCGCCAAGTACAGCGACTTTTCGACCGATGGCGAGATCAAGGACATCCATAGATGCTTTCATAGAGACTGGGTTTGCATTATAGCAGTCATCTAAGATCACGAGTTTATCTGTGGAGATGATAGCGCCTCTTCCCGGAATGGATGGAAGATGTTCGATTCCGGCTTTGATCTCCTCGGCAGTTAAGTCGAGATTATATCCAACGGCTGCTCCGGAAAGGGCATTTGATACCATGTGTGCTCCGGGAAGCGGGACAGTGCAGTCAAAGCATTCTCCGGACGGAAGATGAATGGTACAGGATGTGCCTTTCAGTCCGAGGGAGGTAATGTTGTCTGCGTAGAATTCATTATTTTTGCCAATGCCGAAGAATTGCGGAGTAACCCCTTTGATCGGACCGCAGCTGCTTAAGATATCGTCATCACCATTTAGAATAATGGTTCCGCCGTTTTTCATGTCCTGGATCATTTGGGATTTTTCCTGGAAGATACCTTCTCTTGTCTTGAAAAATTCCAGATGTGCCATACCGATATTCGTAATGACACAGATATCAGGACTTGCAACAGAGGATAACCGTCTCATTTCTCCGAAGTGGTTGACACCCATTTCCAAAATGGCAACTTCATGTGTCTCATTCATTTCGAAGATGGTAATAGGAAGACCCCATTCGTTATTGAAGTTACCGAGTGTCTTGTGTACATTGTATTTCTGAGATAAAACAGAAGCAATCATTTCTTTGGTGCTTGTTTTTCCAACGCTTCCTGTAATTCCGACTACTTTTATATCGAAGGAATCACGGTACAATTTAGCAATGTCGAGAAGTGCCTGACCGGTAGATTCTACAAGAATATACGGGAAGCCTGTTTCGCCCAGATCTTCGTGGGACACAACGCACAGAGCCCCTTTTTCAATGGTGTCAGGTATAAATTTGTGAGCATTCACATTCGCACCGTCGATTGCTACAAATAAATAATCTTTTTCAACTTTTCTGCTGTCGATCACAACGCCGGCAACTTCTTTCTTGAAGCTGGCCTCATCGCCGTGATAAGTACCATGGCATGCGGTGGTTATATTTTCTAATGTAAGATTTTTCATCGGTAAAGCTCCTCCTATTGATAACGTGCCTTCTTAGATTCTTCTATGATTCGTTCGCACAGGTCGCCGTAGTCTAATCCATATGCTTTGGCAGCCTTTGGATACAGGCTGGCAGAGGTCATGCCCGGAAGAGCGTTGACCTCAAAGCAGTAGATCTCACCGTCGGACTCATCGACAATAAAATCTGCGCGGGCATATACATCCATGCGGAGCGCCTCAAAAGCGGCTTCTCCTGCTCTCTTCATTTTTTCCTGAAGTTCTTTACTTATTGATACCGGAGGGCAGATTTCCTGAGCACCGCCGGCCTGATATTTATTTGCATAATCAAAGAGTCCGTCTTTAGGAACGATCTCCACTAATGGGAGTGCCTTGCCGGCAAGGATTCCGCAGGCAAATTCCTGCCCTTTGATATAAGGCTCCACAACAACTTCTTCTTCGTGGTTTATGTCAAAGGATTGATGAACGGCTTCTTTGTATTCCTCTTCTGTATGTACGATAAATACACCGATACTGGAACCGCCGGAACACGGCTTCAGTACGAGAGGCAGGTAGTATCCGAGCTCAGAAAGAGGGGTATCTTTTGTCTTTGGTGTCAAAGAAGTTCCTCGTGGAGTCGGAACACCACTCATTTTGAAGATTTGTTTTGAAACAAGTTTATTCATCGATAATGTGCAGCTAAGGGCGTTCGGACCGGTGTAATGAATATCGAGGACGTCAAACATTGCCTGCAGTTTTCCATCTTCTCCGATAGAACCGTGGAGGCCCATAAATGTGATGTCTGCCATTTTACAAAGTTCGAGGACGTTTGGTCCGATGAGGCAGTCAGACTGATCAGGACGCTGTTTTTTCAAAGCTTCAAGATCAGGAACGGTTGCCTTAATACCTTCTGCGATCTCCAGTCCACCGCCGGGGAGATCAAAAACTTCGTCGAGTTTGTCAGTGTCATATGGAAGTCCGAAAAAGACATCCAGCAGAAAGGCCTGATGTCCTTTTTCTCTTAAAGTTTTACAGATTCCGGCGCCGGATGTCAAAGAGACATCACGTTCAGGACTCAGTCCTCCGGCCAATACAATAATTTTCATGCTTGTTAATTCTCCTTCATAATTATTCTGTTATACTCATTCGATCGAGAAGTGATTTTTTAACATCATAAAGCTTGTGGGAGAGGTCCACATGTACCTGATGTGGATAGAAAAGACGTTTTGTCTCATCCCACAAGGTTTCTTTCTCTTCCCTGCAATACGAAGCAATCTCCATAACAGACGGAGAGTTGTAGATGCATTCTCCTTTGCGGAAAACAGGTACAAGAAGCTCTCGCATTGTGTAAGAGCCACCTTCAAGACGTGTCTTTTTCCATGTGGCAATCGGATCAAAGAGCAATAAGTCTTCAGAAGTATCATATGTTTCATCGGCGAAGCAAATGAGATCTGCTTTTAATTTCCCGGTTTTTTTATCATAGATACGATAGATGGTCTTATTTCCCGGATTCGTAATCTTCTCTGTGTTTTCAGACAGTTTGATCTTCGGGATGAAATTACCATCGGCATCCTGTATCGCTGCAAGCTTATAAACGCCTCCGAAGGATGGACAGTCTTTGGACGTGATCAGGTTTGTTCCGACGCCCCAGGAGGTGATAGCTGCCTTCTGCATCTTAAGATCATGGAGCAGATATTCATCCAGATCGTTGGATGCACAGATAGACGCATCTTCAAAGCCGGCGGCATCCAGCATTTTTCTTGCCTCTTTGGAGAGATATGCAAGGTCACCGCTGTCCAGACGAATGCCGTATTTCTTCAGAGGTTTTCCGGATTCTTTAAATTCGCGGAAGACCCGGATCGCATTCGGGACACCGGATTTCAGTGTGTCATAGGTATCCACCAGTAACGTACAGTTGTCGGGATACATACTGGCATATGTCTTAAATGCGGTGTATTCATCTTTGAAGCTCATAATCCAGCTGTGTGCGTGAGTCCCCATGACCGGAACGTCAAAGAGCTGTCCGGCAAGAACGTTGGAGGTTCCGACGCATCCGCCGATCATAGCGGCTCTTGCACCATAGAGACCGGCATCCGGTCCTTGTGCACGTCTTAATCCGAATTCCATGATCCCGTCTCCGTTTGCAGCAAAAACAATACGGGAAGTCTTGGTTGCGATCAAAGACTGGTGATTGATAATATTCAAAATTGCAGTTTCAACAAGCTGCGCTTCCATGATCGGAGCAATGACTTTCAGCAGAGGTTCTTTTGGAAATACGACCGTTCCTTCCGGAATGGCGTAAATGTCTCCGCTGAAGTGGAAACCGCTCAAATATTGAAGAAAATCTTCACTGAAGATTTTAAGGCTTCGCAAATAGTCTACGTCTTCATAAGTGAAATTCAGGTTTTTGATATAGTCAATTACCTGTGCAAGTCCCGCACATACAGAATAACCATTGTTGCAAGGGTTCTGACGGAAAAATACATCAAAGATAACGACCTCGTTCTGGCTTTCCTCATAATAACCCTGCATCATGGTCAGTTCATACAAGTCTGTCAATAAAGTTAGATCTTGTCTGTTCATTTTATTATTTATCTCCTTTTATATTCACTTCTATCTTACGTCGTATCATAATCAAAGTCCGTTCTATTATAGCACCTGAGAGCATAAAAGTAAAAGAGAATGTCTATACAAGTGCCTGATTTCGGTTGATTGTGTCCTGAATGATTTGCTGACAGTGCGCAGAAAGTCGTTTTTTCGTTTCCTTGTCCAGCTCATTCGGATAGATTGGTTTCCCGTATTCGATGATGACATGTGTTTTTTGAATGCGTGGAAACTGTTTTTCAAAAATGGAAATCGTATTATTCATGCTGACCGGAATGATCGGGCATCCGGTTTTTTCTGCAATTTTAAAGGAACCGGCGTGGAAAGGAAGAAGGCTTAACTCTTCCCCGGTGTTGCGGGTACCTTCCGGGAAAATGCAGATGGAAATTCCGCGTTTTACGTAATCGATTGCCTGAAGAATTGTTTTCAGTCCTTCTTTTGGGTTTTCGCGGTCAAGGAAGAGACAGTACAGTCTTTTCATCCAGGTGCGAAGAAGCGGGTAACTCAACATTTCCTTCTTGGCAATATATCCGGTCAAACGTTTACAGCGGGAATAGGTCAGAAGAATATCAAAATAACTGCGGTGATTCCCGATAAACAGGACAGCCTCATCCGGAATGTTTTCTTCTCCGATGACAGTGATCTTTGTGCCTGCAATCTTAAGCATCAGGCGAAATGCCTTCTGTACCATGCGAAGACATTGATAATCTTCCGCCTGTTTATTGAATTTCCCGATCAGCCATTCGATGCCAAGTACCGGGATACCGAGGATCAGATATAGGAATAAAATGATCACGATGATTATAAATCTTATCATTTGAACAATCTCTCTTTCTTTTTATTGGTAATATCTGCCATATAAAATGGACAGTTCTTTTAATTCTTTTGCCAGAGCATCGGTTAGGGCACCGCTTTTAAATCTCCAGTTCCAGTTGCCGGAAGCTTTTCCGGGGAAATTCATGCGGGCATCGCTTCCAAGGTTCAAAACATCCTGAAGCGGGAAGATGGAATAGGACGCGATACTTGCCATGCAGGTTCTGATAAGTCCGAAGCTTAAGTTTTCAGGCTCTTTCGTGCATGTATAAGCAAGTACTTTGTTTCGACATTCCTCTCTTAAGGAAGAAAACCATCCGCGGGTTGTATCGTTGTCATGAGTTCCGGTGTAGCAGATGCAATTCGGAGACTTAAATCTGTGAGGAAGGAAATCGCCCTCACCGGTTGAATCAAAGGCGAACTGCAATACTTTCATACCGGGGAAATGAAAGTGCTCGCGCAAGGCATTGACTTCGTCGGTAATAACGCCCAGATCTTCGGCGATGATCGGAAGCTCTTCTCCCAGCGCCTGTTTGACTGCGGTGAAAAGTTCCATTCCGGGAGCCTTGACCCAGTGCCCGTTGACGGCAGTTTCTTCTCCGTAAGGAACCGACCAGTAGGCTTCGAAGCCACGGAAATGATCAATGCGCAGCGTGTCCAGGATTTTCAGCTGATTCTGGATACGTTTGATCCACCAGGAGAATCCGTCTGCCTGATGAACCTCCCAGTTGTAGAGTGGGTTGCCCCAAAGCTGTCCGGTGGCAGAAAAATAATCCGGCGGTACGCCTGCGACAGCCAGCGGATATCCGGTAGTATCAAGCTGGAATAAATGTTTGTTCGCCCATACGTCTGCACTGTCCATGGATACAAAGAGGGGAATATCGCCAATGATTCGAATGCCGCGCTCATTGGCGTATGTCTTCAAGTCTTTCCATTCTGTAAAGAATAAAAACTGAAGAAATTGATAATACCCAATCTCTTTTGCATAAGTCTGCATTAACCGGGTTTTGAAGTCTTCCGACGGAGAGCGGAACTGTTCCGGCCAGTCAAGCCAGATACGCCCGTCGTTTACATCCTTTACTGACATATAAAGGGCATAATCATCAAGCCAGAAGGCTTCCTCTTCACAGAATTTCTGGAAATCCTGAAAGAGTGCGCCTGATGGCTGTGTCAGAAATTGTTCATAGGCGGACTTTAAAAGGCTGTATTTCCATGGGATGACCGCGCTGTAGTCTACATGTTCAAGATTGCCGGATGGTGCGCCGGCGAGAAGTTCGTCTGTAATAAGTCCAAGCTCTTTTAAATGGTCGGGGCTTATAAGAAGCGGCTGACCGGCAAAGGCGGAGAAACTTTGATAAGGAGAATCTCCAAAGCCTGTATGGGTTAAAGGCAGAAGCTGCCACAGATGTTGTCCGGAATCTACAAGAAAATCGATAAACCGGCGCGCCTCCGGTCCGAGATCTCCGATCCCATAAGGGGATGGAAGAGAAGTCGGATGGAGGAGAATACCGGACATTCGTAATAATTGGTGCATAATTACTGTCTCCTTCATTGCTTTTGTGACCAGTATACAACATTTTTGTAATTTTTCCTAGCACTGCTGTGTATGATGTTAAAGAGAATTACGTGTGGTGTATTCATGAAGAAACTATTTTTGTACATACTTCTGCCGGCAGTGGTCTGCTCATTTAGCGCATGTTCTATAGAGAAAATGGAGGATGAAAAGAAAAGAGATCTTGCATACACAGTCATAGAACAGGATGAAATGCCGCAGGAATTGAAAGAACAGATTGAAAAAGAAGAAAAAAATGTCTTTGGAATCACCTATGCAGATCAAGGCATCCTGTATGCTGCAAGGGGATTTGGCGAGAAGAAAACCGACGGCTATCACGCGGAGGTTACAGCATGCTATGAAACAGAAGATACGATTTATGTGATAACAGAGCTAAGAGGACCGCAAAAAGGAGAAGACATCAAAAAAGAAAAAACCTGTCCCTATGTAGTGATAAAAATGGATTACGAGGAAAAGCAAGTCATGTTTTTGTAGGAGTAGAAGTAAAAGGAGGCTGTATCATATGGAATATGAAAAAAAGGAAATGCTTATTTATCAGCAGGGCAAAACGATCACAGATCAATTTTATCTGGATGATGATTATAATGTGCCGGATGCCAGAAGTGATGTCGGGAAAGTCATATTAAGTGAAGGAAAGCTGAAGGTTGAAGAGCTGAAAGAAGTAGAGAATTATATCAGAGCCGCAGGAACGATGGCTTTTCGTATTCTCTATGAGAGTGACGACATAGAGCAGAAATTGTGTGTTCTGGAAGGAAGGATTCCGTTTGAAGAGATGATCTATGTAGAGGAACCGCTGGCAGGCGCTCCTTTTTTGAAATCGTCGAATGCAGAACTTACCGTGACGGTTATTAATTCCCGCAAGCTGAGTCTCAAAGTGTTGGCAGAGCTTCTTGTAAGTTCGGAAGGGAAAAAAGAGACAGAGCTTACCATGGATGTGGAAAACAGTGAGAAATTATATAAGAAAAAAGAAACCACGCAGCTTCTCGGATTGTTCTCCGGAGGGAGAGATATCTATCGTATCAAAGAAGAAGTGACACTTGAGGGGACAAAGGAAAATATCGGTACACTGTTGTGGACAGAACTTTCCAGCCGGAAATTGGATACAAGAATCGGAACCGATGAGATTGAACTGAGAGGGGAACTGCTGCTTTTTTGTCTGTACGAGTCAGTGGATGGAAAAACAGAATGGATTGAACAGACCATCCCTTATGAAGGTCGGTTAGAGTGCAGTGGAGCGCAGGAGCAGATGTATCATCAGATTTATCCGGAATTGACGGATATCAATATAGAAGCACGGATGGATGAAGATGGAGAAATGCGCTGTCTCGGCGTAGAGGCGGCGTTGGAGGCAAGAATGGTTATTTATACGGAAGAACAGGTGGAGATTCTTCAAGATGTTTATGCACTGACGCAGGTGTGCCGTCCTAAGTTTAAGGAGCAGGTCATGGAACAGCTTCTTATGCAGAATCATTCAAAATGTAAAGTGAGAGAGCAGTTATCACTTCCGGAGCTTCAGGACAATATCCTGCAGATCTGTCACAGCAGCGGAAGAATCCAGGTGGAACATACGGAGACGGTGGAACAGGGCGTTCTGGTGGAAGGAGTTCTTCATGTCAGCTTCCTGTATGTGACATCGGATGATGAAATACCGTTTGATGTGTGGCAGGGAATGATACCGTTTTCCTATGTGATGGAGAGCAATGAGATCTGTGAGGATATGAAGTGTGAATTTACACATTTTATCGAACAGCTCTCAATCAGTCTTCTGGGCAACGGAGAGATTGAGGTAAAGGCGGTTCTTGCATTTCACAGCTTCTTCAAAAAGCCGGTACACCTGTTTAATATTGAAGAAATCACCTACGAGCCAATCGATATAAAAGAAGTGGAGAAACGTCCGGGAATTATCGGTTATATTGTGCAGGATGGGGATGATCTGTGGGAGCTTGCCAAGCGGTACAGCACTACGATGGAAGGAATCATGGAAGTCAATCAAATGGAAAATTCGGATTTAAAATCGGGAGATAAAATATTGATTTTTAAGGAAAATATGAGTATACTATAGGTACATTGTATACAAGATACAGAGTACAAAGTACAGGAGAACAAAAGATGGATAAAATAAAATTAAAAGCACTGGGCAAGATCAATCTTGGTCTGGATGTTCTTGGAAGACGTCCGAACGGTTATCATGATGTCCGCATGGTTATGCAGACGGTGTATCTCTATGATCAGATTCTGTTGGAAAAGACAGATAAGGAAGGAATTTCTCTAAAGACCAATCTTTTTTATCTTCCGGTCAATGAGAATAATCTGGCTTATCGCGCAGCGAAAATGTTGATTGACGAGTTTACTATAAAAGAAGGCGTTCATATTTCTCTGGAGAAACATATTCCGGTTGCGGCAGGTATGGCAGGAGGAAGCTCCAATGCGGCAGCAGTGCTCTATGGAATGAACCGTTTATTTCAGCTGGGGCTTACAGACCAGGAATTGATGGAGCGTGGCGTGAAGTTAGGGGCAGATGTACCTTACTGTATTATGAGAGGAACCGTTTTGGCAGAGGGAATCGGTGAAGAACTGACGCCGCTTCCGGCGATGCCGAAGTGTCATGTGCTGTTGGCAAAACCGCCTATCAGTGTATCGACACAAAAGGTGTACGAGAAACTGGATGCGCAGGAAGTGACAAAGCATCCGGATATTGACGGGATTCTTCTTGGACTTCAGACAGGTGATCTTAAGAAGATTACTTCCAGTATGGGAAATGTATTAGAAAATGTTACCATTACGGAATATCCGCAGATCGAGAGAATTAAAGATGTGATGAAAGAAGAAGGCGCGTTAAATGCCATGATGAGTGGCAGCGGTCCTACGGTCTTCGGTATTTACGATGATAAGATGCTTGCGCGCCGTGCGGCTGCAAGAATCAGAGAAGAACAGCTTGCAAAGCAGGTGCATGTGACTACTATGCACAATGTGAGGAGGAAATCATGAAAGAACTGAATTTTAGCGTAAATATGGATGAATTTCTGCCTTTGCGTGATGTCGTGTTTAATACGCTCCGGCAAGCGATTTTAAGAGGAGAGCTTAAGCCGGGCGAACGATTGATGGAGATTCAGCTTGCCAATAAACTGGGAGTCAGCCGGACGCCCATTCGAGAAGCGATCAGAAAGCTGGAACTGGAAGGGCTTGTGCTTGTTATTCCGAGAAAAGGTGCTGAGGTGGCTGATATCAAAGAAAAGAGTTTGAGGGATGTGCTGGAGGTTCGGAAAGCACTGGAAGAGCTGTCTGTGCAGCTTGCATGTGAGAAGATTACAAAAGAAGAGATTGAAGAATTGAAAGAGGCGGCAGAGACATTTAAAAAAGCTCAGAAAACGAAGGATATCACCCAGATCGCGGAAGCGGATGTTCATTTTCATGATATTATCAATACAGCCAGCGGGAATCAGAAGCTGATCCAGCTTTTGAATAACTTAAGAGAGCAGATGTACCGTTACCGGGTGGAATATTTGAAAAACCCGGAAGTATATCCGCAGCTTATCGCAGAACATGAGGAACTGATCACGAAGATCACGCACCATGAGAAGCAGGAGGCAACGAAGATTATGTGCAGGCATATTGACAACCAAGTGGAGGCAGTCACGGATGTGATTCGCACAAAAAAAGTGTAAATTTCTTGTATAAACACCTGAGAAGATGTACAGACTCCAGATAGAAAAGAAAGAAAGGGAGTACATAACAGGTGGAAAGAAAGAGAATAGAAGCGAATAAGCAATTTAATGATAATAGAAGACAACAATGGATCTGTGTGATACTGAGCATTTGTGCGGCGTCTTTTCTTACGTGGGCAGTGGCAGTGAATCGAAGCCTTGCAGCAGAAGCGCGCATAGAGAAAACGCAGATCCGATTGGCAGACGAAGTGTTGAGATTTCATGTTCCTGCCAACAGTGACAGCAAAGAAGACCAGAGAGTGAAGCGGGAAGTAAGAGACGAAGTTCTCACATATATGGAGGATAACATGACGGCTTCTCCTACTGTAGACGAAGCGAAACAATGGGTGCAGGCGCATCTTGATGAGCTGGAAGCGACCGCAGAGAGTGTTCTCGTAAGAGAGGGTATGCCTTATCATGCCAGAGCAGTAGTGAGAACCTGCTATTTCCCGGATAAGAGGTACGGAGATGTATTTTTCCCGAAGGGATATTATGAGGCGCTCCGTATAGAACTTGGAAAGGCGGAAGGACATAATTGGTGGTGTGTGCTGTATCCGAATCTTTGTTTCACGGATGCAACTTATACCGCAGTGGGAGAAGAAGGAAAAGAAGAGCTTCGAAACGTGTTGGCAGAAGATGCCTACGAAATGGTCACTGCTGTTTCAAAATTTAAGATAAAAAGTTATTTTTTTAATTAGATGAAGGATACGAAAGAGATGGAGGAAATGTCATGACTGAATTTCTGGTAAGACATTTTGTAAAAGATTATGAAAATGTAAAAAAGGTGTCTGTGCGGACTGCTTACGGAGTGCTGGCAAGTGTAACAGGCATCTTTTGTAATGTGTTTTTGTTTGTTGTAAAGTGGATTGTTGGGTATTTGATGCACAGTATCTCTGTTATGGCTGATGCATTTAATAACTTGTCAGACGCAGGTTCATCAATTATCGGACTTGTGGGAGTGAAGATGGCAGAGAAGCCGGCGGATGAAGAGCATCCATTTGGTCACGGAAGGATTGAATATATTGCGGCGCTGATCGTCTCCTTCCTCGTTATGCAAGTCGGGTTCACCTTTTTCAAAGATGCGATCGGTAAGATTAGACATCCGGAAGCGCTGAAATTTCAAACCGTTTCCATTATTATTCTGCTGTTATCTATCGTTGTGAAATTGTGGATGGGAAGCTTCAATAAGAAGTTAGGCGAGCGTGTAGACTCAAAAGTGATGCTTGCTACAGCAGCAGATGCGATGGGAGATGTGATCACAACATCTGCAACCGTTGCCTCTCTTCTGTTTTTCCATTTTACAGGAATCAATATTGACGGATTTGTAGGTTTGGGCGTGTCCGTTGTTGTTATGTGGGCAGGGCTTGGCATTGCAAAAGATACGCTGGAACCGTTGATCGGTGAGGCGGTAGACCCGGAAGAATATGCCAAGATCTCAGAATTTGTGGAGGGCTATGACGGAATCGTAGGAACTCATGACCTGATCGTACACAACTACGGACCGGGAAGAAGTATGGCTTCTATCCATGCAGAAGTTCCCAATGATGTGGATATCGAAGTATCCCACGAGCAGATTGACCGGATTGAAAGAGACGCCAGAAAGAACCTCGGGACGTTGCTTGTTATACATATGGACCCGGTGGAGACGAAGGACGAGCAGGTGTTGAAGGCAAAGGCTACCGTGGAAGAAGTAGTACGCAAGATGGATGAAGCGGTAAGTATCCATGATTTCCGAATGGTAGACGGAAAAGAACAGATTAATTTAATCTTTGACATGGTTGTGCCCCATGAGTATGATAAAGAGAAACAGATAGAATTAAAGAGGTGCCTAAGAGAACAACTGGGAAAAGTTGACCAGCGTTACCAGTGTGTGATTACGACGGAAAGGAGCTATGTGGCAAATGCAAAGGAATAATGAATATACATTCAGTGGCAAAGTGAGATTCAGCGAGATCAATCATACGAAGAAGATTACACTGCCTTCTATTATCAACTATTTTCAAGATTGCAGTACCTTTCAGTCGGAGATTCTCGGATTGGGAGTTGATTATCTTAAAGAACATAAAAGGGCGTGGGTGTTGTCTGCATGGCAGGTGGAAGTTCTGCGATATCCTGAAATAGCAGAGGAGATCAGTGTACATACATGGGCATCCGGATTTAAAGGAATGTTTGGAGACCGTAATTTCTGTATGAAAGATAAAGCGGGAAATATGGTGGCATATGCACATTCTCTCTGGGTGTATATGGATATGAAAAAAGGACGTCCGATAAAGCCGTCGGAGGATGAGATCAATCTCTATGGTACCGGAGAACCTCTTGAGATGGAGGTGCTTCTGAGAAAGATTCCGCTTCCGGAGCAGATGGAAGAGCGGGAGTCCTTCGCGGTAAGAAGAAGTGATATTGATACAAATGAACATGTTAATAATTGTCGATATGTGCAGATGGCGCAAGAGGTGCTGGAAGAGGAAATAGAAGTGAAGCATCTGCGCGTCGAATATAAAAATTCAGCGCGCTATGGGAACAAGATTGTTCCGAAGATCGGAAGAGACGGAGAAAGAACAGTGGTGGAACTTTGCAGTGAGGAAGATAAGCCTTACGCAATTGTAGAATTTCGTATATAGGAGAAGAAGATGAGATTACAGGATGAATTAGGAAAAAAACGAACATTAATGGTAGTGAAAAAGGTAGATTTTGGTGTTTATCTCGGAACAAACGAGGAGAAGGTACTGCTTCCGAAAAAGGAAGTGCCGGCAGGAATTGAAATCGGAGATCCGATCGAAGTTTTCTTATATAAGGATTCTTCCGATCGAATGATCGCAACAACACGTACACCAAAGCTCCTATTCGGAGAGGTGAAGCCTTTGAAGGTTGCGGATACTGCAAGAGTGGGAGCGTTCCTTGACTGGGGCTTAGAGAAGGATCTTCTGCTTCCGTTCCGTGAGCAGACCGCAAAAGTGTCCAAAGGGGACGAAGTACTGGCAGCCCTTTATGTAGATAAAAGCGGAAGACTGTGTGCGACAATGAAAGTATATGATAAGCTGTCTCTTAATACACCTTATAAAAAAGATGATGAGGTGAAAGGACGTGTCTACGAGATCAGTGATAATTTCGGGGTGTTCGTAGCAGTGGATGATCAATATTCGGCACTGATTCCGAAAAGAGAGGCGCCTAATGGTTTCTGTGTGGGAGAAGTCATTGAAGGACGAGTTGTGAAAGTGCATGAAGATGGAAAGATGGATTTAAGTGTGCGGAAAAAAGCATTTCTTCAGATGGACGATGATGCGCAGATGATACTGGAGCGTTTGGAAAGTGCAGGCGGCTCCCTTCCGTTTAACGATAAAACAGATGCACGTACCATAAAGGCGGAATTTGGAATTAGTAAAAATGCTTATAAGAGAGCGGTCGGACGTTTGTTTAAAGAGCGTAAGATACAAATCTTCGAAAATCATATTGAAATCTTGCGGAAATAAGTTATAATGAAAAAGGAAAGAAAAGAGCTGATATAAGGAAGGAGACTGTAACATGAAAGTACAGAATATTACAGATATCGATGCATTTTTTAAAACAGTTGATGAGTGTAAAGGACGAGTTGAATTAGTGACAGGCGAAGGCGACAGACTGAACCTGAAGTCTAAATTATCTCAGTATGTTTCTATGGCAAATATTTTCTCAAACGGAGAGATCCCGGAGCTTGAGGTCATTGCATATGAGAAAGAGGATACAGACAGACTGATCCGCTTTATGATCAATAACTAATTTTTGTGAACGATAGGATATATAGAAGGCAGAGATAAATGTAGTGTTTGTCTCTGCTTTTTTCAACAAAGGAGACAGTTTATTATGAGTTTTGCGCATTTACATGTACATACCGAGTACAGTCTGCTGGACGGTTCTAATAAAATTAAAGAGTGTATTTCAAGGGTAAAAGAATTGGGCATGAACAGCATTGCCATCACGGATCACGGCGTGATGTTCGGCGTGATCGATTTTTACCGCGCGGCAAAGGCAGCGGGCATTAACCCGATCCTCGGATGTGAGGTCTATGTAGCGCCCGGCTCCAGATTTGATAAGGAAGCTATAGGTAATGGTGACGACAGGTATTATCACCTTGTACTGCTTGCCGAGAATCAGGAGGGATATCAGAATCTGATGAAGATTGTATCCATCGGATTCACAGAAGGGTACTATTATAAACCGCGTGTGGACATGGATGTGCTGAAGAAATACAGCAAAGGCATCATTGCGTTAAGCGCCTGTCTTGCCGGAGAAGTACAGAGAAATATCGCGAGAGGGATGTACAGCGAAGGGAAAGCTGCCGCGCTCCGCTATCAGGAGGTGTTCGGCGAGGGGAATTTCTTTCTGGAATTGCAGGATCATGGATTGCCGGAACAGAAGCTGGTCAATCAGTCTCTTCTTCGGATGTCTCAGGAGACAGGGATTGAACTGGTAGCGACCAATGATGTGCATTATACTTATGCGGAAGATGAGAAGCCTCACGATATGCTTCTGTGTATTCAGACGGGGAAGAAGCTTTCGGACGAAAATCGCCTTCGCTATGAAGGTGGACAGTATTATATTAAGTCCGAAGAAGAGATGCGCCGTTTATTTCCATATGCGCTGCAGGCACTTGAAAATACACAAAAGATTGCGGACCGGTGTCACGTAGAGATTGAGTTTGGGGTGACAAAGCTTCCGAAATATGACGTGCCGGAAGGCTATACATCGTGGGAATATTTGAATAAACTGTGTCGTGACGGTCTGGAAAAACGGTATGAGCCGGTGACGAAGGAACTGGAGGAAAGACTTACCTATGAGTTATCAGTTATCCGGTCTATGGGATATGTGGATTATTTCCTGATCGTGTGGGATTTTATCAAATATGCAAGAGACCATGGAATCAGTGTGGGGCCGGGACGAGGTTCTGCGGCGGGAAGTATTGTGTCCTATTGTCTTGGAATCACCAGTATCGATCCGGTGAAATATCAGCTTCTGTTTGAGCGATTCTTAAATCCGGAGCGTGTCTCCATGCCGGATATTGATGTGGACTTCTGTTTCGAGAGAAGACAGGAAGTCATTGATTATGTAGTGAGAAAATACGGCGCTGACCGTGTGGTACAGATTGTAACATTCGGTACGATGGCGGCACGAGGCGTCATCCGAGACGTAGGGCGTGTGATGGATCTTCCGTATGCATTTGTAGACAGCATTGCGAAGATGATTCCAAAAGAGCTTAACATTACGTTGGAGCGTGCATTGAAGATCAGCCCGGAGCTTAAGAAAGCTTACGGGGAAGATCCGCAGGTGAAAGAACTGGTCGATATGTCCATGCGTCTGGAGGGGCTTCCGAGACATACGTCTATGCATGCGGCAGGCGTTGTGATCGGTCAGAAGTCTATCGATGAATTTGTTCCTCTCTCGCTTGGGTCAGATGGTTCTCCGGTGACACAGTTTACGATGACGACCCTGGAAGAACTGGGACTTCTGAAAATGGATTTCCTGGGACTTCGGACGTTGACGGTGATCCAGAATGCGGTGAACCTGGCGGAAAAAAGCACAGGGAAAAAGATCGATCTGGATGCCATTGACTATGATGACAAGGGTGTTCTGGAGCTGATCGGAAGTGGAAAGACAGACGGCGTATTCCAGTTGGAAAGCGGCGGAATGAAGAGCTTCATGAAAGAGCTGAAACCGCAAAGCCTAGAAGATATTATTGCGGGAATTTCTTTGTATCGTCCGGGACCGATGGATTTTATCCCGCAATACATCAAAGGAAAGAACCATCCGGAGCAGATAACTTATGACTGCCCTCAGTTAGAGCCGATTCTTGCTCCGACTTATGGCTGTATTGTATATCAGGAGCAGGTAATGCAGATCGTTCGTGATCTGGCAGGATTTACACTGGGAAGAAGTGACCTTCTTCGTCGTGCTATGTCTAAGAAAAAGGGTGACGTAATGCAGAAGGAGCGTCAGGCCTTTGTATACGGAGACGAAGCAGAAGGAGTGCCGGGCTGTATTGCAAATGGAATCAGCGAAGCTGTAGCAAATAAGATCTATGATGAAATGATCGATTTTGCAAAGTATGCGTTTAACAAATCTCATGCGGCAGCATATGCAGTGGTATCTTATCAGACGGCATGGTTAAAATATTGCTATCCGGTAGAATTTATGGCGGCGCTTATGACATCTATGATCGACAATCCGGGGAAAGTGTCGGAATATATTTATTCCTGCAGACAGATGGGGATTAAAATCCTTCCGCCGGATATCAATGACGGAATCGGAGAATTCTCTGTAGATGGTGGAAATATCAGATTCGGTCTTGCTGCAATCAAGAGTATCGGCCGCCCGGTTATTGAAGCAATCATTGCAGAACGGGAAGCGCGCGGAAGATTTAAGACGTTGAAAGACTTTATTGAGCGGTTGTCCGGCAAAGAAGTGAATAAGAGAACGATCGAAAGCTTTATCAAATCAGGAGCATTTGACAGCTTAAGCGGGACGAGAAAACAGTTGATGATCATCTATGTGCAGATTCTGGATCAGGTGAATCAAGAGCGCAAATATTCTATGGCAGGTCAGATGTCACTCTTTGATATGGTAGGCGAAGATCAGAAATCAGAGTTCGACATACAGCTTCCTGATGTGGGAGAATATGAGAAAGAGACACGGCTTGCTTTTGAAAAAGAGGTGCTGGGCGTGTATCTGACCGGTCATCCGATGGAGGAGTATGAGGCGCAGTGGAGAAAACAGATTTCAAAGACGACACTTGATTTTCAGTTTGATGAAGAAGTGGGCACATCCAAGGTCCGGGACGGAGCGCGGGAGATCATTGGCGGAATTATTGCAGGAAAGACAATTAAATATACAAAAAATAACAAGGTCATGGCATTTCTGACGGTAGAAGATCTGCTTGGAACAGTGGAAGTGGTTGTGTTCCCGAAAGACTATGAGAAATACAAAGAGTATCTGGAGGAAGAAAATAAGATATTCGTACGCGGAAGAGTCTCTGAAGAAGATGATGCCAACAGTAAGTTGATCTGCGAATCTATCGTTCCGTTTCATCGGATGCGGAAAGAACTGTGGCTTCAATATGAATCAAAGGAGATTTTTCTGGCACAGGAAAAAATGCTCTATGAGATGCTTGCTGACTCGGACGGAGAAGATGAAGTGGTGATCTATTGTAAGAAGGAACGAGCTGTTAAGCGGCTTGGACAGAACCGAAATGTAAGGATACAGCCAACGTTATTAAGCAGATTGACGAATTTTTTAGGAGAATCTTGTATAAAAGTAATAGAAAAACCCATTGAAAACATTTAATAATTCGTGTAAAATGGTGCACGAACATAAAAAACTAAGAAATAAACATCAAATACAGACAATGGAGGAAGAATTATGGCAGACAAAGTGATCCGTACAATCGGTGTATTGACAAGTGGAGGAGATGCGCCGGGAATGAATGCGGCAATTCGTGCCGTAGTAAGAACAGCACTTGGAAAAGGATTAAGAGTAAGAGGTATTCGCAAAGGATATCAGGGACTTTTAGATGAAGACATTATCGATCTGACCGCCAGAGATGTATCTGATACTATCCAGCGTGGAGGTACTTTTCTTCAGACTGCAAGATGCAGTGAAATGCGTACCAAAGAAGGACAGCAGGAGGCTGCTGCGATCTGCAAGAAATACGAGATTGATGGTCTTGTAGTGATCGGTGGAGACGGTTCTTTTGCAGGAGCACAGAAGCTTTCCCATTATGGTATCAATACAGTGGGAATTCCGGGAACTATTGATCTTGATATTGCATGTACAGAATATACAATCGGCTTTGATACAGCGGTAAACACAGCGATGGAGGCAATTGATAAAGTGCGTGACACCTCAACTTCCCATGAGAGATGCTCTATCATTGAGGTTATGGGAAGAGATGCAGGATATCTGGCACTCTGGTGTGGAATTGCCAACGGTGCAGAGCGTATCCTTATGCCGGAAGAACACGACTATGATGAAGAGAAAATCATTGCAGACATTCAGGAGTGCAGAAAGCGCGGGAAGAAGAATTACATCATCATCAATGCAGAAGGTATTGGTGACTCTATGAATATGGCTAAGAGAATCGAAGAGGCAACCGGCATGGAGACGAGAGCAACAATCATCGGACACATGCAGAGAGGCGGAAGCCCGTCCTGTAAGGACAGAGTATATGCATCCATCATGGGTTCTATGGCAGTGGATCTTCTTATGGAAGGAAAGACAAACCGCGTGGTAGGATATCGCCACGGCGAATTTGTAGATTTTGACATTAACGAAGCGCTTGGTATGAAGAAAGAACTTCCGGCATACGCTTACGAAGTGGCAAAGCGTCTGGCATTGTAATCGCTATGACAAAAGATGTGTTACTTAAGATTTCCGGACTTCATTATGCAATGATGGAAGATACAGAAGAAAGCGAACCCATCGAGGTCATTACACCTGCTTCCTATTACTTGAAAAACGGAAAACACTATGTGATCTATGAAGAAGTAGTAGAGGGATTTCCGGGAACAATAAAGAATAAAATACGCATGACCGGAGACGAAGTCCTTGAGATCATGAAAAGCGGGATTGCTGACGCGCACATGGTTTTTGAAAAAGGAAAGATTCATGCGTTTTCCTATGAAACTCCGTATGGAGAACTTTCAATGGGAATCTTTACCAGAGATATTATCTTCACAGAAGAAGAGAATCGCATGACGATCGCTGTGAATTATGAATTGGATATCAATGGAGAAAAAGCTTCTGATTGCGATATCCATATTGAGATCAAAGCAAAAAAATAGAGCAATAATCAAGGAAAGATTGTTGCGATAAGGGTATCCTTTGTGACATTATCACAGAAAAAGAATAAGATAAATGATATAACAGATGTAGGATGATTCCTGCATCTGTTTTGGGTTCAGCAGGAAAAAGTCTCCTAAAAGAATATATTATAAGATGAAAGAGGAACTATATATGAGTGATAAAATGAAAAAAGGAATCCGTAAAGCTGCTTTTATAGTAGGCGGTATGGTACTTGGGCTGGCATATTACTATTTTGTGGGATGTAAAACCGGTGGATGAGGGATAACCTCCAATCCGGTGATGACAACGCTGTATATGGGTGTTGTTGGATGGCTGTTATCAGGAATATTTGAAAAGGATGGTGAAAAGTAATGCAGTATGCAGTTTCTTTTCTGGAAGGGATTATTACCTTTATTTCGCCGTGTCTTCTTCCAATGCTTCCGCTTTATATTTCGTACTTTGCAGGAGGCGGGGAACGAAGTACAGGGAAAACATTGAGAGGCGCATTTGGATTTGTGACAGGATTTACAATCGTATTTATGGCATTGGGAGCGTTGGCAGGAACGCTTGGCGGTTTCTTAAGAGAATATCAGACGGTAGTGAACGTCGTTTCGGGATTGATCGTTATTTTCTTTGGACTTAATTTTCTCGGTGTATTGAAGTTTAATTTATTCAAGGGAATTCAAAGGGATGTGAATACCGATAATATGGGGGTCTTGTCAGCGTTTGTATTCGGAGTGGTTTTCTCCATAGGTTGGACGCCTTGTGTAGGAACCTTCCTCGGCTCTGCTTTAATGCTTGCGTCACAGCAAAGTCACGCGGCAGCGGGAGTGCTCATGCTTCTGGTATATTCGCTTGGGCTTGGAATCCCATTTGTCCTTTCAGCAGTATTGATCGATTATCTGAAAACTGCATTTGACTGGATCAAGAAGCATTATAAAATAATTAATGGAATCAGCGGAGGCTTGTTGATTTTTATTGGTGTTATGATGGCGACAGGAGCTTTTGGTCGATTGATGAGTTTATTTAGTTAGGAGATATTATGGATAAAAAGAAAAAATTGTTGATTATGTTGCTTGTATTTGTTCTTTTGCTGGGAGGCGCCTCGGTATTATATAAGCAACTCGGGAAAAATGCGGATGCAAACCAGCTGGCTTCCGAAACGGATGTCGCTTCTGAGGAACAGGATGATAAAGACGAAGCAGAGAATGAAAAGGCGATGGCGCCTGATATGACAGTTTATGACCGGGATGGCAAAGAAGTGCATCTGTCAGATTATATTGGGAAACCGATTGTGCTAAACTTCTGGGCAAGCTGGTGCGGACCATGCCAGATGGAAATGCCGGATTTTAATGAGAAGTATCAGGAGCTTGGAGAAGAAGTACAGTTTTTAATGATCAATATGACAGATGGGTCAAGAGAAACTGTGGAAAAAGCGTCAGCATTTATAGAAGAACAAGGATATGGATTTCCGGTTTTTTATGATACAGAGTTTGATGCGGCGAATACCTACGGAGCAAGTTCTTTGCCGACAACATTTTTTATTGATGCGCAAGGTAAAGTAACTGCGCAGGCAAAAGGTGCGATTGATGGAGAGACCTTGCAGAGAGGAATTGATATGATCACAGGAAAATAGAAAGAAATAGCAGATAGAAAAATAATAAAAGAAAGCCGGAGGGGGGCGGTCCCCCGGCTTGTGCTTGGTGTATTGATTCCTCGTCGAGCTTGTTAATTGATACCTTTGTACAGATTCTCTAACAGGGTAAGAAGTTCTTCCTCCGGGATACTGCTGCTGTCTACGCAGATAGTGTACTGGCTCATATCCGTCCATTTCTCATCGGTATAGAATTCATAATAACACTTGCGCTGTTTATCCATGCGGCGGATGAGAGAACGGGCATTTTTCTCGTCGGTAGAGGCGCGGGAAGCAATGGTTCTGATCCTTTCTTCCAGAGGCGCATATACGAATACACTGCGGCAATTATCCTTATCCCGCAGAATGTAGTTTGCACATCTTCCTACAATAATGCAGTCCTCTGTCTCTGCAAGTTCGCGGATAATCTCTTCTTGTGCATCAAACAATACATCGTTGATAGGTTCTGAACGATATTGAGGAGACATTTGATATTCGTCCTCTACCGGGTATCTCCACATACTTGCTCTTTTTTCATCCACTTTGACAAGTTCCTCATAAGGGATACCCTTGCGTTCACTTGCCAGTTTTAAAAGTTCACTGTCATAGAAACGGATTCCGAGTCTTTCGGACAATGCTTTTCCGAGTCTTCTCCCGTTGCTTCCATACAGTCGGTTAATAGTAATGATACGTCCACTCATGATCCTTCCTCCTTCTGTCCGGCGGTAGAATTGTAGAAGTGCAAAGCACGAAAAAGTCGCCAGACATCTTTTGACACTGTAATTATGTATATATTATAGCACAATTCAGATAAAAAAGGCAAAAATTTCATGCAATAATAAAAATATAAATAAAAAAGACAGGCAAATCAACCTGTCTTAATTAGTAACTCGTCTGTAATCCTATTTGTTTCTCAGTCTTGCAAAGAAGCCTTTTTTCTTCTCCGGTGTTTCCAGCGGACCTCTAAGCCCTTTAACTCCGGTTATGTAAATACCACTGATCGTAGCTTTTACTTCTTTCTTTACAGGAATGATCGGATAAATCTGTGCGTCGCACATTAAAGTCATAACCTTTGGTCCGACTTTTGCTTTGACAACCGGCACTTTTGAGCGTCGAAGATACTTCGGTGTGTTCTCGACAACGATTGGCGGGAATCCGGCATCTCTTAAGCGGACACGTCCTTTATCAATGATCAACATGGAAACAGTCTGTTTGACAGCATCTAATTGCTCCTGCTGTTCTGCCTGTTTTTTCTCTGCTTTTTTTCCGAGAAAATATAATACGATACAAGCAATGATCAAAATCGCTAAGATAACTAATAATACAATCGTAACTTTACTCACGGCTAACCTCCTACAAATCTTTTTCACGAACTCCATTGTATCATACCTTAGTAGACAAGCGCAAGAGATTTGCAGGTTATTTGAATGGTTATTTAGCGGAAATTAACAGAGTATAATATGAAATAAGTGTGAAAAAGGTTTTCACGGGAGGGAGAATATGTTATAACATAAGAAGTGCCTGTAAAGAGGCAAAGAAAGAGTTGAATAGATGAGGTGTATTATGAGAAAGACAATAGTGGCTTTACTGACAGGTGTTATGGCTTCTGCGCTTCTTATGTCAGGATGTCAGGCGAGCAAAGGGCTTGAGAATGATGATATTAAGATTACCCAGTATAAGGGTGTGGAGATTGATGAAGTAGAGAAAGCTTCAGAGATTACAGATGATGATGTAGATGCGTATATCCAGTCTATGCAGGAATCAAAAGCGGAAGTGACAGAGATCACAGACCGTGCAGTAGAAGATGGGGATACGGTAAGTATTGATTTTGTCGGTAAGATGAACGGAGAAGAATTTGAAGGCGGTTCTGCGCAAGATTATTCTCTGACGATCGGTTCCGGTGTATTTATCGAAGGGTTTGAAGAGAGTGTGATCGGACATAAAGCAGGGGAGACTTATGACTGGAACGGAAAATTCCCTGAGGATTACGGCAATGCGGAGATGGCAGGAAAAGATGTTGTATTTACGATCACAGTTAATGCCATTACAAAAGAAGATGTGCCGGAGCTTAATGATAAATTTGTAAAATCAGTATCTGAAAAATCCAAGACAGTAAAAGAGTATAAAAAAGAAGTAAAAGAATTGCTTCAGAAGGATGCGGAAACTTCTTATGAATATTCCATAGAAACTGCTGTGTGGGAAAAAGTAATGGACAACACAGAAGTGAAGAAGTATCCGAAAAAAGAAATGAACGCAACGAAAGAAAACTGGATCAAGCAGTATCAGACAGCGGCTGAATATTACCAGATGGAATATGAGACATTTATTGAAGAACAGATGGGTATGACAGTAGAAGACTTCGAGAAACAGATCGACACTGCGGTGAAAGAAACGCTCAAAGAGCAGATGGCTGTTGAGGCAATTGCGGACAAAGAGAAGATCAAGCTGGACGATAAAATGTACAAGAAAGAATTGAAAAATATTGTCAGTGATTATGGCTATGAAAATGTGGATGCTTTAAAAGAAGCTGTTGAGGAAAAAGATCTCAAGAAAGAAGCGTTAAAAAATATCGTGAAAGAAAAAGTAGCTGAAAGCTGTATTCAGGTGAAATCAAAATAAAGAAAGAAAAAGACCGGTCTAATCAGCCGGTCTTTTTTGTCCCCTTTTTCGATATTGACCGGGTGTCATTCCGGTTTCTTTTTTAAAGATGCGGATAAATGTCTCTGTATTTTCATAGCCGAGACTCAGAGAAATGTCGTTGACGGTGTCTGTTGTATTTACGAGAAGGCGCTCGCCCTTTCGCACGCGCAGCGCACGTTTCCATTCACTGAATCCCATGCCGGTTGTATTTTTGATCAACTTAGAACAATAAGAGAGGGAAAAACCAAAGTGGCGGGAAATATCCGTAAGCGTTACGGTATCAATGTGCTCTTGGATATAATTCAGCACAAGAAAATCATCCAGTCCGCGAGTATGACTTGAGGAATACGAAGACTCCATTGTGTCTTGAAATCTGCGCATCATATCTGCGCTTAAGTAAGTCATCATTCCGATAAGGATCTGATCAGAAAAAGCATCGTGATTCAAATGCTCATAATACATTTTAAGTGCGAAAGATTTCCAGTAATCTTTTGTGTGGTATACAAGATATTCTAAGCGGTGCTGGTTGTAAAGACCCTCTTTAAAGAACTGGCTTTGCAGGTTGTTTCCGCTGGCAAGCGGAAGAAACATCTGGTGAAATGTCTTCTGCTGAATCAAAATATTAAAAACAACGGCCTGATCCTGAAAAACCTCCATAGTATGATAAATCCCCGGGGCAATGAAAATCACATCCCCTTCTGAGAAATGTTTCCGAGTTGTACCGATGTTCTGGGTACATGTTCCATGATATACAAATACAATTTCAAAAAAATTATGGCGATGAAGAAATGTGGGAGTGTAGCGGTTATGTCGGCTGATATACACATTTCGCTGTTCGCCTTCTTTAAAATATTCCTCATCGTTCATCTCGTAAGAAATAATCTCAGGAAGAAGCTCCGGGATTACGAGGTGACGGCGTATGGCGTCCTCTTTATCCACACCGGATAAGAAAGCTTGAAGCCCTCGGGAGGAGTGTCCGGCTTCATAGTGATCTCTATAAAATTTCTCGTCTTCATTTAATTGAAAAATCTGTTTTTCCAGCGTTTTGTATCTTACATCCATATTGTTATCCTTTTCATGTAAGTATGTCCGGGTTTTTGTCTGTTTATTGTTTTGTTCCGTTCGATTTTATGTTATCTTATATTTTCCCATAGAGGACAAAAAAAGTCAATTATATGGACTAATGTGCTAATTAAAAATCGTAAAAGATTTGTATATAATACAGACATTGATTCATGCAAATGCAGGTTGAAATGTAGTGTACGAGAGAGGAAAGGTGTGAGAAAAATGGAACAATTGCAGAATTCAAAGACTGTGACCAGAGGATTTCTGTACAGACAGAGATTCGGGTATGGATTGGGAGATTTTGCCTGTAACCTGATCTGGCAGGTCATATCCTTATATTTACTTTATTTTTATACAGATGTTGTGCATTTGGATGCAAAAGCAATTGCTGCAATGTTTGTTGTGTGTCGGGTGATCGATGCGATTACAGATGTGTTGGTGGGATTTGCCATTGACAAGACGAGGACGAAATGGGGGAAGAGCAGACCGTGGTTCTTGTTCGGGGCAATTCCATTTGCCATTTCCGCGTTTCTGGCATTTAGCGTGCCGGACATATCGCCGGATGGGAAGCTGGTTTACGCCTATGCGACTTATATTTTCCTGTCCTTTATGTATACGGTGGTAAATATTCCGCTGGCATCTATTTTACCGACTTTGACGGACGATATGAACGAGAGAACGGTGTTGGCAAAATGGAGAAAATTCTTGGCATTTCTCGGTTCATCCATTGTTTCTGTTACGGCATTGACGCTCGTAGAAGTGACCGGACGGGGACAGGAAGCGCTGGGCTTTCGGATTGTGATGGGAATGTTTGGCGTTGTTGGATGTGTGTGCTTTTTCCTGACATTTTTCCTTGTAAGAGAAAATAATCTTCAGGAAAATGTGAAAAGTGCAACTTTGAAGGAAACGATACATTCGCTCGGCCAGAATACTCCTTGGAAATTATTTGCGCTGAATATTATGTTTATGTGGACCGGATATTTCCTTCAGTCTTCGGCTCTGGTCTACTACTATAAATATTATATCGGAAGTACATCTATGGCTTCCCTTGTGGCAACGATCATGACGATGATTCCGATGGCGGCAAACTTAATGGTTCCTTTTCTGGCGAAGAGGCTTGGGAAGCGAAATCTGTATTCCGGTGCGGCGGCAGTGCAGTTCCTCGGTCTTGTGGTAATCCTTGCAGGAGGTTTTCATACGGGAATCATTGTTGCAGGTGCAGTAATCTCAGCGTGTGGTTATGGAGTAAAGGAAAGTATTTACTTCTCCATGCAGGCAGACCCGGTAGACTACGGAGAATGGAAGACGGGAATTCAGGCAACCGGTACGCTGTCATCTCTGAATGGTTTCCTCGGAAAAGTCGCACAGGCGGCAGCAGGAGGAATCTCCGGACTGCTTCTTGCATGGGGAGCGTATGATTCGACGGCGGTTACGCAGACAGCAGAAGCGTTAACCGCAATCAAAGCAATGTATCTCTATATTCCAATGATCTTGCTTGTGTGTTCTATCGTTACGATGCATTTTTACAAATTAGATAAACAGTTCCCTCAGATTCAGAAGGAATTGGAAGATAGAAGAAAGGAAAAAAGGTAAATTACAATGAATGAAACAACGAATAAGAAACAGTATATGCCTTTAGTAGGGGCAGCAGGTATCGGGTCCATGCTTGGGTCCGGAATCATTATCGGATTGTCGGCAACGATCACCGTTTGGCAGAGTGGCTTAGGATTAAGTGACGGACAGGTTGGAATTTTGTCCGGTGCATTGACATTTGCGATTGCGGCGGGCTCTCTTCTGGCAGGAAATATTACAAAAGCGTTAGGCTTGATTCGTTCTTTTAACTATTTAAATCTTCTGTATGCAGTGGGAGCATTGATCTGTGTATTGTCCGGGAATTTCCCGGTGTTATTGGCAGGCTTGATTCTGGCAGGTTTTGCTTCAGGGTCAGATCTTCCGATCAGCTTGACGGTCATTTCACACGATGCTCCGGATGAAAAGACATCCGCAAGTCTGGTGGCTTCTACTCAGGTATTCTGGCAGATCGGAGTGTTGGCATCTTATCTGATGGCATTTATTGTATCTCGTACAGAGGGAGCACTGGGGGCACGAATTGTATTCGGACTTCTTGGCGGCTTTGCAGCGATTGCATTTTTATGGAGAACATTTTCACCGAAATTTAAAGAATTCCATGAAGCAGGGGATCGTTACCGGGCAGCAGAAGGAGAGACTGCTTCTGAAGAAATCTCTTTCACAAAGTTATTTAAAGGAAAAGAAAGTAAGAAATTTATTTCCTTCTTTGCATGTATTATGATCTTTTATATTTGTTGGAATCTGCTGGCAAATACATTTGGACAATTTCAGACTTATATTCTGGTAAAGGTAAATGCTTCTCAGTCTTTGGCAACAGGTTGCGGAATTATTCTGAACATTGCAGGATTAATCTGTGGTATTTTATTCGCATCTGCGGCAGGAAGTAAACATAGAAATAAATTTTTCTATGTTGGTATTGTGATTCAGGCAGCGGCTATGATCGGAATTGCACTTGGCGGCGGTTCAGTAATTATGATTGTTATTATGATTGCTTGTTATAATATCGGAAATCAATTTGCCGGAGAATCTATTTACAAAGTTTGGACACAGGAGTCTTTCCCTGTATCAGCAAGAGCATCTATGCAGGGATTTATTAATGGATTTTCAAGATTCTGCTGCGGATTGTTTGCACTTATCACACCGATTTTGGTGGCACCGGAGCGGATTCAGATGACGATGTATGGATTTGCCGGAATTGTCATTGTTAGTGCGATCGCAGGTTCTTGTATGTTGAAGTTACAGAAGAAGCATGGCATTGGTCAGATGGAATAGGAGGAAAGGTCATGGCGTTTACATTTCAGATTAATAACGATTTACAGTTCATCCATGATGAAGCGCTGCTTAGTATGGCGGAGGTAAACCATCCGCAGATCAAGAGACAGACGGTGCTTCCAACTGCCATCGTTGATCTGGTGGAGGATGAAACGAAGCTGAATGGATATGGCGTAAAAGAGAGTGAAAATTTTGGTGACCATCAGGTGGGAAGCTTTAAAATCGATATCGATCAGACCGGTTCGCCGATGGATGCGCCGTTGTATCTTCGTTTGAAATTTGCAGAGATGCCGGCAGAGCTTGCGGCAGAATCTTCGGAGTATGAAGGATGGCTTAGTCGCTCATGGATACAGGAAGAGTTTATTCATATAGATGAGCTTCCAATGACATTGGAATTGCCAAGAAGATATAGTTTCCGCTATGTGGAACTGAAGGTTATTGATACATCACCGAAATGGCAGGCGGTCTTTTATAATCCGGTTGTGACCAGCGAAAATTCAGCTGATATGACAAAAGTAAAGAAACCGGAAATCGAAGATGAGAAACTTGCTCGAATTTATCAAGTGGGACTAAAGACGTTGGCAGATTGTATGCAGGATGTGTTTGAAGATGGACCGAAGAGAGACAGACGCTTATGGCTTGGTGATTTAAGACTTCAGGCACTTGCGAATTATGCAACTTTTGATAACAAAGAACTGGTGCGCAGATGTCTGTATCTGTTCGCGGGAATGACTACGGAAGGTGGAAGAATTTCTGCAAATGTATTTGTGAAGCTGAAAAATATCCCGGACGATACTTTTTTGTTTGAATACAGTCTTTTCTTTATTTCAACTTTGTACGATTTAAATGAAGCTCACCCGGATATCAAGATTGTTAAGGAACTGTATCCGACTTGCAAAAAGCAGATGGATATCACTCTGGGAATGTTTGATGAAAACGGAAAGCTTATAGTGGATGAAGATTATCCGGTGTTTGTTGACTGGTCCAATGAATTTAATAAAGATACAGCAGGGCAGGCGGAGACCATCTATGTTCTAAAGCAGTTTATTGAACTGGCAAAATTGGCAGAGGATGAAGAACTGAAGAAATATGAGGAAGCATTAGAACTCATTTCGTCTTATGCAAAAAAACAGTTATATAATGAAGAGAAGAAGTTATTTGTTACAACCGGAAATGAATATAACATCGCCAGTCAGGTGTGGATGGTACTTGCGAAGGTGATGTCTCCGGAAGAAAACAAAGAGATCATGAGAGCAATGATCGACCAGTTATTCCCGGTGAAAAATATTGCGACGCCGTATATGTATCACCATATTGTAGAAGCGTTGTTTGAAGGCGGATTAGAAGAAGAGGCTATTCAGCTTATGAAAGATTACTGGGGAAAAATGATTGATCTTGGTGCCGATACTTTCTGGGAAGCATTTGATCCGGATCAACCGGATTATTCTCCATACGGAAGCCCGATCTTAAATAGCTATTGCCACGCATGGAGTTGTACATCGGTGTACTTGATTCATAAATATATATTAAAAGATTTTTAGGGAAAGAAACTGTCGCTTTAACGATGAAATAATCGTAAGGCGGCAGCTTTTGTGATATGAGAAATGGAGGAAAATGAAGAAGCGAAAAGCCTTACAGGATTTAACGATTAAAGATAACCTGAATCCGTGAAACTGGTTGTTTTATGATGCCAATCCCAAATCGGATTG